>Ga0207647_10000173_pt1 | contig 51635 bp, 35 predicted proteins | sample KBSCornC2_FD_184295 | JGI IMG/M metagenome (GOLD analysis project Ga0207647, IMG submission 184295) | Corn rhizosphere microbial communities from Kellogg Biological Station, Michigan, USA - C2 (SPAdes) (version 2) | ecosystem: Host-associated > Plants > Roots > Rhizosphere ... | reverse complement strand
CGCCCGTCTTCCAGGCCGCCATGAAACCCCCGCGGCGAAACCCCGTTACGCTCGAAAAAAGGGGCACCGGCAACACAATGGAACCGGTTGCAACCGGGCCCGCGCCGGGCTATCGTCACGTTTTCCCGTACACACGTGACGCCGCCCCCGCCCGCCTTGAATCCCTCCGCCACCCCCTTGCCCTTCCGGGACGCACTGTTCGCGATGCTCGGCATCGGTCTCGTCAACATGCTCGTCGCCCTGGATCAGACTGTCGTCAGCACCGCCTTGCCGTCGATCGTCGCGGAACTTCAGGGATTCCAGTTCTACGCGTGGATCGCCAGCGCCTATCTGCTCGCATCGGTCGTGACCGTCCCCGTATTCGGCCGCCTCGGCGATTATTTCGGCCGCAAGCGGTTCGTCATCGCCGCAGTGCTCGTCTTCACCGGTGCGTCCGTCCTTTGCGGGCTTGCCACCGATATGCGCATGCTCGCCATCGCCCGCGCGCTGCAAGGGATCGGCGGCGGGATGATGGTCGGTACCGCGTTTGCCTCCATCCCCGATCTGTTCCCCGATCCGCACGCACGCGTACGATGGCAAGTCGTCATGGCGGCCGCGTATGGAATCGGCACCGCCGCGGGGCCATCGCTGGGCGGCTGGCTCAGCCAGCATTTCGGCTGGCGCTCGACGTTCTTCGTGAATCTTCCAGTGGGCGCACTCGCGCTTTACTTCATCTGGCGTCACTTGCCTTATTACCGCCGCGAGCGTCAAGGCGCAGTCAAGATCGATTGGACCGGCGCGCTGCTCGTAGCGCTCGTGCTCGGCGGATTCCAGACGCTCATCGAAGCGCTTCCCAAGGACGGCCTGACAACGGGTAATCTCGCGCTAGCCGGTGCGGTCGCCGTGCTCGCGGCGGCCTTGCTGATTTGCGAGCGCCGCGCGACGCATCCCATCGTGCCGCTCGATCTGTTTCGCGATCCGCAGCTCGTCACGCTCTTCACGCTCTCGACGCTGTCCGGCTTCGTGATGTTCTCGCTGATCTTTTTTGCACCGCTGTTGCTGCAAGGCGGCTTCGGACTTTCGCCGCAAGCAGCGGGGCTGCTCGCCACGCCGATTGCCGCATGCATCGCGATCGGCAGCGTCATCAACACGCGGATCGTGGTCCGTTTGCCGCGCCCGACACTCGTGCTGACGATCGGTTACAGCCTGCTGGTGGCGGCCTCCGCCGCCCTCGCGTTCGCTACGCCCCGCACGCCGCATTTGTGGCTTGAAATCGCGATGTCGGCCGTGGGTATCGGGCTGGGGTTCATCTTGAACAACCTCAACATCTTCGCCCAGGAAATCGCCGGGCGCGATCGCCTAGGCATTACGACGGCGCTCCTGCAATCGACGCGCATGGTAGGCGGCATGCTCGGCACGAGCATTCTGGCGACGATCGTCACTCACAGCTATGCGTCAGGCGTAAGCGATGCGTTGCAGACGCTGGGCCCGAAGGTCGCGACGCAATGGCTGCCGCGCCTATCGGACCCCCGCGTTCTGGTCGATGCCAATCTGCGCGAGGCGATGCTCGGCGAACTTCATGCGGCCGGACTCGATGGCGGCGCGCTCGTCGATGCCACGCGCCGCGTGCTCGTGCACGCGCTCCATATCGGCATCGCCATCGCCGGCTGCGCCGCATTGTGTGCAGTGTATTTAGTCAAGCGAATCGCGCACATCCGATTCAGGCGTGCGGCGACGGCGCCGAATCGCCAGGCCGCATGAGCGATCGAGTTCCAACTGGCGCGCTGGCTCGCTGCGGCAGCCGAAATTCGGAACCCGTAGACGGCCCGGTATAGTCCAAGCGCCTCCTACGCCTTCTCGCCAAGAGACAGAAGTGCCGATCTCATACAGTTCACATGCCTGCTTTGATGCTCGCGTGCTGTTCCCAGGAGATCGAAATGTCCAGCGTTCACGAGTACGGTCTGCCGCGCATCGCGCCCGCCACGTCGGTGGCGAAACGCGTGTTGCGAGCCGTACTCGATACGGCCGTCATCGTCTATACGATGGGGGGCTTCGCCTTCGGTCTTTATTGCATTACGCGATCGACGTTCATCACCGCGCTGGCCGGCTCATTACTTATCGCCCATACGATGACGCTCAGCGCGTTGCTGACGCATGAGCTGATGCATCAAACCGTGTTCCGCCGCAGGGAGTGGAACGATGCGCTGGCCCGCGTGCTTTCGCTGATCAGCGGCGGCTGCTATTACAGCTACTCGGGCCTCAAACGCCAGCATTTCAAACATCATCGCGTCAAAGCCGGCTATGACGGGTTCTCGATCACGGCCTGGATCGTCTCGCTGCCCGCCGTGCCGCGCCGGATCATCGTTCTCATGGAGTTTTTCTATATCCCCGTCTTGAGCGTCATCTCTCGCATCCGCTCGCTGGCCCTGCCGTTTTTCTCGCAGCGCCTGCGTCCTTTGCGCCTGCGCATCGCCCTGGTGCTCGTTGCCCGTCTCGTTTGCTACGTCCTGCTATGGCGCTATGCTCCGGCCGCCGTGCTTTGGCTTTTCGTCGGCTGGCTCGGCATGTTGAACATGCTGCGCGTCTACGATTGCTTTCATCATACGTTTTCGATTTACCCGCCCGGAACGCCCCTTCCGCCGCTCGATCGCGACTACGAACAACGCAACACCTACTCGTCGCTCTTCAGCCGCCGGCACGCGTGGCTCAACTGGCTATTCCTCAATTACGGGTATCACAACGCTCATCACGCGGAGCCTTCCGCACACTGGCTCGATTTGCCACGCATCCACGAAACGCTCGCGCCGGACATTCGCGAACACTGCATCCTTTTTCGCAATCTCGTGAGCGCCTATCATCGCCATCGCATTCATCGAATCTATCGCGGCTTGGGACAGCCCGAGATGGCGGACGGCCGCGTCGTCATGGATCGCTTCTGGGGGGTGATCATGAATATTTCGTTCATCACCTACGACTTCTGAACGGTACATTCCGAATCGATCGATGACCGACCCCAAGCGACTGGCCTTAAGACACTGCGCCGGGCGAGGCGAGTTCCTGATAACGGCGATGCATCCCGCACCGCGATGACTTTGCGGCGTACATGGCCGCATCCGCTTTGAGCAGCAACTCCTCGGCCGTCAATCCGTCGGCGGGGAACTCGCTGATGCCGACACTCGCTCCAATCTTCAGCCGTTGGTCTCCAAGCTGCAGGTCTTCGTTCATCGCCTCGGCAATACGCATGGCGATCTCCTCGACCACCCCCGCCGACTGCATATCGACGATCAGCACGATGAACTCGTCGCCCCCTAAGCGCGCCGCCATGTCGCTGGCGCGAAGCACGCTGGCCAACCGCTCGGCGACGACGGTCAGCGCACGATCGCCGGCCCAGTGCCCGAGCTGATCGTTGATCTGCTTGAAGCGGTCGAGATCGATGAAGATCACGGCGAGCCGCTGGCCCGTTCGCGTCGCCGTGTCGATCGCAGCCGCGAGCTTTTCCATGAACAGCATGCGGTTCGGCAAGCCCGTCAGCGCATCGTGTCCGGCCAGATGGGCGAGCTCGCGCTGCTTGCTGTGCAGTTCGCTCATCTGCAAGCGAATCTCCCGGCACATGCTGTCGAAACATCTCGCGAGAATACCGATCTCATCCGAGCGTTCGGTCGGCAACCGCGCATCGGGGGGATGATCGAATACGCGTAATGCGGCACTCGCGAGTGTATGTAACGGTTTGGTCAGCGCACGGGCAAACAGGATGGCAAGCACGAGTGCAAACACACTGAAGACGATGACCATTCGCGTGATGCGCCCGCCTAGCGCGTCGGCCGGAACGAGCACAGCCGTCAGCGGCCTGGCGAGGCCGAGCACGACGAAGCGGTTACCCTCCACGGCGCCGAACGGCGTCCGCGCAAACGCATAGATGCGCCCGTCGCGCCGGTGCTCGTAGCCGCTGATCGTCATCTGAGCGCCGGATTCGTCGAAGAGCGGCTTCGTCACGGGGAAAGTCTCCTGCATCAGCACGCGTTGTCCACGATCGAAACCGAACGCCAATGCGGGATCCGGATGGATCAAGAAGTCTCCCCACTGATTCGCCATATAGACTTGATCGCGCTGGGGCAGGTCCCGCGCGAGACGTGCGAAGACCCTCGTCAGATCGACGTCGATCACGAGCACGCCGACATTCGCACCATTCGTTCCGACAATCGGAGTGCCCACCCGGACGATCGGCCGACCCGAAGCGGCGTGCGTGCCGGCTTCATGATTGATGACGATCGGCGACAGATAGATATGCCCCGCCGGCACAGCCAACGTATCGAAAACATAGGCAAAGTGCCCCTTTTCTTGCAACCCGGCTTCCGGCACCGCGATCACCCCGTTCGGACCGCGGTCGACACGCACGCGCTCGAGGCCGTAATGCGCGCGCGAGATCAAGCGCAGCTGAAGATAGTCGGAGTGATACTGCATGAAACTCATGAACACCTGCTCGAGGCGCTCGCGCCCGTCTGGCGGCGCATGCTCGACGGACTCCGAGATCTTGCGCGCGGAAGGCATGACGGCCAGGACCAGCGCGTCCTCGGCGACATCGTGCAACGCGGACGAAAAACGCTGATCGAGCAGCCGCGTCGATGTGAGCAGGCTCTGCTGCGCCTCGTTGACCAGCATTGTCCGATTGGCACGATATGCGTAATAGCCGGTCGCACCCGACGACACCACACCGATCGTGGCGAGCAAGATGATGAGCTGGGAAGTCAGACCGAGCTTCATCGTGGGAACCGTTCCGGTGGTTCGCCGGAGACGATGCGCCGCCATAACGACTCGCGCTGCGCGATGTCCTCCACCGGCTGAATCCAGAAAAGATGTTTGCCATTGTCGGCAGCATGGCCGGATGCGGGCCCCAATGTGCTCGCCAGCCCTTGACGCTGAGGCAGCAGCCCACTTACCTCGGGCTCGAGCATGTAGTTGATCCAGGACAATGCCAGAGCCCGATTGCGCGCGCCGCGCGTGATGGCCCAGCAGTCGAGCCACGCGAGCGCGCCCTCGTCCGGGATGACATAGCCGACATCCACTCCCGCTCGTCGCAACAGCTCGATCTGCTGCGTTCCATAGTTACCGAACATCATGGCAGCATGGTGTTCGACAAAGAGCGCCGTCGCCTCTTCAGGCAGTGTGTACAGCGTCAGCAGATTGCGCCGTAACTCGATGAGCTTGTGTGTGACAGTGCGCATCTGCGCCGGTGTCAAATGGAACGGGTCGCGGTAGCCGAGCGCCAGCGCGGCAAACGAAAAATTATGCTGCGCACTGTTGAAATCGAGCGTGCGGCCGCGGTATTGCGGGTTCCAAAGTTCGAGCATCGAACGAGGCTCGACCGACACCTGCTTGCGGTCGTATATCAATCCCATCGATGAATAAGTGAATGGAATGGCGTACACCGTGCCGTCGTGCTCAATGCCCCCGATCGTCGAGCGCTGCCTGAACATTGGCAACTGCAGGCGCGTGTTGGGAATCTTCGATACGTCCAGCGGAGCGAGGAGGTTGTGCTGGGTATAACGCTGAATTTCCGCGGTGTTAGCGGCGAGTACGTCGAAGGCGGGGGGCGAGCCCCGATGCATTTGCTCCCATAACGTCTCGTCGGAATCGACGAACGTCACCTGGACCTTCGCGTGAAAGCGCGTCTCGAATTGCTTGACGACATCGGCATCGGCATAGCCCGGCCATGCGAGTACGCGCAGCAGATTCTGAGGGACTGCGTCGGAGGCACCCAACGAGATGCCGGAGATCGGCACGAGTGCGACGAATGCGGCGATTCCCCGCAAGAGGACTCGCGTCGGAAGCCGACCGCTAGTTATTCGTCCAATGAATCCCCGTAGATCGATACGCAGCCAGTTAGAACTTATTCGCATTCGACTGCCTTTTTTCACATCGACGCTGTCGCGCGAACAATGCCATAAAACCAATGCACGCGCAATTAGGGGACGATAGCTGTCGTTGCACCGTGTTGTCGGACAAAAACCCGCCAAATCGACCAGGATATATTGGTTCCGACCGCTCGCAGAGCCGCGGTACACGGCCGTTTGGTTTGCGGCCTACCTCCCGGGAACTTCGTCGCTTCGCCACGCCCCGCCCAACATTTCGTGCGACCGTGTACCGGTGATCGGCCCTCCGACGGACGATTCGGCAGCGCGCCCGCAAGCGATTGCAGTAAGCGCCCCAATAGATAATGGTAATGGATCGCCATATGCAATGTACGCGAAAAACACGGCGATGCAATGGCTCCGACTTGTCCTCTCTCGTGAACTCTCAGTTTTAGCCGATAGCGCGTCTCATTCTATTTGAGCAAGCTTTTACAAGCGACGGTTCATGTCACATCACAATCCGCCACACCTTTGTCCGCCGATGATCGTTACTGCTGACTATGATGCATCCTGCAATCCGACCAGAAGCCGTTGCCAGCGCTCCATTCGCATGCGTGGCGCTCTTTTGAGCCTGCATGGTGAATATCGCCGGAAATCAATGTCATTCGCCAGGCAGGGCTTCGCTCGCCCTGAAATAAATCGAAAGGTTAGCCTGTTTTCTGGCCGGTACCATTTGGCATTTTATTCAAATCGAATACCTCAATTCGAATCCGAATTGCCAGCAACGCTCTTCAGGAGGCCATCATGAACGCGCGCTATTCCCGCGGTGCATTTGCCGCTCTGCTGACCATTGCAGGGACATCCCCTCTGCTTGCGGACGACGATACTGACGTATCCGGGCGTTGTACCCTGCCGGCCGGCACGGTCGCGCTCGTGCAAAAACAGCTCGCTGCCGTCGTGAATCTGGGCGACGGAAACGGCGGCATTTTCAAACCCAATCGCATGTGGTCCGCCGTCGTCGATCGGGACGGACGCCTTTGCTCAGTCACCAAGCTCGGCGATGCGTGGCCCGGCTCTCGCGCTATCGCGATTGCGAAAGCCTATACAGCAAACGGATTCAGTAATGACAAGCTCGCGCTCTCAACGGCGAATCTCTACGGTGCGACGCAACCCGGCGGCTCGCTTTACGGACTCAACAACAGTAATCCGTTCGACGCGCGGTTTTTGGCGGACGGCACCGGCCAGGGGCGAGTCCTCGGCGGTGTCATCACGTTCGGTGGTGGCGTAGCACTGTATGTGGGCGGCAAAGTGATCGGCGGGCTTGGCGTCAGCGGCGATAGCGCATGTGCGGACCATGCGATCGCTTATCGAATGCGCAAACTAGCCGGCTTGGACGGTATTCCCGCAGGAGTTGGAGCAGGCAATACCGACAACATCCTCTATGCGACGAACCCGGTTCCCGTCGGTTTCGAGCATCCCCACTGCTTTCCGAGTGACCTGAGCGCCCAGCAAATCGCTCATCCCTGAGCGCAAGCGGACACACGCACACCGGGTCCCACGCGCGATAGGTCCTCGCGTGGCCCCGGTTCTCTCGGCACGCTCGAGCGCGCTCGTCACTGCAATCTCCCCTTTGCCGTCACGCCGTCAGCCCTCCGGGCGTAATATCGGGGTCGCATAATTATTGCGCTTCGATAGTAAAACTATTTCGCGCAATATTTACGCGAGACATTTGCATGACAAGAAATTCGCGGAATCGTTAATTAGTGCTTTCCGGACACGCCCTACATGAGGGTCGGCAGAGAAAGACTACGTATAGTCTGATACTGGCACGGGTGATTTTCGCACCGTTGCCAGGGAATCCTTACATCGGACAGCGCGGGGACGTTTTTCTCGACCCGAATCCAGCGAAAATAGGCATATCCTCCTGCGATAACCGCCATTTTAGGGCTATCTTCATTTCATATTAGCCCCATTTCCTCACTTGATAACACGAGAAATCTCGGTAGCATACGCCGGGCCCGAGCCACCCCCGTCCGCAAACTACCCGAGGTCCCGCAGTGCAATATCGCCTACTTTTCCGCCAGCTCTTTTCCGCCATCGTTTCCTGGCGTATTAACGCTAGAACATTATTTACCAGCTTCTTATTCATATCAATCTCGATTCCCGCATCGCTTTGGGCACCTAATGCGCTCGCTCAAAGCACGCTCACGATCAATGGTGTGACCTATACCTATTGCGCTAGCGAAGACAACCGCTGCTCTTTCAGCGGTACCGCAAACGTTGTCTTCGGCACCGCGAGCCCGCTTCAGTACACGCTCAATGGGCCGTTCACGAACGGCGTGACCTGCTCGAACGGCGTCGTGTCCCAAACCGATCCGGCCTACGGCTATCAAAAAAGCTGCTGGTACAGCGCGGGAACATCGAGCACGACGACGAGCACCTCTTCGACCTCGACGACCTCGACGACCTCGTGGACGAAATGTGCGGTTGAAAACGGCACTTGCTCGTTCAGCGGCACGATGACCGTCCTTTATGGCGGCAGCACGACCGCCAACAACGTGAAGAAGACGTTCACGAATGGGACCGCGTGCACGAACACGGCGTTCGGCACGGATCCCGACTACGGCGCCAACAAGAGCTGCTGGATTCCTTCGTCGGGAACGACGAGCACGAGTTCCGGCACGACCTCGACCAGCTCTCCGAGCACCTCGACGACGTCGACGGGCACGAGCAGCACGGGCACCACGAGCACTTCCACCGGCAGCACCGGCACCACGAGTACGACATCGACGTCCACGGCGAGCGGCAAGATTACCTGTGCCGCACCGGTCGCCAGCGCGGGTGGAACGCCTAACGGCCTGATCTCCGCGGATACGCCCACTGCCGACGGTACACGCCTCTTCGCGCAGGGCAGCACGTTCAAACTGTCGTTCGTCACGTCCGCACCGGCGGCCGACTCCGTCGTCTGGTCGGTTCAGGACTACGTCGGCAACATCAAGGGCAGCGGCACGTTTGCGGTTGCCAGCGGTACCCAGACGAATACGCTGTCGTGCCAGGCCTCGCTCGGCGGCTACTTCGCCGTCACGGCGACGCTGACCCACGCTGGCGGCACGCTGCCGCAAGCCGGCACGCGTCCGACCGGTATCGCGACGTTCGGCGTCCTGCCGAACGAGTCGGGTGTCATTCCGGCAGTCACGTTCGCGCATCAGGACCAGCATCGTTTCGGCATGCAAGGCTTCAACAGCAACGCGGCAGCGCTCGCGGCGCTGGGCATCTCGCAAACGATCGACGATCGCGAGCTTTCGGCCATGGAGCCCAACGGCCCGAACACGTGGTCGCCCTCGGTGAGCGGGTTGGACCCGGCCTATACGAACGGCAAGGTCATGCGTCTCGTGCGCCTCGATGGCATTCCGGGATGGGCCAGCCCGACGGGCGGATTCCAGGACGACACGAACGCGCCGAAGGATCTCACCTACTATCGCAACTTCATGTCGCGCGTCGGCTCGGACACGTCTGCGATCCGGCAAACGTACTTCCCGAACCAGCAGAACAACTATTACCAGGTGACGTGGGAGCCGCAGTGGACGGATTCGCAATCGAATTTCGTGCAGATGTATGCGGCCGTCTACGCCGGATTGCACGCGAGCGATCCTAACGCTGTCGTCATGGGCACGACCAATCCGCTGGTCGCCAACTGCCAGACCGAGTGCACGAGCGGGTATCTGCAAACGTACGCGGCGCTGGGGCTGGGTCAATACATCGACGGCATCACCACGCACGGTTACTACAACGCCGGCACCTACCCGTCGCATCCGCCCGAGCTCTATGACACGGACCCGAACCCCGCCAACGTCGCCAATGCGCTCGACAAGCAGATGCAGGCCCTGCGCGCGCAGATGCAATCGGTCAAACCGAACATGCGTCTTTGGTCGACCGAGCTCGGCATCAGCTACGATCCGGGCGTGGCGTACGGACCGAACTCCCCGTCGTCGAATCAGCTCTACGCGCAAGCCGCCGTTGCAGCGCGCGCACACCTGATCATCCTCGGCGAGGGCGCGCAGGTCACGTACTTCTTCTATGGGCCCGACTATCCGGATGAGGTGGGATACGGCACGTTCTTCGACGTGACCAATCCCCAAGGACAGTACGGTGCGAACAATCTGAGTCCGAAGCCGCAAGCGATGGCATTCGCCGCGATGACGCGCATCATCGACGGCACGCAAACGCTCGGACGCCTGAAGAATCTGCCGACGATGGTGTATGGCTACGCGTTCCAGCAACTGGGGGGCGGCAAAGTGATCACGGCATTGTGGACGCACAACAATGCACAGTGGCCCACGTCATCCGGCGCGTACAGTCCGACGTACAGCACGTCTTACGCGCTGCCCGTCGACGCGAGCGGCACGAGCGGCAACGTGACGGTGCTCGACGTCATGGGCAATGCGAAAACCGTGCCCTATTCGAATGGTGTCGCCAACCTGACGCTGACCGAATCGCCGATCTACGTCGTATCGTCGAACGCAACGGTGACGAAGGCCAACGCGACCTTGCCGGTGGGCTATACCGGTCAATAAACACGCGGCTCACCACGCTGTTCCGCCACCCGATGCAGGTCCCGGTTGACGGGTAGAATGCGGCGAGTTGTTCGAAGTGCCGGCGACATGCCGGCGCGATCGAACAACTCGCCGTCGACTTTCCCGCCTATCGAGGACTAGCGTGAACGATCTATCCGCCTTCCCCATTACCCGCAAATGGCCCGCAACGCATCCCGAACGCATCCAACTCTATTCGCTGCCCACGCCGAACGGCGTCAAGGTGTCGCTCATGCTCGAAGAAACGGGACTGCCCTATGAGCCGCACCTCGTCCGTTTCGACACGAACGACCAGGGGTCGCCGGAATTTCTCTCGCTCAATCCGAATGGCAAAATTCCGGCCATCATCGATCCGCAAGGTCCGGGCGGCAAGCCGCTCGCGCTGTTCGAATCAGGCGCGATTCTGATTTATCTGGCCGACAAGAGCGGCCAATTCATACCGCACGACGAGGCACGCCGCTACGAAACGATTCAGTGGCTGATGTTCCAGATGGGCGGCATCGGCCCCATGTTCGGCCAACTCGGTTTCTTCAACAAATTCGCGGGCAAGGACTACGAGGACAAGCGACCGCGCGATCGCTACGTCGCGGAAGCGCGCCGCCTGCTGGGCGTGCTCGACGGGGTGCTGGCCCACCGCGAATGGATCATGGGCGACGACTACACGATCGCCGATATGGCTACGTTGCCATGGGTGCGCAATCTCGTCGGCTTTTACGAAGCGGGCGAGCTCGTCGGGTTCAACGACTTCGTTCACGTCAAGCGAGCGCTCGAGACATTCGTCGCGCGGCCGGCTGTCGTTCGAGCGCTCGACATCCCCAGCCGGGGGTAACGCATCACCGCAACACCGTCAGGGAAATATGGGCGTCTTGGGCTCCCCGCCTTCGATGTCCACCTGCGGAAAATGCTCGTGCACCATCTGTTGGATTTCCTGCTCACGTGCCTGCGGCACGTCGACCATCAGCAATAGCTGCCCCGCCTTGATCGCGGCTTGAAACCGCTCGAGACGCCGACTGGGTTCGTCGACGCCGATCATCGTGGCCGTCCACGCACCGAACCCCGCGCCGGCGAGCGTCAATGCAACGACGGCACCCCCCGCAATCGCGAGCTGCGCCGGCGGAAAAACGAGTGCGACGAGCCCCGCAAGCGCGCCGGTCGCGCCACCAAACGCCGTACCGCGCGCCAGTGCGGCGACGACGTCGCTGGTTTGCAGCAAGGAGGCTTCGGGCAGCGCATCCAGGGTGACGCTGTGGTTGGCCAGGACGTGAATATGCCGCCAGATGATCCGCGCGCGCAGCAGATCTTCGACGATGGCTTTCGCCGAGCTCGCGTCCGATACGAGGAAATAGAGGCGCCGCATGTCGGGTCCTCCTTTGAGGTGGTGCCGATTTCAGTTATAGACGATAGCGCGGCCGCACGATGCGGCCACTCCCTCACATCTGCCTGAAAAGACCTACGGAGGCGGCCATTATGTCCGCCGCACTGTAATACCGCTTACGTTTTGTCACCAGAGCGGCGTCAACTCGTGTCGTCGACGTGGCGTTAAACGGGCAGCGCTGAACATTTTCAGCTGCCCAACAAGGAGTCACCTATGAAGACGATTTTCGCTGCTCTCGCTTCCGCTCTCATCGTTTCGACGGCTTTCGCACAGACGACCGCGCCCGCGCCGACGACCGGCGCCTCCGCTGCCGCGCAGACGGGCCAGGCCAATCTGAAGGCCGGCGCCGGAGCGTCGACGAGCGGGCTGAAGGCCGATGCGTCGACCAACGACGCTGCCACCGCAACCAACAAGGCGAGCACGGACGTTCATACGACCAGGAAGTCGGCGACACACGCGAAGAAAACTCACGCGCACAAGATGAGCAAGAAGCACGACACGAGCGCAAGTGCAGACAAGACCAGCACGAAAGCCGGCAACGAAGCGGCCGTCACGACGCCCGTGACGACAGATGCGAAGGCCCCGGTCAAGGCCGGCGCCAATGCCGACACGAAGGCTGATGTCAAAACCGATTCCACGGTCAAGACACAATAAATCCGACCGTCTCGGACGTGCATCGGCTCAGCTGACGCGAAGCCGGGCACACCGCTGAAGGCGAGCGCTCCCGCTCGCCTTTTTTTATCTGCGTCGCCCGAGACCCGGGAAGCGGCCCCGGGAAGCAATTCTCAGCGCTTCTAATAGAAACGATAAAAACAAAAGATTTTTCAAAAAACTGCATCAATCCCAGACTAGCGGAGCCATTTGGACTAATCACGGCAAATCACCCCCGCCGTCGTCCCCAACGCTTGCACCGCGAACCGGTGCGCGCATCTGGTACTGCCGCATACCCGCCTATAAAAAAGCTTTCGCTTCGTAATATATATTCCATTTTGTAAAGATCACATCTTTACGGAGTGTAATAAATCTAAAAGAGTAATTAGCAGTCCTAATTAAAGGAGGAGATGTTGAAAGCCTTTCGATCCGCGCCGCTTCTTGCGGCTCCAAGCTTGTTGGCGATCGCCGCAGGTATGACAGTTTCCGGGAGCGTTGCGGCACAGGCGCTCCCGGCAAGCAGCCAATCTCAGGAAATACGGTTGCTCAAGGAGCAAATCGACAGTTTGAACAAGAAGCTCGACGCGCTCGCGGCAAGTCAGGCGCGAACCGAAGCCGCTCAAAGGGCACAGCAACCGTCACCGGCCGTCCCGGCCGCGAATACAGCGGCCTATGCGGGCGTCGATACCGTAGCGCCGAAATCGAGCTGGACCGATAATCTGCCGCCGCGCCTGAAGTCCTTGCTGGAAGTGCTGGGCGAGATCGACTTCTACGGCAACCTGGATCTCTCGGTCGATTACGCAACGAAAGGCCTTGCCAGCTCGTACACGTTGCCCGACGGCACCGTCGTCAGCCCACGCGGCCATATGGGATGGCAGCCGGACATCTCGACGAATCTTTCCTATTTCGGCTTGAGAGGCAAGCGCTCGCTCGGCTCGTCGAAGGATCTGTCATTCGTCTATCAGTTCGAAACGCAGCTCGATGTCTCGGCAACGTCCGGTACCGGCAATTCGAACTCGGCACAGGATTCGACCGTCAAGGGTGCGCTGACTTCGCGCAACAGCTACATCGGTATCGCCTCGTCGAAGTGGGGGGCGTTCAAGGTGGGCAAAACCGATGCGCCCTACAAGAACTCCACGGCAAGACTGAATCCGTTTTCAGGAACGCTCGGCGACTACGGCGCCATCATGGGCAATACGGGCGGCGACAACCGTGTCGAATTCGGAACCCGCCTCGATCACGCGCTCTGGTACGAATCCCCGAACTTCCACGGGTGGTCGTTCAACGCGCTCGTTTCGCCCGGGCAGAACCGCGGTTACGAGAACTCCACGCAGGCTTCGGGCGAATCGAACTGTACGGGCGGCAACATACCCGGCAGCGGCGGCGGCCCCGTGGCCTGTAACGACGGCAGCTACGGCTCCGCATATAGCGCCAACATCGCCTATCAGGGTGGTCCGTTTTATTTCACGACCGCGTACGAACTTCACAAAGCGGTCAACCGATCAGGGGACGTGACCTCCACGCCCGCTGCACTCGCATCGTTGGACGGAACGGACCCCAACGATATCGGCAACGAATGGGCTTGGAAGGTCGGCATGCAGTACAAGCTCCCCACCCATACGACGCTCAACGGCGTCTATGAGGTGATGCGCCGGAAGATTCCGGCGTATCTCGAGGTGCAAAACGAACGCAGCCGAAACGGGCTCTGGCTTGCAGTGACCCAGGACTTCACGCCGAAGGACAGCGTGAGCCTGGGCTGGGCGCATGCGTTCCACACACCAGGCGATCCGGGGCAGCACAATACGCCGCCTGTCGATCCGACCGCGCTTGGCACGGCTAATCCGCACAATGCGGCTAACCTGTTCGCCGCGATCATCCGGCACAAGATCGACAAGCATACGACGGTGTATGCCGACTACGCGCTCATGCTCAATCAGCCCGCTGCGCACTATGCGCTGGGCGCGGGCGGCCGCGCGGTGACGGTGGACTGCCATGACGGCAGCTCCGTTTCACAGGGCGCGCCGTTCTGCTATGCCGGTGGGCGCGAAATGGGCGTATCGGTAGGCCTCAACTACAAGTTCTGAGCGAGAACCACCGGCGGCTCATGCAGCGATGCGTCGAGCCCTTTCGCCATCCCGAGCGCCTGGCGTTCGAAAAGCCGCCGGTAAATACCGCGTTCGATGCGAATCAGCGCATCATGATCTCCTTGCTCGACGATGCGGCCACGGTCGAGCACGAGAAGGCGATCCAGCGCTCGCACGGTCGACAAGCGGTGCGCGATGACGATCGTCGTGCGTCCCACCATCAGCCTCTCCATCGCCTGCTGGATCAGCGCCTCGCTTTCGCTGTCGAGGCTCGATGTGGCTTCGTCGAAGATCAGAATCGGCGCATCGGCAAGAAATGCCCGGGCGATCGCGACACGCTGACGCTCGCCGCCGGACAGCTTGACGCCACGTTCGCCGACGAGCGTTTCATAGCCTTTGGGCAACGCGGCGATGAACTCATGCGCATTCGCCAGCCGGGCCGCGCGTTCGATCTCGGCACGCGTCGCGCCGGGGCGCGCATAGGCGATGTTCTCCGAGAGCGTCCGATGAAAGAGCAACGGCTCTTGTTGGACGATCGCGATTTGCGCACGCAGCGAGGCTTGCCTGACCCGCGCGATGTCTTGACCGTCGATCAGAATCGCCCCGCTTTGCACGTCATAAAGCCGCTGAATCAGCTTGATGAACGTGGTCTTGCCCGAACCCGAATGGCCGATCAGGCCAATGCGCTCGCCCGGTGCGATGCGCATCGAGAAATCGGCGTAAAGCGGCGCGGCGTGCGCATCGTAGCGGAACGTCACGTGCTCGAAGCGAATTTCGCCGCGCTCGATCGCGATCGCCGGCGCATCGGGCTCGTCGTCGATGCCAAGCGGATGGTTTTCGAGCGCGACGAGCTCTTCCATGTCATTGACCGAGCGCTGCAGATTGCGCACGAGCATCCCCACGTCGCGCAGGTAGCCTTGCAAGACGAGGAACATGGTCAGCGCAAATGTAATGTCGCCCACGCTGGCTTCGTCCCGCATCCACAAAATGAGCGCCGCCCCGAGCATCGCCGCCTGCATGGCCGCAAGCATCGCATTTTGTGCTCCGCCGTTGGCCGTGCCGCGCACCCAGGCCCGCCGGGTGCGGCTGCGCCATTTACCGACGACGCGCGATAGACGCTCCTCCTCGCGCAGCTCCGCGCCGAATGCCTTGACGACAGAGTTGCAGGTCACCGCGTCGGCCAACGCGCCGCCCATGCGCGTATCCCACGCGTTGCCGAGCCGCGCGGCCGGTGCGACGAAGCCGACTGAAAGCCCCGCCGTGACGACGACGTAGACGAGCGCGCCCGCGCCGACGACGGCTCCCATGGCCGGCCAATGCATGCCGAGCAGCACGGTCGCGCCGACGAGCATGGCGAGCGAGGGCAACAGGCCGATCAGCAGCGTATCGTTGAGCAGATCGAGCGCCCACATGCCGCGCGTGATCTTGCGTACGGTCGAGCCTGCGAAGCTGTTGGCGTGCCAGTCGGACGAAAAGCGCTGCACGCGGTGGAACGCATTGCCCGCGATCTCGCTCATCATGCGCAGCGTCAGCGCGATGATGTCGAGGAACATCAGGTAGCGCAGCAGCGCGGCGGCGACGCCCAGCGCGATCAACGCGGCAAATGCGCTCAGCGCCGCGTCGAAGGCAGCCGCCTTGGCGTGCGCAGCCGTCGCGAGGGCGTTGACGAGGCGGCCTGCGAAGTACGGCGTCAACACATCGGCCAGCGCGCCCGCCAACGAGAGCAGCACGATGGTGCCGATTCGCCACGGCTGCTTGCGCCAGTGAGCAAAGGTATAGCCGAACACGCTCTTGAATGCACGGCCGCCGAAATCCAGTTTCTTGCGGGTCATAAGTGCTCCGCCCCGGGGACGCCGAGGCGTACCGGGGAATCGAAATCAAAAAAGAATGCGTCTACAGCGCCAGGCTTTCGCCTGCGCGCGCAAACCGCGAGTGATTGGTTGGGACGTTCAGCCGGGAAATACGATGCCCGGGTGCGGCAAAGCTAGCTGTGCCGCGGAGGTACCGTGACCGCGAAGGCCGGGAGTGGGGCCACGTAAAGGACGGCTGAAAGCGTTGTCGACACCATTTGGACGCCTCCTTTGCGTGTGGACGAAGTGAACGGAATGAATGAACCGGACTGCGATTGCAAGATTGTAGCAGCGGATGCGGCAACGCGTGGCCCGTCCGAGAATATCCCGGGGAACGAACCGGCTATTTTCGCGGAGAGGGCCCACAACGCTTCGGCCCCCGCGGCAATGCCGATTCAACCCAGTCCAAAGTCGACCCGAGTAGTCGGCCCGGTATCGTTCAGATCCTTGGCATCCAGCTTCGGCGTCGCGATGGATACCCGCTGGGCATCGACTTTCAAATACTGGCGAACCGCCTGAGCGCGACGCTGCGCCAGATCGCGAAGGCTCGCCTCGTCGATGGGAGCATGAGCGGCCAGTATCCGCTTCATGTCGTCGTCGGGCAGCGTCTTCGTGAGGCCGATGAAGTTGCGCTGCTTCTTGAAATCGGCGTCCTTGTAGGCCTTCGTCAAATACTCTCTGTATTCGCCCGGTGCGAACGTCACCGACGACACATCGGCATCCTGCGCGCTCCCACCCTGCGATTTGAGCTTTTCCTTGCGCACCAGATCGTCCACATACGCCAGCCTCAACGCGGGCGTATCGATGGCGGGATCGGCGCGGCCCGTCAGGTCCAGTTTCACTTCCGGTTTATCGGCGAGCAACTTCGCAATCGTATCGAGCTTGCTGCGCGTCGAGTCGGTCAGCTCGGCCGATCCCGGCGCAAACGCGACGTAGCGAAGCTCCCGTGCACCGCTCTCCCCGCTACCGCCCAACGCGTTCGCGAGCAGCGTGAACGGTGCCGTCACCGCACGCTCGACGAGATGCAGAATCGCGCCCCAAATGAGACTGCCCAGGCTGAACTGCGGATTCGAGAGGGAACCCGAGACCGGGACGTTCACATCGATCTGTCCGCGCGAGTTCTTCAACAGCGAAATGGCAAGGCGCACCGGCAGCTTCGTTGCGGTGTCGTTCTCGACATGGTCACCGAATGTCAGCTGATCGATGAACAGGTGATTGTTGGCCGTCAGCAGATCGTTTTCGAGCTTGTAGTGCAGATCGACATTGAGCGTGCCCTTCGTGATCGGATAGCCGGCATATTTGACCGAGTAGGGCGTAAGGTTCGTGAGCTCGATGTCGTGCGCGCTCGCACTCAAATCGAGCGACGGTTTCTCGACGAGCGGATTGACCGTACCGCGGATTGCGATGGGGCCGTTGCCGGCCAGGCTCGCCCCGACGTCCACGGGGGCCGGCGTGGTCGAATCCGTGCCGAATGCGCCGATCGTTCCCGTAATGTCGACGAGGTTCGCGTTGTAGTTCGGTTTCACGAAGTTGTCCGTGTATCGGACGTGCCCTTGCTGCAAGACGACCTCGCCGACATGAACACGGACCGGATTCGACGGCGTGGACGGAGCGTTGTGCGCCACCACCACTTCGCTCGTGTGCCCGCGATGCGTGGCGGCGTCTGTCGCCGCTGCGTCGCTCTTCTCGCGCGCGAGCACATCGTCGAGATTGAGCTTGCCCTGTGCGCTCAGCAGCACGCTGCCGAAGAACTGCGCGAACGTCACACGGCCGATGTCGATATCGGTGGCCCGCCCGTCGTAACGCACATTCGTACGCGCCAGCACCAGTGAACGCCATCCCGCGAGCGGGGCCGAAGTCACGCGGTCGAGCAGCCGTACATCGACGAGCGCCGCACCGCCCCGGTAATTCGCCTTGACGCCATCTTTGGTCGTCGACAACTTCAGTTCGCCCCCGGCATTGACGAACGCGCTCTTGACGGCGGCGTTCAAGCTATCGCCGAAGTACGGCTCGAACGCCGCCACGTCGAGACGGTTCGCATGGAGCTTCAGCGACGCGTCGAGCGGGCTCGGCACGACGCTTCCCGAGGCTTCGAGCATACCCTTGCCGTTCAGCGTCGCATCGAGCTTGATGGGCAGCGGACGGCTCATGTCGTCGCTGACGTTTTGCGCCTCCAACTGAATGGAAGAAACGTGCACGGCCGCCGGCCGGGCCGGCACCTGATCGACGATATCGGCCGACGCGTCTTTCAAACGCAATTCGCCGATCGAGTAATGCCACGCGGGGGATTCGCCCGCGGGCTGACCACCGTTGGCCGCGCGGGCGTCGCGAGACTTGCGTGCGACGGCCGGCCGCTGAGCGTGGTCGGCCTCGTGCTCGCTCGCGCGCGCATCCGCGGGCGCTTGTGCCGGTTTCGGCGCTTCGGCCCACGCCGCAAGATCGATGCGGCCGTCCTTCAAGCGCGTCGCCTTGACCGCGAGGCCGGTCGCCTCGACGCTCGATAGTTCCGCCTTGCGTCCCGCAAGGTCGATCTGCTTGACGCCGATGCGCGCGTCGCCGAGCGCAACGTCTCCCGAGCCGCTGGAACTGGCCAGTTTCAATGACTTGAGCGTCAAGTCGCCATCGCTCACGTGCACATTCACCGGCGCCTTCGACCAATCGACCTTCACCGGCAAGTTCGCCCCGAGCGTGCCAGCCGAAACCTTCGCAGCCGTGGCGTCGGCCAGATACGGCTGGGCCAGCGCGAGCGGCAACGCCTCGGCCGCGAGCTTTGCATCGGCGGTTTTGGCGTCGAGATCGAACGAGCCGGTCGCCGCAAGCGTGCCGCCCTGGGCGAGGGCCGTGCGCACGGCGTAGCGCACCGGGCGCTTGGCGAGCGTCGAAAAATCGTCGACCGCGACCGTCAGATGGTTGAGCCCAAGCGCCACGGGCCGAGCGGGCGTGCGGTCTTCGAGTGCGATGTCGCCGTCGTTGAGCGCCAAACGCTTGATCGAGAGATCGAGCGGCGTCACGGTGCCGGCCGCGCCGGATGCCGCGGCCGGCACCGATGCGGCTGATGCGGCCGAGCCTGCGGACGCACCCTCCGGCGCGGCGGCAAACGTACGCGCCACGCTGAGTTCGCCCGAACGCTCGCGCACCAGATGCAATGACGGCTGGTCGAGCCGAATTTCGTCGAAGCGGAACACGCGCTTGAACGGTTCGAGCGAAGCCGCGGCAACATGCAGCGCATGCGCCGAAAAAAGCGGCGCGCTGCGTTCGTCGACGACGCGCGCATCGGCCAGATCGGCGGTGCCTGTCACAGTGAGCGCCGGCGCATCGCCGGTCATCACGAAGTGCAGCTTCAGATCGCCGGCAAGCCTGCCGTTTTGCACGGTGACCGGCAGCTTGACCGGCGCGTACGACAGCAGGCGCGGCACATCCAGATCGGCAAACTTCAACGCGATTTCCGATTCGCGCGACGCCGCGAACGGTTTCGTCTTGCCGCCAACGCTGATGGGGCTGCCGTCCACACGCGCGACAAAACGAGGATCGACGAAGATATCGGTCTTCGAAGGCAGCGTGGCGACGAACGGCACGCCCAGCGAGAGCTGATCGATCACATGCCGCGCGCCGAGCAATCGGTCGTCGAAATCGATGCGGCCGTTGTCGACATCGATGTTCGAGACGGAAAAACGCGCCGGCCCCGTTTGCGGCTTGGAAGGCGTCGAGAACTTTTCGACGATATCCGTGAAATTGAAGCGCTGCGCATCGAGCCGCACGATGTTCGCGTGCGGCGAATCGATCGTCAACTCGTCGACGATCGGCGCAAAGCGCAGGATCGTGAGCCATGACAGGCGCACGACGAGACGCTCGGCGCTGAAGAAATCGCCTGGCGCCGCCTTTTCGCCGATGCGGATGCGATCGGCTTCGAGCCGCAGCGTGTAAGGATTGAGCGTGACACGCCCGATCGTCACCGGCCGCGCCAGTTGGGCGCTCAGTTGCTGTTCGGCTACGTGCCGCAGAAGCGGCGGCGCGGCGAAAAATCCAAGCAGCCCGAAAAGGGCGACGATGACGACGATCGAAATCGCCCACCGACGCGCACCGCGCGAGCGCACCACGCCGAGTAGCCGGGTCAGCGCGCCTTCATTGCCGGCATTAGAACTGCTCGTCATCCACCCTCCGGTTTACTTGCGCACGAGCGCGGGCGGTTGCCAATTGCCATCCGCGGCGCCGGTTTGCGGGGCGTAAAGCCGCAAAACGAGCTCAAAGGGGCCCTTCGGTGCCGGAACCCAATTCACCTGTCGCGCACGCCCGGGCGACGCGCTCTGGACATAGATGTCGACCGAACCGTCGCGGTTGCGCCGCAGACCGTCGCGCGACGCGACCGAGAGATGCGGCAGCCGGCCATCGGCCAGGGCGCCATCCGCGGTATAGGCGGTCAGTGTCCAGAACCCGCGCACCGGCGGCAAGGCCTTGGCCGAAAAATGCAGGATATAGCGGTTATCGCCGTCGAGCGGCTCGCCCTGCGCGTCGACGGACGTGGTCGCCACGATATCGTCCTCCTTCGTTCCGCTGCCGGGGCGCGTAAACGTAGCGTACGCCCGCAGCGCGTAATCGTCGGCATAGTGTCCGACGCCATCGGCAAGCCACGTCCAGCCGTTGCCCGACAGCGCGTTGACGGGCGCGCTGGCAAGCCGTGCATGCGCATCGGCGATGCCGTCCTTGATCGCATCGGCCGCATCGCGCGGCAAATGCACGGCTTCGCCCGGTTTCACACCGAGATCGGCGAGGATCTCGATCTCATGCGCCTCGGCCGCGGAAGGCGGATTGTCGCGCAAGGCATCGGCAAGACGCCCGAAGAAAGCATCTGGGTCGAGCGCGGCCACCGCCCTGGTTTGTGCGGCGGGCGTGTCGGCAAGCGCGATCGATTCGCCGTCGCTGTCCGATTCCGCGCGTTTGCCCGGCTTGAGCCGTTTGCCGCCTTTCGCGCGTTTGCCGTGCTCCTCGACGAAAGCCGAAAGCGGTTCGAGACGCACGAGGCTTTGCAGTCTTCGCGCGGCTGGCACCTCGCGAGGCCCCGTCGCCGCGAAGCGCACCGAGAGCCACAGGCTCATGCCCGGCGCATCGACACGTTCGACGTCAGGAGGCAACTGCCGGTCCCAGCCCGGCGCCACGAACGCGATAGCGCTCGGCTTGGTGAAACCGCGCGCATTGGCAAACTTGCCCGTCGACCAGACGACGTTCGTCCACATATCGAGCGCCCGGGCTTCGAGGTATTCGCCGCGCGTATTCGGCAGTAAGAGCACCATCGGCTCGGCGCTCAGATCGAGCCACGCCGTCGATGCCAGCGTGTCCACATCAGCGTGCGGCAACACGCCGGCATCGTCCGCGGCCGGTAACGTGTCCTGGCGTTGCAGCGTGTTCACTCCCGCTCCGGGCGCCTGCCCCGCCGCGGCCGCCGCGCGGGCACTCGTCATCACGACGAGCGGGTAACCGAATACATAAGAGTCGGAGACTTCGTCCTTGGTCCAGCCAGGGTTACGAGGCGTGCTGGACGTGTGCATCGGCGCGGCACATCCGGCCAGCACGAGCACGGCAACGCCGACGATCCATGATGCAGCCCCGGCGGGTGAGAATGCGTGTCGCATTGTTGTTGTCTTTTTCATTTAGGAGTCGATGAAATATCCGCAAAACGGCATCGAGGATCCGACACATGGCACGCCGTCCGGCAAAGACGGCGCTCCCGGCTTCGTGTCGGATCGCGAAAGGGTTTTATCGTATCCTCAGGCGGTAAGCAAGGACAACTCCGAAGCGAGGCCCGGATATACGTTTTGTTCGCTTTTTCCCGCTCCGACCGCACGACGCCGCCCGAAACCCACAATGTGCCCACGCGAAGCCCTTCATGACGCGAGCCGCAGCGGCGCCGCGGCCGGATGGACCGGGTTTGCGGCGTGCGCGAAACTGCCGCTTGACCTTCCAATGATGGGAAGGTCAAAACTGTCGTTCATCGCGGCAGTGTCCGCTTGCCTATGCCGATTCCCATCATGACCGATCTCGCCTCTCCCCCAGCCGCGGCGGCCTCGCCGGCCGCGACCGCCGAACTCGATATCGGCGGCATGAGCTGTGCCTCGTGCGTGCGGCGCGTCGAAAAAGCGCTCTCGCGCGTTCCCGGCGTCGTCGACGTCTCGGTGAACCTCGCAACCGAGCGGGCCAGTGTCGGGCTCGCCACCGCCGCCGCGCCTGCGACGCTCGAGGCGCTCGTCGCGGCAGTCGCGGGGGCCGGCTACGAGGCGCGGCCCGTCGTCGAGGCGCCACGTGGATCGGACCGCGATTCGGGCACTGCGGCCGCAGGCACCGATGCCGATCGCGATGCCGCGCGCCATCGGCAATCGCAGCGCGAGCTGGCTGCGGTGGCCGTCGCCGCCGCTTTCTCTTTGCCACTGATGTTGCCGATGCTCGCCGAAGCCGTCGGCGGTCACTGGATGCTGCCGGCATGGCTGCAGTTGATATTGGCAAGCGTCGTGCAGTTCGCCTGCGGTGCGAGGTTTTATGTCGGGGCCTGGCATGCCGTGCGCGCTCGCACCGGCAACATGGATTTGCTCGTCGCGCTCGGCACTTCGGCCGCCTATGGGCTCAGCGTGTGGCAGATGAGCGTGCATCCTGGCGACACGATGCACCTGTACTTCGAAGCCTCGGCCGTCGTCATTGCGCTCGTGCGGCTCGGCAAATGGCTCGAGACGCGCGCCAAGCGCGAGACCACTGCCGCGATCCGTGCCCTGAACGCGCTTCGGCCCGACCGCGCGCGGCTGCGGCAAGCTGACGGCAGCGAGCGCGAAGTGCCGCTCGACGAGGTGCGCGTCGGCATGGTCGTTCTCGTGCGGCCCGGCGAACGCGTGCCCGTCGACGGCTCGATTCTCGAAGGGCGCACCCACGTGGACGAAGCCCTGATCACGGGCGAAAGCCTGCCTGTCGCGAAAGCGCCCGGCGACCGGCTGACGGCCGGTTCGATCAACGGCGAGGGGCTCGTGGCCGTCACCACCACGGCGATCGGCGCGGAAACCACGCTCGCGCGCATCGTGCGGCTCGTGGAGACGGCGCAGGCCCACAAGGCGCCGATCCAGCGGCTCGTGGATCGCGTGAGTGCCGTATTCGTACCGGCGATCCTGCTGATCGCCGCGGCGACGTTCGCCGGTTGGCTGCTCTCGGGCGCATCGGCCGAGACCGCCATTCTCAACGCGGTGTCAGTGCTCGTCATTGCCTGCCCTTGCGCGCTCGGCCTGGCCACGCCCGCGGCCATCATGGCGGGCACGGGCGTCGCGGCACGGCACGGCGTGCTGATCAAGGATGCCGAAGCGCTCGAACTCGCGCAACGCGTCACGGTCGTCGCATTCGACAAGACCGGCACGCTCACCGTCGGCCAACCGCGAGTCGTCGCATTCGAAAGCATCGGGATCGAGCGGGACCGGGCATGGACGCTCGCTGCCGCGCTCGAACGCGGCAGCGAGCACCCGCTCGCGCGTGCGCTCCTCACCGCATTCGAAGCGCAAATGCCGACGGAAACGGGCGGCAACGTACCGGCGGCAGCACCGCTGCGGGCGCTTCACGTCCAGGCAGTGCCGGGCCGGGGCGTGCAAGGGGAAGTCGAAAGCGCTACGCTCATGCTCGGCAATGGCGGCTGGCTCGACGCGCTCGGCATCGCCCCGCCAGCACCCGTGCTCGCGCGGGCTCGCGAACTCGAGGCCGCCGGCAATACCGTATCGTGGCTCATGCGCGCCGAAGGGTCGGGCGTGAGCGCAACCGCGCTCGCGCTGATCGCATTCGGTGACACGGTCAAGCCCGATGCACGCGCTGCCGTCGAACGTCTCGCGGCGCGCGGAATCGAGAGCGTGCTGGTGACCGGCGACAACCGCGGCGCCGCAGCTTCGGTGGCCGCTGCGCTCGGCATCGAAACGTTCCACGCCGGGGTGCTGCCCGAGGACAAAGCGCGCGTGGTGCGCGAAATCAAGGCGCAAAGCGGCGGCATCGTCGCGATGGCGGGTGACGGCATCAACGACGCGCCCGCCCTTGCGGCAGCCGATATCGGCCTCGCGTTCGCGAGCGGCACCGACATCGCGATGCATGCGGCCGGGATCACGCTCATGCGCGGCGAACCGTCGCTCGTCGCCGATGCGATCGACATCTCGCGGCGGACCTATCGCAAGATCCAGCAGAATTTGTTTTGGGCGTTCGTCTACAACCTCATCGGCATTCCGCTCGCGGCGCTCGGTTGGCTCAACCCGATGCTCGCGGGCGCCGCGATGGCGTTTTCCAGCGTCAGCGTCGTCACGAACGCGTTGCTGCTCAAGCGTTGGAAACGCTAAACGGGAGCGGCTCGCGCATGGGTCTGTGGCAGCCGCCGGTCAACCGCCCCTGTGCGTGTGAGCGGTGCGCGCATGCCTGGCCGATGGCGTCAGCGTCGAAACGGATGCCGAAGGTGCGCCCGGCGCGGCGCCTTGGCGCGACGGCAGCGCGGCAAGCCTTCCCGCCATCGCGTCGGCAGTGCCGCGGATATCCGCCGCCGCACCGGAGGCCGTGTCGAGAAACGCCGCGAGCGCCAACTGCTGGCTGCGCAGCAGCGCCTCGGTTTTTTGCTGTGCGGCGGCGCTTTCGCGCGCTACACGTGCGAGGACAACGAACTGTGCGATCGCGAGCGCCAGCATCAGGACACTCGCGCACGCCATGATAGTCAGCAGGCGCGCGCTACGTCGGCGGCTGGCGGCCGCGGCGCGGCGCTCTTCAGCGAGCGAGCGCGACAGCGCAGCGACGGTCTCGGCCAATGCCGCCGTCGATGCGGTTTGTGCGACCTGCGCCGCGCCGATGGCTTCAGCGGAACCGGAAGCGGGCGAGTCGGCCGATGGCGGTGCCAATGACGATGACGATGATGACGACGATGAAGACCCCTGCGCGGCGCCCGAGGTCCATGCGCGCTTGGCCGGCTGCAGCCTGTTGCGCGCCGGCCCGTCGGCCGGCCCGGCTTGGGCCGGGTCCGCACTGCCGGCGTCATCGACACGAAGATAAGCGGCGATGTCCGCGATCCGCGCGCCGGCCGGTTGCGGAATGACTTGCGCGCGCATCGAAGCGGGTGCCGGCTCGTGCAATGCCGGTGTCCCGACTCCCGTCTCGGGATCCGGGGACAGCGGGACCGTTTCGGCCTCCCGCTCGGCGGCGGCTCGCTGCGCTTCAGCGCGTGCGCGAAGCGAATCGAGCGTATCGGCCGGCACTTCGAAGCCGGCCAACGTGCCCTGACGCGGATCGAGGTTCAATGTTTCCAGGGCGCCGAAGAAATCGCTGTCGAGGCGTTCGCCGGGCGATTCCTCCCGCGAGTCTTCCGGACTGTCACGCCCGACCGAGCCCTCGGCGACGAGCGCGGCGCCTTCGTTGCCCTCAGGGCCTGCTGCAGCAATTGCAGGCGTGCTCGGTTCGGACACGGTGGGATTCGACGGCGCATCCGATGCGGGAGAAGCGGCACGCGCGCGCCGTCGGGCGGTCGCCGGGCGGCTGACGCGAGAGGTCGAAGATGCTGCGGAATCTGCCATAGCTGGAAAGCGGAAAGACGGTAAAGCGAAGAGCGCGGTCGTGGCCGCGCGCGAGCGCGAATCTATTCGGTCTTCGTGTTCGGCGAACGCCGCATTGTCGCACGATCGGCAGGCGCGACAGCAGGGGAATCGAGCGGTGCGGCCACGCCCGGTGCGGCGAATTTGAATTATCCTTTGCGCTTCGCGCGGTGGCCACCGCGTTCATCCGATAGGGCCGTTTGCCCCATACGCTTTATGTCCACTTCGATCGACGCTGCCGTCGCGGCGCAAACCAGCGCCCTTCGCGAACACTATGCGCACACGGTCATGCCGCTATGGCGCGGAGCGGGCTACAACGCCGCCCTCCGCCTGCCGTACGAGGCCGTCAGCGCGAACGATCAGGCGCCGCTGCCTGTCGTCCGTTATCGCGCGATGGCCTGCGCGCGGCAACTGTTCGTGTTTTCGCTGGCCGGCGACGCCGAACATGCTCACACGCTGTTCGATTCAATGCGCCGCTATTTCCGCGACGCGCGCCACGGCGGATGGATCTATAGCGTCGATGCTGCCGGCGCGCCGCTCGATACGACGAAAGACCTCTATACACACGCATTCGTCATCTTCGCGTGCGCTCAGTATGCGAGCGCATTCGGCGAGCGCGATGCGCTCGACGTGCTGGCCGAAACGGCAGCATTGGTCGATGCGCGCTTTGCCGCGTCGGGTGGCCTCCTGCATGCCGCGCTCGACGAGAACTTCTCGACCGTGCGCACGAGCGCGCTGCAGAACCCGCTCATGCACTTGACCGAAGCGTACCTGGCCGCCCGTGCCGCCACGGGTGAGAGTGCCTATGACCGCTCGCTCGCGCGGCTTGCCGATGCCGTCGCCGGCACATTCGTGCATGCGCCGACAGGTGCGATCGCCGAATTGCCGATCGGCACGGCGGGCAACCGGCTCGAACCGGGCCACCAGTTCGAGTGGTTTTATCTGGCGGCGAGCGCAGGCAGCACGATCGCCGCATCGGGGCTGGCCGACTCGCTCGAGCGCGCGTTCGTCTTCGCTCAGCGCCACGGCGTGGACGCCGTCACGGGCGGCGTGTGCGCCGCGCTCAACGAGGACGGCTCGATTCAGGATGCAACGCAGCGCATCTGGGCGCAGACCGAATATCTGCGCGCGTTGGCGACACGCGGTACGGCCGACGATCTTCGGGCACTCGCATCGCAAATCGCCGCGTTTCGCGAGCGCTTTTTGCATTCGCGCGGCTGGTACGAGTGCAAGACTCCGGCCGGCGATGTTTCGCGCGCCGATATGCCGTCGACCACGCCCTACCATCTGGCGACGGCTTACGCGTCGTTGCCGGGCGCACGCTGACACCGTGCGTTACGCGCGGATTCCCTCTTAGGGTTTACGGCAGTCACGGCGCTTGCTGAAGGGTCTCGCCCGGGGGATTCGCGCCCGCTCCTTGACTCCGCGCGCGAACGGTTCCTAGAGTGGAACCAATAGGATACGGGGCCGCGCCCCGCAAGGGGCCCCCCGATGACCGACTTCTTCGACCTGGCGCGCGGCGCGCTGCACGCTCAGCCGTTCAGCATGCTGCTCGGCACCGAGCTCGTGCAGATCGGCGAGCATGAAGTGACCTTGCGCCTGGCGATTCGCGACGAACTGCGGCAGCAGCACGGCTTCGTTCATGGCGGTGTCATCAGCTACCTTGCCGATAACGCGTTGACATTCGCCGGTGCGATCGCGCTCGGGCCCCGTGTCGTGACGGGCGAGTACAAGATCAACTATCTGCGTCCAGCCGTGCGCGGGGCACTGCTTGCTCGCGCGGAGCTCGTCTACGCGGGGCGCGGGCACGCCACATGCCAGTGCCGCATCTATCTGCTCGACGGCGACAAGGAAACCCTCGTTGCGCTGGCCCAAGGTACGATCAACCGCGTGGGAGACGGCCCGAACGCCGCGCCGGCGAGCGGTCAGATCGAACAGGCATGACGCTCGAATCGAAAAGCACACTTCGGATCGAAGAAGCGAGCGTCGCCTACGCGTTCATCGACGGCGACGCAGCCTTGCCTTACCTCGTCTTCCTGCACGAAGGTCTGGGCTGCACCGCCATGTGGGGCGACTTCCCCGAGCGGCTCGCAACGCGAATGCCTCTGGATCGCACGGCTGTCTGACGCTAGAATGGCGGCCCCTCGACCATTCGTGCCGGCGTATTCGCGCCCGGTGCATGTCGATCCGCGATCCGATCCATGGCAAAACTTCTGAACGACACCGAATTCCAGCGCTTCACCGAACTTCAGCACAAACAGGCGAGCTTCACGATCACGAGCGAAGAGGCCGACGAACTGCGGCTCATCGTCGAACGCGCGCAACAAAAACGCGACGATCGCGCCGCCGCCATGCGGGCCATCGAAGCCCACATCGAGCAATTCGAGATCACACCCGAAGAACTTTTCTCGCCCGAGCAGATCGGCGAAGCCGCGCGGACGTACGGGCTGATTGCCTCGTCGGCCAAGAAGGAGCGCGTCTTGCCGCCGACACTGACGTTCAACGGCAAGCCCTATCAATGGACGCGCACGTTGCCCGACGAGATTCGCTTGCCGCTCTTCGATGCATTCAAGGCCGGCGAATCGATCAAGCGTTTCCTCGCCACCCCGAAGGACACGACGCGAAACGCGACAACGATCGCTCGCCTCGAGCGCGAAACGGGTAACGTCTATGCCGAGGCATGGCTGGAGGAACTTTCGATCTCGCGCGGGCAAGTCGACGAAGCGGCCACAAAGCTCGCCGCCTAAGGCACGATCGGCGGCCGCCGCCCGAGCGCTCGGCGGGCACGCCGGTTACAGCACCGCGAGCCGCACTGTGTCGCGGCCCGCACGCTTGGCCTCGTAAAGCATCCGATCGGCATGCCGATAAAGATCGTGGGGCAGATGGCGATTCTCGCTGCGGGCACCCCGCCATACGAAGCCGAAACTCGCCGTCAGTACCGCATCGCGCTTCGTGGGATGCGGCAACGCGAGCGCACGCACCGCCAGGCGTAGACGATCGATCGCAGCCAGCGCGTCGCTCGGCGATTCGGCGTTCAGCAGAATGCAGAACTCGTCGCCGCCAAGGCGAATCAGGCTGTCGCCCGCGTGCCGCAACTGATCGCGCACGGCTTGCGCGATTCTCTTCAGCGCATCGTCGCCGGCGCTGTGGCCGTACGTGTCGTTGTAAGCCTTGAAGCCGTCGATATCGAACAGGCAAAACGCAAGCGCGCCATCGACATGCCGCGACGACGCCCGCGCTCCGAACGTCTCGTCGATATGCCGGCGATTGAACGCGCCGGTCAGCTCATCCGTGACAGCAAGGCGCGACAGTCTCGCCACTTCCGATTCCAGTTGGCGAATTCTCGCTTGCAAGCGTCCCCGTTGGGCGTCGTCGCCTTCAACGATCCCTTCTTTCCAGAGCCGCAGGAGAAACGCGCCTTCGGCAGCGAGACCCCGCCCGATGCGGCGGGCCCATGCCGCGCACAACGTCAGCCACGTCTGTCCGCGCGTCGGTCGAGCCCCCTTCCAGGACAGATCACTCATCGATTGCCAGCTCATTTCGGTACCTCGGAATTCATGATGCAGCGGGACGCTCAGGGCCGGTTCAGGCCTCGACGACGATCGTCGAGCAGCGCGGCGAGCTCAATTGAGTTCAGCGAGGCGATTATGCCAAGGCATATCCGGAGCAACTGCAAACAAGTGTCAGGCTCAGGGTGGGCGACGCCGACGAGGCGCGTCGCCAGGCCCGTCAGGAGGCTCGCGCCGGCTCGCCGGCCGGCCCGGGCTCGGCTTGCTCGGCTTGCTCGGCTTGCTCGGCTTGCTCGGCTTGCTCGGCCAAGCGGGGCAGCGAAATCACGAATTCGGTTCCCTTGCCTTCCTCGCTGTGGACGGCCACCTCCCCGCCGTGCCGCACGATGACGGTCTTGACGAACGCCATGCCGAGCCCGGCACCGCCTACTTCGGGACGCTGCCCCGCATGGAAGCGGCGGAAGCGTTCGAACAAGCGGCCCTGCTTGTCGAGCGGAATGCCGTAACCCTGGTCGCGAATCGAGCAGGTCACGTGGGCGCCGCCCAGCGACGCTTGCGACGATTCGATCGAGCAGGTGATTTGCGTGCCGTCAGGGCTGTACTTGATGCCGTTTTGCAGGATGTTCACGAGCGAGCGCGTCAGCAGCGACCGCTCGGCGCAGATCCAGCATGCTTCCCTGTCTTCGTAGAAGGCATCGAGACGTATGCCCTTGGCATGTGCCTGCGGCCACACTTGGTCGCTCGCATCCAGCACGAGATCGGCGAGATTCACGGGCTCGAACTCATAGGCCTGCGATTCGGCGCGTGCAAGCTGGACGAAATCGTCCGCAAGCGTCAGCGCGCTCCTGGCATAGCGTGCGATGCGGTCCATGACATTGCGCACGGGCTCGGACTCGATGCGTGCGCGCTCGATCTCGACGAGCGCGAGGATCGATGCGTGCGGCGAGCGCATGTCGTGCGATAGCAGTTGCAAGGCGTCCTCACGCTGCCGTTCGGCTTCGTGCAGCGCCGTGATGTCGACCAAGCCGGCGATCCACCCGGCGGCTTCGCCGAACGCATTGCGGCACTCCGAATAACGCAGCAAGTAATCGCGCTCGTCGCGGCCGCGCACTTCGATGCCGGTCGTCATCATGCGCGCGTGCTCGGGCCGCGCCGGGTTCATGACGGCCGGCCAGTCCCTTCGGGCGATCCGCTCGTTTTCCACGTCCGCGTCGATCGTCTTCACGAACGAACAGTCGGCCAGCACGGCGTGCAATGGCCGCCCTTCCGGGCTCGGCGCCGCGAGCCGCGCGCAATACGCTCTTGCCGCACGGTTCGCGATCAACACGACGCCGTTCAGATCGGCAACGAGTATCGGCTCGGGCCCGCTGTCGAGACTGTCCCAGACGAAACGCTTCATGTCTCTCGCGCGTTGCGCCGCCTGAGCCATCAGCGACATCTGCTGTTCGAGTACGTCCCCCATGAATTCGCTCGGCCGCTTCGCCGCTTCGGGCAGCAGATAGGGCTCGGCCGCGAGCTGCCGCAGTTCCTTGCGCAGGTAGGCCATCGTCATTTCCAGACGGCGCCAACTCCACAGCGGATAGACGACGATCAGTCCGAGGATCGCCGGTACGGGCGATACCCAAAGCCGCAGCCCATGCATCAGGACCGCATCGCCCGCGAGCGCGAGCACGCCGAGCGCAATGGCGAGCGCCAGCGAGTACATCGGCGACAGCACGAGAAATCCAACGAGCAGCACCGCCAGCGGCAGCAGCGATGCGGCGAGCAACTCCGATGACGATGCGGGTCTGATGGCGCTGCCGCGCAGCAACATCTCGAGCACGCTCGCATGCGCATAGACGCCGGGCGTGACGCCAAACCGGCCCGACATCGGCGTGGCGAAGTGATCGTAGAGGCCGGATGCCGTCGAGCCGACGAGCACGATGCGGCCCCGCAGCAACTCGGGCGGCACGGTCCCCGCCAGCACCTGCGCAACCGAGACCTTCCGGAAGGACTCGTCGGGAACGAAAGGAACCAACACACGCTGCTCTGCGCCCGGCCCGCCGGACTCGGCGAGCGGCACGGACTCGCGCGCCGGGCGGCCGTTACCGTCACCCATGCCGGCAAGCCGTATCGCGCCTCGTTCGACGGCACGCCGGACCGGAACGGTCAGCTGCGGCCAACGCGTGCGCGCGTCGCCCTCGTATAGCGCGACGCTGCGCACGACGCCGTCGCTGTCGACCTCGAAGTTGATATGTCCGAGCCCCGCGGCGACGTCAGCCAATGCGGCAACGGGCAGCACCGCTTCGCGATGGCCCTCGGCGTCGGCCGGCGCAAGCAGAATCGGCAGATAAGTTTTACTGGCGGCGATCGCCCGGGCAAGCGCTGGATCGTCGGCGCCGGGCTCCGTGAATAGTACGTCATAGACGATCGCGGCCGCGCCGCTCCGTGCGAGCGCATCGATCAGGCGAGCATGCACGCTGCGCGGCCACGGCCACCGGCCCAGCGCTTCGATGCTGTCATCGTCGATCTCGACGACGACGATATCGTTCGATACCGCCTTTGCGGACATCGCAAGAAAATCGTCATAGACGAAGTGGTCCAGGCTCGCCGTCAGGCGCCAGCTCGAGCTCAGCGCGACGAACGCAATGCCGAGACAGCCCGTCGCGATCCATTCGAGCAAAAACCGCCGCCCTATCGATCGGCCGAGCCGCGAGCGAATGATCCGGGCGAGCAGTGTCATTGCGACGGCCACCGGCACGCGATGGGGCGATCGTATTCGTCTCGGCGCAGGTGCCCGGGCATCTGCCGGTTATCGTCGTTTCGCCTCATAGCTTCTCGTTTCGATGCGATCGAGACAATAACCGAAACCGCGGATCGGCGCCAGGCGGGCGCCATTTCCGGCGTGCACGTCACGCTTGGTGCGAACCATTTTCACAGGAGCCAAAATTGAGCAGGCTAGTCTGTCTACTGTCTATTATCGAAGCAATTTGACGCCATTACCGATTACCTCAGTACTTGGCATCGTGCGAGGCTGAGCTGGCATATACTACGAGAAGTGTTCTCTTAGATCTTCGAAATCGAAACAGCCCGACACCACTTCGTTGCAAAAATCACTTGACGCACATCATCACTCGGGTAATATGCCGCAATTCTTCACACATTAGAGGAGTCGCTCGATTGGCTTCGGGTGAGTTATGAAAATCTAACGATTGCGAACATGGATCTGGTTGGCTCAACTGTTTTCATCATCCCCTCGACTAGGCCTTGCATTATCTTTCCGCTCGCGTGCGTTCACGCGATAACAAGCTCCGCGCAGCCGAGTGCTTATGCACACCCGCTGACGAATGAGCTTTTCGCGCGAATGACTTCTTATGTTTTGCATTTGTTCAAATAAGTCCATAGACGAAATCATCGCCGCGCAGGAGGACATGCCACTGCCATTCACAGAAATGCTCGAATGCTACACCTCGTGCTTATCAGGCTGTGGGTCTTGCATCCCGCTCATCCTGGAACGGATTGAGCGTGGAAACGTGTTCACTCACGACAACAGTTGAAGGTGCAACAATGATTTATCCAGCCTTATTTGATAGCCTTGAACGCGCCCGTTGGAGTATGCATTCCGATGTTCCATGGAACGAATTCGATCGAAGTAAATTAAACGACCGCCAGATGCATGGCATAAAAATGAACGCCATCCTTGAGTGGTCGTCGATGCCGACGGCCGAGATGTTTCTGCGTGACAATCAGGATGACATTGATTTTTCCGCCTTCATTTCCATTTGGTTCTTCGAAGAGCAGAAGCACAGCCTCGTACTGATGGAATACCTGCGGCGATTCGCACCGGAATTTCTCCCGACCGAAACGGAGCTCGCTTCGGTCCGTTTTTCATTTGATTCTGCCCCAGCACTGGATAGCTTGGCATTACACTTCTGCGGCGAGATTCGCTTGAATAATTGGTATCGGTGCGCGAAGGACTATCATACCGAGCCGGTGATTCGATCCATTTACCAGCTGTTAGCGAACGATGAAGCACGTCATGCTAGAGCATACTATGCCTATATGCAGCGAGCGATAAACCATCTTGCCGGGTCAGCGAAGCTATCGTTTTCCAAGATCGGCGTATTGATGACAAATCCTCGCATGAATCGCGCCATGCACCCCACCAACCTCCATGTCAATAAGGCTCTATTTCCCAACGACACCGTAAATGGCAGGCTGCCCGACCCCGGGTGGCTCGGGCAATGGCTGGATAGCGAGATTCGCTTCACGGTAGACTGGGAAGCAAAAGTCGAGCGCGGCATACTGAGTAATCTTTCCTCACTGCTGGGCGAGCCTTTCGACACGCCCCGCGCGCTGCGCCGATACCAGAAGTCGCTGGTTGTTCACGACGAAACCTAACGCAATAAGAACGAATATGGCGACCAAGGCAGATATTGCGTATCACTACGACGTGGACAATCGCTTCTTCGAGCTATTCCTTGATCGGCAGCACCGCGCATACAGTTGTGCTGTTTGGGACGGCGCGTCATCCCTTGAGGAGGCGCAGCAGCAAAAGCTTGCAAGGCTGAGCCATTTTGCGGGGATCGGCCCCGGGTGCTCGGTGCTCGACATCGGTTGCGGTTGGGGCGGCATGCTGAAGTATGCGCTTGACTATTTCGGAGCGGCAACTGTGGCCGGTATCACGTTGAGCGAGGACCAGTATCGCTTCGTGAGCGAGTTGAATCACGCGCAGATTGATGTTCGACTCAGTTCCTGGAGGGATTTCGCGCCGCCCGTCCCAGTCGACGCGCTTGTCTCTATCGGCGCTTTCGAACACTTTGCTTCGCTAGAGGATCGAGACGCAGGCCGACATCGTCGGGTGTACGGCGAATTCTTCGAGTGGTGCCGCTCCACGTCTACAGACCGCGCCCGTTTGGGGCTGCAGACGATCGTGACATTGCGCATGCCGGAGAACTTGCGAGAAGTACGCGACACGCGCTATTTACTCGAGCGTGTTTTTCCCGGTTCGGCATTGCCGAGTATCGGCGACATTCAGGCCGGTATCCAAGATCGGTACGAGATCACTGAGGCTAAGCAGATTGGCCTTGACTACGCCCGCACCTTGGCTGAGTGGCGGTCGCGCCTGACGCGTCACCGCAGCGAAATCGAAGACCGCTATGGAGTCGAACTTTATGCGCACTACGAGAACTACTTCCTCGCGGCGGAAAGCAGCTTTCGCGCGGGTATTGTCGGCTTAGTACAGTTGAGCCTGAACCCGGCCCGACATGCGTTGTCTTTCTCCCGATGACCCGAGATTCGTTCTCGACCACACTGTGCGAGGTCACGTCGGAACTGGTGTTTCGTCCGCTACCCTATGAGGTTGACTTCACCGGCTTCCTCAGCAATACGGTTGCGCCGCGGTGGATGGAGGCTTTGCGTGTAAGCCTGATGGATCGCCATTTCCCGCATTTCGACAATAGCGCTCCCGAACATTTGTCAGTTATTTCCGAGACGCAAGTCAAGTACTTGACGCCCATACGCTACGGCGATTTGATCCTCGGCCGGGCCTGGGTCGAATCGGCCTCCTATTCGCGCTGGGTAGTGGCGTTCGCGTTCGCGCGCAATGACGGTGGCGAGGAGGTGCTGCGGGGCAAGCAGATCGGTGCCTTCCTACACCCGCGGACCTTTACGCCTGTTCGCATTCCCGAGGCCATTCGCCAGAGCCTGGCGCCTCGAACAATCGCATGAACAATTAACGGAGTCGAACCATGCCGAAGCAAGCCATTCTGGAACGCACACAGAACCTTATCGCCGGAGCCCTTGACCTTAGTGCGGCAGAGATAACGCCTGGGCAATCCTTTCGTCGCGACCTCAAAGCGGACTCGCTCGACAGCGTGGAAATCATCATGAGTATCGAAGAGGAATTCGGGGTGGAGTTCGACGAAGACACCGCTGGGAGCATTGATACCGTGGGCGACCTCGTCACGGCAATCGAGAATGCGCTGACACGAAAATGTGATGCTCCAATTGACGCCTGACCCGATGAAGACAACCGGAATTCAGAAGGCCGAGCGCCTGTCCGTGGTCAAGTTTCGCGTCTGGTTGCTGCATGTGGCGTCGCTAGCAATCTTTATGGTGCCGTTCACATGGATGCTGTTTGTCGTGGCGGTCGCAAGCTTCTTCATTCGGGTGTTCGCGTGGGAAGCAGGCTCACATCGATATTTCTCGCATCGCGCCTTTAGTACGTCCCGCGTGTTCCAGTTCCTGCTTGCGGTGCTCGCTGCGGCGAGTGCCCAGCGCGGACCGATCTGGTGGGCTGCGCATCACCGGGAACACCACCGGCACTCCGATCAGCCTGGCGATCCGCACTCTCCAGTGCAGCGCGGCTTCTGGTACGCGCACATGGGTTGGGTGCTCGATCAAGACAGGCTCGATACCGATCTCGATGCTGCAAAGGACCTTGCACGCTTCCCGGAACTTGTATGGGTCAATAAGTACCACTATCTGTTTCCCTATTTGCTGCTCGTCAGCATTTTTGCCGTCGGCCAATACACCGCAGCGTTCGGCCGCACCGGTTTGGGCGTCAGCGCCGCGATCTGGATATTCTTCGTGAGTACTCTCCTGTCGCTGCACGCGACATTCGTGGTGAACACATTGACGCATGCGATCAAGCCAAGCTGGATGAATAGCCGCCGCTTTGACACCTCCGATACCACAACCAATTCGTGGCTGCTGGCCATCCCCACGATGGGCGCGTCCTGGCACAACAATCACCATCGCTATATGAACGGCGCTCGGGCCGGCTTCTATTGGTGGGAGCTGGATTTGACGTACTGCGTCCTTCGGTTGCTGGCGTTGACGGGCATCATTTGGGATTTGCATCCCGTGCCGCTGAAAGTGCTGGAGGAAGGAAGAACTCTCGGTAGGTTAAGCAAGACGACCGTGGACAATGTCACGAACGAATTAAAGTGACCTCAGTACGCACGACGCGTCGATACGATGGCCGAATTACCCGCAGTATTCATTTTATTTTTGCAAATGCGCAGAGACATCGTCGGCGTCCGTGGCGCTAGATGAATTGCCTGAGCGGATTGCTCGACGGGAGTTAAAAGCATGATCAATGAAGTTACTCTCGGCAGGAGTCCGTTTGCCGTTCGACTATATGTTCACACCCTGCGGTGGCTACTTCGGGTTCTGTCATCCGTTAGTCTTCATCTCGCATCGGGGCTTGCACTCAAGGTTTTTCTCACTCCCCCTCGCACGAAAGCAAGCCGCTGGGAGCGCAAATTCGAGCAGTTCGGGACACAGAAGTTCGTGACAGTCGGCGATAAACAGTTGCGCTTGCTGACCCATGGCACCGGCAGCAAAACAGCATTGCTCGTCCATGGCTGGGGAAGCCGCGGCACGCATCTAGGCAGCTACGCGGAGTCTCTCTCGGAGGCCGGATACCGAGTTTATAGCCTGGACGGCCCAGCACACGGCCAATCAACCGGCAAGTGCACAGATATGATGGAGTTCGCTCAGGCCATCGCTGCCGTCGCAGCGCATGTCGGAGGCGTCGATGCAGTCGTGGGGCACTCGTTCGGCGCCGCCTGTACGTTGTTGTCGATCGACCGTTTCGGACTGAAAGTGAAGAAGCTTGTCTTGATCAGTTGCTTTGCCGACGCTGTCTTCATTACCGAGTCGTTCGCGCGCTTTCTGCGCATCGGGAAATCGGCTGTCCATGAGATGCGTTTGCGACTCGAGCGCAAGTATCAAAACGCATGGAGTTGGGAGTGCATAGCACCGACGCTCCTGATTCGTTCCTACGACAAGCCGATCTTGTTGATTCACGACCAGCATGATGACGAGGTCCCGGTTCAACATGCGAAAATCCTTCAATCGAACAATGTCAATGCGCGGCTCGTCTTCACGCAGAAGCAAGGACATCGTAAGATCTTACGCGACAAAAGCGGCATCGCGGCTGCCGTCCAGTTCCTGGGCGAGACCAAATAGCGCCTTGTAGTCAGCTACGGTAAGCGACCTTACCCTTTCTCATGGTGCTGTTCGATGTTGAATGTATATAAGGCCGCACTGGGTCCAATTTTGCTGGCGCAGGCGCGATGGTTACGGCGAACCGCACTTCGCTTGCCAGAAGCTGTCGGCCCCCGTAACGGTATCGAAGGGGAAAGTAATTCCCTGGCAGAGCCGTTGCGCATCTTGGTCGTCGGTGACTCGTCGGCCGCCGGCGTGGGGGTCAGCGAGCAGGCTCATGCTTTGGCTCAGCCCGTAGCAAAGCTGTTGACTGCGAAAACGGGCAAGCGCGTCGCGTGGCAACTGGTTGCCAAGTCCGGCGTCAACACGAGCGAAGCGCTAGATATGTTGAAGCACAGCGACCTACGCCCCGCTGACTATCTGGTAACGGCGCTCGGCACAAACGATGTCACTTCGCAGCGTAGGCCATCTCAGTTTCTACAGGACTACGTTGCCCTGGCTGACACGCTCCGCCGACGAACGGGTGCCGTTGGGTTAGTCGTGACAGGGCTGCCGCCGCTACGCATTCTTCCGGCCGCGCCTCATCCTCTGCGCTGGTACCTCGGCCGCTACGCGATCCACTTGGACCGAGCATTGCGCGAGTGGGCCGAACAAGATTCGATGGTGTGCTACGTTTCGCTGGACTGGGCAGCGCGCCCGGAAGACATGGCGCAGGACAGGTTTCACCCAGGACCCGTTCAATACCGCCGATGGGCCGAACTCGTAACCGAAAAGATTCTGTCGCTGCTCGCAGCATCTGAATCCAATCTAGCGCATGCGGTCGGACCTGCGCGTTCCGTACGCGATCGTTCATCGACACTATGCTCCGGGGAACCTGGAGCGGGGACGAATGCATCCGATGCGCCTGGCACTGCCACCTTGAACCAGCGGCTCCGAAAGCGATGACGGAGTCTATTTACACTTATCGTTTACTATTCTCGTTGCCGCAAAAACGGAGGTTCGCGCGGAACGCACCAAATCGGGGAATCGGTTCAATTTCCCCCTTTTTCTTCGGCACAACGTTTCCATCGGTCAAACCATGCGAATCGCCATTCTTGACGATGACCCAAGTCAGTTGGAGTTTGCCACTCAATCGCTAAGCCCGGCAGGGCATACCTGTCACACGTTCAGCGAGGGCGGCGCGCTCATCCGCGAGCTGCGGCGCGAAAGCTTCGATCTGATCGTGCTCGACTGGAACGTCACCGACATGCAGGGCGACGAGGTGCTCGCCTGGGTGCGCAAACACTGCAACGAGACGCTGCCCGTGCTCTTCATGACCAGCCGGTCGCGCGAATCCGACATCGTCTCCGCGCTCAATGCCGGCGCCGACGACTACGTCGTGAAGCCAGTCGCGGCCCCGGTGCTGCTCGCACGCGTGTCCACTCTCCTGCGCAGAAGCTATCGCCGCGACCAAAGCATCGCGTCGCAGGAATTCGGCGACTATCTGTTCGATCTGCGCGAGAGCATCGTCTATCGTCAAACGGTGCCTGTCACGCTGTCGCAAAAGGAATTCCAGGTCGCGCTGCTGCTCTTCCGCAATCTCGGGCGCCCGCTCTCGCGCAGCCACATCGTCGAGACGGTCTGGAAGCAAACGTCCGACATCCCGTCGCGTACGCTCGATACGCACGTCTCATCGATCCGCATCAAGCTCGACCTGCGTCCGCAGAGCGGGTACTGCATCTACCCGGTCTACGGTTACGGGTATCGGCTCGAAAAGCTCGAAGCGGGCGAGGCCTGAGCCGGTGCCGCGGCGGCAGCGCCCTGCGGCACGCGCGCCGGCGGCCACCGCTCTCGTGGCCGCCGCAACTCACCACGACCAACGCACGCCGGCGTTCCCGCCAATCGTCCGCACGTGCTCCCCGTCGAGGTTCGCGCCCCAGTTGACGGCAGCATAGGCGCTGCCGTGCTTCGAGAAGCGCGTGACCAGGCCCGCGTCGATCCGGCCCGTCGTCTGATTGACCGGCGTTCCGATCGACGTAACGCTGTCATAGGTCTGGCGATCGCCGTTGGCAAACGCGTGCAGCACATTGAACGCCACAAAAGGCTGCCAGGCGGCACCCAGCGCGTCCCATGTCCCGGAGAACCGGACGCCGAACCTCGCCAGCACCGAATTCCCGCTGCCGAACGACACATTGGCCGCACCGTCGTTGAGATCCCGGATCGACAGGTGCTGGTAGACCAACTGGAGCTGCGGCTCCATCGTCAATCCATGTCCGATCGACAGCGGCAGACCGCCTTCGACCGAAGCCGTGACGGCAGTACCGTGCGTGCTGGCATGGACGTTCTCGCTCGATGTCGCATCCGCCGTGAGCGCGCTGCCCGAAACGACGGTATCCGTGTACCAGCCACTGGGCCCGATATGCGTCCAATAACCGGCGAGGCTATATGCGTTGACGGAAAGATGTCCCACGTCGGCACCCTGGACGCCCAGTGCCGAACCGCTCACGCCGCCCGTCGCGCGGGCCATGCCGAGATAGAAGCCGTAGTGGTTCCGGTGCCCCCCCTCCGCGCCGTCCGCATACACGTCGTGGCCGACCTGCAGCCCGCCCATCGAACCGTCGAATTGCGGGCTCACGTCGCCGCCCTCCGACAGCACGCTATGCGCACCCCAGACCCGGCCCCATGCCGCGGGCACTGCGCCCTTCTCGCCGAGGAGCGACTGATCGCCCTGCCGCTGATGGAACTCGTCGATTTGCATCCAGTCGAGCTGACGCATGACGCTCGGAATCTGCGCGTACAGCGCGACCTCGGGCCGGTACAGCGTGACCGGAGTGGCGCCGGCGGCCGGCAGCACGGGCGTGCCGGGGGCTGCGATGATATTGGCCGATGACGCGACGTTCGCGGCCGGCACCGTGTTGCGGAGGTACCAGTCCTGCGAGGTCCCCGCGGTCACGCCGCCTTTCACGAGGTAGTACTCGTACGCACCGGCCTTGACCACGCCGCCGGCCAACGCGAACGCACCGGCATCGGTGGTCGCGCCGTTGGCCGCCGCGACGACCTGGATGCCGTTCGACACGATCGGCGCGCCCTGACCGCCGACGTTCGTCACCTTCAGCGTCGTCGAACCCGTCGCCGTCCCGCCGTTGACGACCAGCTTGTCCGATGCCGCGTTGTCCCCGGCGAGTACGGTATTGAGCGCAATCGTGCCGTTTTGTCCAACATAGCTGTTGACGTTCAGCGTGTTGCCGGCCTGAGCGCCGCCGCCAATTTGAACCAATCCCGCGTTCGTCAAAGTCCCGTTGATCGTAAAGCTGCCCTGCGTGCTGGCTGCGACCGACGACTGCGCATGGCTCACCGCGATCGCGCTGCCTCGCGCAACTTTGGCGTCGGCGCTCGTCACGGCCGCCGACAACGCATTCGCCACCGCGATCGTCCCATTGTTCGTGACGTCGCCGTTGACCGAGCCATAACCGCCGAGCGTGGCACCCGATGCGACGGTCGCCGGCCCGGCCACCGACGCGCCAGTGTGCGACGCATCCCCGACGACGAGGGTGCCGGCCACCACCGACGTTGCACCCGAATAGGTGTTGACGCCGTCGAGCACGAGCGTACCCGTGCCGGTCTTGGTCAAGGCGCCGGCACCCGTAATGCCTTGCGCGATGGTCGACTGGAATGCCTGCGTATCGATCGTGCCGCCATTCGACGTGATCGTCACCGCACGCGTGCTGGACAGATCGAAGCTGCTGCCCAACTGGAGCGTGCCGCCGTCGAACGTCACACCGCCCGACGCACCGCCGAGCGCACTATCCGCCGACACCGAGAGCGTGCCCGCCTTCAGCAGCGTACCGCCCGTGTAGGTGTTGCCCCCGGCCGCGGAAGGCGCCAGCGTCAGCGTACCCGCCCCGTCTTTTTCGACGACACCCGTACCGCCGATCGTTCCGTTATAAACGCCGTCGACACCTTGCTCGAACTGCACGAGGCCATTGTCGGTCACCGTCGGGGGCAGGCTCTGTGCGCTCGCCTGCAGCACGGCGGGCTGATCGACCGTCACGCTCCCCGTGAACTGCGAACCGTCGCCATTGAGCACGAGCGTGCCTTGCTGAACCTCGGCGGCGATCGAGCCGACCACTGCGCCGTTGACCGTCAGCGTCCCCGAGCCCGTTTTGTCGAGCGCGCCCGTTCCGTTGATGGTTTGATCGATCGTCGATTGGAAGCCCTGCGTATCGATCGTGCCGCCGTTCGAGGTGACCGAGATCGCTCGCGTATTGGCCAGATCGAAGCTGCTGCCCAACTGCAGCGTACCGCCGTCGAACGTCACACCGCCCGGGGTTCCGCCGAGCGCGCTGTCGGCCGAGACCGAGAGCACGCCCTGCTTGAGCACCGTCCCGCCCGTGTAGGTATTGCCGCCGGCTGCGGACGGAGCGAGCGTCAGCGTGCCAACGCCGTCTTTCTCGACGGCACCCGAGCCACTCACGAGGCCCGTATACGTGCCCGCCGTATCTTGCTGGAATTGGACAAGACCGTTGTCCGTCACGGCCAACGGCAAGCTTTGCGCACTGGCCCGCAGCGTGCCGGCCGAGTCGACTTGCATCGCGCCCGTATAGCTCGTGTTCGTGCCCGTCAGCACCAGCGTGCCTTGCTGAACCTCGGCCGAGGTCACGCCCATGCCGCCGATCGAATTCGTGATCGTCCAGGTGCCGCTATCCTTTTTCTGCAGCGTCTGGAAGCCCGTGATCGCCGTCGGCAACGTCTCGCTGCCGGTGCCATTGAGCGTCAGCAGGTTGCTGCCGCCGCCGCCATTGATCGTGCCCGATACGCTCGAACCGGAGAACAGGTTCAATGTGTCGTTGCCGCCGGCGAAAACCAGGTTGCCGATCACCTTGCCGAGATTGGTGAACACCACGGCGCCGTTGCCGGACGCTCCCATCACGTTGTTGGGTGCCTGGATGACGCCGGTCGCGTTATTGATGACCGTGTTCGTACCCGAGGTGTTCTGAAACCAGATAGCCGCGGAGTTGACGCCCCGGATCGTCCCGTTGTTGACGATCGTATTGCCGGTGCCTTCCGGGTTTACGGCCTCCGCAGTCGGCTGGGTACCGTTGGACAGTACGGTTGCGCCCTGTTCGACGGTCAGCGTGTTGTTACTGCGGAAGTCGATCGTATTGCCGCCCGTGCCGTACGTGCCGGTCGTATTCGTCGAGGCGTTCTGCACGAGCGCGCCGGAGCCCACCACGATGTTCGCGTTGTCCGACAGCGCAATCGCGCTGGTGTTGCCCACGACGATCTGCGCGTTCGAGCCCACGGTTACCTGGGCGCCGGACGTGGTTGTCGGCCCCGTTCCGATCGTCGTCGTCCAAGGCGACGGCGCCGAGGTGTCGCACGTCGTCGTCGCGCCCGAAGTGGCGCAGTTCGCATGAGCCAGCGCCGGAATCAGCGCGACGTAGCCGAGAACGGCAAGCGTCGTCGCCTTAGGGCGCAGGCGCGATGCGTCATTGGAGATTGGAGATCGAATTGCACGCGATTTCGTATGATCAATCGTTGCGTGCCGATGTAAATCTGAATTCCGCATATGCCCGTCCTCTCATCGTTTGTATTTAACGCTCGGCACTATAGCGGAACCGTTTTTAAAGAATTGCAAAGGATCGTAAAGCCTTTACCTGGTCGGTTAATTCGGCTTTTTGGCGGCGCTTGAATTGCGCCGAATCAGGTGCGAACCGATTGCCGCGGAGGCGATTGCCGGCGGCTGACGAACCGGATGCCTACTGAAGCGGGAGTCGGACGGCGATCACCGAGGGATCGTCCGAGGCGTGCATCTCGAAGCCGTTCGCTCTCGCAAGCGCCAGCATCGGCGCGTTTTCGCGCAGGATTTCTCCCGTCACGAAGCGCGTGCCGCGAGTACGCGCATAGCCGATGATTCGGGCGAGCAGTAATGTTCCGAGCCCTTTGCCCTTCATATCCGAGCGGACGGCCACGGCAAATTCGGCGCATTCGTTATCGGGATCGGCGACAATACGCGTCACGCCAAACGTTTGCGCGACTCCATTTGAGTCGATTTCCACCGCGATGAGGGCCATTTCGCGGTCATAGTCGATTTGCGTCATACGCGCGAGTTGCGAGTGATCGAAGCCGCGCACGGCGCCGAAGAATCGCAGCCGCAAATCGTCGGGCGACATGGCGGCAATCAATGCACGATGTGCCGCTTCATCCTCGGGACGGATCGGGCGGATCGTCAAACGCTTGCTCTGCCAGTCCAGCGTCTCTTCCAGATGGCGTGGGTAGGGCACGATTGCAAGGCGTCCGCGCGAGCTCGCAATCCGCAATCGCGGGGCGACAAGCACGACGCGGTCCGGCATGACACGCAGCACCGCACTCATACCCGCGATCTGCTCGACCGCGCACACCATCTCCGAGAGCGCGGTAAGCGCCTGCAAAAGCGGCTCGACGGGCACACGATCCGCGTATGGCGAGCGCGCGACGATCTCGCGTGCAAGAACGGGGTTGAGCGGCGGCAGACCATAGGTGCAAAACGGCGCAGGCACACCATTCGCCGGGGGCGCCGTAAAGCGAAACACCGGGCCGAAATCGGCATCGTCGTCGAGCTCGACCGTCACGTCGACGATCGCTTCGTCTTCGAACCGTTCGTCGAAGCCGGGTGTCCCGCCGTCGCCGCCGTCGCCCTTGCCTTCGTTCGCATCCCTACCCTGTGCCAACCGTGCCGTCGTTGCGGCCGCTTCGGATTCCGGTCGTCTCGCGACATGCGCCGCTACACGCAGGCCGAAGCACTCGACGAGATGCGCCGCTTCGTCGCCGTCGAGCGTCATCGTGCCCGCCGCCACGGCGTCGCGCACGCGCGCCTGGATCGCCGCAAGCGCTACCGGCACGCGAGCCGGCAAGCCCTGCGGAGTTTGCATCAGCAACTCGCGGCCGAGCCGGTAATCGACGAGTCGTGCAAACGCGCGTGCGAGGCGATGCGGCGTCGAATGCACGGCGATGCCATGCGCGCGCAACGCATCGCGCGCAGGCGCATCGAGCCCCCCGAAAAAGCAGGCGAGCATGCCGCGATGGGTAAAGCGTTGGCGCTCGATGAGGACGCGCGCCACCTCCTCGGCCGGTGCGCGATGTGTCGAGGCGTGCACGATAAACGCCGCACCCGTATCGTCGTGCGGCGCAAGCGCATCGAGCGCACGACCGAAATCCGCGGCATGAGCATCGTCGCCCAACAGAACCGGGTTGCTCGGCGTCACATGCGGCAAGGCCAACGCGAGCGCCTGCTTGGCGCCATCGGACCATCGCGCGAGCTGAGCGCCGGCCGAAGCGAATGCATCGGATGCGAGCGCGGCCACCCCGCGGTCCGCCGCGATCAGTGTTGCGGTCGAACTTGCCGCAATGCGTCCGAGTCCGAGGGTTTCGATTTCGTCGAGCAGATCGTCGAGTGTTTCGACGCGCACCATGCCCGCACGGCGAAACGCTGCGATGTAAAGCGCATCGTCGGAATCGGCGCAGCCTGTGCGCAGCACGAGCACGGGCTTGCCGCGAGCCGCAGCGCGCGCGGCCGACATGAATTTGCGCGCGGCTCGCACGGTCGAGAGCTCGAGCAGGATGGCACGCGTCGCGCCGTCGCTGGCCAGGTAATCGAGCACGTCGCCCGCATCGACGTCGACCTCGCCGCCGAGCGCGATCGCATGCGAGAAGCCCAGACCTCGAGCATCGGCCCAGCCGAGCACCGCATTCGTCAGAGCATTCGATTGCGACACCCAGGCCACCCCGCCCGGCTTGACGGTGCACGATGCGGCACCGAGTTGCGCACCTAGCGCGGGCGTGATGACGCCAAGACTGCCCGGTCCTACGATGCGCAGCAAGTGCGGGCGGGCGGCGACGAGGACATCGTCGATGGCGGCCGACGCTTCGATACTGCGTGCGTCGCCGATCACGATCGCCGCGCGCGCTCCCATGCTGCCGAGCTTGTGCACGATGTCGGGCCATACCGCGCTCGGAGTGCAGAGCAATGCCACGCTTGGCGCTTCGGGGAGATCGGCCACATCGCCGAAAACGGGGTGACCGTCGAACTCGTCGTATTTCGGGTTGACGGGCCACACGGGGCCGGAGAAACCGCCGGCCAGCACGCGCTGCCAGACGATGGCGCCCAGGCTGCCCGGGCGAGAGGACGCGCCGATCACCGCTACCGATTGGGGCTTGAAAAGCGCATCGAGATTGCGGATGGTCATGAGCGATCCCTCGTTCGGGAAAAGGCACGGGACCTGCGTTGCGGCGGGAGCATCGAAGACACGCTTCGCCGCAGCTCGGGTTGCGTCAGTTTAGCGAACGAAAGCGGGTTGTCACGAGTTTCCGAGTGCGACGCTTCGCGTTAGCCTCATCGATCGATTGCCCGCTGTCCTTCCAAGAGCCGGGAAGACGGCTGAGCGGCCGGCGTCGCGGTATGCTGCCGTATCCCGGTGCACTCGGTGTATTGGCGGTCAATCATGTTCCGGAGAATCGATGGACCGTCGCCATTTCCTCGCGTCGTCGGCCTTCTTCACGATTGCGGCCGCGACCGGCGCGCTGTTGCTTCCCGAGCCGGTCAACGCTGCAAGCGACGAAGTGCGCAAGCACCGATATCGGTTTGCTCAAGGGGTTGCAAGCGGTGATCCGCGCGATCGCTCGATGGTGTTCTGGACGCGCTGCGTGCCCGAATCGGAGACCGGCGGCGGCCCATCGCAAGACACGCGAGGCGTTGCACGAACGGTGCCGTTGCGGCTTGAGCTCTCGACGAGCGCGGACTTTGCAACGCTTGTCGCGAGCGTGCCGCTCAAGGCGCTATCGACCTACGACTTCACTGTGAGAGCGAAGGTAACGGCGCTCTCCCCGAAGACGACCTATCACTACCGCTTCATTGCCGGCAATGACTCGAGTCCTACCGGCGAGGCACGCACCGCCCCGGATGCTTCCGAGGCGAACGACCGGGTACGCTTTGCGTGGCTCACGTGCCAGGATTGGAGCGTCAATCATTGGCAGGCGATGAGCCTGATCGCCGCGGAAAGCGATCTGGATTTTGTCGTGCATGTGGGCGATTACATCTACGAAACAGTGGGCGGCGCAAGGCCCGAGGCCGCCGAAGCAGCGCATCCCCCGCTGCAGTTGCCCGACGGCAAACCGCTACCCGACGCGGGCCGCTATGCCGATTCGCTCGAGGACTACCGGCTACTGTATCGGACCTATCGTACGGACCCGCGCCTGCAGACGCTGCATCGCCGGCTGCCGATGATCGCGATATGGGACGATCACGAGTTCTCCGACGATTGCTGGCAGGACCATCAGGTGTACACGAACGAAGAGAAGCGGGAGACGGCACGTCGCCGCAATGCGAGTCGCGCATGGGCCGAGTACATGCCGGTGGACTGGAGCGACGTGCGATTCGAACCGGACAATCCGTCCTACACCAATATTCGCATTTACCGCGACTTCCACTTCGGCAGGTTGATGCATCTGGTGTTGACCGACGAGCGGCTCTATCGGGACGACCATATCGTGAGCGAAGCCGCCATTGCACGCGCGCACCATCACGATCCGATCCGCGGCGACGACGCGGCCGGTTCGCGCTATTTCGTCGAGCAGGATGTGCTGCATCGTGCGCAGATCGAGGCGACGAAGAAACTCGGGCGCATCCCTTCCATGCTCGGGCCGGAGCAGAGTTCGTGGTGGAAGAACACGATGAAACGTTCGCCGGCCGTCTGGAAGGTATGGGGCAACGAGGTGATGTTGAACCGTCTGTGGGCGGTGATGCCTGGCGCGCCTGAGACGCCGCCGGCACGTCTCGTCATCGATTGCGATGCGTGGGACGGCTATCCGGCGGATAAGCACGAACTGCTCTCCTATCTGAAGGAGCACGGAATCCGTAACGTCGTCGCCATTACCGGAGACCTGCACGCGTTTCAATGCGGCGTCGTGCGCGACGATCCCGATCCCGCAAAGGGCACGCCGGTCATCGTCGATTTCGTCAGTGCCGGTATCAGCAGCACATCGTTCTATACCTATATGAAAGGGGCATGGGGCCCTACGCCGCTTGCCGCGCTGGTATCCACGCCCGCCAAGTTCGATACGTTTCTGACGACCAATAATCCGGATCTACGTTATGTCGATCACGATGCGCAGGGTTATGCTTCAGCCACCGTCACGCCGGATAGCTTCTCGGTCGTATTCACCAAAGTGAAGCGATTGAATGACGACGGCACCGCGCCCGTCGATGCACTGCTTCAGCGCACGCGATTGACCGTCCCGAGGGGTGCTGTCAAGGTCGATGTCGAACAGCTCTAGCGATCACCTCGAGGGCCATGCCAGCAGCTTGATGCCCGCCGCGCCGAATGCGACGGCAAGGCACCCTTCCAATACCCGGCGCGTTCTCATATAGAGCCGGCGAGCCGAATCCATGGAAAAGAGGAATGCGTAACCGCTGAAGACGAGCGATCCGATGGCGGCGCAGCCGGGGATGACCGCGTCATGGGCGGACCCGAAGCGGCTGCACGAAAGCGCGACGATCGAGACCCACACAAGGACATGTCAGCCCTTTTTCTCAGCCTCGGCCAACATCGCCTCGCTAATTGCGGTCTCGCCGCGCGCTTTCAGTGCGACAGCTGCCCCGCGAATATCGCGCGCCTCCTTGTTCTGACCGAGCTTGGTCTTGCCGATCAATCGCGTGATGTCGATTTCCAACCCGACGATCGATTTGAGCATCGTATCGATATAGTCCTTCGGCGCATCCGACATCTTCCACGGCTCTGGCAGAGACGCCTCGTGCGTTCGGGTCAATCTGGCGACCACGCCGCGTACGTACCGCTCGTCGTCGTGCACGCGAATCCGGCCGTGTGCGTGGACGACGATGTAATTCCAGGTCGGCACCTGTTTGTGGAACTCGTGCTTGCTCGGGTACCAGTTCGGCGAAATGTAGGCGTCCGCGGCGCGGAAGACCACGAGCACCTCGTCGCCGTCCGCGATGTCCTGCCATACAGGATTGGCTCGCGCGACATGGGCGTGCAAAACGCCGTACTCGCCTTCGCCGGCCGCCAGCTCGAACGGAATATGATTGGCGTCCAATCCGCTCTTACCGTGTGTAATCAGCGTGCCGAACGGATGTTGCACGATGCAGGCGTGCAGGTTTTCGATCCGGGATTCGTTGAAAGCGGCTGGTATGTACATATCGGGTCCCGTAGCGGAGTAAGTGGGCCTGCTCGCCCTATTGCGTCTCGACAAAACCGAGTTTGCCTGAAAATGGACTCGTCCTGCAGGTCCAATCGTGAACGTTTTTACCAGGCCAGAGTCGTGTCGAACGTGTTGCTAGACCGGGAGGCATCGTTGTCCAACGACGTAAGCAGCGCAGCAGGCTACGCCGAGAATGCGCAGGTTCTCATCGAGCAATGGCGGGACGTCTCGTTCGCCGATCGCCATGAACCCGTCTTGCATTTGATCCCAGCGCGACCGTCGTCCGTTCTCGATGTGGGAGCCGGCATCGGAACCGACGCGGCTGCACTTGCCGCATTGGGACATCGCGTGGTGGCGGTCGAACCGGTGGACGCGTTCCGCATTGCGGGAGCGAATCTACACCCGCTTACCGACATCGAATGGGTGGACGATAGCCTGCCGGACCTCGCGGTCCTGCGCTCGAGGGCGCAAATATTCGATCTCGTCATGCTGACGGCCGTCTGGATGCATCTGGACGAACGCGAGCGTCGTGGGGCCATGTCGAACATCTGCGCGCTGCTACGCGAGAACGCCAAAGTCATTATGTCGTTGCGACACGGTCCGGTCCCCCACGGCCGCCGAATGTTCGACGTTTCGGCGCAAGAAACGATTGAACTCGCCGAGGTTCATGGCTTGCGGCCTGTGCTCAATCTCGAAACCGAGTCCGTTCAACGAGCTAATCGAAGCATGGGCGTTACCTGGACCCGCTTGGCGTTCATTAACCGCGCATGAGGAAACTGCCGGCGCGATACGCCTTCGCGCCGTTCCAGGCGTGCCCGGTCGATTCGCGTGCCGATGATGCCAGCATCGGGCGCCCGGGTTCTGGCACGCTGCATGCTAAGTTGACACAATGGGTGCACGACCCGTGCACTCCCGGCGATGACCGCGCAATTGCGTGTTCGCTCTTCGAGCCTTCGCCGTGCTCCGTCCACGGCCTTATGGAGCAATGCGCGCCATGCCAAGCGATTTGAATTCCATCGGCTCCGGTCATTCGGGGCGCGAAGCGGGCGAGCAGGGCGCTCTCTCGACTCAGGCTGCCAAGCGGCCAGCGCCCCCTTGCACAATTGTGATCTTCGGTGCGGGCGGCGACCTGACCCGGCGCCTGCTGATACCGGCTTTGTACCATCTTGCGCACGAAGCATTGCTCGACGACAGTCTTCGGATCATCGGCGTCAGTCACGGCGAGCGCGAAACAGCCACCTGGCGCGACGCGTTGCTCGAGTCGCTGCAGCAATCGATTGCGGACAAATCCAGCGAAGCGCATACGGACAAGCTGGACCGCAAGCCATGGGACTGGCTCGCGCAACGCATGCAATACCAAGCGGGTGAATTCGAAGACGATGCCACCTATGCGCGACTCAAACAACAAATCGATCAGGCCCAGCATGGCAATGTGATCTTCTATCTGGCCGTCGGTGCGCAGTTCTTCGAGCCCATCGTCGAGCGGCTCGGCAAGGCAGGCTTGCTGGAACAGAACGGGGGCTTTCGCCGTCTGATCGTCGAAAAGCCGTTCGGCAGCGATCTCGCATCGGCGCGCGAATTGAACGCACACATCCTGCGGTTCGCACAGGAATCGCAGGTGTACCGAATCGACCATTTTCTCGGTAAGGATACCGTGCAGAGCATCCTCGCCGTTCGCTTCGCGAACGCGATGTTCGAGCCGATCTGGCGGCGCGAAAACATCGATAGCGTGCAGATTACAGCGGCCGAAACGCTCGGCGTTGAAGGGCGCGGACAATTTTACGAACGCACCGGCGCGCTGCGCGACATGGTGCCGAATCACCTGTTCCAATTGCTCGCCGTAGTGGCACTGGAACCACCCAATTCGTTCGATGCGGAAGCGGTACGCGACAAGAAGGTCGAATTGTTCGAGGCGATCGAGCCGCTCATGCCCGACGATGTCGTGCTCGGTCAATACGAAGCGGGACCGTCTGGAACAGCGTACCGCGACGAGCCGAACGTGGCGCCCGACAGCGCAACGGAAACCTACGTCGCGGCCCGCCTGCGAATCGACAACTGGCGCTGGGCCGGCGTACCGTTTTATCTGCGCACCGGAAAGCGGCTCGCGACGCGCCGCACCGAAATCGCAGTGCAGTTGAAGCGCGTCCCATTCCTGCTGTTTCGCGATACCCCGGTGGAAACACTCACGCCCAACGTGCTGACGCTGCGCATCGACCCCTCGCACGGAACGAGCTTCGATTTCAACGTCAAGGTGCCGGGACCGACGATGCTCATTGGCGCAGCGCGCTCGTCATTCGACTATGGCGATTTTTTCCCGCAGCGCCCGAACGTCGGGTATGAAACGTTGCTCTATGACTGCATGCTCGGCGACGCGACGCTCTTCCAGCGCGCGGACAGCATCGAGGCGAGTTGGGCTGCCGTCGATCGCATACTCCATCCGCAGCGCGGTACGGTACCCGTGCACGGCTACGCCGCCGGCAGCGCCGGTCCTGCCGAAGCCGACGCGCTCCTTGCCCGCGACGGCCGCGCGTGGCGGCCGCTAGACGAATAATATTGCGCGGTGCATCGGGAATAAATCGACGTAATAATCCGTTGTTCCCGGAGCACACGGCGGCCCATTGCGGGCTGCCGGATCGCGTTCACTCGAGAGACGGAGGCGGGGATGAAAGGTAACGTTAAGGCGATCCGGCACATGCTCGGAGCCGGTTTGTGCGTGCTGATGTTGCACGGTGTGACGACCTATGCTGCAGAGGCGTTCGAGCTGACCTCGCCCGGCGTGCCCGACGGCGGCACGCTCGCCTCGATTCACGCGGGAAGCCAAAGCGATTGCGGTGGCCGCAACGTGTCGCCGGCATTGCAATGGCGCAATGCGCCCACCGGTACCCGCAGCTTCGCAATCACGATTTTCGATCCGGACGGGGCAAAGGGCCTCGGCGTCGTGCACTGGGTGATGTACCGCATTCCCGCTTCGACGACCTCGCTCACAGCGGGCGGCGAACCGCCGGCGGGCGCGCTCATGGGACTGAACGTCAGCGGGCAGGCAGCCTATCGCGGACCGTGCCCGCCC
>Ga0207647_10000171_pt1 | contig 51875 bp, 61 predicted proteins | sample KBSCornC2_FD_184295 | JGI IMG/M metagenome (GOLD analysis project Ga0207647, IMG submission 184295) | Corn rhizosphere microbial communities from Kellogg Biological Station, Michigan, USA - C2 (SPAdes) (version 2) | ecosystem: Host-associated > Plants > Roots > Rhizosphere ... | reverse complement strand
GGATATGAGCCATTAACTCAGAGCGATAACATAGCGTACCCTGCTTCTTCTCAATCTGTTTTATTCATTAAATTTAATTATGCTAATCTAAAGGAGCGTTAGCGAAGAATCTTATAAAAGCGGCAAGCAAAGTGTACAAGATTCTTCGCTATCACTCAGAATGACAAGAGGTTGGAAATAGCATACTATATAACCCCATATAACTCCCCGCCTTTTTCACCCATCGCGTTAACTCGCTTCTCCACCTCGGGGTCTTTTTCCAGAACCGGTGCGTGGTGCGGTTTAATGCGCGCATCAATAATCAGCGGACCATAGCAGCCCCAGTGTTTGTGCTCGGTAAACTCGTTGATACCATAAATATCATGCGATGGATTGCTGCGAGTGAAGGTCACCCAGACAAAGTTATTCAGGCTTTCAGCTACGAAAGCAGCATCATCACACAAAACAAACAGTGGGATACCGGCCAGATTGGTTTCGCCAAAATGCTCTTGCAAAAACTCGATGATCATTGGCATGTCGCTGGTGCGGATATTTTTAGGCACCTCGATTGCCAATACGCCCGGCATTACCATCTGGTATTTTAGCAGCGGTTTCGGCAAGGTAAAATCAGCGGGAACATCGACCCATAACTCACGCTTGATGTCGCCCGCTACTGTGATGGCGACTTTACTGCCTGAGTTTAGTCCGCTGCCACTGTAATCGAGAGTATCGATGGTAGTGCGGGTATAAAAATGGAGGTCGCGGGTAAGGTCAATGCGCTGCAGGATGTGTGTCAGGAACTGACGGATATTGTTGACGTCCAATGTCGAGTCGTCCTCTTTGGCGGCTATCAACAGATATTTGGCCAGGCTAAGCTGGTTTTTCCCGAGGATATGATTGGCGATAGTCAATATTTCCTGCGGTTTGCGCTCTTTTAAATAAGGTGTATAACGCTCGCTGCCGATGGCGAATAACAGCGGATGCACACCCGCGGCATCAACCGCGTTAACGGCTTGGAGCCCCGGAATCTCTTCAGGCAATGCCGCACCGCTGATCTCATGGATCAAAGCGCCAAAGCTGGTATCCTCCTGCGGCGGCCTGCCAACAACGGTGAACGACCATACAGCATCCCTACGATGATAAACGTTATGAACCTTTAATAATGGGAATGGATGCGTCAGGCTATAATAGCCCAGGTGATCGCCAAAAGGGCCCTCTGGTTTATTATCATGCGGCTCGACGGTACCGGTGATGATAAAATCAGCATCCGCAGAAATACAAAAACCTTCATCATCATAAAAATAACGGAATCGGCGATTGCCCAGCGCACCGGCAAAGGTCATTTCAGACAATCCCTCAGGCAGCGGCATCACCGCAGCTACCGGGTGCGACGGCGGGCCGCCTACAAAAACACTCACCTTTAGCGGCTGCCCCTTTGCATTGGCTTTGGTTTGATGCACACCAATACCGCGGTGCAATTGGTAATGCAGACCTATTTCTTTATTTAATATATAATCATTCCCTGCTAGCTGAATGCGATACATGCCCAGATTGGCATTCAGGATGCCTGGTTTATCGCTGTCTTCGGTATAAACCTGCGGCATGGTCACAAATGGGCCGCCATCTTTGGGCCAGTTTACTATTTGGGGTAGGTCGCTGATGTTACATTTCTCAAAATACTTACGGCCAACTTTCATCGGCAGCGCCGATAGGGCAGTAAGCGCTACGTTGGCATATTTAAAAGGATGCCTGAGCGCCTGCATGGGGTCGTTCTTTACATCAACCAAAGTCTTTACTTTTTCCAGCGAATCGCGAAAGATAAACTTGGAGCGCTCTAAAGTTCCGAACAAGTTTGACACCGCCGGGAATTTACTGCCTTTTACCCTTTCGAATAAAATTGCCGGTCCGCCGGCCTCAAACACGCGCAGGTGTATGGCGGCCATTTCCAGATATGGGTCGACTTCTTCTTTAATGCGTATTAAATGACCATGTTTTTCGAGGTCGGCAATGCAGGCTTGTAAATTTGGGTAACCCATATAATATTTAACACTTTATGTCATTTCGAACATAGCGATAAACCTTGTATACCACGTAATATCCGCTCGTATAAGATATTTCGCCCTGCTCGAAATAACAGAGAACATTATTAAGACGTGCAAATGTACAAATTGAAAAAGTGTATAAATGGGTTCTTCGCGATATTGTAATGAGCACGTTTCTCTATCTATTCCACCAATCCCATAGACAAACATTAAAGTAGGGGCTTAAAAAAACTTATTATTACATTAGCCGCCAAACGTCTAAAAGGCTAAAATGTCGGTTATTGAAATTACCATAATTATTCTTATCGGTGCTTATTTCGCGGGTCTGCTGGGCTCGCTTACAGGCCTTGGCGGCGGCTTTATCATCATCCCGCTTTTTACGCTTATTCTACATATCGATATTCATTATGCCATTGGCGCGTCGCTTATCTCGGTTATTGCAACATCATCGGGCGCAGCAGCAGCTTATGTTAAAGAGGGCATCACCAATATGCGGCTGGGCATGTTCCTGGAGATAGCCACTACGGCAGGGGCTATGCTGGGCGCTATACTGGCTATCTATACTCCTACCCATTACATCGCTATTTTGTTTGGGACGATTCTGATCGTCTCGGCCATTATATCGTTACGAAAAAAGAAACAGCACATCACCCAAAATAAAAGCTACCTGGCCGAAAAGCTGAAACTTAACAGCAGCTACCCCGGCGCAGAGGGCACCATTGAATACCGCGTGGCTAATGTAGCCGGCGGCTTTGGAACGATGATATTTGCCGGGGTAATATCAGGGCTGCTGGGCATAGGCTCTGGCGCCTTAAAGGTTATAGCGATGGATAACATTATGCGCATACCTTTTAAGGTATCAACCACCACCAGCAATTTTATGATTGGTGTTACGGCAGCAGCAAGTGCGGTGGTATACTTGCAACGTGGCTATATTGATCCTACTTTATCTATGCCGGTAGTTATTGGTGTGCTGTTTGGCGCCTTAACCGGGTCGAAAATTTTAGTTAACAGCAACTCATCTCAATGGATCAGGATAATATTTGCTGTGGTGATATCTTTCGTTGCCGTGCAGATGATTTACAACGGTATAACCCACAAAATATGATGAGCAAATTTAAAGACACCGATATACAAACTATTATAGGCTGGGTGCTGCGCACAGGCATATTTTTATCGATAGCCGTATGCGTTTGCGGTGCGGCTGTTTATTTATTTGCCCACGGACATGAGGTTGCTAATTATGGGCACTTTAAAGGTGTACCGGCTTCAGTACAAATGGGCGAGTTAATTAAAAGTATTGCGGCTTTAAAAGGCAGGGCCATTATTCAGGCAGGCATTATATTGCTGATAGCAACGCCCATAATGCGTGTACTATTCTCGGCCATAGGCTTTGCCGCCGAAAAGGACTATCTGTATACCGGGATAACTATTCTGGTGCTGGCAATTATTTTTATGAGCATGCTGAGCGGCCACGCGGGTTAGTCGGTGGTGGCGCGTCGTTGTTCGTCTTCATTACCGCTTTTGCGTCTGGCGGCTGTTTTTAACGAAACATTTCCGAAACGATAGGTAAAGCTTAATCTGAATACGCGGGTTTCGACTTTGTCGTACACCGTCATATGCAGGTTTTGGTAGTTAATGGACTGCAAATCGCGGTGGGTGTTAAAAATATCTGAAACCTCAAAACTTACTCTGCCGTTTTTCAATACCTTTTTAGCTAAACCGGCATTTACATAATAATCGGCCTTAAATTGCCCGATACCATAAAACGCAGGCGACTCATAATCTCCTGAAACCTCTGCAGTAAAAGTTTCCGAAAGCTTCAGCCGCTGGGTGCTGCTGAAACTAATCCACTGTGTCCCTTTATTAAGTGCCCCATAGTTTGGATAAGCCTGAATACGTTGATAAGAAGCGTCCAGATTAAAATCGGCATCCCACCAACTGGTGTAAGCCACCGGGACAAAAAACTTAATACCATACACAGAATACTTACCAAAATTTGATTTGAGCGAGCGGCTCATCTTGGTTGAATCGTTCTGGATATAATTTAAAAAACCGTAAAAATTGGTGGTTATACTGGCATATAATGAGGTAACATATTTATCATAAACATGCGACAGCACTACTCTGTTAGTATACTCAGGCATTATGTTTGGATTACCCTGGTTATTATCATACAAGTCTGTATAATACAAGAATGGATTTACCGTCTTGAATGAAGGCCTGTCGATACCCCGATTAAAACTCAAGTCAAGACTTTGCTTTTCATTAAGGGTATAATTCAGTTCAAACCGAGGGAACCAATCTAAATAATGCTTGGAAATATTAGTGGTCATCACGCTTGAGCTACCATTACCCTTGGTGTTTGTTTGTTCAACGCGCAACCCTGCATGAATATCAAGTCTGCCTGCTTTTTCAAAATAATCAATATAGCCCGCATTAACATTCTCGCTATACTTGAAAGAACTGCTAAGATCAGGAGAGCTCTGATAAACACCGTTTACCTCCGGACCAAAAACCAGCTGATTATCGGTTTTAACCAAGCTATACTTCAGGCCGGTTTCTATACGCGATGTCTTGGATAACGGATTAACATAATCAACCTTGGCCGACCAAATGTGGGCCTTAGCCGGCGACAAGTTTTGTAATTTGAGATCAGGCCGGTACATTACTTTGGCCGAATTGTAAAAGTAATTGTCGATATATTCTGACGAACGCCGGTCAATGTCGCCAAATGCAACATCGGCAGATAATACTTTGCCCAGACTATCCAACTTGCCGGTATAATTAATATCGTAATCATAATTAGAAAGCCCCCGTCCCAGATTGGATCTGGTATAAATGGTTGAGTCGAGCACGCCTGCATTACTTATCTTAAGACGGTTGTTTTTAGTATAGTTGTTATTAACCACATTACCACTAACTGATACGCCTACGGTATGCTTTTTTGAAATGGCAAAATCGGCACCAAGCGTAAAAGCTTGCTTCGGGCCCTGGTAAACGGTATTATAATCAACATCATAATCACTCTGTAATCCCTTATAATTGATTTTGCGATCAGTAGAAAATATGTGGCTTGTTTTGTCGTAATTATAGTTGTAATTACCAAAAATATTCACCTTTTCATGCTGACTATTAAAGATAATACCGCCACCCCCTTTGCCAAATTTACCATAACCGGTATTAGCCGACACTGTAAAATTTGTCCCTTTGGCAGTTCCTTTTTTTGATATAATATTGATAACCCCCGCCCCCGCAGCATCATATTTAGCCGGCGGACTGGTAATCAACTCAATTTGTTTTATGGTATTAGCCGGAATGCTTCGCAGATAATCCACCAGATCTTGCCCGGTCAGATATACCGGTTTGCCATTCATCATCACCAGGGCATTTGAACGGCCTATCAGGCTAATGCTGCCCTTGGTGTCGGCATGCACGCCGGGAGCTTGTCTTAAAATCTCAAATACAGAGTTGGCGTCAGAGCTGATACTACTACCAACGTTAAGTGTAACACGGTCAGGCCTTACTTCCAGATATTGACGCTGAGCATTAATAGTTACTTCCTGAAGCAATGGGGTATATAACATAAGCTTAATGTCGTTAACCAATAAATCGTAGCCGGCGTTTACCACATACGGGCCGGTTAATGATTGGTCATAACGCAATCTGCTTACTAATAATAAATATTTGCCGGGCTTAACAGCGAGCCTGTATTCGCCGCTATTGTTACAGATGGTTGATTTTACAATGGATGAATCGGCTGCTGCAAGTAAAATTACGGTTGCTGCGTCAGCAGGCAGATGCTTTTCGCCGTAAACTTTACCGTGAATGCCCGACACATCCTGGGCATATATTGGGTTATATACACCTAATAAGAACGCTATTGACAAGCACCCTTTTAACAACCTCATTAAAGTATTATCTATAAGAATAAAATATCAGTTAAATAATCAGACCATAAATATGCTCATAAATAGCCTAATTACAGGCTTTTCTACGGTATTTTTTTACAAAAGTTGTTAAGAATACCGCATCGGCGGTACCCTGATTTATATTCGGCCAATTTTTATTAATTTTCGCCGTTAATAATTCTACTATTTATAATTCAGCAAATGAATAAGGCTTATCTTTTTGTATTGACGATTTTCTCTGTTTTCACCCTTTCTGCATCCGCGCAGACAGAAACCCCCGTTATTTACAAGGGATTAACGGCGACGCTATCTGGTACTATGACAATGCCTGACAACGCAAGCGGCAAAATACCCGTGGTGTTAATTATCTCAGGTACCGGCACCCTTGACCGCGATGGTAACAGCGAAAAACTAAATATCAAAAGCAACGCCTATAAATTATTGGCGCAAGATCTGGCCAAATCAGGCATAGCCTCTTTACGGTATGACAAACGCCGCGTAGGCGAAAGCCAAATGCACGACAAAGAAGATAACCTGCGCTTTGACGACTATGTAGATGATGCCATAGGTTTGATCAATATGTTGAAGGATGATAAGCGTTTTTCAAAAATAATTGTGCTGGGTCATTCTGAGGGCGCACTAGTAGGTACGCTTGCCGTTGCCGAGACCGAGGGCACAAGCAATGCATTAATTTCTGTTGAAGGATTTGGCCGTCGCGCCGATTATTTACTAAAAGAGCAAATGAAATTACAGCCGGGTTATATGTCTGACGGATTTAATCGTATTCTTGACTCGCTTAAAATAGGCAGTGTACAAAAGAAAGTGGATATCTCACTCTACCCATACATCCGCCCAAGTATTCAAAACTATTTGATGAGCTGGCTAAGGTTTGACCCAACCGACGAGCTTAAAAAAGTAAGGGTACCTGTATTAATTATACAAGGCACCACCGACCTGCAAATGCCCGTTATTGAAGGCGACAAGTTGAAACACGCGCGCTCAAGCAATACCTACGTAGTAATGCGCGGCATGAATTACGTTTTCAGAGAGGCGCCGGAGGATAAAGAGAAAAACATCGCCACATATACCCAACCCGACCTGCCCCTCAAACCAGAGTTTGTTACTACGGTAACAGATTTTATTAAGGGACTGAAATAACCGGCTTTTATTTATAGTTACCCTGTAAACGGCGTATCACAATGATCTCGCTGGTGTGGTACGCAGTATGATCGGCTATTTGCAGTGCTTCGCGTAATATACTCTGCCCACTGCCATGTGGTATTTTTTGGTAGATGTCTTCTTTTTTAAACAGATTGATAAATTGCTCCAGATCGTCATCAATTTGCTTTAATGAATCGTTCCAGGCCTTATCGTCAGCAGGCGCAGTTTCTTTTATCCAATACTCGTCAGGCCATTTAGGCGATTTATGGTCAGCACCTAAACTAAACTGCAGCATATCCCATTGGGCAATACGTATATGTTCCACCAGTTGCCATATGCTGTAAGGCAACTGGTCAGGCTTATGTCCGCGCGCATCCACAGGCAACCCATCCAACGCTTTTTTTAAACTGATATGTGCGCTGCCGCCCCGCAATAGCTTTACAATCTCATTAACAATAATTTCATGTTCGATACTCATAATGGCATGCTTTGTTTTATTGTTAATTAATAGCTTTTTTGGGTTAAATGTTCTAAGTTTATCCAACAAATATTTTCCATTAATGAACCGTCACTTATCGTTTTTATTAGTTATTGCTGTTTTCACTTTCGGATGTCAGAAAGATAAGCAAATGCTCAGCACACAAGCCAAAGGCAATGATGCTTTTACTGCTTATGAGAACCACTTTCTGGAAGAGCTCTGGAAACTAAAACCAAGCTGGGCCACCGAAGAAGGCTACCATAAATACGATAGCTTACTGGTAGTTCCGGACGATAAGAGCCGGGACGCGATGATGAACTTTATCAAAGTTCAGAAAGATTCATTGGGCCGCTATGAGATGAACGAACTTAACGAGCTTAACCGCATGGACCACCAGCTTATGCAAAACCGGCTGGACTACGAGGCCTGGAAAATAACCGTTTTAAAAGATTACCAATGGAACCCCTCGCGTTACAGCCCGTTCAGTGCCTTTGCCACTATATTGAACGAGCATTATGCGCCGCTAACCAAGCGCCTGCGTAATTTCTACCAAAGAATGGCCAATCTGCCGGCTTATTACAAAGAAGCACAAAAGCAGATAAAAAACCCGGCGCCCGAGTTTACTGCACTGGCTATCGAGCAACAAAATGGCGGCATAGCTATCATTGAGAAAGATTTTGCCGACTCCCTTAAAAAAACCAATATCCCGGCTGCTGAGCAAAAACAAATGACCGACCGCGCAAAGCTGGCTGCACAGAGTGCGAGAGATTTTATCATCTTTCTTCAAAACATAAAAAGCGACAAACCGCACAGCTTCCGCCTGGGGAAAAGTTTGTATGAGGATAAGTTTAAATACGAAATGCAATCTGCCTTCGGTGCGCAGCAGCTCTTTAACATGGCAACCGAGCGTAAAAAGCAGATACACCGCGACATGGCTAAACTGAGCCGCCAGTTGTGGCCAAAATATTTCGGCAAGAAAGCCATGCCTTCTGATTCGCTGGATATGATTGCGGCTGTGCTGGACACTCTGTCGGCCAAACATACAACAGCCGGCGAATTACAATCAGCCATCGAAAAGCAGTTGCCCATATTGTCCAATTTTGTTAAAACCAAGGATCTGCTAACGCTCGACCCAAGTAAACCGCTTGAGGTACGCAAGCAGCCATCTTATTTTGGTAATGCCGCTGTTGCCTCTATGAGCCCGCCGGGACCATATGAGAAAAACGGCAAATCATATTTCAATATCATCAGCCTGAAAGGTTTATCGCCGGAAAAAGCCGAAAGCTACCTGCGTGAGTACAATAACTATACCTTGCAGATATTGTGTATCCACGAAGCTATTCCGGGTCATTATGTGCAACTGGTTTATGCCAACAAAGCGCCAAGTTTGATCAAGGCACTGTTTGGCAGCGGGGCCATGGTTGAGGGCTGGGCGGTTTATGCCGAACAAATGATGCTGGACAACGGTTATGACGACTCGCCCGAAATGAAGCTGATGTGGTACAAATGGCACCTGCGCTCGGTTTGCAACGCTATACTTGACTTTAACGTGCATGCCAACGATCAGACTAAGGACCAGGCCATCAAATTCTTAGCCCATGAGGCTTTCCAACAACAAGCAGAAGCCGAAGGCAAATGGAAACGTGTAAGCGTGACCAGCGTACAACTGGATAGTTACTACGAAGGTTACAAAGAGATCATGGACCTGCGCGATGCTTACAAAATAAAAATGGGCGACAAGTATAAACTAAAAGAGTTCAACGAGCAATTCCTGAGCTATGGCAATGCACCCGTTAAATTAATCAGGGCTGCGATGTTGGGCGCTAAATAGAGCTCAGAGGCCATATAGCCGATGTCATTTCGAGCATAGCGAGAAATCTATACATATGCTAAGCAATCAGAATACCAATGTATAGATTTCTCACTGTCGTTCGAAACGGTGCTTTTGTTAGTGCATCATATACAAGATTATAATATGTGGAATTATAACTTTTACATTTACGTCACGACTAACCCTACAAAAACTGCACTCTATGTAGGAGTAACCAACGATTTAAGTAGAAGGTTATTTGAACACATAGAAAACAAAGGCAATAATGCCAGTTACGCAGGCAAATACTATTGTTATAATTTGATTTATTACGAACACTTCTCCAATAGCCAGCTTTCAGGGTTTTCGAAAATATATTGCCGCATGTTCCGGTATTCTTCCTCGTTTCTTATCACGCGGTCATGATAACGCGATTGCCATTGAAACTCGATGTCATTTTTCGTGGCAAAGGTTTTTACCGACGCCTTATATCCTCGGATTGCTGAGGCTAAATTCCGACTTTGTATTCCGAACTTATTTATATCCCACGTTTCCTTCTCTGGCTTATTGATATATATAATTCCATGAATGTGGTTTGGCATCATCACAAATTCATCCAATTCAATAAAATCAAAATGTTTGGGGATGTCTAACCAGTTTTGCCGGGCAATTGCTCCAATAGGTGTATCCTGTAGAGACGCAATATTTTGTGTCTCAGAGCTATGCTCTAATATAACATCCCCGAAATACGGAATTTTATCTTTGGTACAAATGGTTATAAAATATAATCCTTGCGACCCATAGTCCCAATTGGATAGTCTTGTGGATGGAATGCGATACTTGTTTAGGTATAGGTCATTCATGTCTAAATTTACGTATTTTGCACGGTGACGTAAAATATGCACAGAGACGAAAATATTGCATGGAGGCGCAATATATTGCGTCTCTACAGGTCCATCCACTGCCAACCTGTCACCATAATCCGCCACAATTCTGACGAAATAATACCACTCACCACTCACTATTCACCACTCACGATAAAAAATACTGCCAAACCCAATTTGGCACAGGCATTGATTATAACTAGAGGTAAATAAAACAATCTATACAACGAGAAATCTATAATCATATGTCTAAAATAATCGGAATCGACTTAGGAACAACAAACTCGTGCGTAGCTGTAATGGAAGGTAATGAGCCTGTAGTTATAGCCAACAGCGAGGGTAAACGTACTACGCCGTCAGTAGTAGCTTTTATCGACAACGGCGAGCGTAAAGTAGGTGATCCTGCAAAGCGTCAGGCTATTACAAATCCTACAAAAACAATTTCTTCTATTAAACGCTTCATGGGTAACCAATTTAGTGAGGTTACTAAAGAGGCCGACCGCGTACCTTACAAAGTGGTTAAAGGTGATAACAACACCCCACGTGTAGAGATAGGCGATCGTAAATATACGCCTCAGGAGATCTCTGCAATGATTCTTCAGAAAATGAAGAAAACTGCCGAGGACTTCTTGGGTACTGAAGTGAGCGAAGCGGTAATTACCGTACCGGCTTACTTTAACGATGCACAACGTCAGGCTACTAAAGAAGCCGGCGAAATTGCTGGTCTGAAAGTTCGTCGTATCATCAACGAGCCTACTGCTGCTGCCCTGGCTTATGGCCTGGACAAAGCCCACAAAGACATGAAAATTGTGGTGTTTGACTGCGGTGGTGGTACGCATGACGTGTCAGTACTGGAATTAGGTGATGGCGTGTTCGAAGTAAAATCAACCGACGGTGATACGCACTTAGGTGGTGATGACTTTGACCAAGTGATCATCGACTGGATGGCAGACGAATTTAAAAACGACGAAGGTGTTGACTTGCGTAAAGACCCAATGGCTTTGCAACGTTTAAAAGAATCTGCCGAGAAAGCTAAAATTGAGTTATCAAGCTCTACTCAAACAGAGATTAACTTACCATACATCACTGCTGCCGATGGTATGCCTAAGCACCTGGTTAAAACTTTAACCCGTGCAAAATTTGAGCAACTGGCCGACAGCCTGATTAAACGTACTATTGAGCCTTGTAAAACTGCTTTGAAAAATGCAGGTTACAGCACTTCAGATATCGACGAGATTATCCTGGTAGGTGGTTCAACCCGTATCCCTGCTATTCAGGAAGCCGTTCAGAAATTCTTCGGCAAGGCGCCTTCAAAAGGTGTAAACCCTGACGAGGTGGTGGCTATCGGTGCTGCTATCCAAGGTGGTGTATTAACCGGTGAGGTTAAAGATGTGTTATTGTTAGACGTTACTCCGCTTTCATTAGGTATTGAAACTATGGGTGGCGTGATGACTAAACTGATCGAATCAAACACTACCATTCCTACCAAGAAATCAGAAGTGTTCTCGACTGCGTCTGACAATCAGCCATCTGTTGAGATTCATATCTTGCAGGGTGAGCGTCCAATGGCTTCAGGTAACCGTACTATCGGCCGTTTCCATCTGGATGGTATTCCACCAGCACCTCGTGGCGTGCCTCAGGTTGAGGTAACATTCGATATTGATGCAAACGGTATCCTGCACGTATCTGCAAAAGATAAAGCTACCGGTAAAGAGCAAAAAATCCGTATCGAAGCTTCTTCAGGTTTAACTGATGCCGAGATCAAGAAAATGAAAGACGAAGCTGAAGCAAACGCCGAAGCCGACAAAGCAGCCAAAGAAGAAGTTGAAAAACTGAACAGCGCTGACGCTTTGATCTTCAGCACCGAGAAACAATTGAAAGAGTTTGGTGATAAATTACCGGCCGACAAAAAAGCGCCTATCGAAGAAGGTTTGAATAAATTGAAAGCTGCTTATAGCGCTAAAAACCTTGCTGAGATAGAAACTGCTCAGGCCGAACTGAATACCGCCTGGACCGCTGCTTCTGAAGAGATGTACAAAGCATCTGCCGAAGCTGGCCAACAACCAGGTGCTGACGGCGGAGCTGGTGCAGGCCAGGGTCCGCAAGACCACGGTGACACCGTAACTGACGTTGACTTCGAAGAAGTTAAATAACAACAGCGCACAAATTCTCAATATATATTAAAAGGCCGCCCGGATTTTCCGGGCGGCCTTTTTTGTTTCTCTTCACATCATCCTGAACTTGTTTCAGGATCTTAAGGCGGCGATAGTAAATTCAATTTGCTTAGCGTGTGGGATGCCGAAACAAGTTCGGCATGACGGTGATTTAAATTAATTTGTCATTCCGAGCGAGGAACGAGCGTGGCAATCGCGAATATTGCATCCTTGCGGTTGCCACGCTACGCTCGCAATGACAGATTTAATTAATAAGCTATCGCAATCAGTCCATCTCCATTATCTACCTCAGCGTCTTTAATCCCCTCAAACCCATGCCAAACCAAACGCAGCTTTGAATATTTAGATGTCTGTGATCCTTCAACCGCGCTAAGCGAGACCTCTTTTGCCTGCGGATTAAAAGTTATGGTGCGTTTATAGTAAGCGCCGTGTTGATAACTATAGGTAGTTCCATCATCCTCATAATAAACAAACGAGTTCGGGTCATTGCCCTTCCAGATATGAATTTGGAGGATGCCGTCGCCGGGCTCATTGGTACTTTGGACAACATTTTGCATTGGCACAATGCCGCCGGCTTTGATAAACACCGGCAGATCGGTCAATGGCGACACGACAGCAGCCGTTTGATTACCGCTGAATTTCTGATCGCTGCTTAAGCGGTACCAATCGCCGGCAGGCAGGTAAACTTCGGCCATCTCGGCGGTACTGATCACCGGGGCGACTAATATCGAATCGCCAAACAGGAATTGGTTTTGAAATCGACGATCATAAATATTTTCGTCAGATGTATAATCAATAGCTAGCGTCCGGGCCAACGGTAAGCCGGTTTGTGTCGACTCATAAAATCCGGAATAGATGTACGGTAGTAATTTATACCGATGTTCGATATCTTTTTTGATGATCTGTTCATATTTATCGCCCCACTGCCACGGCTCGCGCATGCTCATTCCCAGTGCTGCATGATTTCTGAACATCGGCACATAAGGCCCGAGCGAGTTCCACCGCACCATCAGTTCAGGCGTCGGGTTGCCCATAAAGCCGCCGATATCCACACCGATCATCGACATACCGGCCAGCCCGAGACTATTCACCAATCGTTGCCCAAATAGCATATGTTCGTCAGTAGCAGCATTGTCACCCGTCCAGATAGCCGAATAACGCTGTATGCCGCAATATGCCGCACGGGTGAGTATGAATGGTCGTTTATCTTTTAAAATGCGTTTGGTGCCATCATAAGTGCCTCTTGACATTTGCATGCCGTAAGCATTGCGTACCTCAGGCATAAAGCGCTCGCCGAATTTTACCAGCCAGGGCATGTTCTGTCCCCAGGCAGCAGGCTCGTTCATATCGTTCCAAAAACCTTCCACGCCGGGATCGGTCAGCGCTTCAAAGGCTGCGCCCCACCAGTCGCGCACTTCCTGGCTAAAGAAATCAGGGAAATGACAACGTCCCGGCCAAACGCTGCCCACATAAAGTTCGCCGTTAGGGTAGGTGGCAAAATAGCCCCGTGCTACACCCTCTTTGTATTGTTTATAGCCCTCTTCGATTTTTATTCCGGGGTCGACGATGGTTACCAGCCTAAAATCCATTTTCTTCAACTCGTCGATCATCTTTTTCGGATCGGGGAAGGTCTTCTTGTTCCAGGTGAAGATCTTGTAGCCATCCATATAGTCGATATCGCAATACATCACATCGGCAGGAATATCCCTTTCCCTGAATTTTTTGGCTACATCCAGTACTTCCTGCGCGCTCATATAGCTCCAGCGGCATTGCTGATAGCCCAGGCTCCACAGCGGCGGCATTTCCATGCGGCCGGTTAGCCAGGTATAGTCCTCAATGATGTTGCGCAAACCCTGCGCGCCGAAGAAATAATAATTCATATCGCCGCCATCGGCACCAAACCAGCTCATTTGCTCGTCAGTAGTGGCGCCAAAGTCGAAATAGCTTTTATGGGTGTTATCGAAAAAGAGTCCGTAGCTTAAGCCACTATGCAGAGCGATAAAAAACGGGAAGGTTTTATAAAGCGGATCGGTCGTAATGGTATGCATTGCGGCATCGGTGTTCCAGTTCACATAGTTGCAACCGCGACGGTCCAGGTCGCCGGCCTTTTCGCCCAGGCCCAGGAATTTTTCGTCAGGATATAATTTGCGGTAGTTGATTACCCGCTCGGCCTGCCAGTTGATGCCAAAACGAGGGTCGTCCCCGCTCAAAGGCTTGCCATCGGCAGTAAAAAAATTAAAGCGCAGCGGATGCAGATCGATCACCAATTTCAATGTCGATGTATCCACTTCTATGGTATCGTACAGCTTTTGCCAGGTGAAATTATCCAGCGGCTTTTCAATCACCGCGAACGATTCATCAGGTTCCTTACCATTGCGGGTAACACAAATCCTGATTATTGTATCGCTATAAACCCATACATGAGCCTCGGCTTCGGCAGTTTTGATGAGTAGTGAATTATCGCGCTCGGTTACTGAATCGGCATTGCCTAAAATATCTATCTGCATGTTTAGACAACAGCAGGGGGGATTTTGAGTTTTTAAAAGTTGTCATTCTGAGTGACAATGAGGAGAGGGGGACTTTAAACAAAAAATCCCGCCATTAGGCAGGATTTTCTTTTATCGGTCAAATCAGAAAATTAATCCCAAAGTGTGGCAGGGTAGGTGCCGTTTGCAATTAAGTCTGAAATTGATTTTTGTACGATTGGCTTATCTTCTTTATAAGTCACGCCGAACCATTTTGAACCGGTTGGGATAACTTTAAATTTAGCGGTGTTGGTTTTGATTAGTTTATCAGCCACCAACGGGATAAAGAATTCAGCTTTAGGATTGTTCTCGTTAGCCTCAACAAACTCGCGGAACATAGGCTCGCTTTGTTCAAATACTGCCGGAGTAAAGCCCCAGAAGTTCATTGAAACGCGGGTATCGTTTGGTAACGCATGTTCGCCAGTTGAATCTTTGTAAGCTACGCTGCCGTCTTCTTTAAAATAAACTTCGGTACGTTCATTAACCTCGGTCATATAACCACCAGCATTAACTTCACATACACCGCGTGATACTGAACCATGATCAGACAAAGTACGATCAATCTGGTAACCAATCAGGGCATAGTTGTCGTCTGTAGCTTCAGTAGTTAAAAATTTAACCATTTTCTCGAACGAGTCATAACCGTAATAGTCATCGGCATTAATAACGCAGAACGGCTCGTTGATCTGGTTGCGTGCAGCTAAAACGGCGTGGGCAGTACCCCATGGTTTAGCGCGCTCAATTTCTTTGTCGATACCGAAAGGTTTCAGGTCAAAGCTTTGAAAAACGTAATCGGTTTCAATACGGCCTTTCAGTTTCGGCTCAAAAATGGCTTTAAATGGCTCGGCAAATTCTTCGCGGATGATGAAGCTTACTTTACCAAAGCCGGCTTTAATGGCGTCATAAATCGAATAATCAATAATAGTTTCGCCATTGGGGCCAAAGCCGTCAATTTGCTTCATACTGCCGTAACGGCTGGCCATACCAGCGGCCAATATTAATAATGTGGGTTTCATAAATTGTTGTTGGTGTTGTTTCTCGGTATGACAAACGTCAACGCGGTTAAATTGTTTATTTGATATATCTGAAATCTTGTCCGTCTTTAATATTCAGCAACGCTTCATAGATCATACGGATCACGTTGTCGCAATCTTCTTTATGAACCATCTCAACGGTTGTGTGCATATAGCGCAGTGGTAATGAAATCAATGCTGATGGTACACCGTCGTTTGAATAAGCAAATGCATCGGTATCAGTACCGGTAGAGCGTGAAGAAGCCTGGCGCTGGAACGGAATGCCGGCTTTCTCAGCGCTATCCATTAGCAGTTTGTTCAGGTTGTTTTGAACGGCAGGTGCATATGATACCACCGGACCGCGGCCACAAGCCAGATCGCCCTGCGTAATCTTACTGATCATGGGAGTTTGGGTATCGTGAGTAACGTCAGTAACAATAGCGACATTTGGTTTAATGCGATGAGCGATCATCTCGGCGCCGCGCAAGCCAATTTCTTCCTGCACAGCGTTTACGATATATAAGCCGAAAGGCAATTTCTTTTTATTCTCTTTTAGCAGACGGGCAACTTCGGCAATCATGAAACCACCAACACGGTTGTCTAACGCGCGGCCAACGTAGTAACGGTCATTCAGTACAATGAACTCATCTTCATAAGTAATAACGCAACCTACATGGATACCCAGTTTTTCAACTTCTTCTTTTGAAGTAGCGCCGCAATCCAGGAAAATATTTTTCAAAGTCGGAGCTTCCTCTTTTTCGCCACCTAAACGGGTGTGGATAGCCGGCCAGCCGAACACTGCTTTAACGATGCCATTTTCGGTGTGGATATTGACGCGTTTTGATGGTGCGATCTGATGGTCAGAACCACCATTGCGGATCACATAGATCAAACCGTCATTAGTGATGTAGTTTACAAACCACGAAATCTCATCAGCATGAGCCTCAATAACAACTTTGTACTCTGCTTTTGGGTTGATGACAGCCACGGCGGTACCATAGTTGTCCACATAATGATCATCAACATAAGGCTTAATGTAATCAAGCCATAACTCCTGGCCTTTCCACTCAAAGCCGGTAGGCGAAGGGTTATTAATATATCTTTCAAGAAACTGAAGCGACTTGTCGGTCACTACCTGGACGTGCTCTTTTTTATCGGATTTTTTCTTAGACATAATGTAGTTCAGGGCCTTTTGAGCCCTTAGCTGCAAATATAACAAAGCATTGCTAAGCTGAAAGAAAAAAGCAGAAAGCTAAGCAGATAGGAGCTACGGGCGAATGATCTTTTCCATGATCTCATAGTCGAAACCATTCTTTGAAAACAGCTTGCCCGTACCCGTAAACCCAAATCGCAAATAAAACCCGATTGCCGACACACGTGCATTACACCAGATGCGCTGAGCGCCCTCGGCTATGGCAAAATCCGTGATGTAATTCAGTAAAGCTTTACCCACACCGGTTCCCTGTGCCTCTGCCACCACAGCAAACTTTCTGAACTGAAAATCGGTGCCATCCTGAAACAAAGAAACTACAGCCACCAGTTCATTGTCCTTGAATGCACCAAAGTGATAACCGTAGCTGTCTTCTTCCATCTCCATTTCATACAATGGTGATTCAGGATATAGAATTTCCCGGCGCAGGCGCCAGGTAAGTTCGGGGCGTATTTGTTCGATGTTTAGCATAAGATAGATATTAAAGTTGAATTGGCGCGTTAGATCATTAAGCCCATTAATCGTTCTTGGTACTGACCTAATAAAAGAACTTCATATTTTTGGTGAAGCAAAGATGTCAGTATCTTGTTTCATTTTGTTTCACTCAATTTTTATTATTGGCTGTTAATCAGCAGGTTAATTCAAAACCTTGTTTCACTTGTTTCATTTGTTTCACACTCGCGTGAAACAAGCGCGTCGTAAAATTAGTCTTTATCTGCCACATGTCGACCGGTTCATTATTTGAACCTTAACATTTCCGGATGTGATCGTACATCTGCCCGTCATCATAAAATCATTTGCACATCTGCAAATTCGCACATCTGCACATTAATTGTAACTTTACAGAAATAACTGATACCATTATGCTAAAAGGATTTTTCAGCGTCCCTGCACCACAGAACGAGCCCGTATTAAATTACGGCCCGCACAGTGTAGAACGTGCAGCACTTAAAGCGGCTTTGCAAGATGCCCGCGCCCATAAAACCGAAATACCCATGTACATTGGCGACAAGCAGGTACTTAGCGGTAAACGTTTCGAGATACGCCCCCCACATGATCACAAACACGTTTTGGCTCACTTTTATGAGGGCGACAAAGACACCGTAGTACAAGCTATAAACGCCGCCCTGGCTGCCAAACATGATTGGGAACACATGCCATGGGAACAACGCGCCGCCATATTCCTGAAAGCTGCCGATTTGTTTGCCGGCCCTTACCGTGCAAAGATTAACGCTGCTACGATGCTGGGCCAGTCAAAAAGCGCTTATCAGGCCGAGATTGACTCTGCTTGTGAGCTGGTTGACTTTTTGCGCTTCAACGTGCATTACATGACCGAGATTTATGAGCAGCAACCGCCCATATCGCATCCAAAAGGCGTTTGGAACCGCGTAGAGCAACGCCCGCTGGAAGGTTTTGTGTTTGCGCTTACACCATTTAACTTTACAGCTATTGCCGGCAACTTGCCTGCATCGGCTGCTATGATGGGTAATGTGGTGGTTTGGAAACCGGCCTATCCGCAGATATACGCCGCTAACGTATTGATGCAGGTATTCCTGGAAGCCGGCTTGCCGCCGGGCGTAATCAACCTGATTTATGTTGACGGACCTGTTGCCGGCGACGTGATATTTAACCATCCTGATTTTGCAGGTATCCACTTTACCGGTTCGACCGCAGTATTCCAGAACATCTGGCAAACTATAGGCACAAACATCCATAAATTCAAAACATATCCACGTATCGTCGGCGAAACAGGCGGTAAAGACTTTGTATTGGCTCATCCAAGTGCAGATATCGATGTGCTGACCACTGCGCTTGTTCGCGGTGCGTTTGAGTATCAGGGACAAAAATGTTCGGCAGCTTCAAGGGCTTATATCCCGGCCTCCTTATGGCCAAAATTGAAAGAGAATTTAGTGCGCGATCTGGCCACCATTAAAATGGGTCCAACCGAAGACTTTGAAAACTTTGTAAACGCGGTAATCACCGAAGCATCGTTTGACAAACTGGCTAAATACATTGACGACGCTAAAGCTAACCCTGAGGTTGAGCTGGTTGCCGGCGGTAACTATGACAAGAGCGTAGGCTGGTTTATTGAGCCAACCATCATCAAAGTAACCGACCCATATTACGTAACTATGTGTACCGAGCTGTTTGGTCCTGTATTAACGCTTTATGTTTATGAGGATGGACAATTTGATGAGATGCTGAAAGTAGTCGACAAAACATCTATATACGCCCTAACCGGCAGTATCATTGCCCAGGATCGTTATGCAGTTGCCAAAGCAACCCACGAACTGCGCAATGCGGCAGGTAACTTCTACATTAACGACAAGCCTACGGGAGCGGTAGTTGGTCAGCAGCCATTTGGCGGCGCGCGCGGCTCAGGCACCAATGACAAGGCCGGTTCAATGATCAACCTGCTACGTTGGGTATCGCCAAGAACCATCAAAGAAACCTTTGACCCGCCGAAGGATTACAGGTATCCGTTCTTGCAGAAAGAGAAATAGAATCAAGAGGCAAGAATCAAGAGGCAAGAATCAAGAGGCAAGAATCAAGAGACAAGAATTAAGATAGGTATTGCCAAATAGAAAGAGCCGGGGATCAATTGATCTCCGGCTCTTTTGTATATAAACAATGTAAAATTAGAATCTTGGCTCTTGATTCCTGTCTCTTGACTCTAAAGCTTAAGCGAATCTAAACACATCCTCCATATTGCCGTTGTCTTTGGCGCTTACTTTCAAATCGGTAATTACACCGGTTTTGATACTGTAAACCCAGCCATGTACGCCAAGCTCCTGGCCGTTGGCCCAGGCATTTTGCACGATGGTGGTTTTGCACAGATTGTATACGTTTTCAATAACGTTTAGCTCTACCAGGCGGTCGGCGCGTTTCTGTTCGTCTTCAATAGCGGTTAGCTCGTCGGCATGTAAACGGTAAACGTCTTTGATGTGGCGCAGCCAGTTATCAATCAGGCCAAACTCTTTATTGGTCATGGCAGCAAGCACACCACCGCAGCCGTAGTGGCCGGTTACTATTACGTGTTTTACTTTCAACACATTCACAGCGTAGTCTAACACCGAGAGCATATTCATATCGGTATGGATAACCATGTTGGCAATATTACGGTGCACAAAAACCTCGCCCGGCCGGGTACCTGTGATCTGGTTGGCCGGCACGCGGCTATCGGCGCAGCCTATCCAAAGTACCGGCGGATTCTGACCATTGGCCAGTTTGTCGAAATATTCCGGATCCATTTTTAAGGTTTCTGAAATAAATCTTTTATTACCTTCTAAAAGCGACTCGTAGGTAATGTGTTGTGTATCATGAATTGATTTTGTGGGCATAATTATTTTGATTTTTGTGTAGATGAATAGTCAATTTTGTTTTTGCCAAAAAGGCGCGACAGCTTGTGCAGAGCCAATTCAGACAAATCGTAATAAAGTATGGTAAGTAATATCACCGGTATAGCGTAAAATATCGCAAACTCGTACAAATTAAAGAAGTATCCGCCAATTATCCCACCTAAAATATAAAAAGCCAATACGGTAAGGCGTATATATATTTTATTACGCACCACTTCTGTTTTTACAGACCGCGGATGCAGCCACTCGGCCGCCTCGCCGCCAAGGTCAGTAAACAACCCGGTAAGGTGCGACGACTTGATCAGTCCGCCCGAAATGATGGATACCAGGCTGTTCTGCAATCCCATTGAAAACAAAAGGACGGAAATAACTATCTCCCGCTCACTCTGGGTTTCGCGGTAAAAATTATTGCCGTAAATGGCTACAAACAGCAGTACAATAATTTCAATAACCACCGGGATGGAATGTGCCCGGTAATAACTCTTTGCCTCGAACGATTTAACAATAAAATTGGCCAGAAAAGCTCCGGCAAAGAACATAAACAGCCACAGCACGAATATCAGTATCTCTCCAAAATCCTGCTCGACAATGTTCTTGGATAAATTGGCTACGTGGCCGGTAACGTTCGAAGTAAATACCAGGAAAGCCAGCACACTCGTCACATTTGTCATACCTGACACCATGGCGGTTGACGAGGCCAGCATGAGGTTTTCTTTTAAAGTACGGTCAGCTTTTGATCGTTTTAACATATACGCGTTGTTGTGATATTCTGAATTAATAAATCCCGGTCAGCCTCTTTTTGAGAACAAACGCAAATAGGACTGCCCGTATGAGGACATTATTAAATATTCAATAAATTTAAATGTATAGCATGAATTATCCCGCGCTGCCGGCGCGGGTTTAATTTAGCTTACGCGTTGGGAGGCGGTGTGGGCACAACCGGGTGAAACAGTTGCACCAGTAAAGCATGCTCCTGATTATGCAGGTAGTTAGTCTCTATAAGAAATGGATCAAAGTGGAAAACGGTAAGTAAATGCTCATCAAAAGTCTTTTTTTCTTTAAAAGCATCTTTGTCGGCATTTTCTTTTTCGCCTTTGTTTTCCAGCTCAAGCTGCATGATTACAGCTTTGGCGGTACCGCTGTCTAAAAAAGTAATTAAGGGCGCAAGCGATATGCTCATCTTCACAGCGAAGACAATCATAAATAGCAGCGACATTAATTTCCTGTTTTTAGCGCTCATTGCGGCAAATATAATACATATAACACTTGTACCACGGTTTTGTTAACGCCAATTGTATAATTTAATTGTTAATTTTATCACATTACACGAATATTATATCCCAGTGGAGAACAAAATAAAAATCCTTAAACATAAACGCGATCAGGCTTTGGCCGGCGGCGGCGCGGCCCGAATTGAAAGTCAGCATAAAAAAGGAAAGCTTACCGCGCGCGAGCGTTTGCACTTTTTGATGGACGAAGGCTCTTTCCAGGAAATTGGTATGCTGGTTACCCACCGGTCGACCGATTTTGGTATGGAAACTGAAAAATACCTGGGCGACGGCGTAGTTACCGGCTATGGTACCATCAATGGACGACTGGTTTATGTTTACTCGCAGGATTTTACCGTGTTTGGTGGCTCGCTGTCTGAAACACATGCCGAGAAGATCTGTAAGATCATGGATCTGGCCATGAAAAACGGGGCGCCGGTTGTGGGTTTGAATGACTCAGGAGGTGCGCGTATTCAGGAAGGGGTTGTGTCGCTGGGTGGCTATGCCGATATCTTTTATAGAAACACCATGGCGTCGGGCGTTGTTCCGCAGATATCTGCTATAATGGGGCCGTGCGCAGGTGGTGCTGTGTATTCGCCGGCCATTACCGATTTTATTTTGATGGTGGAGCATACCTCATACATGTTTGTAACCGGGCCAAATGTGGTGAAGACCGTTACGCACGAGATTGTAACCTCCGAAGAACTGGGCGGCGCAAATACGCATGCGAGTAAATCGGGCGTAACGCACTTTGCCTGTGCTAATGAGATTGATGCTATTCAGCACATCAAAAAGCTGTTAAGCTACATGCCGCAGAACTGTGAGGACAAAGCCCCGGCCGTACCTTATGAGCCAACTAATGAGCTGCGACCCGAACTGGGCGACATTCTGCCTGAGACTGCTCAACAACCTTATGACGTGCGCGAGGTGATCAGCCATTTAATAGATGCCGATTCTTTTCTGGAAGTACATAAAGACTTTGCCGAAAATATTGTGGTGGGCTTTGCCAGATTGGCGGGCCGCAGCATTGGCATTGTGGCCAATCAGCCGGCATTTTTAGCCGGGGTGTTGGACAGACATTCGTCTACCAAAGGTGCCCGCTTTGTACGTTTTTGCGATAGCTTTAATATTCCGCTGTTGGTTATTGAAGATGTGCCGGGCTTTTTGCCGGGCACCGACCAGGAGTGGAACGCCATCATTACCAATGGTGCTAAGCTGTTGTATGCTTTTTGCGAGGCAACGGTTCCACGCGTTACAGTAATCACCCGCAAAGCTTATGGCGGCGCTTACGACGTGATGAACTCCAAACATATTGGCGCCGACATGAACTTTGCCTGGCCGTCTGCCGAGATTGCCGTGATGGGTGCCAAAGGCGCGGCGGAGATCATCTTTAAACGCGAAATCACTCATGCCGACGACCCGGAAGCTAAGTGGAAAGAGAAGGAGCAGTTATACTCTGACATCTTTGCCAACCCTTATCGCGCTGCCGAACGTGGATTTATTGACGAAGTGATTGAACCTGCCGAAACACGTTTGAAATTGATTCATGCTTTTAAAATGCTCGAGAATAAGGTGGTGAATAATCCGAGAAAGAAGCACGGGAATATCCCGTTGTGATTTCGGAGTTGGGAATTTCGATTTCGGATTTAAAGCAAATGCCAGGGCTCAGTGCGATTCCGTCGTTGGGGAGGGAAAGCAAACCATTAATGCCGCGCGTCATTGCTTCGTCGTTCCTCCTCGCAATGCCGTTTTTTTAATATATAGGAAGCGTTCTGACAAGTTTTATTAGTCGCTAATCAAATACCACTGTCTTATTATTATAAACAAACACCCTGTCTTCAAAAACCAGTTTAAGCGCGTTTGCTAAAACCGCTGTTTCAATTTCTTTGCCTGCTTTTACCATGTCGGCAACGGTGTATGAATGATTTACAGGGATGATTTGCTGTGCTATGATCGGTCCCTCGTCTAGCTGGTTAGATACGAAATGGGCAGTGGCACCGATGAGTTTTACGCCCCGCTCAAAAGCTTGTTTATACGGACTGGCACCAATAAATGCCGGCAAAAACGAGTGGTGAATATTGATGATACGCATCGGGAACTGAGCCACAAATTGTGGAGAAAGTATCCGCATAAATTTAGCCAACACAACGTAATCGGGTTGGTAAGATGTTATGATCGTGGTAATCTGCTGTTCAAATTCTTCCTTTGACTTTTCCTGGTGCGATACCAATGAAAACGGCATATCAAAGCGGCGACAAATATCCTCCAGGTCAGGATGGTTGCCGATAACACCCAGTACCTTTGCCCCCAAAGTGTTATAAAAATTGCGGATCAAAATGTCACCCAAACAATGATGCTCTTTGGTGACCAGCACCACTACTTTTTTCTGCGGCGATGGGTTGATCACCACCATCGCATCGGCAGGTAATACCGTCCTAATCTGTGTTTCGAGTGTTGCCGGGGCGCCGGTTTCTTCAACTTCCAGGCGCATAAAAAACAGGTTGGCGGTCTGGTCCACGTGCTCTCGCATCGAGATGATGTTAAGCTGTTGTTTGGCTACTACTGATGCGATGGCCCCCACCAGGCCAACCCGGTCGCTGCATTGTATTACAATGATCATTTATAATGTCGGTTTTGTCTTTTATTGATTTATGGCTGCGCCCTTTAAGTTAGCCTGAATCTCTTTGATATTTTCTACAATGGTGTTCAGTTGCTCACGGGGGAATCCAACTTTTTCATTGGCTTTAATAACTAATTGATTTTTAAAGTAATTGTTATAAATAAGCAGGCGCATGTTTGATGGCCCGCGAGTTAAATCGTATTTGTATTTATAATAGGCTGTTTTTAGATATATAACCAGGTTTTTCTCCCTGCCCCAAAAATCCAGATAATCATAACTTAAAATACCTTTCGATTTATCAAGCGTAACTTTTACCGTTGTTTTTGCGAATAGCATAATATTAATATCCACCACTATTAGCATAAATGCCAGAAAAAACCAACTTGCATCGGGATTACCAACAGGGCGCGCATGTATAAGTAAAGCCCATATAGGTATTGCAATCAGATTGAGCGTAATAAGCCCGTTCCATCCTTTTTCTTTTGTGGGGATATCGCCTACAGGCAAAAACTCAAGAATGTTATCTGTTCCCATTTATAATTAAGATGATATCTATTTTTCTAACCATGAAAAATCGCATTCCAAAGCGTCGCGATCCCAGTGGCCGGTTTTGGCAGCGGCTGCGTAGGTGGTTTCTAAAAAGTCCATTAGGGCTTGCTCCGGGTTGGCAGCATTGTACACATCCTCATATTTTAAAAAGAACTCGCCCATTTCATTGCTATAAAAAGCTTCGGCGGGTTTAACGGGTTGCTTACTAAAGTCGTCGGGGGTTGGGTAGCAATACGCATAAAATGCAGGCTGTGGAAACTGCTCGCTACCGGGCCAGAAACCACAACTGCTTACCTCGTGTGAGTAAGCTTCCTGCATGACCTTGTCTGACATGTTTGGTGCACCACCCGGATGCAATGGCGCGCGACGTCCTGAAAAGCGGGTAACCGCCAGATCAAAAGCACCCCAAAAGAAATGTACCGGGCTGCATTTGCCGCTAAATTTAGCCCTGAATTGGCCGAACACGCTATCTATATTTAACAAAGCTTTATGGAACAGTTCCATTTGGTGTTTATCGTAACTTTGGTGCACTTCGTCCTCAGCAAACGGAATGGCAGGATCTATCTCGTTAGGCTTGGCAAAGATCTTTACGTGGATGTCCAGCAAAGTCATTTTCTCAAACAATTCTTTATAAAAATTCGCCACGGTACGCGGGTACAGATCAAGCGACTGGCTGCCGCCGCTACTGCAAGTGATATGCAGCTGATGCGCTATAAAATCAAAATCAATCTGAAAACTCCTGTCACCATAAGGAATGTTGCGGGTGGTAAGCCCCCGCGGTGACACGTATAGCGTAACATGCCATGAATGGTTCAGCCAGGGCGATGCCTTCAGGCGTATCTTGCCTACAATTTGTGTCCATAGTTGCACGGTGGCAACGGTGTCCTTGAGTTGGTTATATTCGAGTTGTGGCCAGTTGTTTTTCATTTAAATATCCTTCTCATTTCGAGCATAGCGAGAAATCTATACACACGCTAAGTACGCGTGTGTTAATCAGTAAATACATTATTTAAAAACTTCCATGATGGATTCATTGTTGCAATTAAATCTATTTTCTTTTTTCTACTCCACTTTTTTATCTCTTTTTCCCGTTTTATTGCGTGTTCAATAGCGAGGCAAAAGGATCAATCGCCTATGTAGAGACGCAAATCTTGCGTCTCCAACCGTAATGCCAATTCATACGAGATCGTCAACTGTAACGGCAAATTCATGCCGAATTTAGAGAGCATGCATGTGAGGCGCAAAATATTGCGTCTCTACGAGTCGATACCCAAACCAAAAACGCCCTGCTCGTAACCGACCAGGGCGTTTTCTTTATTGCTATTGGGGAATAAATTATTCTCCTTTTTCAGCGTTTTCTTCACCTTCAGTAGCTGGTGCTTCAGGAGCTTCTTCAGCGGCAGGTGCTTCTGCCACCGGAGTTTCTTCAACAACTACTGCGTCATCAGCAGGAGTTACTTCTGCGGATGCAGCCGGAGCTTCAGTAGTTGCTGCAGCTTTACCTTTGCCAGCACCACCACGACGACGTGTTGATTTTTTAGCAGTTTGCGCAGTATCTGCGCCGTAAACAGTGTTATAGTCAACTAATTCAATCAGGGCCATTTCAGCGTTGTCACCTAAACGGTTTTCCATTTTGATGATACGAGTGTAACCACCCGGACGGTTAGCAACTTTCTCTGCAATTTCACGAAACAGGATAGTTACTGTTTCCTTGTTTTGCAGGTAGCTAAATACAGTACGACGCGAGTGTGTAGTGTCTTCTTTAGCTTTAGTAATGATTGGCTCTACATAACCGCGTAAAGCTTTTGCTTTAGCTAAAGTTGTAGTAATACGTTTGTGCAGGATAAGCGAGTTAGCCATGTTGCTCATCATCGCTTTGCGGTGGCTGTTAGTACGGCCTAAGTGATTAACTTTTTTTCCGTGTCTCATTTTTTTGTTTGTTGTGGCACGTGCATACCGTTGGGCGGCTTTTCAGTCAAGCCCTCGGAATTATGCCGGTTGCAGTGACTTGTTAATTAGAGATTGGAGATTAGTCACTTTATCGTCTCCTATCATTTATTGTTAGCGTCAAGATTCAAGAACCAGGATTCAAGACTTTTATCTTTATTCCTGGTTCTTGTTTCTTGATTCTGAATACTATTCTTCGTCCAATTTAAATTTCGACAAGTTCATGCCGAAAGATAAACCTTTTGATTTTACTAAGTCTTGAATCTCAGTCAATGATTTTTTACCAAAGTTTCTGAATTTCAACATATCAGCTACGTCGTATGATACCAAATCAGCCAGGCTGCGGATATCAGCTGCTTTTAAGCAGTTTAACGCACGTACAGACAGGTCAAGATCAACTAATTCAGTTTTAAGGATTTTGCGCATGTGCAGGATTTCCTCGTCAACTTCTTTAGTTTCTTCTTTAGCCTGAGCTTCTAACATCATGTTTTCGTCGCTGAATAACATGAAGTGCTGGATCAGGATCTTAGCAGCTTCTTTCAGCGCGTCTTCAGGATGGATCGAGCCGTCGGTAGCAATATCCAATACCAATTTTTCATAGTCGGTTTTTTGCTCAACACGGTAGTTCTCGATAGTGTATTTTACGTTTTTGATCGGCGTATAGATCGAGTCGATAGCGATAACACCAACGTTTGCATCAGGATTTTTGTTCTCTTCGCTAGCTACGTAACCACGGCCTTTGTTGATGGTGAACTCAATCTCTAAAGTTACCGATGAATCCATGTTGCATACAACCAGCTCGGGGTTCAATACAGTAAAGTTGTTTGAGAACTTAGTGATATCACCAGCTTTAAAAGCATCCTGACCATTGATGATCACGAAAACCTTTTCGCTGTCGCCAGACTCACCAGTCTTTTTAAACCTAACTTGTTTTAAGTTTAGGATGATCTCGGTAACGTCTTCAACAACTCCTTTTATAGTTGAAAACTCATGCGATACACCTGAAAAACGTACAGATGTGATAGCATAACCTTCAAGCGATGAAAGTAATATACGACGTAACGCATTACCAATGGTTACACCAAAACCCGGCTCCAACGGACGAAATTCAAACGTTCCGTCAAAATCGGTCGATTTTTGCATGATAACCTTATCTGGTTTTTGAAATGCTAATATTGCCATTTATATCCTTTATTTATTGTTTGTTAATAGATTTGAGATGTTAGATTTGAGATTTCAGACCCCATATCGTCATCTAATATTTTATATTTTTATATAAATGCGAAATCTGCGACTCAAAAAAGTCTCAGATCTCACATCTCAATTCTCATATCTTATTTAGAGTACAACTCGACGATCAGATTTTCCTTGATATTTTCAGGAATCTCATCGCGGTTCGGGTAGTTCAGGAATTTACCTGTTAAGGTGTTAGCATCCCATTCTAACCAGCTGTATTTTGAAATTCTGTGACCAGCTACTGAATTAACGATAGCTTCCAGAGATCTTGATCTTTCACGAACTGCAATAACGTCGCCGGCTTTAACCTGGTAAGAAGCAATGTTTACTACTTCGCCGTTAACAGTGATGTGCTTGTGGCCCACCAATTGACGTGCAGCTGAGCGTGTAGGAGCGATACCTAAACGGTATACCGCGTTATCTAAACGAGCTTCTAAGAATTTTAACAAGTTTTCGCCTGTAATACCTTCTTTAGCTGAAGCACGGTGAAACAAGTTTTCGAACTGACGCTCTAATACACCGTAAGTGTATTTAACTTTTTGTTTCTCTTGTAACTGTACAGCGTACTCAGATTGCTTGCCTCTTCTTTTTGAAGCGCCATGCTGACCTGGACCGTAGTTTTTTCTCTCTAACGCTTTATCCGGACCGAAGATTGGCTCACGGAAACGACGTGCAATTTTTGATTTTGGGCCTGTATATCTTGCCATTGTTTGTGGGTTTTAAAGTATCAGGCAGCCCGCAGCTGCTGAATCTTAGCTTTAAAAAATATATGAATTAAACTCTTCTTCTTTTTGAAGGACGGCAACCGTTGTGCGGAAGCGGTGTAATATCTTTAATGGTAGTTACCTCGATACCGGTAGTTTGCAAAGTACGGATAGCAGACTCACGACCTGAACCCGGGCCTTTTACAAATACCTCAACTTTACGTAAGCCTAAGTCGTAAGCAGCTTTACCGCAATCGGCAGCAGCTTGACCAGCAGCGTAAGGAGTATTCTTTTTTGAACCTTTAAAACCCATTTTACCAGCTGATGACCATGAAATAGCCTGACCGGTTTTGTTAGTTAGGGTGATAATGATGTTGTTAAAAGTTGCGTTGATGTGTGCTTCGCCAACCGGCTCAACAACTACAATGCGTTTTTTGGTAACTTTTTTAGCTTTAGCCATTTTCTTTTTTAATTATTGACCTATTGAATTACTTGACTATCGAATAATCAGGACCCAATGGCCGATTTAATTTGATCTGTTCCTAACAACTAAAGAGCAGTGACAATATATCCTGCTCTTTAGCTATTAATCATTTATTACTTAGTAACTTTTTTCTTGTTAGCAACTGTCTTACGTTTACCTTTACGGGTACGTGAGTTGTTTTTGGTGCGCTGACCGCGTAACGGTAAACCTTTACGGTGACGGGTACCACGGTAGCAACCAATATCCATTAAACGTTTGATGTTTAATTGTACTTCTGAACGTAGAGCACCTTCAACTTTTACTTCATCATTGATGATAGTACGAATCGCAGCTAATTGATCGTCATTCCAGTCTTGAACTTTAGTGTTAAAGTCAATACCGGCTTTAGTTAAAATTTCCTGGGCTTTTGAACGGCCAATACCGTAAATGTAGGTTAAACCTATCTCGCCTCTCTTATTCTTTGGTAAATCAATACCTGAAATCCTTGCCATATTTGTAATTGTTTTTAAGTAAGACCGAACGGCGGGCCACCGTTGTACGGATGCTTACAATACCTTTTCTTTTTCTGATTAACCCTGACGTTGTTTAAACTTCGGGTTCTTTTTGTTGATCACATAAAGTTTCCCGTTGCGACGAATGATTTTGCAATCGGCGCTGCGTTTTTTGATCGATGCTCTAACTTTCATCTCTATATTTATTATTTGTATCTGTACGTTATTCTACCCTTAGTTAAATCATAAGGGCTCATTTCCAGTTTTACGCGGTCGCCAGGTAATATCTTGATATAATGCATACGCATTTTACCTGATATGTGCGCAATTATCTCATGACCATTCTCTAGTTCAACCCTGAACATCGCGTTTGATAACGCCTCCCGAATTGTACCGTCTTGTTCAATCGATGATTGTTTTGCCATATTTTATTGAGTATTACTTGATTATTCGCCCTAAAAACAGGGACGCAAAAGTAATAAAAATTTTTTAATTAAATGTTTTTTTCTTTTAAAACATTATCTACATACTCAAACGACGAAAGGATGTCTGCTTTGCCCTTTTTAACCGCTACGGTATGCTCATAATGTGCGGATGCTTTGCCATCTATGGTCGACACGGTCCATCCGTCATCCCAGAATTTCACTCCGGCACGTCCGGCATTGATCATCGGCTCAATAGCGATAACCATACCTTCTTCCAGTTTTATACCAGATCCGCGTTTACCATAATTAGGAACTTCAGGTTTCTCGTGCAGTTTTAAACCTACACCATGGCCAACCAGCTCCTTCACTACGCCAAAGCCATGCTTTTCGGCATGCTCTTGTACAGCATAACCAATGTCGCCAATACGGTTACCAACCACTGCTTTCTCGATACCTTTATCAAGGCATTCGCGGGTTACACGCATTAAGGTTTTAACCTGGTCGCTTACCTCGCCAATGGCAAAGGTAAAGGCCGAATCGCCGTAGTATTTATTCAGGATTACACCACAGTCGACAGAAACCAGATCACCATCTTTTAAAACATGGCCATCGGGAAAACCGTGAACTACCTGATCGTTGAGTGAGATGCAAAGAGAATAAGGGAAACCTCCATAGTTCAGGAAGGCGGGAATGCCGCCGTTATCCCGTATGAAGGTTTCCGCTAATTTGTCTAATTCTATAGTCTTAACGCCCGGCCCGATAACTTTCGCTATCTCTCCATGTGTCTTTGCTACTAACAAAGAACTCTCTCTGATCAGCTCTATCTCTTCGGCAGACTTATAGTGAATTTTCGACATTCTATATTATATGGCTGTCGGTGTTGTACCGCTGGCAGCTGGTATTGAAGTACGCCCGGTAATTCTGCCGGTTTTCATTAAACCATCGTAATGACGCATTAACAAGTGACTCTCAATCTGCTGTAGGGTATCTAAAACTACACCCACCAAAATGATTAATGAAGTACCGCCAAAGAAACGTGAAAACAAGGTATTAACACCAACTAAGTTTGCCAGCGCCGGGATGATAGCAATAATTGCTAAGAAAATAGATCCCGGCAAAGTGATCTTTGAAATAACATCATCAATATAGTGGTTAGTAGCATCGCCTGGTTTAATACCCGGGATGAAACCATTGTTTTTCTTCATATCTTCTGCCATCTGCTTAGCGTTAACTGTGATAGCGGTATAGAAGTAAGTAAACACAATGATCAGGATTGCAAACAACAGGTTATGTAACCATGAGTTGTAGTTTGACAATGCGATCAAAATGCTGTTTGATGCCGCTGACGGGAAAAACGAACCCAATGTAGCCGGAATAAACATCAAAGCCTGAGCAAAGATAATAGGCATTACACCTGCAGCGTTAACCTTTAACGGGATGTACTGACGCACGCCACCATATTGTTTGTTACCAACAATACGCTTGGCATATTGCACGGCAATTTTTCGCGTACCCTGCACAATCAGGATGGTAAACATTACCACACCTAATAAAGCCACCAGCTCAACAATGAAGGTAATTAAACCACCACTACCGGTAGTACGGTTCTGGAACTCGGCCACAAACGCACCTGGCAATTGGGCAATGATACCCACCATGATGATCAATGAAATACCGTTACCGATACCTTTGTCAGTGATTTTCTCACCTAACCACATTACAAATAAAGTACCTGAGGTTAATACAAAAGTATTCATCACTGTAAACAGCGGGTTGGCGATCAGCATTTCGTCAGCAGTTACTTGCGAACGCAGGTAAGCAGCAGCTTGCAATGCAGTGATCAGGATAGTCAGATAACGCGTCCATTGGTTGATCTTGTTACGGCCGCTTTCGCCCTCTTTCTGCATTTTAGCAAAGTAAGGGACAGCGATACCTAACAACTGCATTACGATTGATGCGGAGATGTAAGGCATTACACCTAACGCAAAAATAGAGACACGTGAAAACGAGCCTCCTGCGAACATGTTTAACAAACCTACCAGACCTTCTGCCTTACCTTTCGAAGCAACAGCGTCGCTAACTCCGGGTAAACGGATGAAAGATCCTACACGATATATTAAAAGAAATAAGAGTGTGTTAATAATACGCACTCTTAAATCTTCAATTTTCCAGATATTGGATATTGTGGTGAAAAACTTCTTCATTTGAAATTTTTTAGCTTATGATTAAAGCTTAACTACAGAACCACCGGCTGCCTCAATAGCTTTTTGAGCAGTAGCAGTAAAAGCGTGTGCTGACACTTCTAATTTGGCTTTCAATTCGCCACGACCTAAGATTTTCACCAAGTCGTTTTTTGATGCTAAACCATGCTCTTTCAAAGTAGCAAAGTCAATAGCTGAAAGGCTGAATTTTTCAGTCAGTTGTTGCAACACGTCCAGGTTAACGCCTACGTACTCAACACGGTTAGGGTTTTTGAAACCTACTTTTGGTAAGCGACGTTGCAATGGCATCTGGCCACCTTCAAAACCTATTTTGGTGCTTGTACCAGAGCGTGAACCGGCACCTTTATGACCGCGGGTTGATGTACCACCACGGCCAGAACCTGTACCACGACCAATTCTCTTTCTATTTTTAGTTGAACCTTCTGCAGGTTTTAGATTACTTAAATTCATGATATTAGATATTTTCTACTGCTACCAGGTGATTAACTTTTCTAATCATCCCGATAATAGCTGCAGTAGCTTCAACTTCTACACTATGGTTAATTTTCTTCAAGCCCAGTGCCTGCACTGTCTTTTTTTGGCGCTCGGTTCTATCGATTACGCTCTTAATCTGGGTAATTTTAATCTTCGCCATGATAATTATCCGTTAAAAACTTTACCTAAACTAATACCGCGTTGCTGAGCTACAGTATGAGCATCGCGCATTTGCGATAATGCTGATACAGTTGCTTTAACCACGTTATGCGGGTTTGATGATCCTTTTGATTTTGCAAGTACGTTGTGTACACCTGCTGATTCTAATACCGCACGCATCGCACCACCGGCAATTACACCGGTACCGTTTGCTGCAGGTTTCAAGAATACGAAACCGCCGGAAAATTTACCTATTTGTTCATGAGGTATAGTGTTGTTGATGATTGGAACTTTTACCAGGTTCTTTTTTGCATCATCAATACCTTTTGCAATAGCTTCGGTAACCTCTTTTGCTTTACCTAAGCCATAACCTACAACACCGTGCTCATCACCTACTACTACGATGGCTGAGAAGCTAAAGGTACGACCACCTTTGGTTACTTTAGCCACACGTTGTATGCTCACCAGGCGGTCTTTTAATTCGATCTCGCTGGTTTTTACTCTTTTTATGTTGATTGTTGACATTTCTCTTTTCGATTAAAAGTTTAACCCACCTTCACGTGCACCCTCAGCCAGTGATTTAACACGACCGTGATACAAGTACCCGTTCCTGTCAAAAACTACATCTTTAATACCGGCAGCAACTGCTTTTTGAGCAACTAATTTACCCACAGCTGTTGATTGATCTGACTTAGTACCATTTGCACTAAACTCTTTTGACAGAGATGATGCTGATACCAATGTTTTACCGGTTACATCGTCAATGATTTGAGCATAAATTCCTTTATTGCTTCTGTACACTGACAAACGAGGACGCTCGGTTGAACCAGAAATACGTTTTCTGATACCTTTTTTAATTCTGTCTCTTCTTGATAATTTACCTAGTGCCATGACGATTATTTTTTAGATGCTGATTTACCTGCTTTTCTTCTCAATACTTCGCCAACAAACTTGATACCTTTACCTTTGTAAGGCTCTGGTGCACGTAACGAACGTATTTTAGCTGCTACCTGACCAATCAACTGTTTGTCGTTCGACTCCAGGATGATGGTCGGGTTTTTACCCTTCTCAGCAGTGGTTGTAACTTTAATTTCTTTTGGCAACTCAAATACATAGTGGTGAGAGAAACCCAACACTAAGTCTAACGTGTTACCCTGGTTAGTAGCACGGTAACCCACACCTACTAACTCTTGTTCAATTTTGTAACCGGTTGTTACGCCAACAACCATGTTATTTAACAAAGCGCGGTATAAACCGTGTAATGCTTTGTGGCGTTTTTGATCAGTTGGACGTTGAACTAACAGTTCAGCACCTTCCTGAACAACTTTAATATCTTTATCCACCGCTTGTTGCAGCTCGCCTTTAGGGCCTTTTACTGTAACTACATTATCTTCAGATACGGTAATAGTTACGCCTGCCGGTACTGGTATTGGATTTTTTCCTACTCTTGACATTGCTTGTTCCTCCTTATCTGATTAATAAACGTAGCATAAAACCTCACCACCTACGTTTTGTTGACGTGCTTCTTTGTCGGTCATAACACCGTGAGAAGTTGATAGGATAGCGATACCTAAACCATTTAATACGCGCGGCATATTGCTAGTGCCAGCATATCTTCTGTAACCCGGTCTGCTGATACGGTCGATTGAACGGATAGCAGAAATTTTAGTGATCGGGTGGTACTTTAAAGCTACTTTAATTGTGCCTTGCGGACCGTTTTCTTCAAACTTGTAGTTTGCAATGTAACCTTTGTCGAAAAGAACCTTAGTGATTTCTTTTTTCAGGTTTGATGCAGGAATCTCAACAACCCTGTGGTTGGCTTTGATAGCATTTCTTACACGGGTAAGATAATCTGCGATTGGATCTGTATTCATTATTTATTGATTGTGATGGTGGTTTCCTTCTCATAACATCTGAGACGACCTGCCATCGGTTAATTCTTTTTTTCGAAAAATGGAGCGGCAAAGATATAAAAAATTCAAAACATACATGAAGCATGTTTTGAATTCATTAATCTTCAGTTAACTGGATATTACCAGCTTGCTTTTTTAACTCCCGGGATCTTGCCGGCTAATGCCATTTCGCGGAATGTTACACGCGAAATACCAAACTGGCGCATATAACCACGAGGGCGGCCTGTCAATTTGCAACGGTTGTGCAGTTTTACAGGTGATGACGCTTTTGGCAATGCGTCAATCGCTGCCCAATCGCCAGCTGCTTTTAAAGCCTCTCTTTTTTCAGCATATTTTGCTACTAACTTAGCGCGTTTTACTTCACGTGCTTTGATACCTTCTTTAGCCATTGTTAGTTGGAGTTTGATTTTTAAATGGTAAACCAAATTGCTTAAGTAACTCTAATGCTTCAACATCGTTGGTAGCAGAGGTTACAAAGGTAATATCCATACCCTGAATTTTGTTAATTTTATCAATATTGATTTCAGGGAAGATAATTTGCTCAGTGATACCTAAAGTATAGTTACCTCTTCCGTCAAAACCTTTATCGTTGATACCTTTGAAATCGCGGATACGTGGTAAAGCAACAGAGATCAAACGATCTAAGAACTCATACATGTTGTTATCGCGCAAAGTTACACGTACGCCTACCGGCATGTTTTTACGCAATTTAAAGTTTGAGATATCTTTTTTAGATTTCGATGCAACAGCTTGCTGACCGGTTATAGTAGTCAACTCAGTAATGGTGTTCTCGATCAGTTTTTTATCGGTAGTAGCACCACCAACGCCCTGGTTAATTGCAATTTTTTGCAATTTAGGCACCTGCATTACGGTTTTGTACTGAAATTTATCTTTCAGTGCAGTGCGTATCTCTGATTTGTATTTCGATTTTAATCGTGGTGTGTATTCCATTACTTGATCTCCTCCCCTGATTTTTTAGCTACTCTTACCAGTTTACCGGCATCATTTAATTTACGGCCTACACGAGTTGCATTACCAGTTTTTGGATCAACCAAAGCCAGGTTTGAAATGTGTATAGCAGCTTCTTGTTTAACGATACCACCGTTAGGGTTAGCAGCATTAGGTTTGGTATGTTTTGATACCATGTTAGCGCCTTCAACAATAGCTCTGTTTTTAGCAACTAATACTTCAACCACTTTACCTTGTGATCCTTTTGAATCGCCGGCTATAACTTTAACTAAATCACCTTTACGGATCTTTAATTTTGCTTGTGTTTTCTTTTCCATGTTACAATACCTCCGGTGCTAATGATACAATTTTCATAAATTGTTTCTCACGCAATTCTCTTGCAACAGGGCCAAAGATACGTGTGCCTCTCGGCTCATCCTGGTTGTTTAACAAAACAGCCGCGTTGTCATCGAAACGGATGTATGAACCATCTTTTCTGCGGATTTCTTTTTTGGTTCTAACCACAACGGCTTTTGATACCGTACCTTTTTTGATGTTACCAGATGGCAGTGCACTTTTAACAGTTACTACGATCTTGTCACCAATTGAAGCGTATCTTTTACCGGTACCGCCTAACACACGGATCACTAAAACTTCTTTAGCGCCGCTGTTATCAGCTACATTTAATCTTGATTCCTGTTGTACCATCTTATTTAGCTCTTTCTAAAATTTGAACTAATCTCCAATTTTTGCTCTTGCTCAGCGGACGAGTCTCCATGATCATTACCGTATCGCCGATACCGCAGGTATTATCCTCGTCATGAGCCATAAATTTGGTAGTTTTTTTAATAAACTTACCATAGATTGGGTGCTTCACCTTCCGTTCTACAGCAACTACAATAGATTTCTCCATTTTATTGCTTACTACCAGACCGGTACGTGTTTTTCTTAAATTTCTTTCCATTTTCCTCGACGCGTAAAAAATTAATTTTGTTCAGAAGCTTGCGCTGCCTTACGCTTAGTTAATTCAGTGTTTAAACGAGCAATATCCTTACGCACTTTAGTGATGCGGCTAGGGTTCTCGATCGCTGAAACTGCGTGTGCAAATTTTAGCTTGGTAAGATTAGCTCTCTCCTCGCCGATCTTTGCAACCAACTCTTCAGTTGCGAGGCCTGTAATTTCTGAGTTCTTCATTTTCAATTATTCTATTAGTGTTTGAGTTTTTAGTTCCAAGCTCACATATGGTTTTGTAACCGCAAACTCAAAACTGCTAACTTTAATTTTATGCTTCTACGTAATCGTTACGTACAACAAATTTTGTTTGTACCGGTAGCTTTTGGGCTGCAAGGCGTAATGCCTCTTTAGCAATCTCCAAAGGCACACCTTCTGCTTCAAAGATGATCCTTCCGGGGCGAACTACCGCTACCCAATATTCCGGAGCACCTTTACCTTTACCCATACGTACCTCTGCTGGTTTTTTGGTTACAGGTTTGTCAGGGAAAATTCTGATCCAAACCTGGCCTTCACGTTTCATATAACGTGTTACAGCGATACGTGCAGCCTCGATCTGGCGGCTGGTGATCCAGGCCGCTTCGAGTGATTTTACACCGAAAGATCCAAATGACAGTTCAGCACCACGGGTGGCTAAACCTTTCATTCTGCCTTTTTGCATCTTTCTGAACTTCGTTCTTTTTGGCTGTAGCATTTTCTTAAGCTTTTATATCGTCTCGATATATTAATTCAACTTTCTGTTATTATCTTCTTGGTGCACCACCTTGACGGTTATTACCACCGCCTCTGTTTTGGCCACCACCACGGTTGTTGCCGCCTTGTCTGCGATCGCCTTGTCTGCGTTCGCCACCGCGCTCACCGCCTCTTTCGTTACCACCTCTGCGGTTATCGAAACCGGCACCGCCTTCTGGACGGCCACCTTTACCACTTGGGCTGCTTGAACCACCAATGTTTGGTGATAAATCGCGTTTGCCGTAAACCTCGCCTTTGCAGATCCATACTTTAACACCTATTTTACCATAAGTAGTTAAAGCTTCGCCTAATGCATAATCGATGTCTGCGCGTAAGGTGTGCAGAGGGATTCTTCCTTCTTTGTACTGTTCGCTACGTGCCATCTCAGCGCCACCTAAACGGCCTGATGTCATTACTTTAATACCTTCGGCACCCATACGCATGGTTGAAGCTATTGAAGTTTTCATGGCACGACGGAAAGAGATACGTGCTTCCAGTTGTTTTGCTATGCCTTCAGCAACAAGTTGTGCGTCAAGCTCAGGGCGTTTAATTTCGAAGATGTTGATCTGAACTTCTTTTTTAGTAAGTTTTTTCAACTCTTCTTTAATTTTATCTACCTCAGCACCACCTTTACCAATCACAATACCCGGACGGGCAGTGTGGATAGTTACAGTGATACGTTTTAAAGTACGCTCGATAACTACTTTTGACACGCCACCTTTGTTGATACGTGCTGATAAGTATTTGCGGATCTTTTCGTCTTCAACTAATTTATCGGAGTAGTTGTTGCCACCGAACCAGTTAGAATCCCAACCTCTGATGATTCCTAATCTGTTACCTATTGGATGTGCTTTCTGTCCCATTTTACTTAGTTGATATCGTTTTTAGAGCCTACAATTAGCGTTACGTGGTTTGAACGTTTGCGAATACGGTATCCTCTACCTTGAGGAGCCGGACGCATTCTTTTGTTTTGACGACCACCGCCTACTGATACTTCTTTCACTACCAGGTTGCTGTCTTCAACACGTTGACCTTCATTTTTAGCTTCCCAGTTTTTGATAGCTGATAACAAAAGCTTCTCAACACGTACTGCAGCTTCTTTATTTAAGAATTTCAGTGTGTTTAATGCTTTCTCAACCTCAACACCGCGAATTAAGTCAACTACCAAACGCATTTTGCGTGGTGAAGTTGGGCAATTCTGCAGTTTCGCAACAGAAGCGCCACCTTGCTGAGCCTTCTCTTGCTCTTTGCGTTGTCTGATCAATACAGACTTTTTGATTTTAGTTGTTGCTTCCATTGCTTATTTTTTCTTTTCTGCGTGACCGCGGAATGTACGGGTTGGGGCAAACTCTCCCAGCTTATGACCAACCATATTTTCTGTTACATACACAGGTATAAATTTGTTACCGTTGTGTACCGCGAATGTATGACCAACGAAATCAGGAGAAATCATGGAACGACGTGACCATGTTTTTACAACCGATTTTTTATTTGACTCATTTAACGTCAAGACTTTTTTGTCTAGGTTATGGTCAATATAAGGTCCTTTTTTAATTGAACGTGCCATTATTATTTCTTCCTTCTTTCAATGATATAACGATCAGACCCTTTTTTCTTGTCACGGGTTTTGTAACCTTTAGCTAACAAACCTTTACGTGAACGTGGATGACCACCTGAGGCTCTACCCTCACCACCACCCATAGGGTGATCTACCGGGTTCATGGCAACACCACGAACTCTTGGGCGACGGCCTAACCAGCGTTTGCGGCCAGCTTTACCTAATACCTCGTTTGCTTTCTCGCCATTTGAAACGGTACCGATAGTAGCTAAACAAGTAGCTAAGATCATACGGGTTTCGCCTGAAGGCAATTTGATAATTGCATACTTACCGTCACGTGCTGAAAGCTGCGCGTAAGTACCTGCAGAACGAGCTATGATACCACCCTGACCAGGATTCAACTCGATGTTGTGAATGATTGAACCCAGAGGGATAGTTTTTAATGGTAAAGTGTTACCAACCTCAGGAGCAACATTCTCACCTGATAAAACTGTCTGCCCAACGGTTAAACCTTCAGGAGCTATCATATATCTTTTCTCACCATCAGCAAAGTGTAGCAGAGCTATACGTGCTGAACGGTTTGGATCGTACTCAATTGTAGCAACTGTTGCAGGGATGTCAAACTTATTGCGTTTAAAGTCGATTAATCTGTATGACTTTTTATGGCCACCACCCAGGTAACGCATAGTCATTTTACCGCTGTTGTTACGACCGCCTGATCTCTTGTTCACAGAAACTACTAACGACTTTTCTGGTACGTTTGTAGTAATGTCAGAGTTGTCGGCACCTACTCTGAAGCGGGTACCCGGCGTAACCGGTTTAAATCTTTTTACTGCCATCTCTCTACTTATATATTGCTATAAAAATCTATTGTTTCACCGTCTTTCAACGTCACAATCGCTTTTTTCACAGTAGCTGAACGGCCTTGAACCAAACCAGCTTTAGTGTTACGACTTTTCAGTTTTCCAACGTATCTCATTGTATTAACAGCAGTGATGTTAACGCCATACATGGCTTCGATTGCTGTTTTAATCTGAATTTTGTTAGCCCGAGGGTCAACTATAAAAGCATAACGGTTAAGCTTCTCAGTGATTTGAGCTACCTTTTCAGTAAGTAAGGGTTTTCTTAAAATTTCCATATTACTTAGCTAATGCTTCCTCCAATTTTTTAACAGCACCGGTTGTTAACACCAATTTACCAGCGTTTAACACATCGTAAGTGTTAATTTGGTCAACAGTAATAACTTTGGTTTTTGCCAGGTTTCTGCTTGATAAATACACATTGTTATTTGCTGCAGGCAATACTAATAATGTTCTGACATCAGTAGCTTTAATATCTGCAACCAGTTTTACGTAGTTTTTAGTTTTGATAGTATCAAAGCTAAAATCTTCTAAAACCACTACATTGCTTTCTTGAGCTTTGTAAGTTAAGGCAGAGTAACGAGCCAATACTTTCAGTTTCTTATTTAGTTTGAAACTGTAGTCGCGCGGCTGCGGACCGAACACACGGCCACCACCATTAAACAATGGCGATTTTACACTACCGGCACGAGCGCCGCCTGTACCTTTTTGTTTATATAATTTGCGGGTTGAACCAGCAATTTCATTACGTTGCTTTGCTTTATGCGTACCTTGACGTTGGTTAGCTAAAAATTGCTTAACGTCTAAGTATATAGCATGATCATTGGGCTCGATACCGAAAATAGCTTCAGGAAGTTGCACCTTGGCACCTGTTTCTTTACCTGATACGTTTAATACTTTAACTTCCATCTTATTTATCCACTATAACGAATGAACCCTTAGCCCCTGGGATGGAACCTTTAACTACTAACAGGTTTTGCTCGGCGTAAACTTTCAATACTTCTAAGTTTTGAATTTTAACGCGTTCGCTGCCCATTTGGCCTGCCATACGCATGCCTTTAAATACTCTTGACGGCCAAGATGAAGCACCTAATGAACCCGGAGCACGTAAACGGTTATGCTGACCGTGAGTTTGCATACCCACACCACCAAAACCATGACGTTTTACCACACCTTGAAAACCTTTACCTTTTGACGTACCCACTACATCGACAAAATCTCCCTCAGCAAAAATCTCAACGGTAACAGTGTCACCCAAAGATTTTTGATCTTCGAAAGTTTTAAATTCAACAAGTTTACGTTTTGGGGTAGTACCGGCTTTCTGGAAATGGCCTTTCAACGGAGCAGAAGTGTTTTTCTCCTTTTTCTCGCCATATGCAAGCTGTACAGCTGCATAGCCGTCTGTCTCAACAGACCTTACTTGTGTTACTACGCAAGGGCCAGCTTCGATAACTGTGCAAGGGATGTTTTTCCCTGAGTCGTCGAATATGCTGGTCATTCCTACTTTTTTACCAATTATTCCTGACATTTTTTTATGTGTTTGTGCCCATCGAAGCAGTAGGGCTTCGTTCAAGGCATATAATTTTCCCCTCGAAAGGGACGGCAAAGATAGCAACTTTACTTTAATTGTCAAATAGTTACCAAGTTATTTTTAAATAAATCTTTAAAAGATGTAAAAAGTTGATTCTATGAGTGGTAAAGCGGGGCGCGTTTAAATTGATTGCAAGGTTATATTAAGCCATCGGCGGCTTAAATCGTCGACTTCTGGAGCGGGGAGAATTATTTTTTTGATTAGAGTAGTTTAACGGATCAATATCTTCTCCATTAACTCAAAACACCCTCTTTGCTGCTTGCGGGAGAGAGGGTCGACAAGCGAAGCAATGTCGGGGTGAGTCAGTCGCCGACAGGTAAGTCGTTTTTGACCCTCGCAATAACTCATTTTTTAATTTTAATAAACTATCTTTAGAAATCAACTTATCACTAACCAATGGCCTTCGGCATATCACCAAGAAAAGTAATTACCATCCCGCTGGGCGACTACAGCGCCGACTATTACCTTACCCTGCTTTATCACGCCTTCAAAAACCTGGGCTGGCGCATAGGCTACTTTGATCGCGACGGTATTATTGGCTATACCCCCATTTCGTTAGAAAGCTATGCCGAAGAAGTGTCGGCCCGCATTGTTGGCAATAACGTGGTGATTAAAAGCGAATGCGTAGGCTATCAGTTTTTCTTTACCGATTACGGCAAAAATGCAAAGAACCTCGAACTGCTTTTAAACGGCGAAATTGAATATGTAGAATACCATCTGCAGGAAAACCTCCATGAAACCACACAGCAACTTATTGACAGCATACCTGACAATCAGTTTATCAATCTGGAAGACCCGCCGATGGGTTATAAAGAAAGGCTGCGGAGTTTCCTGTCGGCTTTTATGCCTGCCCCTAAATATTTCATTACGCCAATAGTTGTGCTGACCAATGTAGCGGCGTTCTTCCTTACCCATGTCATTATGATTGCGCTGCTTGTGGCAGGCATGTTTAATGTGACACATCACCATGGCTCCCAGCCTTTCCACATGGGAAACCTTAGCGATACGCTCGAAAATTTATATCTATCGGTTGGCTTCAGCAATCGCACCACTGTTTTAAGCGGACAAGTATGGCGTTTAGTAACCAGTGTTTTTTCGCATTTCTCGCTGTTACACCTTGGCGGCAATATGATCGTGCTCATTTATATCGGCTCGCTCATTGAATCGAAGCTGGGCAGATGGAACTATTTGATATTGTATTTACTCACCGGTATCTGCGCCAGTATTACCTCGGTGGTATGGCATGACCATGTAGTGGCGGCCGGTGCCTCGGGTGCTATATTTGGGTTGTTCGGGATCTTGCTTGCCCTGCTAAGTACTAACTTTTACGAGGCTAATGCACGTCGCGCCTTGCTTATCAGCACCGCCATATTTGTGGCTTACAGTATTATCCCAATAGGTAAACGGGTAGATCACGCTGCACATTTCGGAGGTTTGATTTCAGGATATTTATTCGGATTGCTGGCGTACCAGGGGATTAAAACTCAGAGGCAAGCCATATTAACCGGCGCTGCGTCGGTAGTTACCCTCATTTATACCGCATCGTGCCTGGCATTCGCCCCTATTTACCAACTTAAAGATTTGAAGGAACTTACCCATCGTACCGAAAAACTATCTGATAATTTGGAACGCGACTTTTATGGTAACTATAATATCAGTCGGGATTCTGTAATGCAACTGCTCAATACCAGGGCCTTGCCCGAGATTGATACACTGAGGACCATCGCCGGGAAACTCGATAAACTGACGCTGCCCAAAAAGAAAAAGCAGGCCGCTACAATAAAATCCAAACTGATATTAGAGGAGTGCAGACTTTATACCTTATTGTATAAGGAGTTTCGCGACCGCGATCAGGTAAAATATCGTCCCGAAATTAATATCGCCACGCAAACCATCAACGATTTAAGGGCCCGGTGGACCAAAACAGGAGACGATCCTGACATGTAAGCCGGCTATAACTAATATATTTGCGGCATATTTTTAGTATCGCATGAATTTCTATACACGCAAATGGGTAAAACCCGAGGACCTGAACGCTCACGGAACTTTATTTGGGGGCCGGCTGCTGGCCTGGATTGATGAAGAAGCTGCCATTTACAGCATCATTCAATTAGGCACCAACGGTTGTGTTACCAAGTATATGTCTGAGATAAATTTTGTAAGCTCGGCACGCCAGGGCGACATCATCGAGCTGGGCATCAAAGCCACACACTTCGGTCATACTTCATTAACGCTTACCTGCGCCGTGCGCAATAAGATCACCCAAAAAACTATCCTTACTATTGATAAAATTGTGTTTGTAGCTGTGGACGAGTTTGGCAAACCTTTCAAGCACGGCCGCACGGAGATTACTTATACGGATGAACGGTTAAGGGAGTAATTTTACTTACAAGGCCTATCAAGTTTTAAAACTTCGTAAGTCCGCTGCCCGCACAAACGCAAAATAAAGAGCACGTCATGCTGAACTTGTTTCAGCATCCCACCTACCAGGTATACACTTTTCTTATCGGAATGCATAATGGGATGCCGAGCCGTCGGCTGATGGACGGCATGACATCCAAAGTAAACCTACTCCATCATCAACCTTCTGATCAACTCGGCACTTTGGCGCTTGCCTTCTTCTAACCGACCATCAAAGAATTTCTGTACGTCGTTAAAATGCTTCTTGTAGCCTTCCATATCGCCATAACCAATTATGGCCGACCACTCGCGCACGGCTGAATGGAATTCCAGATCGTCTCCGCGGATAGTTTTGTCGTATAGCGCTGCCTGGATGGACTCTTCAAGCAGTTCTTCTTCCTTAAACAAATATTCGGCAATACCCAGTCGCAGGCGGAAAGGCGGGGTTTGGCAAATCAGGTTATCGTAAGGATTCACACCCAGATGGTACCAGGCATCAACCATACTCAATATACTGAGGTGCGAGTTCGGCTTTTGCTTATCATGATCTTTCCCTAACGAAAATTCTTTCATCACCTTATCATTTAACATGATAGGCTTACGGCTTTCGTGGAAAACAAAGTCGCGCGCCCGGTATAAACGCTCGCGAAAAGTAGCTTCCTCCTCCTGGATCATCAGCTTAAATAGCTCTGATTCAGAAACGGCATACTGCCTTACCTGCTGACGGGCATAAGGGTTCAATATGGCCAATCCGGCATAAACGTGCGCTTTGTAGCTGAATATACGCAGGGTGGTCAGGATCTTTACATTATCAATACCGCCAATGTACGAGGCATTCTCCCAGGGAAAAAAACCGGCCTCTTTCCAGGCAGTGCCCATGCTCTCGAAACCAACGTGGGTTACGGCCTGAGTATCGGCTACAATACGGTCATGCTCGTGGTAATCGGCCAGTTCCACAATTTCGGAGCCGATAGCCGTAAACAGGTCGATCATGCGTTGACGCGCCGCATCATCAGCACGATGAGGAATCAGGATCAGCGTTTGCCCCTTGGGGTCAAAACCCGGACCATGCATTCCATGAAAAGTGATGATCTGCGCGTGTTGCGGCAAATATTTTTCGAAAGCCAGGATCTCCGGCGTCTTAACAGAGGTTTGTCCGGCCACGATAGCGCCCGGCTTAGTGAATTCGGCATACTCGGCAACAACTTTGGCTATGCGCTCCGCCTCGACCGAATAAACGATCAGGTCGCTTATTTGCGATACCTCCTTACCGCTATCCAGCACCTTAATGCCTAACGGCGACAGTTCCTCTTCCAATTGTTGTCTGTTGGCCGGCAAATCGCAGCCGGTAACCGTATAGCCCGCTTTTGCAAAAGCCTTGGCATACAACCTGCCCATATCGCCCAAACCTATAATCCCGATATTCATGCTGCTAATATAACTAAGTATAGCAAGATTGCGTACAAGGCAAACATAAGTGATAAGCCAATAATGCTGCAAACCCGCAACAAAAGCTATTTTTTACTGTTTTTTTAATATATCATTGCATAATTTTACAATTATGAAGAACTATTTCATATTGAGACTCTCGTTGTTACTGCTGATGTTTATTGGTTTTTCAGCCATCACTCTTGCACAAGACAGCATAAAGAAAGCCGTTGTAAAAACACCGGCAGCGGTTAAACCGGTATCTGCGGCCCATCCGGGCGGCATTCCGACCAACCCTAAAACCGGCAGACCTTATAGCAGGTATGGTTATGGCACTTATGCTAAAACTTATCACGATCAATTGAAAGCTGATAGTATAAAAAAGGCCGCAGCAGCTACGGCAGGCGTTGCAGTTACAGCCCCTGCAAAGGTTGACACTGCTACCACTCCCGCGCCAAAAGCCGACAAAAGCCTTTATGGTCAATATCAATACCTACTTACCAAAGTTTATCCATTCCAAAAGCCTTTTGTTGCGGCGATGTGGAAAAGCTATACCGACACGCTGCGCGGCGTTCGCAATCAGCTAAAAGCTGCTAACGATAAAACTGCCGAGCAAGCTAAAACTATAACCGGCTTACAAGCCGACATAGCTGCCAAAGAACAAGCACTCACCAAAACTGACTCGATCAGCTTTTTGGGTATTGATTTGGAAAAGAGCACTTACAACCTGATCATGTGGGGCCTGGTGCTGGTTATCGGCATAGTAGCCGTGGTGGTTATTGCACGTACCGGCGGCTATCACAAAGAAGCCGTTTATCGTACCACATTGTATAACGAGTTGGAAGAAGAGTTTAAAACCTTCAAAGCTAAAGCTAACGAGAAAGAAAAGAAACTGGCCCGCGAACTGCAAACCGAGCGCAATAAGCTCGACGAGTTGACCGGCCGAGGTTAGCGCCCTAAAGGGGAGTAACAAATGATGGATAAATCCCTAACCGCTGATAGTAATTCCCCCTTCAGGGGGTTAGGGGGTAAAGCCTACCTTTTTGGATGGAACCCTGTTAAGTTTGAATGGGCCGATATCGATGAAGATATCCAAAAATTGCATAAAACCGGCAAGCTCGAAGACAATTGGAGCGTTGCCAGTCACAAAACCATCCAACCCGGCGACCGCGCTTATATTGTTCGTGTAGGTGTTGAACCTAAAGGGATTTTTGCTTCAGGTTTTATCGCGTCTGAGCCCTATATTGCTTTTAGAAAGGGGCGGCATTATCACCGCATCTCTATCGCTTTGGATGTACTGCTTAATCCGGATAAAGAGCCGATCCTCAACCTCAATATTTTGAAAACCGGCAACCTGGCTGCGCAAACCTGGACACCGCAGGCATCAGGCATATCTATCCGGCCTGAACTGGTTGATGAGTTGGAAGGCGTCTGGCAAGACTTCTTAAAGCCGGAAGAATAAGCATGTCTGTTACTAATTTAATAGTTTATATCTTTTTATTAGCCGCATCGCTCATTAGCTGCCTAACAAAAAAACTTACCCTGCCAGGCGCTATAACTGGTGCTATAATCGGTTTGCTCATTTACAAAGGCGCCGGGCTAACCGGTTTACTTTTATTGGCGACGTTTTTCATTATCGGCACGGCGGCTACCAAGTGGCAGGCCGGCAAAAAAATCACCATCAGCCCGGCCGAGAAAAACGATAGCCGGCGCACGGCCGGACAGGTTTTGGCCAATGGCGGTGTGGCTGCTGTCTTAGGCTTAGTTGCCTGGCATTCGCCGGATAAGGTTGGTGCTGCACAATTAATGATTGCAGGAAGCCTGGCAGCGGCAACCGCTGATACTTTGTCTTCAGAACTCGGCATGATCTATGGCCGCCGCCTCTTTAATATTCTCACTTTTAAAAAAGATGAATGCGGACTGGACGGTGTAATAAGTTCGGAAGGGACTTTGATTGGATTAGTCGGGGCTATGCTGATAGCGGGAGTCTATTCTGCCATGGTTGGCTGGAGCATTTCTTTTTACCTGATTGCGGTAGCAGGTTTAATAGGCAACCTGGTTGATTCTGTATTGGGTGCTTTGCTGGAGCGTCGTGGGTTGATGGGAAATAATGTGGTTAATTTTTTGAATACATTGGCGGGGGCTTTGGTTTGTTGGTTGTTGATATAATAATTCAAGGTATATCAGAATACAGGCTCTTGCCTGTTATCCCAAAAAAAGCTAATAGAAATTATGTTTCCTTTAATCTCGTAAAACATAGAACAATTTCCATGTAAAACTGCTTTTCTTAAATTATCGGTACCGTTTACAACCGGAAAGATTAAAGGAGATTTGCTTAACGTATCTACTACTTTGTAAACGCGACTTCTAAATTTAAAAAGTTCGGGTTCGCCCCATCTTTCTAATATTTGACGCCCTATTGAATCGAATGTATCGTCAGCCTCGTCGGTGAAAACTACATTAAACTCCATTAGTTATTAGGCTGGATATTTCTTTTTAAACTCTTCGAATGTTATAAATCTACCCGCTTCAAAATCTTCCTGCCCACGTTTTATACCATCTAAAACATGTTGTGGTAATGTCTCGTCCTCTTTATAAAAAGATATATGCTGCTCCTCTAAAAACGCGGTGATCAATTTCTCTTGCTCAGCAGTCGGATTAATTACATAAGTGCTCATAATCAAATATACGAAATACTCGTCGATTTGTTGTACCAACAAAAAAGCCACCCGAACTAAATCGAATGGCTTTTTTTATCTTGAATCTTGATTCTAAATTCTTGATTCTAACACGGATCTTCCGGTCCTATCACACTTTGATCTCAACTTCAACGCCGCTTGGCAACTCAAGTTTCATCAGCGCGTCTACAGTTTTTGAGTTTGAGCTGTAGATATCCAATAGTCTTTTGTAAGAGCATAATTGGAATTGCTCACGTGCTTTTTTGTTTACGTGTGGTGAACGTAATACAGTGAAAATTTTCTTTTCAGTTGGTAAAGGAAGCGGTCCGCTAACTACAGCGCCGGTTGGCTTTACTGTCTTTACGATTTTCTCAGCTGATTTGTCAACCAGGTTGTAATCGTAAGATTTCAATTTGATTCTGATTCTTTGGCTCATTTTGTTTGTGTTTAAAATCAATCCTAAGAGCTATTTATTAGGAATGATTGATTATTTATTTTATTGAGTGAATGAGTGATTGAGCGAATGAGTGATTTTAACATTCACTCATTCAAAACTCACTCATTCACTAATTATACTTAGTCAATAGCCACTTGTTTGCGGCCTTTGTTTTTAGCAACAACCTCGTCTTGTACGTTACGCGGCGCTTCAGCGTAGTGGTCAAACTCCATAGTTGAAGTTGCACGGCCTGAAGTGATAGTACGTAATTGAGTTACGTAACCAAACATTTCAGAAAGTGGTACCTGAGCTTTGATAACCTGCGCACCGTTACGGGTGTCCATACCTTGCAGCTGGCCACGACGGCGGTTCATGTCTCCGATAACGTCACCCATGTTTTCTTCCGGGGTTAAGATCTCGATTTTCATGATTGGCTCTAACAATACCGGTTTACATTTTGGCAATGCCTCACGGTAAGCAGAACGTGCAGCGATCTCGAAAGATAAAGCGTCCGAATCGACAGCGTGGAATGAACCATCAATCAAACGTACTTTCAAGCTGGTAAGCGGGAAGCCTGCCAACACACCATTGTCCATCGCTGATTTGAAGCCTTTCTCAACAGATGGAATGAACTCACGAGGGATAGCACCACCCACAATCTCATTCACAAACTGTAAGCCTTCTTTACCGTCATCAGCAGGAGAAATAACAACCTGGATATCGGCAAATTTACCACGACCACCGGTTTGTTTTTTGTAAGTTTCGCGGTGCTGAGTAGTACCGGTGATAGCCTCTTTGTAAGCTACTTGCGGAGCGCCTTGGTTTACTTCAACTTTAAACTCGCGTTTTAAACGGTCCATCAAAATATCCAAGTGTAACTCACCCATACCAGAGATAACGGTTTGACCGGTATCTTGATCTGTTTGTACACGGAACGTTGGATCCTCTTCAGCAAGTTTACCTAAAGCGATACCTAATTTATCAACGTCGGCCTGAGTTTTAGGCTCAATTGCCAAACCGATAACCGGGTCAGGGAATACCATTGATTCCAGAACCAATTGGTGTTTCTCGTCGCAAAGGGTATCACCAGTTTTGATATCTTTAAAGCCTACTACCGCAGCAATATCGCCTGCACCTACGTTAGGGATAGGGTTTTGCTTGTTAGCGTGCATCTGGAATATACGAGAGATACGCTCTTTTGATTCAGAACGCATGTTGTAGATGTATGAACCGGCTTCCAGGTTACCTGAGTAAACACGGATAAAGCACAGACGACCTACAAATGGGTCGGTAGCAATCTTAAATGCTAAAGCTGCAAATGGCTCTTTAACGTCTGGTTTAACCATGATCTCTTCGCCGGTGTCTGGGTTAGTACCAACAACACCTTTTGAATCTAGTGGTGAAGGCATTAACTCCATCACGTAGTCAAGCATGGTTTGTACACCTTTGTTTTTGAAAGATGAACCACAAGTCATCGGAACGATTTTACCAGCCAAAGTAGCCTGACGTAAAGCGTCTAATACTTCGCGCTCAGTAATAGTAGTCGGATCTTCAAAGAATTTCTCCATCAAAGAGTCGTCAAACTCAGCTACAGCTTCCAATAGTTTCTCTCTCCACTCAGTAGCTTCGTCCATCATATCAGCCGGGATCGGAACTTCGGTAAAGGTCATACCTTTATCGTGCTCATTCCAAACAATACCACGGAAGTTGATCAAATCAACCACACCTTTAAACTGATCTTCAGCACCAATAGGTAATTGCAACGGAATAGCTACGCTACCCAACATTTCTTTAACTTGTTTTACCACGTTAAGGAAATCGGCACCACTACGGTCCATTTTGTTAACGAAACCAATACGCGGCACGTTGTAGTTGTTAGCCAAACGCCAGTTAGTTTCAGATTGAGGCTCAACACCATCAACCGCAGAGAACAAGAACACCAGACCATCTAATACACGCAGCGAGCGGTTCACCTCTACGGTGAAATCCACGTGGCCCGGGGTATCGATGATGTTCATGTGGTAGTTGTGGTTACGGTATTTCCAGTTAACTGTAGTCGCTGCCGAAGTAATGGTAATACCACGCTCCTGCTCTTGCGCCATCCAGTCCATTGTAGCAGCACCTTCGTGTACCTCGCCTATTTTGTGGCTAACGCCCGCATAGTAAAGAATACGCTCGGTGGTAGTTGTCTTACCGGCATCAATGTGAGCGGCAATACCTATGTTTCTTGTATATTTAAGATCTCTTGACATATCTGTTTTTGTAATGATTGAATGAGTGATTGAGTGAATTAGCGAATGAGCAATTTAAAGATTAAGGCATTATTACCATTACTTCAATAAATCACTCATTCACTAATTCACTAATTCGCTCATTAGAATCTAAAGTGTGAGAACGCTTTGTTAGCCTCAGCCATTTTGTGCGTATCTTCTTTCTTTTTCACTGCTGCACCTTCACCTTTAGCTGCCGAGATGATCTCGCCCGCCAATTTCTCCATCATGGTTTTTTCGCCACGTTTACGAGCATAGCTGATTAACCATTTCATACCCAAAGCAATTTTACGCTCCGGACGAACTTCGGTAGGTACCTGGAAGTTAGCACCACCAACACGGCGGCTTTTTACTTCAACAGCTGGCATGATATTGTTTAAAGCCTTTTTCCAGGTCTCTAAACCGTTTTCATTGGTTTTTTTCTCAACAATGTCAACTGCATTGTAGAATATGCCGTATGCGGTTGATTTTTTACCGTCATACATCATGTTATTTACAAACCTGGTTACCAAAACATCATTAAATTTCGGATCAGGAAGAAGGATTCTTTTTTTCGGTTTCGATTTTCTCATTGTTACTATCCTCCTTTAATTATTTCTTTTTACCTTTTGCAGGTGCTGCAGCAGCTTGACCTGGTTTAGGGCGTTTAGTACCATATTTTGAACGACGTTGGTTACGACCTGCAACACCTGATGTATCCAGTGCACCACGGATGATGTGGTAACGTACACCTGGTAAGTCTTTAACACGACCGCCACGAATCAACACGATTGAGTGCTCTTGTAAGTTGTGACCTTCACCAGGGATGTAAGCGTTTACTTCTTTACCGTTGGTTAAGCGCACACGGGCAACTTTACGCATTGCTGAGTTTGGTTTCTTAGGGGTAGTGGTGTACACACGGGTGCACACGCCTCTTCGCTGTGGA
>Ga0207647_10000170_pt1 | contig 52044 bp, 44 predicted proteins | sample KBSCornC2_FD_184295 | JGI IMG/M metagenome (GOLD analysis project Ga0207647, IMG submission 184295) | Corn rhizosphere microbial communities from Kellogg Biological Station, Michigan, USA - C2 (SPAdes) (version 2) | ecosystem: Host-associated > Plants > Roots > Rhizosphere ... | reverse complement strand
AGGCCTTGTTTTGTTCGTCGTGCTTGCGTTCAGTAATATCGATCACAAAAGATATCCCGGTCTCACCATCAGGAAGCATAGCACCCCCAAAGATCCCCCAACGTACCATGCCATCAGACCTCCGAAATTGTTTTTCATACGGCGTGATGATGCCGGTCGTTTTCAGCTCTTCTATTGCCTGGTGAGTACGGGGCAACCATTCTTTAAGTGTGTAGTCGTTCCAGCGTACATTACCCGATAACAGGTCTTCCGCTGTCACACCCAGCGTGTCCAGGAAAGCATTATTGGCTTCAGTGATCCTTCCGTCTGTCGTAAAACAGGCTACTGCTACAATGCCGCTTTCGCTCAGTCGTTTCAAACGCGATCCGGCATCAGATTCGTTATTATTTTTAGGGTTACTATGGATCGTATGTTGAAGCATCAGCTTAAGATCAAACAGGAATAATATATTATCCTTATTTTAAGTAACGGCTCAATTCGATTGTTTAGGAAATTTACATATAAGTGATTTATTTTCAAACAGTTTTAATCACTTATCGCAATTAGGATACTGAACAGTGATGTAAATTAGCAATCGCAGCTGATTTGCATATAAACTGTGCAAAAAATAAGTATTTAACGCAGAGCTAAACACGTATTTAACACGCAAACCGAAAAACCCAAATCCTGTTGAATTTGTAGTGGTCATGGTCGGATCATTTAAATTCAAATGTCATGGATACCAAAACAGCGGTAAAGGATTCGAAATTGAAGGCTTTTTTTATAGACCAGCTGCAGGATATTTACTGGGCCGAAAAGAAGCTGGTTAAAACACTTCCCAAACTTCGGGAAGCGGCTACGATACAACAACTAAGGGATGCTTTTGGGGCCCATCATATAGAAACGGAAAAACATATAGAGCGAATTGAGCGGGTGTTTAGCATGATTGGCGAAAAACGTCATACTTCTAAATGTGCTGCAATGGCAGGTATTATTGAGGAAGGTGACGACATTATTGACGAGACAGAAAATGGTACCGCGCAGCGGGATGTGGGCCTGATCTTCGCCGGGCAAAAAGCCGAACATTACGAAATAGCCACCTATGGCGGATTAAGAAGTATTGCGGTTACTTTAGGTTATAATGATGCGGCTGAATTGCTTCGCCAAACCCTTGAAGAAGAAAAAGCTGCTGATACCAAACTAACCAGTATAGCCAAAAATTATGTGAACTACCAGGCGGCACGCGAGCACGCCAGGAATTGAGGAAGCTAATTCGGTAGAGCTTTCTTTTTTACAATTCCCGGCGCGCTCCCTGTATGCCGGGAATTAATTTTCAATAGGCCGTATTATCTAGGTTAATCATTAAAGCTATGGAAAATCAATCAAATAATCAGCTCGGGCAAACCCTTATAGACTGCGCAATGGCGTGTGAGTATTGTGCTACAGAATGCCTTAAGGAAGACGATGTAAAGAATATGACCGACTGTATTGCGCTCGACAGGGATTGCGCCGATATATGCATTCTTGCCGCCAAACTGCTTAAGCGCGGCTCGCCTATTGCAAGACAATATTTACTGATTTGCGAGGAGATGTGCCGCATGTGTGCCGATGAATGCAGCAAACACGAGCATGACCATTGCAGGCAATGTGCCGAGATTTGCCTTGCGTGTGCGGAAGCTTGCCATCTTCACCACGAACCTTTGCACCAAGACTGACTTTTAAATCAAAATACCTGTTATGACAACATTAGCCAAAGAAAAAAGACCCAAAAAACAGAATAAACAACCTGGTATTGAAGCCGAAATGCATCCGGCACCACAGTACATTAAAGAAACATACTTGCCGTCCGGAAAATTGAAAGGTAAAGTTGCATTGGTTACCGGCGGCGACAGCGGTATAGGCCGCTCTGTTTGCGTACATTTTGCCGAAGAGGGTGCTGATATCGCCATTGTATACCTGAATGAAGACCAGGATGCAGAAAAGACCAGGGATCTTGTAGCCATTGCCGGACGCAGCTGCCTTTTGATCAAAGGAGACATAAAGGACAGCAACTTTTGCAAAAATGCCGTAAAAAAAGTAGTTAAGGAGTTTGGAAAGATCAACATCCTGGTGAATAATGCTGGCATGCAATTTCCGCAGCAAAATGTTAAAGAGATCACAGACGAACAACTTAGAATAACTTTTCAAACCAACATATTCGCTTACTTTTATTTTGCAGAAGCGGCATTGGCGTATATGCACGAAGGTGACTGCATAATTAATACGACTTCGGTCACGGCCTATCGGTCATCACCCAGTTTGATCGATTACTCATCCACCAAGGGTGCTATTACAACTTTCACCCGTTCGCTGGCGACAAACCTTGCCGAAAAGAAAATACGTGTAAACGGTGTAGCTCCCGGTCCCGTTTGGACACCGCTGATCGTATCAACCTTTGACGAAGAAAAGATCAAAAACTTTGGGAGTGAAACTGCTATGAAACGTGCGGGGCAGCCTTCTGAATTGGGCCCTGCTTATGTGTTCCTGGCATCTGATGATTCGTCGTTTATTACCGGTCAGATAATCCACGTGAATGGCGGGGAAGTGGTAAATGGTTAATATCCCAAATGCCAAAACGGACAAATCTCTGGTATTCACTGCTGTTTATTTTTATCGGAGGGTTCTTGCTGAGGCAATCATTTTATATTCAAAATAAAGGATTTGCTATTGTGGCATTGGCAGCAGGAAGTGTTTTCATGATCTCTGCAATGATTGTTTTTTGGAAAAACTTTCGGGAATAATAAAGCTTATATAATTATGAAGAGAGAGGAACAATCGGTACGGCCTAAGGTAAGGGCGACCGGTAAAGTGCCAAAGCAGCCAAAAAACATCGGCGAAGCTGAACAACGTGCAGCAGAACTGCCCGGAAATGAAGCCAGCGTAGTTGCCGAACTGAAAAACAGAGGAAAATAAAACTGAGCATTTATGAAAGCAGTAAGAATTCATGAGTATGGCGGTCCGGAAGTATTGGAACTGGAAGAGGCCCCAATGCCAAAGCCTGCATCGGATGAAGTATTGGTAAAGGTATACGCCACCAGCGTTAATCCCGTAGACTGGAAAATACGCGAGGGCATGCGCAAGGAAAAATTCCCGGCAGACCTGCCATTGATACCGGGCTGGGACGTTTCGGGCGTAATAAAAAATGTTGGCGACAATGTTCATCAGTTCCGGGAAGGGGATGAAGTTTATGGCCGTCCTGATCCAACTAAAGATGGCGCCTATGCCGAATATATCGTGGTAAAAGCTAACCAGCTTGGGCGAAAACCCAAAAGCATCGATCATATTAACGCAGCTGCCGTTCCATTGGCCGGATTGACTGCCTGGCAGGGATTATTTGACCGCGGACACTTGCAAAAAGGGCAAAAAGTATTGATACACGCCGCTTCGGGCGGGGTGGGTACTTTCGCGGTGCAATTTGCCAAGTGGAAGGGTGCCCATGTTATTGGTACAACGTCCGAAGCTAATATTTCATTTGTAAAGCAATTAGGTGCTGATGAAGTGATCGATTATCACAATAATAACTTTGAGGATAAGGTAAGGAATGTCGACCTCGTATTTGATACCATCGGCGGCGAAACACAAAAACGTTCCATACAAGTTTTAAAAAGGGGCGGCAGACTGATCACTACGTTAAAACCAGAGTTCCTGGTTGAAGCAAAGAAAAAACGTATTTATCTTGAAGGTTATACGGCCCAATCCTACCCTGAACAACTGGAACAAATAGCCGGTTTGATAGATGAAGGGATTATACAGCCCATTGTGTCGATGGTGCTAAGCCTGGAAGATGCCCGCAAAGCACAGCAAATCAGCGAGGATGGCCACGTGCGCGGGAAAATCGTGATCAAGGTGGTTTAAATCGTGGGTTATTACCCCTTTGAGAAGCAGAACAGAAACATGAGTAATAATCAAATTCCAATTGCCATGCCAACGAAAAAAGCAATAGAACGCGCCGAAGAGGATAAGCGCGAGGGAAAATCGGCCAGCACGCAAGCCGGTGAGTTTGTACGCGACGAGATAGAAAAGATACGCCATGGTGAACACGGTGCACGATCGGCCAAACAGGCTATTGCGATCGGCTTGTCAGAAGCCCGTCGTGCAGGCGTCGATCTTAAGCCGCCCAAAAAAGGTAAACTTTCAGAAAAGTCTCAGAAAAGCGCCGAGAGTGCATATGAAAAAGGACAGCGCCATGAACCTGTTTCGCCGAAACGTTCAAGAGCCAGAGAAAAAGCCTTAAAAAAGGAAAGCACCGAATCTGCATCGCATGAAGCTCTTTCGGCACAGGCTAAATCGGCAGCTAAAAGCAGGACTGCCGCAAACCGTTCTGCAGCAGCTAAAAAGGCTGTGGCTACCAAAGGTCTCCAGGAGCTTTCTAAAGCCGGCAAAAAAAACGCCCGGACCCAGAAACGACATGAAGCTTAACAGCTTATTCAGCCTGCACTTGAATTATCTGCAAGCTGGTTAGCATAATAGATCTTGAGCTTTTGGCTGCTATCCAGCTTTACCGTAATCATCTCGCCGTTGATCTGTTCAATTGTGCCTTCACCATCGGGTGTTAGCACTTTCTGGCCCACCTGTAAATTTGTATTCATCGTTTTAGTCGCATTTAATTTTTAGGGCTTCTGATCGGGTTTAGGCCCGTCATTGTCCGCAGTACCTTCCCGGTATTCCTCTTGCGGGTTGGGTTTATGCTTGTCTTCCCGATTCATATTTTCACCAACCTTTTGCTGTTCAGGCAGTTCCTGTGGGCCAGCGATATATACTTCTGATTTTTTACCTGGTTCCCTCTCCTGGTCGCGGGGTATAAAATTTTCATCTTCAGGATGCTCCTCGGCGGGCTGGGTGCGCCGAAAATAAGCGTTTCCCTCTCCCGCATTTTGCGGCGGGTTCGCTTCATCATTACCGGCCGGAGTAAGATTGTTTTCGCCAAAACTTTGTCCGCCCATGCCCTGCCCTTCCATGCCCGGATCATCAACGCTTTTCATTTTAGCGCTGCCGAATAAATAAGTTCTTTTCAGGTCTTTCTCTTCAAGGTTCTTATCATCGTCAACCCTGTAAGCATTCGGTTTGTCAGCTCCTACGGGTTGTTCTGCCGGTTTTTCCTTTTCCGCTGTTTCGTTTTCACTTGCCATAATAATAGAAATGTTGATATAATGTTAATGCTTTGAGGGGCATTAATGTTTTAAAAAACAACCGTTATTCTACTTTTTGCCGGGATGAGGGCTTATTTTTTTATGATAAAATTCATTCTTATCCGGCGGGCTGCCATGCTTATGCGCGTGGTCAGACAAAAGCTTCTGTTCCATATCTTCACTCATCAGCATATCCGGTTTCACGGCATGTTTCTTTGTCTTCTTGCCGGTCTTCTTTTTACTCTTTTTCTCGGCTGCAGTCATCACCCCTCCTTTTTAAGATTAACTTTTTCGGCATTCCCTGGTTTTAAAAGCTCCCGGTGAAATTTCAAAATATCAATTTGAATGCAATAATTCCAAGGCTTACCAAAATATATAATTTATAAAGTCGACCGTTTTTGCCCTTATAAAAACGCATGATCCGGCAATACCTGTTATTACTGAAAATAAGCAGGTAGTTGAATATTAGAAATGGTATGATGAAGGTCAATATTATCGACACTGCATCATTTAGGATAACATCGCCGAATATTTTAACAGGCACGAAAAGCGGCCATTGCCTGCCCAAAATTCCCCTGAGAACAAATAAAATAGCCAGCAGATTAACCCCGTGCAAAATTGACATCGGAACGAGTGTAGCCACCTTCCATTGCTCAGAATCCTTCTTTTTAGTCGCCCTGATCGCATCCGCCCATATTTCGTAATAAATATTGGTCATCAACTATTCAACATTTAAAAGCGACGAGGGTTTTGTCACTTTGCAACCGGTTCAATGAATATTTGCTTTATCCGAGGGAATTCTTTTTTTATTTTTTTGATTATCCGCTCAATAGCATCGGTTATTTCGCGAGTGGTAAGGCCATCTTTAAAAATAGTATTTAATTGCAATAAGACTTCTTCGGGAGAGAGATAGGTTGAAAAGTGCTTTTTTACTTTGATAACAGCTTCGTCAGCTTCCGTCAATTTGATAATGCTCCGCAAAGTTTTTCTGCTGGTTGTTTCCCCCATCAATAAGCTCTTGCTCTCGCGTATGAGTATCCCTGAAGTTACGATAAGTATGATCCCGATGATCATTGACGCTGCCCCGTCGTAATAAGGTTTGTTGAATAATCGTCCTAAAAATATACCCAGGAATGCGACAATAAGGCCTAATAAGTCTCCAAAATCGCCCAACAAGACGATGATCGTTGACGGATCTTTTGTTTTGACCACTGCTTCCCAAAATGGAACGCTCCCGCGACGCTTGTTAAAAGCTTTTAAAGCAGCAAACATTGAAATCATATTAAACACAAAGGCAAAAGCTAAAACGGCATAATTCCAGGTTACGTTTCCTTCCATTTCAGGTTTGTAAAAACGTAAAAAACCTTCATAAAATGATATGCAACCGCCCATGCTAAAAATGATAAGGGAGACGATGAATGACCAGAAATAAAATTCACGGCCATAACCAAATGGCCTTTCAGCGCTGGGTGATCTACGGCTGGTCCTTATTCCCCATATTAATAAAAGTTGGCTGCTAAGGTCGATCAGGGAGTGTATCCCTTCTGAAAGCATGGAAGAACTCCCGGTAAAGTATGCTGCAATAAACTTAAATGTAGCGATCAGCGAGTCGACTACTAATGATATGTATATAAAGAAACGGGATTCCATAACTAGTTTACGGTGTCTTTAGAAGAACATCATTTTTCGTAGTTTGATTTTTTGTAATCCTTACCGGTCAGTCCTGGTCCATGACAAGCACTGCGGCTCCTTTTATTTCGCCCTTGCGCAATTTGGCGATAGCCTCATTTGCCTGGGACAGCCGGAACAGCTCCGTTTGCGTATGCACGTTAATAGATGTTAGAAGATCAAAGAAATTGAGCCCGTCTTTCCGGGTCAGGTTTGCTACTGAACGGATTACCCGTTCTTCCCAAAGCAGATCATAAGAAAAGGCAGGGATTTGGCTCATGTGTATACCTCCGCATATTACTTCGCCGCCTTTGTCAAGGTTTTTTAGCGCTTTTGGTACCAGTTCACCCGCAGGTGCAAAAATGATAGCTGCTTCCAGTTTTTCGGGAGGGACATCCGAGCTGCCGCCTACCCAGTGTGCGCCAAGCTCGCGGGCAAATGATTGCGATTTGCTGTCACCATCCCTTGTAAAGGCAAATACCTTTTTATTTTGAGCACGGGCTATTTGTATCAGGATATGAGCGGCCGCCCCGAAACCATACATGCCAATGTTTACGGCCTTTGGATCGATCATATGGTAGGAGCGAAAGCCTATAAGCCCCGCACAAAGCAAAGGTGCCGACTCGGGATTATGATATTGCCCGGAAAGCTTAAAACAATACTTAGAGAAAGCAACCGTGTATTGTGCATAGCCGCCATCAAGGGTATAGCCGGTGAATTTGGCATTTTCACACAGGTTTTCTTTGTCCTGCCGGCAGTACTTACACGTACCGCATGTATAACCTAACCAGGGAACACCCACCAGGTCATTTTCTTTAATATTACGTACGTTCTTACCGATAGATACAACTGTCCCGATAATTTCATGACCCGGTATCAGGGGGAATTTGGGACTGGCAAGCTCGCCATCCAGCACATGCAGATCGGTCCGGCAAATGCCACAGGCTATTATTTTGATCAAAACCTGGTCATCCCCCGGCGCCGGGATAGGTACTTGCCTCAATCCAAGCGGTTTACCTGCACCTTCAAAAACCATAGCCTGCATAGCAGAAATTTTCATTGAGGTTATTTAAGAATAGAAATTCACATGTCGAACCAACAGTAATATAAGACTTTTTAACAAGAATCGTTTTGCCAAAAGTGAATTTCCTGACCTGTCTTTTATTCCCGGATAGGGATTTTGAATGCGAGTTCAAGTCGCGGTATCAAACCGGCGCCCAAGCAACTTTTTTATACAGGCAAGCAGGTACCAAAGATCAAATGGTTTAGGAATAAATATGGAATAGGACACATTGTCCAGCGGCAACTGTTGGTGTGGATAAGCCGATGTGAGCACGAGCGGAAGGCCTTTCAAATCAGGGCATTCATGCAGCTTGCGACACATGTTCGCACCATTTGAGGAGGGCAAAAGATAATCAAGCAATACAAGGTCTGGTTTAGTCGATTCCACAAGTGGTATAATATCTTCAGCCTGCGTTATACCAGTAACACGGTATTTCTCCATCTCCAGGAAATACTGTATTACCTCCAGAAAGCACATATCGTCATCTATCACCAGTATCCGTTTACCTTCCATTCCGTAAGAAATGAATTATAAAGTTCGGTAAATGGATTTTCTCCCGGTAGCGGATAAGTACGCTATTTTAATGCGGTAATTACGTCTGCCCGATTCGGTTTATCGAAGTTTTCTTTTAAAAACCAGGTATTTAATGAACAATAAACCACAATCGTTTTCGCGATAGCGTTTAAAAATATTTGTGATGGTGGTTTCAGACTTGAAATTTATTCAAATTCCGCGGTCTTAGGGTTGTCCTTTGCAATGCTGACAAGCAGTGACTTCATTCTTTCGATATGTTTTCTCAGTTCATCTGCCCTTTCATTCATATCGATGTCGCCGTCGATCACCGAACTACCGGACTGCTTCTTTGCCATTCTCTTAAGCAAATTTCTACAACATTTTATTATTGTTTTAAAAGGTGAAAACATTGGCATCTTTTCCCGGGGCGATTCGATATCCATCGAACTCTTATACGGCTCCTGTATTCACCATCTTGCGTTCTGAAGCAAGCATCATTGTCAAAAACATAATGGTGCTTGCATCTTTTATCGTGTATCTACTGTTACTCTCTTTGAATTGGTCCCGGTGAGCATATTATTATATTCAGGCCACAAATATTATATATCTCCTTACAACTTGCTAGTTAAGCACAAATGTTTATATCTTTATATCAATTCTATTATTGTCGCTAATATAGCGTCGCAATACTAAGTTGTATTTTTAGCTATTTCAGACCATGAGGCCGCTTAATTCATTTCGGGACGATGAATTGGTTACCCTTTTAAAACAAGGTGATGAATTAGCGTTCAGTGAAATATATGAACGCTACTGGCTAAAGCTTTATAACGAAAGCTATAAAAGATTGAGGGACGAAGCGCTGTGTGCCGATCTGATACAGGATGTTTTTGCAGATTTATGGCTTAACAGGGACTGCCGGAAAATTGAAAACCTTATTGCTTATTTGTTTACCGCGGTAAAGTACCGTGTCTTTTCTCTGTACAAAAAGGGAAAAAACACAGGTGCTTTTATAGAACCCATTGAATTTATAGCAGCTTCCGCTTCCGACCCCGACTCCCTTTTCTTTGAAAAAGAAATACGTGAATGTATCGATATCTGGCTGAACATGCAGCCTGAAAAAAGAAGAAAGGTCTTTGCTATGAAATTTTGCCAGGATCTATCCACCCGCGAGATCAGTGAAATACTCCACGTATCCCAAAAAACAGTGCAAAACGAGTTTACAATTTCGTTAAAGCAACTTCGCGTCCATCTGGGAAAAATCATATCCTTAATGCTCTAAAATTACTCCGAAGCTTTATTATCCGCGGCTCGAATATTTTTTTTAAAAAAATTAAAAATTGAATGGGAGATTGATGCATGTTTTGATACATGTATAAAAAAACCACTTATGCCTCCCCGCTTAAAAAAAGATTTTTTAAAGCTGATCGAAAAATATTTAAATGGCAGTGCATCGCCCGAAGAGTTAAATGCGATTGAGAATTATTACTCGCACTTTTCCGACGACCCGGATATTACTGACAATTTAAATGAAGAGAAGATCAGCGCACTCAAGGCCAGCTTGAGACAAAAAATTGACACAAAAATCAATCGTGCTGAAAAGCAGGTTATTCCTTTATATAAAAGAAGGTCATTTCAGGTAGCGGCATCCATCCTGCTGTTTTTGATGATCGGTCTGTTTATTACTAACAAATTAAAGAAAGAACCTGCAAAATTTCAGGCTGAAAACTATGACCTGGCGCCCGGCAGCAACAAAGCAACCCTTATCCTTGCCGATGGTTCGAAAATTGACTTAGCCGCTGAAAAAAATGGGACGCTCAAGACGCAGCCGGGTAGTCAGGTTATTAAACAAAACGAGCAATTAACCTACAGCACCGCAAGGGGTAAAACAGTTGCTGAGGTAACTTATAATACCCTTACCACGCCAAGAGGCGGCCAATACGAGGTTACCCTTGCCGACGGGACAAAAGTGTGGCTGAATGCCGCCTCTTCCCTAAAGTTTCCAACGGCGTTTACAGGCAGCGAAAGGGTTGTAGAACTGACCGGCGAAGCTTATTTTGAAGTCGCACACAATTCAAAACAACCTTTTAAAGTAAAAACTGCCAATCAAATTGTTCAGGATATAGGCACTCAGTTTAATGTAAATTCCTACGCTGACGAAGACGCAGCGGCAACCACCCTGGTTGAAGGCAGCGTGAAAATATTTGACGCCGGAAGACAAACTATGATCAAACCCGGACAGCAATACCTGCTGAAGGCGAACGGTGTACCTGAAGTAAGAAACGATGTAGATATTGACGAGGTTACCGCCTGGAAAAATGGCCTGTTTCAATTTAATAATGCAGATATAAAAACCATTATGCGCCAAATAAGCCGATGGTACAACGTAGATGTTGAGTACAGCGGGCAAGTGCCTGCATCAACTTACCACGGGCGAATATCAAGAAACTCAAATGCATCAGCCGTCTTAAAAATACTGGAATTAAGCGGCATTGATTTCACAATAGAAAGGGGGAAGATCATCGTAAAATAATCACTGGTAAATGAAAGCTAAAAGGCCGGAGGCCGATAGCTTAACCAGCAAAAAAGCCGGAACGTGTTGCGAGCACTTCCGGCAAAGCGGCTGGGCTAAACAAAATAGAGTAAGCTATAATCTATTCTAAAACCCAAAAACCAAACAAATGTATGGAAATTTCTACTATTAACCCGCTGAGGCATTACTCCTCACGGATTAAACAGATAATGTTGGTTATGAAACTAACTATTGCTCTGATCACAGTGTTCTGCATTCACCTGCACGCGGCTACGTTCGGACAGAACATTACGATAAACGATAAAAATGTAAAGCTTGAAACAGTTTTAAACGAGATTGAAAAACAAAGCGGGTATACATTCTGGTATAAAACAGATGTCGTAAAGCAATCCTATAAAGTATCACTGGACGTAAAGGGGCTCAACCTCGATAACACACTTCAGCTTTGTTTTAAAGACTTGCCAATAAGCTACAAAATAGTACAAAAAACAATTGTACTTACCGCAAAAACAAATGCAAGTGCGGAGGTCACACCCGTCGCCCCTATCAACATAAACGGTAAGGTGCTTGATGACCAGGGGCTTCCGCTTCCCGGTGCTACGGTCCGGGTAAAAGGTACTAATACTGTTACGTCAACTGACGTAAATGGTAGTTTTAAAATAACGGTGCCCGATAAATCGGCTGTGCTGAGCATATCATTTATCGGTTATGCTGAGCAGGAAGTAATGGTCGGCGATCGGACAAGTATTACCATCAGTCTGCGGCCTTCCGCAAGCTCGCTGCAGAACGTCGAAATTACAACGGCTTTAGGCATAAAACGAGAAGCGAGATCATTGGGATATTCGGCTCAGACAATTTCAGGCGCCGACATGGACAGAGTGAACCCGCCGAATATTTCTGAAGGGCTAATGGGAAAAGTAGCGGGATTGAATATTACTACCCCCAATGGTGTTGAAGGCGCTTCGACCCGTGTTGTGCTTAGAGGAAACAATAATCTTTACGGAAACAACCAGGCTTTGATCGTGGTAGATAATGTTATAGTTGATAACGAGCCGGTGCAGCCAAAAGGCGTTATTCAATCTTATGCCGATGCATTAAATAGAGGAAATACTGACGTTTCGCAACCACCAATAGATAATGGTTCTTTTTTAAACAGTTTAAATCCGGATGATATAGAAAGCGTTACCGTGTTAAAGGGACCAACGGCAGCAGCCTTGTACGGCGCGCGCGGGGCCAACGGCGTTCTTCTGATTGTTACAAAAAAAGGTTCAAAAAAGAAAGGGTTCGGTGTCGATTATAGCTATTCCTATCGTGCTAACGACCCTTACCGTTATATAAAACTGCAGGACGAATATGGTAATGGTATGACCGAAGATCTTTATTCAGCCAATCCATTTTTTTATAAGGATGCTAACGGAAATAACAGGGAAGAGCAAATAGGCGGCGACCCATACGGTTCTTTAGGTAATATACCAGGGGCATATGTAAGCCCTGGCGTTACCAGCCCCGCAGGCGGCCCATTTTATAACTATATCGGCTTCCCGGGCGACGGCGCATCGTGGGGACCAAAAATGGAAGGCCAGCCATTAGTTTGGTGGGATGGCACAACCCGGCCATATACCGGCAACCCGAATATTTTCAAAAGCTTTTATAGGACCGGCAACACACAAACACATAATATATCTCTTTCTGGTGGCGGCGACCTCGGAACATTGCGCGTATCCTATACAAGGGCAACCAACGATGAAATAACTTACAACAGCCACAACGCGACCAACACGTTTAATATCGGTTCTTCCATTAACATCGGCCCTAAAATAAAAGTTGATGCGACTGCAAGCTATATTAACCTGACTAAATATAATCCGCCAAACATATACGGTGAAAGTGGAACTGGAAATGCTGGGATTGGTGTTGGGTATATGACGGTGTATAATTTGCCTGCCGATTACAAGCCTCTTGAACGAGGTTTAAGCACCTTGCCTGATGGGTCGCAAAATCCGTTATTGAAACAATCGCCATTTGAGTATGGCCAGCAGTACTACTGGTGGAACGTTTTTAACAATACTACCACGCTTACGCAAAACCAATTTATTGGATCAATTTCGCTTAACGCTGAGGTCACTTCATGGTTGAAAGCGGTAGGAAATGTTGGCTTAAATTACTACACTAACCAATTTGTAACCAAAAACTATCCTACAGACGCAGCAGGATTGCAAGGCTCGTATGGCTATGACCTTGCAAGAACATCTACCAATAACCTGGACGGGCGTTTAGTTTTTCATAAAAACAACCTGGTAAAAGACTTTAATGGCAGCCTTTCGCTTGGTGCAAGGCATTATTATACCAATATGTATGATGTTGCTACCAATAATCCGGGGCCTTTTAATTATCCGTTCGTTTTCAATCTTAGTAACTATAATGGCAGCACACCAACTGTGCTCAACCCTACCGAGAACAGAAACGAGATGGAGATAAACTCGGTATATGGGTTACTTAACCTCTCTTACAAAAATTATTTGTTTTTAGACCTGTCGGGAACAAATGACTGGTCGTCGACATTGCGTCCTTCGCGTTGGAGCTATTTTTATCCATCAGCAAGTTTGAGCTTCGTATTTACCGACGCATTTGACATGAGTTCGGTAAAAAACTGGTTGAGCTACGGTAAATTAAGGATCAGTGAGGCGGAAAGTGCCAATGCCTATCAACCCTACCAAAACGGACTCACTTATGTCCCGGTAGCCGGTAGTACCCCTGGTTTTTCAACCGGCTTAAATTTGCCGGGCAACTTCCCTACCAACATTCAGCCACAGCGTTCAAGATCGTTTGAAATCGGACCTGACCTGGGCTTCTTTAATGACCGGTTAAACGTAAATTTCACTTATTATAACACCTATTCAGATCATCAAATAATAACTATTCCTGTCGCCGGTTCATCTGGTGTTAACAGCGTTTTGATCAACTCGGGAGCTTTGCGTAACAGGGGTATTGAGTTAACGGTAAATGCTAAAATAATTAAGTCACCTGATTTTTCATGGGATGTAACCGTAAATGCGGCTCATAACCAAAATAAGGTTGTTGCGTTGGAACCAGGCCTTAATTCACTTCAACTAGGTTCATGGTTTGGAGGTGATGGCGTATTAATGAAGGTTGATGTTGGCAGCGACTACGGCAGTATTTATGGCTATGGCTACAAATATGCGCCTAACGGTCAGAAAATAGTAAACCTGGTATACGCGGACGGTAACAATACCGGGAATGGGCCTGTGCTGGGTGCGCAATACGCTACCTCGGATAGTTTTGTTAAAATAGGTGATGCCACACCAAAATTAACAGGCGGTATTTCTCAGAATTTCCGCTACAAAAACTTCAGTTTATATGTTTTAACCGACTTCAAAATTGGTGGCCAAATATGGTCCGGAGATTATGCAACCATTATGGGGCAAGGCATGGCACCTGAAACAGTGTATGAGCGTGATGGTCACGGTTTGCCATATACTTTCCCCGACGGTACCAAAGCTAACGTTGGTGTAATTTTGCCAGGAGTTGTACAAGGTTCAACACCGGGTACATACGTACAAAACACTAATGTGGTAAACTCATGGTGGAAATATGCAGGCAATTATCAATCATGGGATAATGATCCTATCGTGCGCAGCAATTCCATATTTAACGATTCATGGGGAAAATTGCGTGAGGTATCACTTACCTATAGACTGCCAAACGAGTTCGTACAAAAAACCAAGGTATTCCAAAGCCTGTCGCTTTCGTTGATAGGGCGTAACTTATTCTATCTGTTTACCACCTTACCGGATAAGATCAATCCTGAAAGTACTGTTAGCAGTGGAAATGTTCAGGGAATACAGTTCGGCGGTTTGCCTGGTGTACGTTCTTACGGTTTTACCGTAAAAGCAGGGTTTTAATATGATTTAAAAAATTAAAAAAGAAACGTTATGTTAAAGCATCATAATATAAAACATTGGATGAAAGCAATGGTCCTGACGGTCCTTATTGCTTCGATCCTTGCGTCCTGTACCAAAAATTATCAGAAAGAAAATGCCCCGTACAGCGGCCCGGCATCAGCAACCTTGCCACAGCTTTATTCAGGCATTGGAGCAAATATAGATCGGTCCGCTGATATAGGTAATTGGTTCGCAGCAAGATGGCTGTATCCTATTACGCAATTGGGTGCTGTATATGCAGTATCAGATTATTCATTTGTAGAAGGGACAAGTTGGAGCGAATTCTATTCAAATTTACCTGCGATGAATCAGATGCTTACCAAAATGCAGTCAAGCCCTGATTCAGCAACCTATACCAATGCTATTGCCATGGTAAAAGTATTAAGAGCATACCAGGCCATAGAGTTGACTAACTTGTATGGCGATATCCCCTATTCTAAAGCAGGAAAAGCATTTTCAGGATCTACAGCAGACCTTGTTGTACCTTACGACAAACAACAGCAGGTGTATCTTTCCTGTTTAAGTGATCTGACCTGGGCGGTAAATCATTTTAATACGAACAGCAACCAATTTTCGTTTGGTTCGAGTGAATTCCTGTTAGCTAACGATATTGGCCAATGGCAAAAATTTGCCAACTCGCTCCGGTTACGTTATGCATTAACCATGTATGACAAAGATAATGCAGATGCCGGGCCTATTATTACCGAAGCCCTGACCAAGCCACTATTGACAGACCCGGTTGCCGATGTAGTTGGTCTTAATCAAACAAACATACCCGGTATATCATTCGATATTGATGGGGCCGGACGCGGCTTCTTTTTTCATTCGGAAAGCCGTGCGAGAATGGGGAGTACCTTGTGGAACCTGTTTACCAATAATAACAACACCGATGGCAGCGGGATATTTGACCTGAGATGTCAGATATTTTTTGAAGTGAACGGAAATGGTGAATGGGTGCCTTATCCGCAGAACCCCGTTACACCTATATCTGACGGCGGGGACCCATATAATACAAAAAGAGATCCTGACAACGAGGGTTGGTCATCAAATAAAGTAGGTAATTTATATTCAGACTATAATTATTACTGGGGACGTGACGGGAATATTAGCGGATCAACCGGTGCTTGCCCTGAAATTTTTATCTCGGCAGCTGAAGTACATTTTTTGAAAGCTGAAGCATATGCCAGAGGCGCCGGGGTTGCATCAAATATTGCTTCGGCACAAACCGAATATGAAGCGGGCGTGACGGCTTCGCTTACTTTCTGGAAAAATATGGCGTTTAATTCATCGGTTTGGGTAGTAAATAAACCAACGTCGGCTACACCAACTGCCACCGAAATCAGCACCGTACTAACTAATCCAAAAGTTGCCTTTAACCCCACCAATGCGCTTAGCCTGATTTACGAGCAGGAATGGATAGATCTGTTCCGTCAGCCATGGGTAGCCTGGACATTAATGAGAAGGACTGGCGGCGCAACTCCTGCCGATACCAATAATCCTGCAGGTTACACACAAAACTATGGTAGCTTGCAACGTTATCAGTATCCGGCCGACGAACATCAGTTCAATACAGCCAATTGGACCGCTGCTACCGGAGGAAACGATCTTACCAGCACCAAAATTTGGATAACGAAATAAATGGTTGAGATAAAGTTGATGCGAAATGCCCCGGGCCTCGAAAACCCGGGGCTTTCGTTTTTATGTTTAGCCTTTTGCTTTTAGATATTCAAGCAAAGAATTGCAGGGATCCATTAAAATCCGTTCATTCCGGACGGACGATCTTACTGAGTAAGATAATTGTTAAAAACACACTTGTTTTCTTAATTAAAAAAACTACATTTGAGAAATAGGCTTTTGTATTCTCTTTGTTACAAAAGCCGGGACCATTTATACCTGTTAACTGGCATTTCATGAGAAGACTTACACTTGTCCTTTTGGGATTAATTGCTTGTTTTTGCGCGCATTCGCAAGGTTTATTTGCTAAGAAAGTAATCAAATACTCATTGAAAGATGGTCTTTCATTTGGCATTGTAAACAGTATAACCCAGGATAATAAAGGGTTTATGTGGTTTGCCACAGACGATGGCTTAAATCGTTTTGATGGCACCAATTTTAAGGTTTTTAAAACCGAGCCTAACAATCCGTATAGCTTACCGAGTAATTATGTTCAAAATATATTTAAGGATTCGGACGGAGAAATTTGGATATCTTCAAGAAGGGGAATCTATAAGCTTGACACCAGGACGGAGCGGTTTTCTAAATTTAGTCCCTGTGAAAATGAATCAACTTGCCTAAACTACGTAACCAGCATTTTCGAAAACAACAAAAAACAGCTGTGGTTTTCATGCGGCGGTTCAGGGTTTTCCTTTTATGACCGGCAAAGCAGACTCTTTAAAATTTACAACAAACACAGATTACCAGGTTTATCGGGTACCATAGCTATCAATGTTATTGAAGACACTCGCGGGTTGTTATGGGTCGGCACCCTGGATGGTGGACTGAATGTTTTCAGCGTTAAAGACGGGGTGGTTTTAAAAAATTTAAATGCCCAATTTCCATTGAGCATAATTCCTCCGGGCAGGATTAATGCCATTTATGAAGACCATAACCATGACATCTGGGTGGCCGCAAGTAAAGGGCTGTTCCTTTATAGGAGAAGCGAAAATAAATTTCATATTTTTTCAGGTTCAAAGTATAAGTTAAGAAGCAACTATTTTTCCTCGCTTCTTGAGGATGATAGCAAACATTTGTTGATTGGCTTGCAGGACGGTGGATTGTATAACATTAACCTTGCCGAAGCTGAAAAATCGGATTACCAGAATGTTACAATTAGTCCGGTAAAATCTGAAGACAACTACAGCATAACAGCAAGGTCCGTTCAGGCTTTATTTCAAGATAAAGATAAAAACATATGGGCAGGAACATATGGCGACGGCATCTATATGCTGAGCAGCATCCCGCAAAGGTTTAACAAATTTCAAAACCAGTTGGTGGATAGCTATGGGTCGAGTTTTTTAAGGTACTACGGCATGTGTATGGATGACGAAGGCTATTTGTGGTTCGGCACTGATGGAGACGGAATATATAAGAAGAAACTGAACGGAGATGTGGTAAAATATTACAGGGCGGACGGAAGAAAAGGTTCATTAACGGACAATGCTATACTTTATGCTTATAAAGACCGTTCAAACACATTATGGTTTGGATCTTATTCGCAAGGTCTTTTCCGCTACAACAAAGAGACCGACTCCTTTACTAATTTTATCCATAAGGCTGGCGATCCATCCAGCATCAGCTTAAACGATGTTCGTGTAATACTGCAAGATTCAAAAAGTAACTTGTGGGTAGGCACAAACGGAGGAGGGCTAAGCATGTTGCCGGCAGGGAAAGACAAATTTGTCAACTATAATCCGCAAAACAGTGCTATCGCCTCAAATAATATCCGTGCACTTGCCGAAGACAAGTATGGTAACTTGTTTATCGGAACATATTCCTCCGGTCTTAAGTATTACATCAGAGCGCAAAACAGGTTCATCGATTATTTCAACCAATCCCAAATTGAAAAGTTTTTATCCAGCCAGGTTATTTATGCATTGTATTTAGATAATAACGAGGACCTTTTAATTGGTACAGAAGGGAATGGTCTTGTTATTTATAATATCAGAAATAAAAAGTTTAAACAGTATACCGAAATAGATGGATTAGCAGACAATACCATAAACGCGATCGAAAAGGATGATGCCGGGAATATTTGGATAAGCACCAACAAAGGGCTGTCACGAATTGGAGCAAATACAAATAGTATCACTAATTATGACACTTCCGACGGATTGCAGGGAGGACAATTTAATCCACGGTCCTCCATGTATTGCAGCAAAAGGAAATTTATGGTTTTTGGTGGAACAGAAGGATATAACATCTTCTATCCGTCAGAAGTAAAACAAAATACATTCAGGCCAAAAGTTTTAATTACAGGTCTGCAACTATTCGGAAAAGAAGTTGAAGTCGGAAAAAAAGATAACATACTAAGTAAAGTTATAAATGAATCAACTGAAATTACTTTACAGCCAAATCAATCAGTTTTTTCAATTCAATATGTGGCTTTAAATTATGCTTATGCTCCAAAATGTGAATTTGCCTACAAACTGGATGGATTAGAAAAAAACTGGAATTACGTAAAAAATCAAAAATCGGTTACTTACCGGTATCTTCCGGCAGGCGATTATGTATTCAAGGTAAAGACTGCCAACCAGGACGGGTTATGGTTTGAAAACTATGCCAGTCTAAAAATAAGAATCCTTCCTCCATGGTATAAAACCTGGTGGGCGTTCCTGTGTTATTTCATTATTGCCGTAGTGCTTATTTATTACTATATACTTTATCGCAATAATCAGGCTAAGCTGAAATATGAAATAAAAATTGCGCAGATGTCTGCCGAAAAAGAGAAAGAACTAAACGAAAAGAAGCTTTCTTTCTTCACTAACATTTCTCATGAATTCAGGACGCCACTTACATTAATCATAAACCCGGTTAAGGAACTATTATTTAGTACCCCTGAAAAAGTAAACGATGCAAGTAACCTCAATATCGTTTACCGTAATGCGCGGAGGCTATTAAGTCTCGTCGATCAATTACTGCTATTCAGGAAAGCTGATAGTGAGGCTGATACACTCAAAATTGTAAAACTAAACATCGTGGGCTTATCAAAAGAGGTCTTTTTATGCTTTAGCCACCAGGCAAAGAGCCAGAACATACAGTTTGAATTTGTTTGTAAAACCGATACTATAGAATTATTTGCTGACCGGGAAAAAATAGAAATAGCATTGTTCAACCTGATCTCTAATGCTTTAAAGTTTACCCCAAATTATGGAACCATAATTTGCAATATTTCTGAAACGGACAACCTTGTAAATATTGAAATAAAGGACAACGGGTGTGGTATAGATGATCAAGTTGGGAATCACTTATTTGATAAGTTTTACCAGGTTCAAAATTCAATGCCGCTGGCGAGCGGATTCGGTATAGGTCTTTACCTTGTAAAAAGGTTCGTCGAAGATCACAAGGGAAGTATCAGTTATCAAAGCGCAAAAGGCGCGGGAACCACTTTTAAGATTTGTCTGCTGAAAGGAAAGCAGCATTTAAGCCCCAATTTGATTTTTGAAGATGTTGCTGAAACCTCTGCTTTCTTGGACGAGCTGATTGTACATTATGAAGAAGAAACGCCTATATCAAATGCAGATGCAGCGTTACAAGCTCACCATCATAAAAAATCTGATCCGCTCAATTTTGAATCCAGATCTATGGTAATTGCAGATGACAATGCGCAGATCAGGCAATATCTGAAACAAATCTTCAGTAATGATTTTGAGGTATTTGAGGCTGAAAATGGCGCAGATGCATTAAATCTCGTTAATCAAATATTACCAGATATCATTATTAGTGATGTCATGATGCAAGGTTTAAGCGGTATCGAGCTATGTAGCAGAGTAAAAGAAGACCCGTCTCTAAGTCACATACCCGTCGTACTATTAACCGCCAGCTCATCACCGGAAATTAAATTAAAAGGCATTGAAGGTGGTGCAGATGATTACATAAGTAAGCCCTTTGAAAAAGAACTGCTTGTTGCAAGAGTAACAGGCATACTCAAAAGCAAAAATAATCTCCAAAAGTATTTTTATAACGAGATTACCTTAAAGTCAAATGACCTTAAAATATCCGCCGATTACAAAGAGTTTCTGGCGACATGTATAAATATTGTCGAAGAGCACTTAACCAACAGCGATTTTTGTATCAAAACACTGGCAGATGAGATTGGCATGAGCCAGTCCAATCTATATAAAAAAATCAGGTCTATCTCCGGGCAATCAACCAACGCGTTTATACGGTTTATACGTTTGAGAAAGGCTGCCGAAATGTTTCTTAATACGGATTGCACCGTGGCGGAGGCCGCTTATAAGGTAGGCATTAATGACCTGAAATATTTCAGGGAGCAGTTTAGCAAGCTTTTCGGACTAAACCCTTCTGAATACATCAAAAAATTCCGGGCCCCTTTTCAGTCGAGTGTCACCAAAAATGCCGTTAAGTTAAAAATCATCAATAATTAGCCTGTGGGTTAATTATTGATATCTTTAGATTAAAAAAATATCCGCCAATTACCAATTTCCCCCTCAAGTTTTAAGAATTTACCCCCCATGAATCACTACGATTATGCTCACATTAGTGCAATCAATTATAACTGTAGTGATAACATTTAATTTCCTGGTGTAATAAAAAAGCTTTTAGCCGGCAAAAAAGTATCGGCCATAAAATGAGTTTTTATTCTGCTGTTTGGAATGAAGAGATTGCTTTAACGCCGGGATCGACGGCGTAAGCTTTCTAGTGTTGCACTGCAAATTTTCGCTACCCAACCAATTGTAATATTTAACCTATAATGATGACTATGGATTAAACAAAAGACAGAAGACCCTAATTAGGAGTGTCAATGATGGAATAATTGAGCTCCGATAAACCTCCCCACTTTGAGAGTGCGCGTTTTAAAATTTAAATCAACTTAACCAATTAAACATGGAATACAATTTACATAGAACTGTAAACTTGTTAAATGTCTCAAAAATAGCACTAAGTCAACTATTGATCGCTTTGCTATTTGTCAGTACTTCTTCAGCGAGTACTGCGAACATTCCCAACACAAAGTTTGCGACAACCCACGGAGCAGCTTTAAACAAGTTATTAGCTCAAATTAAAGTCACAGGAAAAGTTACTGATCAGACAACCGGAGAATCGCTTATAGGCGTTTCCGTAAAGGTAAAGGGCACAGCCAGCGGAACGGTAACTGACATAAACGGAAATTTTACACTTAATGTGCCGGAAGATGGCACTTTAGTGGTATCATTTATCGGCTATACGACAGCTGAAGTGCCAATTCAAGGTAAAACTACGCTAAACATCAAATTACAGTCATCAAATAAGGGACTTAATGAAGTGGTAGTAGTAGGTTACGGTGTACAAAAGAAAATCACCGTTACTGGCTCGGTTACTGCCGTTAAAGGCGAAGAACTGATAAAATCACCGGCAATCAACCTTTCTAACTCTATCGCCGGGCGTATGCCAGGTGTAATTGCAACCAACCCAAGCGGCGAGCCTGGTTATGACGGTGCCACCATTAACATCCGCGGAATTAATACGCTTGGTAGTAATGCTCCCCTGATCGTTATCGACGGTGTTCCGGCTCCGGCAGAACAATCAAATATCGACCGTATCAACCCGGCTGATATTGAAAGTATGTCCGTATTGAAGGACGCATCTGCAGCGATCTATGGCGCCCGGGCTGCCAACGGCGTTATCCTGATCACTACCAAACATGGTAAATTAGGTAAACCAGATCTTTCATACACCTACAATCACGGTTGGGCCCAACCTACTTTGATCCCTAAAATGGCTAACTCAACCGAGTACGCCACCCTGGTGAACGAAATTGATTTATATAAGCAGCAAGATCCGACACAATGGCCAGCAGAGTGGGCCGCATTTAAATCAACCGGGCAGTATACTGAACCCGGTGGTTCTATAGATTATGCCACTTTTAAACCATTAGATTTCCAAAAATTTGCTGACGGTTCTGACCCTTGGGGACACCCAAACACAGACTGGTTTAAAGCGACTTTAAAAGATTGGTCGCCACAGACACGTCAGAATGTGCAATTATCAGGAGGTTCAGATGCTATAAAATATCTGACTTCGATAGGCTACGAAAACCAGGACGCTTATTATAAGAACTCTGCTACCGGCTACAAGCAATACGATCTGCGACTAAATGTCGACGCCAAGGTGAACAAATATGTTAACACTTCCATTGGCGTGTCTGGTCGTCAGGAAAACCGCTTTTTTCCAGACGGTGGCGGCGCAAGTGATATCTTTAGAATGTTGACGCGTGGTTATCCTTACAGACCAGCTTACTGGCCAAACGGATTACCCGGACCCGATATCGAAAATGGCCAGCAACCAGTGCTGATCACTACTAATGCAACCGGCTATAACAAGGATACACGCTATTATGTTCAAACCAACGGAAAACTGGAAATACAAATTCCGGGTGTACCAGGGTTAAAGGTGACAGGAAATGCGGCTGTAGATAAATACATCCAGCAAACCAAAGCCTGGCAGAAGCCATGGTATGTATACAGTTGGGATAACGTGACGAAAGATGCCAATGGCATTCCGGTACTAACCAAGGTGGCCCGCGGCCCGGCCCAGGCAAATCTTTCGCAAAGCTCTGATGATGAACTAAGCAACATGCTTGAAGGTATCCTTAGCTATGATCACAAATTCGGGGGCCATAGCATCACTTTCCTTGCAGGTGTGCAAAAGGAAACTTCAAACGCCAGCTACTTCGGTGCATCACGTAAATATTTCGCCTCAACTGCTATCGACGAGCTTTCATGGGGTGGTAACACGGAGATAGGCAACAGCGGCGGCGCATGGGAAAGAGCCCGTTTAAATTATTTCGGCCGCGTTGGGTATAACTACAAGGAAAAATACCTGATGGAGTTCCTGTGGCGTGAAGATGGTTCATACATGTTCCCTCAAAATCACCGCTTCGGATTCTTCCCTGGTATATCTGCGGGTTGGAGAATCTCAGAAGAAGGTTTCTTTAAAAACAATGTTCCTTTCTTCCAAAACTTAAAACTGCGTGCATCGTGGGGACAGGTGGGTAACGACCAGGTAAATAGACCTAATTCTAATACCTTAGCAGAATATTCTTATCTTCCACTATATAATGTAAATACCTATATTATCAATGGTGCTCCGTCACAAACCTTAACAGAAGGTACCGCTCCCAATCCTAACTTTACTTGGGAAACTGCTAACATTAGCGATGCAGCCCTGGAAGGAACGATCCTGAACGGGAGGCTAGATTTCCTATTGGAAGCATTTTATAACGTACGTACCAATATCTTATGGGCAAATACTGCTTCAGTGCCTGCAAGCGCCATCCCTGGAGGGCTATTGCCACCGGTAAACTACGGAAAGGTAACCAACAGAGGGGTTGAGTTTCAATTTAACTGGCACGATAAGATTGGCGAGGTTAGATATAATATAGGCGTTAACGGTTCTTATATTAAAAACCGGATCGATAAATGGGACGAGGCTCCCGGAGCTCCTTCCTATCAAAGATCAACCGGCCACCCTATCGGATCTTCACTTTATTACGTTTACGACGGCATATTTTCGACGCAAGCCGAGGTTGACGCCTTTAACCAAGCCCATCCCGGAGCTTATAGCGGTGTAGGTGAAAGCACCATCCACCCGGGCGACATGAAATACAAGGATATCGGCAGTGATAACGGTCAAAAAGTACCCGACGGTAAAATTGATGGTTTCGACCAGATCAGGATCGACAAAGGCCATGTTCCGACTTTCCAGGGTGGTATCAACCTTGGTGTACAGTACAAAGGCTTTGACCTGACCGTTTTAATGCAGGGTGCGACCGGTGCGGTGCAGTTCCTGCAAACAGAATCGGGAACGATCGGTAACTTCCTGCAATGGAGCTATGACCACCGCTGGACCGTTGACAACCAAAGCACAAAATACCCTCGTACAGTGGACCGGAATAATCAATATTTTTCAGGTAACAATACCTATTGGTTACTCAACATGGATTATATACGCCTTAAAAACGTTGAACTGGGCTATACCATCCCAGCCTCTATTACCAATAAAGTGGGCATAGGTAATTTGCGACTATATGTAAACGGCCTGAACGTGTTGACCTTTGCCAAGCAAAATATTTATGACCCGGAATCTACCAGCTCCGACGGTCATTATTATCCGCAGGCAAGAATTATCAACATGGGAGCAAGTGTAAAATTCTAATTTGAACGATATGAAAACATTTTTAAGAAATATTTCAGCAATACTAATCGTATCAGTTGTGCTGCTTGCCTCGTGTAAGAAGGACTTCCTGAATACGAAACCGTTGAATCAGGCATCGGCATCGACTACCTGGTCGGATCCCAATCTTGCCGCGGCTTTTGTGACAGAATTATATAACGGGTTAAGTACCGGGGTATTGGACCAGATGAATAACGATTGCCTTACCGATAATGCCATTTACAATTTCGGAAAACAGGACATAATGGAAGGCAACGTAAGCCCTGACCATTTGAGTGGGCTACAAGACCGGTACGAGTGGAATGCGATGTACGCACGTATCAGATCTGCCAATATCTCTTTAGAGAATCTTGCGAAGGCCCCGCTTGATTCGGCTTTGGTAAACAGGTTGAAGGGTGAAGCGTACTTTATGCGTGCCTACTTTTATAATCAATTGCTACGCTTTTATGGCGGTGTTCCCCTGGTAAAATCTTCCTACAGCGCCAGCGCGACTGACTTTACCATCGCAAGGAGCAGCTATGAAGATTGCGTAAATTTTATATTGAGTGACCTGGACCAGGCTGCCAGTTTGTTGAGCAACAAAAATATGGATAAGGGACGCGCCACTACTGATGCGGCCAAAGCGCTTAAAGTAAGAGTATTAACCTATGCTGCCAGTGCTTTGCATGATCCGGACAATGTAGCAGCCCTTATAACATCAATTCCCCCTGGTTCCGTTCCTTTCAAGAATCCTGAGTTATTGGGTTACACAAGCAAAGATCATGACGGACGCTGGAAAAAAGCACTTGATGCGGCATCAGCCATAGTAAATTCAGGGAAGTACGGTTATATGCTTAATTTGTCTGCTCCGGCAAGCCCGGCTGACGGGTTTACCAACTACCAGAACTCTTATTTGTCAAGAAATGGCGGTGAGGCAGAACTCATTTTTGCCCGGTATTTCAGCAATGCCAAAGACGAATGGGGTGCATGGTATGGCCGTAACAACTGTACAAATGGTTACCACGGCTGGACATCGAGTGAGCCTACTCAAAACCTGGTAGATGATTATGAAACATTGGATGGAACAACAGGAACATGGCGTGACTTCGACTGGAATAATGCGACGGATAAAGCTGCACCTTATGCAAACCGTGATCCAAGATTCTATGCGTCTATTTTATACGACGGTGCTCCATGGAAACCACGCACACCAGACGGCGCCGGTATAGATCCATTCAACGAGATACAAATGGGAACCTACCAAACCGGTAGCGCCTCCAGCCCGGTAACTTATTTTGGTTTGGATACCAGGAACGGCCCGATCGAAAACTGGAACGGAACCCGTACCGGCTATGCGATCCGCAAATTTATGGATCCTAACCCGGCCATCGTAGATCAGAATACCCGTTCAGAAGTTCCTTCGCCGCAGATCCGTTTTACCGAAGTGGTGTTTAACTTTATTGAGGCAAGCCTTGAATTAGGGGATGAAGCAACTGCACGTTTGTGGCTGAACAGAATACGTTTCCGTTCGGGATTGTCGGCAGTTACCGAAACAGGTCCCGCTCTGGTACAACGCTACAGACGTGAGCGTAATAAAGAAATGCTGTTTGAAGAACAGCGCTTTTTCGATGCGCGCCGCTGGATGATCGCCCCTACAACACTTGGCAATAAAGCAAGGGTCATAAAGATTACTGGCGCGTTGAAAACTGGGAAATCGGTGAGCGTTTACAGATACAGCACCGACAATTACGATTACACATACACCGTGCAGAATTTTGATGTCGAAAACCGCGTCTGGGCTGATAAGGTTTACTTCCCGCCAATAGCTAGGGACGAAATGAACAAGAATAAAAAATTGGTTCAAAACCCCGGTTATTAATTAATGGGTTGTAAAAAACTCTATATTTAGTGTGAAGAATGCCGGGGTTAAATACCCGGCATTCTTTTATATTTAATCCATTAATTTAAGTTTAAACTTTTGTGAATACGTACATCAAATTATCTTGCCGGTTACTTTTTATCGGGGGGTTAGCATTAGCAGGTTGTGGTCGTAAGGTTGAAGATAAAGAAGCTGGTGAAACAGGTGGCAATCCTTTATTTACGCTATTATCATCCGAACAGACCCATGTGGATTTTAGCAATACATTAACCGAGGGATTGAATACCAACGTTCTGATGTATGAATATTTTTATAATGGCGGCGGTGTAGCCACCGGTGACCTGAATGGAGACGGCTTGCCCGATCTGTACTTTACCGGAAATATGACCGACAATAAACTGTACCTGAATAAAGGGCATATGCAGTTTGAAGATGTTACGGCTATTGCCGATGTCGCCGGCAGGCCCGGTCCCTGGAAAACGGGCGTTACTATGGCAGACGTGAATGGCGATGGCAAACTGGATATTTATGTATGCTATTCCGGAAATGTGCGCGCAGAAAAACGCCGGAATCAACTATTTATAAACCAGGGAAATGATAAGGATGGCGTCCCGCATTTTATCGATCAGGCTGAGCAATATGGACTAGCTGATGAAGGCTACAGTACCCAGGCCGTTTTCTTTGATTACGACAGAGATGGCGATCTGGACATGTTTTTGCTGAACCACAGCCCTATTCAGTTGCCTGTTTTAGATGAAGTGAATACAGCGCAGGCCCTAAAGACACAAAACTCCTTAAACGGCGTAAGATTATACAGAAACGATAACGGCGTATTTAAAAATGTAACAACTGAGGCCGGCATAAGCAGCTCAGACCTTACCTATGGTTTGGGAGCAGCTATAGACGACGTGAATGGTGATGGCTGGCCGGATATTTACATATCTAATGACTATACAATCCCCGACTTTCTATACATAAACAACGGAGATGGCACGTTCACCAACAAACTGCAATCTTCGGTTGGCCATACCTCTCAATTTTCGATGGGGAATAACATATCCGACATAAATAATGATGGGTTACCTGACATTTTTACGCTGGATATGCTTCCGGAAGACAATCACCGGCAAAAATTATTGTTCGCCCCTGATAACTATGAAAAGTTTGACCTGACACTCCGCACCGGGTTCTATTACCAATATATGCGCAATATGCTGCAAATAAATAATGGGAATGGAACATACAGCGAAATCGGCCAGTTATCCGGTATTTCAAATACCGACTGGAGCTGGGCACCCCTATTTGCAGACTATGATAATGACGGCTGGAAAGATCTGTTTGTAACCAATGGTTATACCCGCGATTTTACCAATATGGATTTTGTGAAATACATGGGCGACTTTTTAAAAGGCGGTCGACTGATGCGTCGGGATATCTATAACCTGGTACAAAAGATGCCGTCGTCGCAGGTAAAAAGCTATTTGTTCAAAAATAATGGCAACCTGACCTTTACAAATACCAGTACCGCATGGGGTATTACCCAGTCATCTAACAGTAATGGGGCGGCCTATGTCGACCTGGATAATGATGGTGATTTAGACCTGGTGGTTAATAACATCAATCAGCCCGCATTTATCTATCAAAACGAAGCTAACAAGCAGTTAGACAATCATTATTTGCAACTTAAACTGAATGGTGCAGGAAAAAACACGCAAGGTATAGGTGCAAATGTTACCATTTATGTAAAAAACAAAAAGCAATACCTGGAGCAAATGCCAAGCAGGGGCTTTCAGTCAAGTGTATCACCAATATTGCATTTTGGATTAGGCAAGGATAACAAGATAGATTCTTTGCATATAGTATGGCAACAGGGCAAACAACAGGTGATAAAAAATATTAAAGCTGACCAGCAACTTATGCTGAATGAGAAAGATGCCAATGGCAATTTTCAAGTCCTAAAAACACCACAGTCTTTATTCACCGAAGTTAAGTCACCTGTTGTTAATACACAGGAGAAGAATAGCATTAATGATTTTAAACGGCAGCCGCTGATGGTAAACCCATTGTCGTTTTCCGGCCCGTGCATGACAAAAGGTGACATAAATGGTGATGGCCTGGAAGATATATATGTGGGTGGCGGTAATGGCAAACCGGGTGCAATATATATCCAGCAATCAGGTGGCGGTTTTATCGCGAAGTCAGAACCAGCGTTTGAAGCCGATAAAAAGAGCAGCGACGCCGATGCGGTATTTTTTGATGCCAATGGAGATGGTAAACCCGACTTGTATGTATGCTCTGGCGGCTATGATAATTTTGCACCGGACGATCCGTCACTGCAAGACCGGCTTTATTTGAATGATGGCAAAGGTAATTTTACTAAATCAAATGATGCTTTGCCCAAAATGCGCAGCAGTAAAAGCTGTGTAAGGGCAGGCGACATTAATAGCGACGGCCACCCCGACCTGTTTGTAGGCGGCCGGGTAATACCGGGAAGATATCCTGAGATGCCAACCAGCTATGTACTCATAAACGATGGCAAAGGCCATTTTACTGATCAGACTAAACAGGTATCGCCTTCATTGCAGCATATTGGTATGGTTACCGATGCCGCCTGGGTAGACATGAATGGTGATAAAAAGCCAGACCTGGTTTTGGTTGGGGAATGGATGCCGGTAACGGTTATGATCAACAGTAATGGTAAACTGGTAGATAATACCAGCGCTTATTTTGACGGGCCAACAAATGGCTGGTGGAACAAGATACTGGTTGAAGATTTTAATCATGACGGTCATCCCGACCTGATTACAGGTAACGAGGGACTAAATACACAATGTAAAGTCAGCGTTGCGGAACCTGCCGAAATGTATTATAAGGATTTTGACGATAATGGAGCCGTTGACCCGATTTTATGTTTTTACATCCAGGGCAAAAGTTATCCATACGTTTCACGCGACGAGTTATTGGAGCAGATCAGCGTGATGCGTCCCCGTTTCCCGGACTATAAGAGCTATGCAGATGCGTCAATTGCCGATATCTTTACTACCCTGGAGTTTCAGGGAGCCGGGCACCTAAAAGCTAACAATCTTTCTACAAGCTATTATTTAAGCGATAGTAAAGGCAAATTACATCTGGCATCATTGCCATTGGAGGTCCAGTCCTCTCCTGTATTTACAATTACCACGCTGGACTATGACCACGACGGCAATAAGGATTTGCTGCTGTGCGGCAATATTAATAAGGCGAGGTTGCGCTTTGGAAAGTCAGATGCCAATTATGGCATATTGTTAAAAGGTGACGGTAAAGGGCATTTTATTTATGTCCCTCAACTAAAGTCCGGCTTCCATTTGTGGGGCGACGTAAGAAGTGTTTTAGAAGTTAATAACACATTGTTATTTGGTATTAACGGGCAGGGAGTAAAAGCCTACAAGGAGAATTAAGACATGAGAAAGAAGGCTTTAGTATTAATAGTTCTATTTGCTGCCGTTATCTTAGATAATAGTTGCAAAAAAAATCAATCCCAGCCGGTGCTGACCAGTAATGACATTACGAAGGTGATCGATCAGATGTCAGGGATTATGATTCATGACATAACCAATCCGCCGCTTGCTGCCCGTTTCTTTTCTTACACCTGTCTTGCGGGTTACGAGGTAGTATCCGAGAATGACAAGACTGAAAAGAGCATGCATGGTGTATTGAATGAATATCCTGACATCAAAAAACCATCATTTGCAAATGGATATAATTATCAGTTGAGCGCACTGATTGCTATGATGGAAACCGCCGGCAAGCTGCAGCCATCAGGCAACCTCATGATTAGCTATGAGCAGACGTTCTTGGACTCGTGCCGGAGGATTGGGTTTTCTGACGAAGTAATTGATAGCTCAAAACATTATGCACAAGCTATCAGCAAGCAGATAATGGCTTATGCCAAAAAAGATAAATACAATCGTATAAGCAACTATACAAGATACACTCCGCTTGGAAAAGATAGCACCTGGTATCCAACGCCCCCTGCCTATATGGCGCCGGTTGAGCCCTATTTTAATACCATTCGCCCGTTTACACTTGATTCCAGCTCTCAATTTAAAGTATCGCGGCCAATACGCTTCTCAACCGATAAGCAGTCGGAGTTTTATAAATATATGCTGAGGTGCTACAAGTTAGCAGGAAATGAGTTAACACCAGAACATCGTACCATTGCCGCTTTTTGGGATTGCAACCCGTTTGCGGTACAAGATAATGGTCACATGCTTATCGGGTTAAAGAAAATATCACCCGGGGCACATTGGCTTGGTATTACAGGTATAGTTTGCCGGCAAACAAAAACAGGCTTTTCAAAAGCTATGGAGATACATACCGTTGTATCTATAGGGTTAATGGATAGCTTTATGTGTTGCTGGGATGAAAAGTACAGAAGCAACCGTATCAGGCCAGAAACAGCTATCCGTAAATATATTGATCCAAACTGGAAGCCTTTATTACAAACGCCGCCATTTCCTGAATACTTGAGCGGGCACTCCTGTATTTCTTCTACATCTGCAGTGATCCTGACCAGCTATTTCGGAGACACAATGCACTTTACCGACAATGTGGAACAAAAATACGGCCTTACCCCCCGAAGCTTTACCTCATTTAATCAGGCTGCAAACGAAGCAGGCATGTCACGTTTTTGGGGAGGTATCCATTTTGAGGATGCCATTAATAGCGGTATGATGCAGGGTACAAAAGTGGGTGAATGGGTACTAAATAAAGTTAAAGGCCATAAATAAGACAATTAATATTTAATCGAATTGTTCAATAAGATAATAATAGGGAAACTACTGCCGCTTGTATTGCTGGCTGCGGCTTCATTACTACCTGTTTGTAAGGCCGAAGCACAAACAACAAATGCTGCAGATGCCCACTTTTACCCCGGAGCCGTTTGGCCGGATAACAACGGCGTGCACATCAATGCACATGGTGGAGGCCTATTATTCCAAAACGGCACTTATTATTGGTTTGGCGAACATAAAATTGAAGGAAAAAAAGGCAACTCGGCCCAAGTAGGTATACATTGTTATTCATCAAAAGATTTATATCACTGGAAGGACGAAGGAATCGCTTTAAAGGTGAGCGATGACGCTAAAAGTGATATTGCCCGCGGGAGCATTATGGAGAGGCCTAAGGTTGTTTACAATAGTCGTACTAAACGATATGTGATGTGGTTCCACCTGGAGCTTTTGGGGAAGGGATACAGTTCGGCCCTGGCTGGTATTGCAATAAGCAGAAAGATAACCGGACCATACCAATATTTAAAAAGCTTCAGAGCTAATCCGGGTAAAGTGCCCTTCTATCCTGTCGGTACTCCTGAAAACGAGATGGTCAATTGTGGCGACACCGCTAGCGTAGCCAATAAGTTCTTTTGTCGCGACATGTCCCCGGGACAAATGGTTCGTGATATGACCGTTTTTGTGGATGATGATGGGAAAGCTTATCACGTGTTTTCGTCTGAAGAGAATTATACCTTGCAGATAGCTGAACTGAATGACGATTACACCGGCTATACCGGAAAATTTGTCCGGGTTTATATCGGTCATCAAACGGAGGCCCCTGCTCTATTCAAAAGAAAGGGCAAGTATTATATGCTAGGCTCCGGCTGTACAGGATGGGCCCCTAATGCCGCCCGTTGGTTTACAGCAAATAGCATATGGGGACCATGGACATATCACGGAAACCCATGCGATGGCCCTGGTGCGGAGTTAACTTTTAAGGGACAAAGCACTTATGTTTTACCAGTCGAAGGGAAAAAAGATGCATTTATTTTTATGGCTGATATGTGGAAACCTAACAATGCAATTGATGGGAGATACATATGGCTGCCTATCACTTTTAAAGGCAATGATATCCAGATTAACTGGCTCGATAAATGGAACCTGCACCTATTTGACCAACAATCACCTAATTCTCCTTAAATATTAATCACAATATCCCAGCTCACACTTTAATGCTTTAAAATGCTGAAAATGAAATTTAAAACACTACTCTTTCTTGTACTTATTTTTTTAAATGTCGATTATACATTTGCTCAATCACATACATTTAAATTAGGCGACGACGCTTTTTTGCTGGATGGCAAACCATTTCAAATGATCTCTGGGGAAATGCACTACCCCAGGATACCGCGCGAGGCATGGCGGCAACGGATGAAGATGGCGAAAGCGATGGGCTTGAATACAATAGGCACCTATGTTTTCTGGAATTTACATGAACCCCAGAAAGGGAAATTTGATTTTTCCGGCAATAACGATGTTGCCGAATTTGTGAAGATTGCAAAAGAAGAAGGCCTATGGGTGATTCTTCGTCCGAGTCCATATGTGTGTGCCGAATGGGAATTCGGGGGATATCCATATTGGCTGGAAAAAGAGGACGGCCTTATTGTTAGAAGTAAAGACCCAAAATACCTGGAAGAATACAAAAAGTACATTAACGAGGTAGGCAAACAGCTTTCACCATTGCAAATAAACCATGGCGGCAATATTTTAATGGTGCAAATAGAGAACGAGTATGGTTCTTACTCAAATGATAAAGAATACCTTGCCATAAATAGGCAAATGTTTATAGATGCCGGTTTTGATGGTCTATTGTATACCTGCGATCCCAAACCTGCTATAAAAGATGGTCATCTGCCAGGTTTATTGCCGGCAATAAATGGCATAGACAACCCGGCTGAAGTTAAGGCACTAATAAAGGAAAATCATAACGGCACCGGGCCATTTTATATCGCGGAATGGTATCCGGCATGGTTTGACTGGTGGGGAACAAAACACCATACCGTACCCGCCGAACGATATGTAAACAGGCTGGACTCCGTATTGGCGGCGGGCATTTCAATTAATATGTACATGTTTCATGGAGGTACTACGCGTGGTTTTATGAACGGCGCAAATTATAACGATCAAAATCCATATGAGCCTCAGATTAGCAGCTATGATTATGATGCGCCGTTGGACGAAGCCGGTAATGCAACTGATAAATTCATGAAATTCCGCTCGGTAATACAAAAGCATTTGCCGATGGGGCAAGCGCTGCCACCTGTACCCAAAACAAAACCAGTTATAGTTATTCCGGATGTTCATTTAAATCAGGCTACTAGTCTTTTCGACATTTTGCCTGCGCCTAAATTGAATGCAGAACCACTCACTTTTGAAGATTTAAACCAGGCTTATGGCTTTGTGTTGTACCGTACTACCGTTGATGGCGGCATATCGGGAACATTAAAAATTAAAGATCTTAGAGATTATGGTATTGTCTATATAAATGGAAAAAGAGCCGGTGTACTCGACAGGCGGCTTAAACAAGATAGTTTACAGGTTAATTTGCCTAAAGGGAAAGTGAAACTGGATATTTTGGTTGAAAACCTCGGCAGAATAAACTTTGGGCCTTATTTATTGAAAAATAAAAAAGGTATTACTAAGCAGGTATTACTTGCCGGAAAAGAGCTTAAAAACTGGAAAATGTACAGTCTGCCGTTTAGTACTGTAAAAGGGCTCGCTTTCAAAGCAGCTAGAATAAATGCAAGCTCTCCGGTAATCAAAAAAGGCACATTTGATCTTAATGACGTTGCAGATACTTACCTGGACATGCGCAGCTGGGGTAAGGGAGTAGTTTGGGTTAATGGGCATAATTTGGGCAGATACTGGTCTATCGGTCCTCAACAAACTATTTATTTACCGGCAGAATGGTTAAAGAAGACTGGCAATGAAGTCGTAGTATTAGAGCTTCTTAAGTCAGAACAAGCGACGTTGAAAACGCTAGATAAACCGGTATTGAACGAATTAAATTAAATATAATCCCAGTCCCTCCTTTATAATTGGTCTATAATATGGCTGTCTGAATGCCAGTTCAGCAGCCATTATTTTGAAACTAAGTCGTTATATATAATTGTCACAACAATCCCGATACATTAAATTGGTTGTCAAAAGTATTAGAATCAATCCGCGTAAAACAGTCGCGCGCAGGCCAGGACTGAGCACATCTTTAGCAGGAAAAGGCGTTTTGCCAATATCTTATTTCCATTAAAGACAAGATTTAATATGGCATTCCAAATATGTACCAACATTTATTTTAATTTTGTAAAATTGGCCATTCAGTTGTCGTTATATGAGATATTCAATCGATCATAAAAGTCCCATTCCGCTTCACATTCAAACGGAAAATTTGTTAAGAGAGATTATAATAGAGCCTGAATATCAAAATGGTAAGTTATTGCCCAACGAGGTCGAGCTGGCTAAAATGCTTGCAATTTCCAGAACGACTTTACGCCAGGCAATAAATAAACTGGTGTTTGAAGGCTTGCTTATTAGAAAAAAAAGAACTGGTACCAGGGTTGCCCAAAACACCGTAAGTTCAAAATCAAACAACTGGTTGAGCTTTTCGCAGGAAATGAAATTAAGGGGGATAGCAATTAAGAATTTCGAACTGCATATTACCTGGGAATATCCTGATCAGTCTCTGGCAAATTTCTTTGAGATAAAACCAGACCGTAAGATCTTAAAAATGGAAAAAGTCCGTGGGAAACCGGAGGAGCCATTTGTTTACTTTATTTCTTACTTCCATCCACGAATCGGGTTGACGGGAGACGAGGATTTTAAAAGGCCCTTGTATGAAATGCTTGAAAATGATTATTCCACGGTTGCAACATTATCAAAAGAAGAAATTAGCGCTCGTGCGGCAGAGCCATTGATTGCAAATAAATTAAGAATATCAGATGGCAGCCCTGTGCTCCTGAGAAAGCGTTTTGTATTTGACCAGGGCGAAAGGCCTATCGAATACAACCTCGGCTATTATAAGGCCGAGAGTTTTGTATATACTGTTGAAAGCAGAAGATAACAATTGATCCCATAGGGCAAACAAGGTGGGATCAATTTATACTGGACTTGGTCATATAATAACGGATTTGAGAATGGGGCCACTTTGCAATTCATATTTGAATATTACAGGCCTAAGCCTATTTCTATCTTGATGAAATCTGCTTGAGCAACCACTTGGCTAAATCATCTGCGGCTTTGTCATTTTCAAACTTCGCCGGGAGCCTGCCATTTGTATATTCATTATAAAGCCACGGATCTCCAATGGCCACCACTATTCCCTTGCCATATTTTGCAGCGGCAATCACGGTAGCATTATTTTTATTTTTCAGTATGGGTTGCGCGGGCCCGCTTGTTCCAATCGAACAAACGTCCTTCATAAAAATCAGCCGCGCATTTTTAAAGACCGGGTTACCAACAGTACTAATGCCGCCTGCATCGAAATGTTCATCATCGATGACGTGATTTTCGAGATCGTTATTAAAATGCACCCCGAATTTCGCTGCCAAATTATTAAAATGTGGTAATTCAACATTAGCGCTATCGTTGGCAAATAGGATGAGTATCCCGCCTGATTTTACCCAATGAGCGGTCTCGTCAATATCCTTTTTCTCAATATAGTTTGGTGACGGATTTTCCTTTCTTGTATCAGGATCCACAATGATGTAAATATCAGCCCCCTTTAAGTTATAAACTGTTGGTGCAGTTTCCAAAGATTTTAGTTGAAAGCCGTTCTTTTTAAAGATGTCTCCTAATATTGAAAATCCACTATTTTCTTTGTCCTCCCACATGTAATGAAACCGTTCATTTTCACCTGATCTTGCTTTGTGCATTTCGTGATTGAAATAATAATCGAGCACAACGGTTTGCGCCGAAGAGACCGAATATGCCATCATCATTACAGCAAAAGTTGCTAAGTAAATAATTTTTTTCATCATGATGCTACTTAATCTTTTAGGTTCTTTTTAGTTGATATGAAAGATTATTTTACGATTAAAGCATCCAAAAGTATCAACATAACAGTGCTTTACAATAAGTTAGAAGTAGTTTATTTGCGAAATCGTTTTCGCGTGATCGACAAATTTTCACCCGTGTCAATGGGTAATTTGCCAATATGTACTTCGATTACACACCCGGAATAGACATTATTGGTGGGCTGACCAAAGGGGTCAATAATCACCTATTTTAAGTCGCCTATGGCAAAGCCATTCATATCCGTGTAATCCAGGTTTTCACCGGCCATTCCCCAAATAAAACCGTAGCTTGAAGTTCCGCTGCCGGCATGAATGCTCCATGGCGGAGATACTACGGCTTCATAATTACACATCAGTATATGGCGGGTTTCCTGGGGTTGGCCCATATAATGGAAAATGCGTTGATCGTGGGGGACGTCAAAGTAGAAATAGGCTTCCATCCTTCTATCATGAATGTGAGCAGGCATAGTATTCCAAACACTTCCGCTATTTAGTATGGTTAAGCCCATTACCAACTGACAGCTTTTGATCCCGTCAAGGTGAATATATTTATTTATCGTGCGGGCGTTCGCTGTGCTGCTATCTCCTGCTTTAACTTTTACAACGTCTTTATAAGTTACAAATGAAGTTGGATAGGATTTGTGAGCCGGGGCAGACAAAAGATAAAAAACTGCAGGAGCGGATTGATCTTTTGACGAAAAAAGAACTTCTTTTGCCCCCATCCCTATATAGAGGCAATCGAGCTTATCTAATTCATGGCCCGTGCCATCTACCTTGATCTCTCCTTTGCCTGCTACATTAATAATACCAATCTCCCTCCGCTGCAAAAAATAATCTGAACGAAGGTTGGGAAAATTGGATAACGCTAAGCTTTTGGCAACCGGATGGGCCGCACCAATGATCATTCGGTCATAGTGCGTATAAACGCACCTGATCTCATCTTCTTTTACCAGTTCGTCAATAAGAAATCGCTCACGAATCTTGTCTGTTTGGTAATTCTTAAAGTCATCCGGATGGACGCCGTATATTGTTTTCAATTTGTTTTTTTACAGGGTTTTGAATTGCACTGATTTGAACATCAATATTACAATCTAACTCCCGAATTATAAAGCATTCGGCGCGGTATTTCTACGAAAACGTTATAGCCTGATCTCGCGCGCAGAGGTCTTCAAATTAGGTGCTCTCACAGGCCCGTTTATTATGGCAAAAGCAAGTAGGTAAATATATGGTTGAGCGAGGGACCGGTAAAATTATCAATATCTGTTCGATGATGGGCGAAGTTGGCAGAGAAACAGTGTCGGCTTATACAGCTGCAAAAGGGAGATTGAAAAAGCTAAAAACCTTGCAAATAAGGGCCCTGTTAAGTATAAATTCTTCAAACCCGAACTGTAAGAGCGATCGGATTCAATCTGTAGAGGTTGATGTTGTTGACGTAGTGGAAGCGGAAAATACAACCGCGGTTTTTTTTCTTTTCTCGATTGCAGTTTTGGGTGTGTTTATATGGGAGATGCGAAGTAACTGTAGCTCACGAAGTGATAATGCGTTATATTTGAAAATGCGCCTGACGCGATAGATTCTCTTGTAGCAAAGCTGTATTTTCAATGTCATCACGACTAATTAATACCACATTAGGTTTTTGCCCGGTTTTTTTGACTGAGCGTTGGGAGATGTGGTGCCAATATTGTGGTTTATCCATTAGTAATATTAAAAATCGTTGCGTTAATGAAAATACTTTTAAAGCAATAGAAGTCACACTTGAGTTGCTAATCTTACCAAATTTTTATCTATTAAATATTGGGTAAGGTTTTGCATACATGCTTCAACCGGATAGACGTCCGTCTTTAGGTGCAAGTCGGGGCATACAGGTGGTTCGTATGGGCTGCTTATTCCGGTAAAACTTTTAATAGTTCCGGTTAATGCCTGTTTATACATCCCTTTAACATCGCGTTGTTTACAAATTAACAGATCGGCATCTATATAAACTTCGGTAAAATAATCTTCACCAATTATTTCTTTTGCCATCTGGCGGTCGGCAATAAAAGGCGAAATAAGCGATGCAATAACCATTACACCGGCATGGTTTAACAGTCGGCAAATTTCGGCTACACGTCGTATATTTTCACGACGATCGGCTTCTGTAAAAGACAGATCTTTGTTAATACGGTGCCGCACGACATCCCCATCCAGATTAACCATACTTAAGCCCTTGTTACGAAGCCAGGTTTCAGTCAAAGTTGCCAGTGTTGACTTGCCCGAACAAGGCAATCCGGTAAACCAGAGCGTAACTGCGGCGCGGCTATTTATTAGACTTTTGTTCATGTCAGACGTGCTTGTGAAGATTTATATTATCTCTAATATAACAGATATTCTTGCTATCGCCCAAAAAAGTAGAGACAGAATGGTAATGGCGGGTGATAAGGAGTGGACAGTAAATTAAAAGAATGGCAAAAAACATGATATGAACACCTGCAAATGCAGCAAATCTTGTCTGAGCAAGCGCACGGTACGAATAAATCACCTCTGCCTGAGGTGCAAATTAGTAGAGAAAAAAAAGAAGGGCAAGCGACAAAAATTTGTGCTTGCCCAGTCTGGCTCCCCAGACTGGACGGAATTCGAACCAGTTGATTCAAGATTTAAAGTTTCTGAGTAATTTGAAAGTCGCTTAATTCATGGGGTTCGACTCCTCTCGGGGCTACCAAAAGGGAAGGTTATCGAAAGGTAACTTATTTTGACTGCCTTACCATAAGTTCGCTGGACCATCATTGACAATTGCACCAATATTAAAATATTCCGTCTTCTATATGCTCGGTCATCATCAAGGTAAGACCGTGCTACGTCACACCCACCTGCAGAAGAAAGTATCGAAAATCTAAAAAGAGTAGTTAATGATTGGTAAACTGGCAAGTTAGTATAGTCAAAGGTAACAGAACTCTCTGAACTTTTCCAGACCGCGTTCATCAATGGCCCCGGAATCTCTGGTTAAACTGAAATCTGACCGCCATCTACCACAAGTTCAGTCCCAGTTACAAATGACGATTCATCACTAGCCAGGAACAATACTGCATTGGCTATTTCATCCCCAGTGGCCGCTCTTTGCATAGGGTTCGATGAGTTGAGGTATTTCCGCCCCTCTTCACTGTCCATCAGCCCTATTGTCAACTCGGTTAAAGTAATTCCGGGATGTATCGAATTCACTCTGAGACCGGAGGAAGCATACTCCTTTGCCGCTGCCTTTGTCAGCAATCTTGACCCTCCTTTTGAAGCCGTGTAGGCAGGATGTGCCTTTGTAGCTATGAATCCAGCGGTGGAAGACATATTGATGATAGACCCTTTTCCGTTGGCAGTCATTTCGTTCGCCACAGCTTTGATCCCTAAAAACTGACTTACCAGGTTCACGTTTAATATTCGTTGAAAATCTTCCAAAGAAATATCCGCCCATTTTCCTGATTTGATCTCGATGCCTGCATTGTTGAATAGAATATCGATCCTGCCAAATTCATCTAGTGCAGATTGCACGACTACCATCCAGTCGTATTCGGAGGTCACATCTTGTCTCACTGCCAATATTTTGCCTCCGAAGGCTGCGATCTCTTCGGCAGCAAGTTTCAATTTGGGCTCGTTGATATCGGTTATCACCACTGCTGCCCCTTCGGCAGCGAATAATCCGGCTGTAACTTTTCCGATGCCACTGGCTCCACCTGTAATAATTGCTACTTTATTTTTTAACCTTTCCATTCTTTTTGATTGAGGAATGCTATCGGGTGTTACTATTAATCAGCTAAAAAGCGAACGGAACACCGTTTTCCAATCCTTTATTATACCCTTCTTGGTTGAATTTATAGAGAAACGGAGCGCGATGGGGGCCGATCCGCTTTGTTTCCTTCAGTTTTTCAACGATACCTGACGCCAATAGCTTTCTCTGGAAATTCCTTTCATCGAGTTTTTTTCCCAGGATGGTTTCGTAAAGTGCATGAATTTCGGGTAGCGTAAATTTTTCAGGAAGTAATTCGTAACCTATCGGAAAAAATGCGATATGCATACGCAAGGCACGTAAAGCTTCCGTTATAATTTGCTTATGGTCAAACATCAAAGGCGGAAGCTCATTCACCGGCCACCATTTAGAATCTGCACCCAGCGGCCATTTTTTGATCTTCACCGTCGAAAAGTCTGTCAAGGTATAATACGCCAGGGATACGAACCGATCAAAAATCCACAAATCTTTTTTAACCTCAACGCCAGTCAGTGCGCTCATGGTTGCAGCATTTTTTTCCGGATCGTCTGACCGGCTGACACCACCAAAACTTCGGAACTGCTGAAGAAAGAGATTTTCTAAACCGGTTCTTGACCGGGCAATGCGGTTAGCAGCTTCGTCTATCGATTCTGCTCTACCAACGTACCCGCCCGTGATCGACCACTTATTCGTTGCAATAGTCTGCTGTAACAGCACCTTTAACTCCTTATCGTGATAACCTAAAATTACATTATCGACCTGGATATTAGGGAGATAATTCTCGGGATGTTGAATGATATCTAATGCTGTGTAAGCCATAAAAAACTATTCTGTAAAAATAACAGAATTAATTTGAATTCTGATGTAACAAACATATCTTTATTCTGTCATATAAACAGAATATAATCAATCCATAAAAAAATGAAAAAGTTAAGCTTATTATTAGCTCTTATAATCGGGCTATTATTTTCACCAGCCGTAAAGGCTCAGTCTACAGCCAACTACTTTGTAGGGAAATGGGCAATTACTGTTATTGGCACTCCAAATGGAGATACTAAATTGACATTTGCTTTTGAGCGGAAAGACGGCAAGCTAATTGGCGTGGTGCGTGACTCCACCGATAAGGAGCTCTCTAAAATAACTCAAATTGACGAGTATGAAAAAACAATCAATGCTGAATTTACTGCCAATGAACATGAAGTTACATTATCGCTTAGCCCTGTGGATGATGACCATGTAAAAGGAAGCATAATGGGCATGTTTGATGCAAAGGGCACGCGTATCAAAGAAGCCGATCCGGAAAAGAAATAATGCCGCTTTTGACGCGCCTGTACCTCATTAAAAAATTAACATTATGCATATGCCTCGATTTTTCAAATCTTCAGTTTCAGCAGCAGTCCTGGCTTTTCTTTCGATAACGACAAAAGCACAAACTCAGCTACCCCAGTTAGGCAAAGATCCGGTTAGAGATATCGTAAAAGCAATGACGCTGGAGGAGAAAGTGCAACTCGTTACAGGCACCGGCCTGCGATTTGCTGGCGGTGGGCCGGTAGTTGGCGAGGCCGATGGAAGGGTGCCCGGTGCAGCAGGGAATACCATGAATATCAAGCGTTTTGGAATACCCGGAACGGTATTAGCTGACGGGCCTGCCGGAGTACGAATAGATCCTTTTCATAAAGGCGACAGTACAAAGTCTTATTATGCAACAGCATGGCCTGTAGGAACGTTGCTGGCATCCTCCTGGGACACCGCATTGGTAAAAAAGGTCGGTATTGCCTTTGGCAATGAGGTTAAAGAATATGGTGTAGATGTGATCCTTGCACCGGGAATGAATATTCAAAGGAATCCCTTAAATGGCCGAAACTTCGAATATTATTCTGAAGACCCAGTGGTGACCGGTTATATAGCTGCTGCGTTGGTAAAAGGGATACAGTCAAATGGCGTGGGAACTTCTATTAAGCACTTTGTTGCAAACAATATAGAAACTAACAGATCATCCATAAACGCCATTGTCAGTGAGCGGGCATTGCGTGAGATCTATCTTAAAGGTTTTGAAATTGCAGTGAAGAATGCCCGGCCTATGACAGTGATGAGTTCATATAACAAGGTTAACGGCACTTACACCTCCGAACGGTACGACCTGCTTACTACCATCCTGAGAAATGAATGGGGATTCAAAGGAATGGTCATGTCAGATTGGTATGGCGGAAGAAATGCAGCGGCTCAGATGAAAGCCGGCAATAATCTGATCGAGCCTGGAAGTAAATCAAGACAGCAAATGATCATTGACGCTATAAAAGATGGTAGTCTCCTTGAAAGCGACCTTGACAGCAATGTAGAACAGGTTCTGAATTATATCCTTAAGACGCCATCGTTTCGTAATTATCGCTATTCAAATGCCCCTGACCTGAAAGCGCATGCCGCCATTGCCAGAAAAGCCGCATCAGAAGGAATAGTTTTGCTGAAAAATGAAGGCGGTGCTTTACCGGTAAAGAAAAACACCAAACTCGCTTTGTTTGGGATTGGCTCGTACGAAACTATCCGGGGTGGAACAGGGAGCGGCGAAGTAAATACACCATATAATGTGAGCATTTTTGAAGGCCTGACTCACGCGGGATTTCAACCTTATCGAAAGTTGTCCGAATTGTATAAGGCATTTATTAACAATGACCAAAAGGCGCATCCCAAAAAAGGAATGACAATAAACGCGCCACGCATGATACCGGAAATTGCTGCGACAGATTTACCAATAACAGAAGCCGCCGAAAACAACGATATAGCCATTTTTACCATTAGCAGAAATGCAGGGGAAGGTAATGACAGAAAAGTTGATAACGATTTTAACTTGTCGGCTACTGAAGCCGCAAATTTGGCTGCGGTTGCCAGCGCCTTCCACGCAAAACATAAACGTGTTGTTGTATTGCTCAATATTGGCGGCCCAGTTGAAACAGAAAGCTGGCGCAACCAGGTAGATGGTATTTTGCTGGTATGGCAGCCGGGTGAAGAAGGCGGAAACGCGATTGCTGATGTGGTTAGCGGCGTTGTTAATCCTTCTGGAAAACTGGCAGTCACCTTCCCGGCAAAATACGAGGATGAGCCCTCAGCCCCAAATTTCCCTGGCGAACCTGGGCCAAAGATACCAACTGAGGCTATTTATAAGGATGGCATCTACGTAGGTTATCGCTATTTTAATTCGTTTCATGTAAAGCCTGCATTTCCATTCGGATATGGCTTAAGCTATACCAAATTTAAATACAGCAATTTGAAACTAAGCTCAACCGTTTTCAAAGGCCAATTAACCGCTAAGGTAACGGTTACCAATACGGGCCGCCAACCAGGGAAAGAAATCATACAGTTATACCTAAGTGCGCCGCACAAAAACATGGATAAACCGGCTGAAGAATTAAAAGGCTTTGCAAAAACAATGCTTCTAAAACCAGATGCGTCGCAAACTCTCACTTTTTCGGTTAAGGCAGCCGACCTCGCCTCCTTTGACACTGCTACATTATCTTGGGTAGCCGAGGCTGGCAGGTATATCCTAAAAATCGGCACATCCAGCGAAGACATCAAACTATCGAACACTTTTAGTTTGAACAAAGAAATTATCGTTGAAAAGGTTCATAAAGCACTTCCACCTGAGGTACAGGTAGATGAACTTAAGAATAACGGGAAATAAAAGATATTAAAAAAGCATAAAAATGAAAAGTTTAAGATTTACCAAAAGCGAAGTGACCTCCTCCAGGCTCATGTTAAGCTTTTTTACTATGCTAGTTTTCGGCATTTCGGTTGCCAGAGCGCAGAATAGTTTGGTACATGACGCAGGTCTGGCGAAAGATTTTAAAACAAGCGATACATTATTCAGACAGCCCTTCATAGATGTGGATGAATGGCGTGACAAACCGGTCAGGCACAGGTATATTCACGGCGGCTTTACTGGAACCAGTTCAAAGTTCTCGTTTTATTTCCCTCAAAAAGAAAGATATCAGGGACATTTCTTTCAATATATAACTCCCTTCCCTGATAGCGAAAATGGTTCGCAAGGAAGAACCGGTGAGGAAGACAAAATAGGATTTTGCCTGAATCACGGCGCTTATTTCGTCGAAACCAACGAGGGTGGAAATTTCAGCTTTACCAATCCACCTAAATCGGACCCATCACTGGCAGCCTACCGGGTAAATGCAGCATCAGCCGAGTTTTCACGAGTGGTCGCAAATCATCTATATGCGTGTAAACGCCCATACGGGTATGCCTTTGGCGGCAGCGGCGGTGCTTATCGCACCGTTGGCGGCTTTGAAAGTACAGATGGTGTTTGGGATGGAATAGTTCCTTATGTATTGGGTTCAGACCAGGCCATTCCAAACGTATTTACGGTCCGCATGTATGCTATGACTGTTTTGAGGGATAAGTTCCCTCAAATTGTCGATGCCATCGAACCCGGCGGAAGCGGCGATATGTATGCGGGTCTGAATGATGAAGAAAGGTCAGTGCTCGGGGAAGTTACCAAAATGGGTTTCCCTGTGCGAAGCTGGTTCGGGTATAAAAACCTGGGGATACAAGGTTTTTCGGTGTTATACCAGTCGATCGTTGGCATAGATCGCCAATATTTCAATCATGACTTTTGGAGCCTGCCCGGTTACCGGGGATATGATTCACCTGCATCATTGATAAAGGGCCGAATTCAGCAACCGAATATTATCAAGGCGCCGATAGAGATTGACCAGGCGGTGAGTTTAGGACTGGCAAAGCCGGTATCGGCGCAAGACCGAGGTACAGCAGAGGCTGCCTGGAAAAGTGTTGGAGGAGCACAGGGGGGTATGCCTGTTGCTCTTCAATTGCAGGACAAGCTTAAGGACGTTTATTTCCTGGGCGGCGATTTGATCATTAAAAGCGGCCTTGCCGCTGGAAAAGTCCTGACGATAACTAAGATCATGGACGACAAGGTGGTTTTTGGCCCTGTCGACCCGGCCGTGATTGCAAAACTTAAAGTCGGGGATACGGTAACAGTCGACAATTCAAACTTCCTGGCGATACAAACCTATCACCGCCACCAGGTGCCGGGTAAAGAGTATTATGTATGGGATCAGTTTCGCAATGCAGACGGCACCCCTAAATACCCGCAGCGCCCCCTTTTGTTGGGGCCGTTGTTTACCAAAGGAGCGGCCGGTATCCTACCGACGGGCAAGTTCAAGGGTAAAATGATCTTACTTGAGTCACTTTGGGATCGTGAAGCTTTTCCATGGCAAGCAGATTGGTACCGTACGAAGGTAAAGGCAAACCTGGGCGAAAGTATAGATAATAACTTTAGGGTATGGTTTACTGATCGTGCCCTGCATGGCGATATTTCGCTGGAAGACGATCCAACCGAAACCGTTAGTTACCTCGGCGTATTGCAACAAGCGCTTCTTGATATGAGCGCCTGGGTTGAAAAAGGTATAGCTCCGGCGGCCAGTACTAATTACAAAATAGTCGACGGGCAGGCAGTAATTCCAGCCGCAGCAAATGAACGACATGGAATACAGCCTGTGGTAATGTTAAAAGCAAACGGAAGTAAGCGCGCCGAAGTGAAAGTTGGTCAAACAGTAAAGTTTACGGCAGTCGTGGATGTACCCGCACATATGGGCAAGGTGGTCAAAGCTGCATGGAATTTCGAAGGGTTACCTGACGACTTCTTTAAAAAAGGCGGTGATTTCCATGGTTGGAATTTTTTGACGTCCGGTGTCTTTCCGATTGCTGCCAAATGGAGCGCAACGGGCAAAACAGGATCTAGTGTTAAAGTAACAACGACATATAAGTTTTCAAAATCCGGAACCTACTTCCCAACGTTAAGAGTAGCGTCTCAGCGGCAAGGAAATGCCAATACCGTATTTACCCGTATTCAAAATCTGGACAGAGTAAGGGTGGTAGTTAAATAAAACGCAGCATCAAATCCCTGGCAATATGAGAAAGCCCGAAATAAATAAAACGATCAAATGCAAGAACTGTGGCTTTGAATTTAACGGAAACTTCTGCAATAATTGCGGGCAGGATGCTAAGGTTGGGAAATTAGATAGTCACTTCATTTTGCACGAGTTGCAACATGGGATTCTGCACGTTGACAGCGGCATTTTATTTACTCTTGGAAGGCTCCTCATTAACCCAGGCAAGTTTTTGAAAAACTATATAAGAGGCGAGCGTGTCAGGCATTTTAAACCGTTCGCCTTCCTGGTCATAATATCCGGAGTTTATGCTTATGCCTCCCATTATTCCAAGGAAGCTAATTTTATTAACTACAAAAGTCCAAATCATAATGTCAACATTGCGATCTCTATTTTAAATCATTGGGCGAATGAACATTACTTAATTGTTTTATTAGCGACCTTACCGTTGACATCACTTATCTATTTCCTGATTTTTAAGGGTTATCGAATCACTTATTTGGAGCATTTGGTAATTAATTCCTACCTCAGTGGGGTAAGGATTATCGCGCGACTTGCACTGTTACCTTTTTTATATTTTGTTAATGACAGAAGTATAGCGGGTTTGGAATTTGCAGCTGATCTTTCGATTCCTGCACTTTTTTCTGTTTGGGCTTATACAGTTTATGTTGGCCCGGGGAAAAATGTTAGTCACTTTTTTCTATCTTTCTTCGCCTATTTAATTACTCTAATAGTTAACATTGGACTCATTGGCGGATCCTTGTATATACTTAGCCACGTTTTCCCATCGGATTGATTGCTATAAATGTCGGAGGTTGGTCTCAGTTAGCCCTTTTCAGCGTCACTCAGTTATCACTCTTGTATCTACTTGTAAACAACGAAATAGGGAGAAAAAACGTAGAGCAAGCGACCGTTTTACCGTGCTTGCCCATTGTGGCTCCCCAGGCTGGACTGAATTCGAACCAAATCTTGGCGCAACTTCAGTTTTTAAGTACATTGAAAGTAGCTTAAAAGCAATTTTGAGCTTCAGACTAAGGAACTAAATTCGTGGCCAAGATCATGTGGAGTCATTGCGGTAGTTAATAATCATTATAAACCCTTATTGCCTTAAATTTTTTATGCTGGCCTATTGGCCCTGTAATGAAGGCAACTGGCAAAGAAAAAAGTCCCAGGGTTACTGCGGGCTTTCTCGCAGGGCTGCTGTACGGCAGGAAAACGCATGCTACGCCAGCAATAAATGTAAAAGTAGTAATCGTACTAACTGTATTACAAATTCTCGATGCCCGGGCTTTTCGTAATGCTAACGGATTGTCCTGTACATAATCTACCAAGTTTCTGCCCGTTAAATCCACAATATCCGCCTCGCCCTGCTTTTGGAGGTAATAATTATAAATCGGGTGCGAAGTTGTATTTGTAGCAGTATGAGTAATGGATGTGCCTGCAAGGCGCCTTAGCAACATTATTTTGCCATAGTAAACCCCGTCGTATAGATTGCCATCTTTTACGCCATAGTAAGCTTCGCCAGTCTTTATAGCACTCAGGCTTGCAGTCGGATACGATTGCGTTCCAGCTTGTACATTTGTTGAGCTTATATCGACCGATGGTACGTCTATTCGCTTTCCATCGATCGTGACCAGATAATTGGAGGTTTCATCTTTTATTCCTTGGGTAATAAGGCGTGGTTTGCAGGATGTTAATACGAGGAAACACAATAAAAAAATGGAGATCTTTTTCATAATACCGGATAAGGTTTTGTTGATTATAGCTGGATAATTCCGGCGGGAAAATAGCTAAATTGAGCTTAGACCGCAAACGTGGAAGATAATTTTTAATTATTATTTCGTCGTTATAAATCCAAACTACAATTAAAGTCCTGTTTCCCAAGCATCACTGTTGCTGCGCCGTTGCTGATGTTGTCATCAAACTGATCTGCGTGATTATGCCAACAAAGAATGGGGCGGCTTGTTGGGTACATTGTATTTACAGCGGTGGCGTGCTTTCAGGGCCAGCGTAATTGATGAGCTTGATGGAAAGCAATCGATGCCTGATTTTTTCAGAATGGAACGACAATGGGCCGACGGCAAAAAAGACTAGGTAGAATCATTAGGAAGGATTTCTATACCTAAAAACCCAGACAGTTGGGTAGCATTAAAGGGTGGACCAGACCATCCTTTTTCGAGGGCATTTAAAACCAAATCCCTAGCCCTGCTTCGGATCTCCTCAACTGGGTTACTATTGTTTGATTCTTCTATTAATTTTATGACTGATTTATGAGTCCAAGCTTTCATTTTATCTGCAATTGTCTTGCAAATATCGCTTGCGGGAATGCATTTCAATATTAAAGTTTGGGTTATGTGATTAACAATTGGGTTTAAGTAAAATTATATAATATAAGCACCGAAATGCAACCCGTGTTTTCAAGGTATTTTTTGAGGAGCTCTATTTTTATTCTTTATAGTAGGAAGTGAAGCAAGATACTATTATGAATTCCAAATTTTGATTTGCTTTTTTTTCTTGATTGGGATTTTAGGTTATGAAAAGAGTGTTTTTCTATATCGATTTTAGCTTTGTTTTTCCAACTGCAAGATGTCTTTTGTCGGACAAAAAGTCCCTTGCCCTGCGGGGCAGTTTTGGGATTCGCAACTCATCCCTTTTATGCTTTTTTATTTCTGCTAGAGCTTATAGCATAGCTGGTCCCATTTCGCAATAATTTGTACCTTTGTTCAAAGCCTTAATTCTTCCTTGCTTATGTTATTCGGTAATTATCGTAATCATACTGATGCAAAAATCAACTCATCTCTATTGTGGGAATACAATATTGAAAAAATTGATTTTTCTAAAATGAGAAACACCATCGTGCAAAGGGTGATCGAACGGGGATGGCCGGAAGATTGGTACGCTATTTTAAATTTATATGGGGTTAATGGTGTCAAACAAGCCATCACAGAATTACCCTATCTCAATAATAAAGACATGAACTTCGTTAGCCATGTTTTCGATTTACCTGTAAATGCACTAAGATGCTATACAAACAAACAGTCAGCTCAGCGACACTGGAATTACTGAAACGACTGATCAATGATCCTTCTTTAACTGATTTTTTTCTCGTAGGCGGTACGGCTTTATCGCTCCAAATAGGCCACCGAATCAGTATCGACCTTGATTTCTTTACTACATCAGAGTTCGATCAAATTGCACTTATGGACACGCTTGAGGACAATCATGGACTTGTTGCAGACTTCCATGAGAAAAATACACTCAAGGGAAAGATCGAAGGAATTAAAGTGGATTTAATCACCCATAAATATGGGTTGTTGTCACCATTGATCGAAATTGACGGAATTAGAATGGCAGGTTTGCAGGGTATTGCTGCTATGAAAATGAATGCTATAACCCGCTCACGAACTCGCGTTAAGGACTTTATCGACATTGCCTATTTGTCGTCGAAAATGTCTGCGATCGAGATAATGGAATGCTGTCTTAAAAAATACCCCAATCACAATCCCTTGATGGCGATAAAATCCTTGCTTTATCATGAGGATATTGATTTTTCAGAACCGATTGAAATCATCGATAGTGATTACCAGTGGTCATTTGTCGAACAAAGACTTAAGGATATGGTAAACCAGCCAGAACGGATTTTCAATCCCCTTTCGTATAGCAATGATAAAAACATTGAACAATCGAAAGGAAATAGGCCTCGCTTGGGGCGTTAGGCTTAAGCTAGTCAGTAAAGAAATGCAATGCCGGAATATTTTTGAAATGGATTCCGAAGAATTTTCCAAATACTTGGAACCTATAGCTGCCACATTGATCGCTAAAGCCTTTGATGATGGGCTATATGTTTCATATCCTGCTGACGGCAACATGCCTAATCGTTTTATACATGAATATAAAGATGGAAGAACGGTTGTAGTAGAGATCGACTTGGACACAGGGAAAGAACACATCGTACCGCTTCCACAAAATTAGCACCGCAGGGAGACAGTAAAGGGTATATAAACCGCGATGATAGGATCGCGGCCCTTGACACTTTCCCTGCTTGCTGCTGCCAGTTGTTTAAGCGTTGCAATGCGTTAGTATGTACTGATTTTTTTACGCTTGCCTGTAATAAACTCCATAGTGCTGCGTCATAAGGATGCATCGGGCGAAAGCCCGGTCGTATTTACAAAATTACCTGGCTTCGGCTGATGGGTTTCTGTGAATACGGCGACCACTCTCCGGCCAGTTAATTCGCCGGAAGCGCCCTTCTGAAGTGGTTGCAGAAGATCAGTGATTTTCCGGTCAGAATAAACCTTCGAATTATTGTCTATGAAGGCCGGACTATCCGAGAAGAGGAACATTACTCCTCAGCAAGCAGTAAAAATTTTGGAGCAAAGTGGCTTAAAAGTAACTGAAAAAGATGCTGAAAAAGTCTTGTATATAATGTATTTTTTGGCTAAATTAATTGTAAATCAGAACCTTATAAAATGAAAATAGCTGACCTTTATATTCGTGTAAGCACTGACGAACAAGCTGATAAGGGCTACTCTCAAAGAAGCCAGGAAGAAGTTTTACGGCGGTACTGTGAGTTGAATAAAATCACCGTCCGCAGGACAATTTTTGAAGACCATTCCGCAAAAACCTTTATGCGCCCGGAATGGCAAAATCTTTTGGTGGATTTAAAAAACAAGCGTGGTCAAATCGACTTGGTATTGTTTACCAAATGGGATCGGTTTAGCCGCAATGCGCCGGATGCATACCAGATGATTAATACGCTCAAAAATCTTGGCATTGAACCACAAGCGATCGAGCAGCCATTGGATATGGAAGTGCCCGAAAATAAAATGATGCTTGCCATTTACCTGACTGCTCCGGAAATTGAAAATGACCGGAGAGCGCTAAATACTTTTTATGGCTTGCGAAGGGCAAAGAAGGAAGGGCGCTGGGTTTCACAAGCACCCGTTGGTTATGTAAACAGACATGATGAGCGAGGGAAGAAATACATAGCCATCGATCCACCACAGGCCAAAATCATGAAATGGATTTTTGAGGAACTCGCAAAGGATTACATTCTTCTGAACAGGTTTTTAAAAAAGCCCATGAAATGGGTTTAGAATGTAAAAAGAATAATTTCTTTAACCTGATCCGAAATCCTGTATACTGCGGTAAAATTCTTATCCCGAAATATAAGGATGAAGAAACGCACATGGTAAAGGGACTTCATGAGGCAATCATAAGCGAAACTCTTTTCTACGATGTTCAGGATATTATAGACGGAAAGAAAAAGGTTAGCAAGGGCAAAATACATTCGCCGGATTTGTTGCCACTAAGAGGCTTCATTCGGTGCTCAAGATGCAATCGCATATTGTGCGGTAGCGCTTCAAAGGGCAGGAACGGCTATTATTACTATTACCACTGTTCGTCGGCTTGTGGTTGTCGATTTAAGGCTGAAATTGTAAACGAAACCTTTGAAGCTCAATTGCGACAATTTACAATTTCTCCCGACTATGCAGAGTTGTTCAAGGCTGTTATAGTAGATACCTATAAAAGCACCAATCAAACAAAAGACGATTACTCCAGGCTTGTAAAAGTTATTGACGACGAAAACAATAGAGTAAGAAAAGCAAGAGAGTTGTTATTAGCTGGGGATATTGACGGCGGAGATTTCAAGATAATCAAATCTGAAAGCGAAAAGAAGATTGAAAGATTGGAAGCCAAACTAGCTGAAGTAATTCAGAATCAAAACGCATTCGTCGATATTGAGCCACTTGTTAACAGCGCAATTGAGCGTTTGACCAGGCTCGACTTAATATACTATCAATCATGTAACCCTCCCTTAAATCGAACCGGTGTTTATCGGACTAATTGATTCAAAAATATATTATTGTTGTTAGAAATGTGGTGATGTTGGGAACTCAATCGAGTTTTCAATATCTCCACGTTTTAATTGCCGGTAATAGTCTGG
>Ga0207647_10000168_pt1 | contig 52172 bp, 49 predicted proteins | sample KBSCornC2_FD_184295 | JGI IMG/M metagenome (GOLD analysis project Ga0207647, IMG submission 184295) | Corn rhizosphere microbial communities from Kellogg Biological Station, Michigan, USA - C2 (SPAdes) (version 2) | ecosystem: Host-associated > Plants > Roots > Rhizosphere ... | reverse complement strand
ACTTGCCTTCTTGCTGCACGGATTTCCGGCTGAACGGTCAGGCGTTCGGTGTGTCGTCAGGTTCAGCCTTTAACGCCACCGAGGGCTAAGCCGGCCGTCATGCGGCGGCGGAACGCGTAATAAATGGCGATCGGCGGCAGCGAATAGATGATCGCGGTCGCCATCATGTAGTTCCAAGGCGATTCGTCGCTGTTGAGGAATTGCGCCAGCGCCACCGGGACGGTCATGCTCTGCTTCGAAGACAGCAGCAGGAACTGGTAGAGATACTCGTTCCACGCGAGCAGCAGCGCGTAGGTGCCGACCGCGACCAGTGCCGGCGTCATGAGCGGCAGGTAGATATGGACATAGACCTGGAGCGGCGAAGCGCCGTCAATGCGTGCGGCCTCGTCGAGCTCGATGGGAATGCTGACAGCATATTGCTGGAAGATGAAGATCGCATACGGCGTGGCGAAAGCCTGCCAGCGCGAAGGCGCCACGCTCGGGTTCACCTACGTCAACGACGATCTGAAGGACCGCGTGGTCAAGCTGGCGGCCGATTTTGGCTTGGAAGAAACCAAAGGAACGGTAGAAGGCCGTGAGCTTGTTGACGTCCGTGTCGATCTGCTCCCGGTCGACATGGTGGCGCGCTAGCTGGCTGGCCAGCGTGCGCTCGGTTTCCGCCGCTGCCGCGTCCGCTTCGCTGGTAGCCTGGGCCATCGGGGCGGTCATGGTATGGTCCATGTCGCCCATCCGCTCGGCACGGCCTGCGGCATCCCATTGCAGGTGGAGAGTTTGCGCCATCTGTTCCTGCACGGCACACAGTTGCTCGTTGAGCAGGATATCCGTCGCGAGCTGCCGCCCCCTGGCCACCGTTTGCCAGGCCTCCCACGCAAGGCTCGCATCGACTTCGGCCGTCGTTGCGCGGGCCTCGGCCCGGCGCGCACGCAGCGTGATCAGGCCATTGACCGGTTCAGCAATTGCTGCCGTCCATGCCGTCGCATCGCCCGCGCCGGCGAGCAGGTAACCCAGGCTGCCGGAAAGTGAAGGATTGGGCGGAAGCGCGCCGGCTTCCGCCTGTGCACGTGCCTCCGCTCGCCGCAACCCGGCCAGCTTCAGCGAAGGGTTGTTCTGCAGGATCAGGCGCGTAATGTCCGCCTGGGTGAGCGCTGCGGAGACCGCTGCCCCCCCGTGCAGCGCGCTAACGGTGTCGGTGTAGCGCGCTTCATGGTCAAGCGGTAGCGGCGCGTAGTGCGCGCACGCCGCCAGGCCGGCGGCAATAAGGCCACATAGTAGTGGCCTGGCCAGGGATACAGGCATGCGAAACAGGCGTCCGTGGAGAACTGCCCCTCACGCTATCCAAGGTGGCTTAGGAGAATCTGTGCGACCTAAGCCCCATCCGCCGGGATCATGTAGCCGAAGCCACGTACCGTCCTGATCATCTCCGCACCAAGCTTGCGGCGCAGGGCGTGGATAAGGACCTCGAGCGCATTCGGACCCACATCCGATTCGGCGCCGTAAATGGAGCACTCTATCGCGTCGCGCCGCACGATCCGCCCTACGCGTTCCATCAGGACCTGCAGCAACGCGAACTCACGCCGGGTCAGCTCAACACGCTGGCCTTCCCTGCGCACTTCAAGGCGCGAGACATCCATGGTGACAGCGCCGGCGCTAAGCACATTGTCAGCCAGCCCTTGCGAGCGTCGGCAGAGCGAACGAATCCTCGCTGCCAGCTCATCAAGATGAAACGGCTTGGCAAGGTAATCATCGGCGCCTGCATCCAGGCCCCGGACGCGATCCTGCACGGTATCGCGGGCGGTGGTCACCAGGATGGGCGTTCGGATACCTGATCGCCGCGCCTCGCGCAGCACCTCGATGCCATCCATCGAGGGTAGCCCCAGGTCGAGCAGGACCAGGTCGGCATCGCGCTGCCTGAGCGCCTCGAGGGCCGCGTTGCCATCTCGCAGCCACATGACGGTGTAGGTGAGCTGCTCCAGCGCTCGCTTGATCGACCCACCCAGGCGCTCGTCATCCTCGACCACAACGATATGCATAGCGGCTCCCCATGAATTTACGAGGGCCATTGTCAGGGTTCTGATGGCCGGCGCATTACACAGGTTCGGCTAAGGCATTCATAAGCTACCTGAGTAACGGGATTATCTCGCCGATTTTCTCAACTCATTCTCCTTTACCGAATCCACAACCGGAGTCGTTGCGCCCCAACGGATCGAATGCCGCCCATTTGTTATTGCGAATCATTATCACATGCGTTAATGTTTCACGCCGCAATTACTTCACCTCTCCGCGAAAGCGTACGACGCCCGATTAACCCGGGCGCCGCCGGACTCGCTTTGCCCGCGTTCCGCGGGAACCAACGTTCAAGGGAAAACCCACCATGCCGTCGTACATCACCTCGAGGTCCGTTCCGCCCCGCCGCTTGGTCGCAAGCGCCATCGGCCTGGGCACCGATGCCTACCGTCGTGGCACCGCGGACTGGAACCAGATGTTCGGCGACGACTCCGCGTTCCGCCTGAACCTGATGGCGCACGATGCGAACATTCCCGGTCGCAACGGCCCCGACCAGAGCCGCTGGGGCGTCGCGCCCTCGGTCACGTTTGGCCTGCATGCCGATACCAGTGTCACGTTGAGCTACTACCACATGCAGACGGATGACACGCCCGACAGCGGCATTCCGTACAACAACCCCAACAACGCACCCACGCGCAGCGGCAGCCCCATCGACGTGCCGCGCGACACCTATTACGGCCTGCTCGATCGCGACTTCCAGAAGCAGAAGAACGATATCGGCCAGATCGTGGTCAAGCACAACTTCGCCGATGGCTGGCAGTTGCGCAACACCTCTGTCTACGCACGCTCCACCAACGATTACCTGTGGACCCAGCCGGACGACAGCAACGGCAACTTCCTTGCCAACGGTGGTATCTGGCGCCGTGCCAACAACCGTATCAGCGCCACCGATTCGCTCACCAACCAGACGGACCTCACGGGTGCGTTCGAAACCGGCTCGGTGAAGCACACCATCGCGGCCGGCGTCGAAATCGCCAACGAGAAAACCAACCGCTCGCAATACCTGGTGGACCCGGCGAAGAACGCCTCTGACACGCACAATATTGGCGCGATCAGCAATGGCGCCTGCTCGGCGAAGTACGGTATTGGCGCCGCTTCGAACTACTGGTGTGCACCGGTGATCGACCCGAATCCTCACGATCCGTGGCAGGGTGCGTTGATCGGAGGCCAGAACCCGAACCGCATCACCACGAACACGCGCTCCGCGTGGGCGTTCGATACGATGGACTTCAACGAGATGTGGTCGCTGAACCTGGGCGGCCGCTATGACCACTTCGAGACCAAGTCCACCGCGGTGACCACGGCCACGAACGCCACCGTGCGCGTGCGCAACAACTCGTCGTTCTGGAACTGGCAGGCCGGCCTGGTGTTCAAGCCGGCGGAGAACGGCAGCATCTACGCGTCGTGGGGCACCTCATCCAACCCACCCGGCGTGGATGCGGGCGATGGTGCCGATGGCATTGCCGCGACCAACGATTCGCTCAAGCCCGAGAGCAGCCGCAACCTGGAACTCGGCAGCAAGTGGGACCTGCTGGATAACCGCATTTCGCTGACCGGGGCGGTGTTCCGCAGCGAGAAGAGCAATGTGCGCGTCGCCACCGGTGGCCGCGGCAGCGTCATGGTCAACGCGGGCAAGCAGCGCGTGGATGGCGTGGAAATTGGCATCAACGGCCGCATCACCGAGAAGTGGAACGTGTTCGGTGGCTACACCTGGCTGGATAGCGATCTGGTCAAGCCGGCGCCGGCGGATGCGGCGAGCAAGGGCAACCAGTTCCCGAACACGCCAAAGAACAGCTTCACGCTGTGGACCACCTACGCGTTCACCCCGCGCTTTACCCTGGGCGGCGGCGCATACGCCATGGATCGCGTATACGGCAACACGGCGAACACCAAGTGGGTGCCGGGCTACACGCGCTACGACCTGATGGCCTCGTACGTACTGAACCACAACGTGACCCTGCAGTTGAACGTGCAGAACCTGACGAACAAGTACTACTTCGACAAGGCCTATGCAGCGCACTACGCCAACGTGGCTCCCGGCCGCGTCGGCATCCTCAGCGCCAACTTCCGCTTCTGACCCGAGGAAGCCCGGGCCGGCTCACGGCGGCCCGGGCATAACGCCATGCTCCTGCAGATCGAAAACCTCATCACGGCCGACGACGCCGCCACCATTCTTTCGCGTTTGCGCGACGCACGGTGGGAGGACGGCCGCGTGACTGCGGGCTACCAATCCGCCCAGGCCAAGCACAACGCACAGGTCGCCGAGGACGATCCCATCGCCCGCGCGCTGGGCGATGCCGTCGTCGACCGGCTGCTGGCCCATCCCACCTTCTTTGCCGCCGCCCTGCCGCTGCGCATCTACCCGCCGTTGTTCAATCGGTACGAAGACGGCCAGGGCTTCGGCATGCATGTCGATAACGCGATACGGTATGACCGCCGGCAGATGCCGCCGCTTGCCGTACGCACGGACCTCTCCGCCACCCTGTTTCTCAGCGATCCCGAGTCCTACGACGGCGGCGAGCTGATCGTTGAAGACACCTACGGCACGCACGCGATCAAGCTGCCGGCGGGCCACCTGGTGCTGTACCCGGGGAGCAGCCTGCACCGTGTGGAGCCGGTGACCCGGGGCACGCGCAACGCGTGTTTCTTCTGGGTGCAGAGCATGGTGCCCGATGCGATGCGCCGGCGGCTGCTGTTCGATATGGACCTCTCCATCCAGGAGCTGACTGGCCAGGGTGCGGATAAGGACGCCGTGCTGCGGCTGACCGGGGTCTATCACAACCTCTTGCGCGAATGGTCGGTCACGTGACCGCGTTCGACGTAGAGGCGTTTGGCACCGAGCTCACCACTTCATCGGCGGCGGCGCATGCCTATGCGTTGCGCCTGGCGAAGGACGGCGATGCCACGGCCCAGACGATCGTCGGCCAGATGTTCCTGGATGGACAGGGTTGCGACGCCCAACCTTCCGAGGCGGTGTACTGGTTCATGCAGGCAGCGCACCTGGCGTCACCCATGGCGATGAACATGCTGGGCCGCTGCCATGAAAATGGCTGGGGCGCCGTGGTCAACCACGAGCTGGCGGCCGTGTGGTTCCGCCGCGCCGCCGAACACGGGCTCGACTGGGGCATGTACAACTACGCCCACGTGCTGGAGCAAGGGCGTGGCGTACGCGAAAACCGTGCCGCCGCGTTCGAGTGGTTCGGCCGGGCCGCGGCCCTTGGCCACGCACGGGCCATGTGTTTCCTGGCGCGCTACTACGAGCATGGATGGGAGACGGCGCAGGACGTTTTGCGTGCGTATGCACTGTACGAAGCCTCCGCGAACGCCGGTGACTACCGCGGCGAATGCGCCTGGGCTTCGGTGCTTGCCGGCCAGGGCCGCCACGACGAGGCAAGAGCTTTTCTTGCGCGTGGCCTTTCGAAGGCACCCGAATCCTTCATTAGCGCCATGAAGGACGTGCTTCTCGCCGACCCGGTCAGCGAAGTCAGGGCGCTTTCGAGCCTTTGCGACGGTCCTTTGGGCTGACCGGACCGAACGTCCGCTCAATATCGTCGAGCGCACGCGCTACCTGCTCCGCCGCCCCTGGGTATGCATGCACCAGGGCCGCCACCCGCGCGCTCAGGGAAACGGCCTTCCCCTGCGTTGCATCCACGGGTAACGGGATGCTGAGGCATTCGCACAACCGGCGCGCCGTCGGCGTGAGGGTCACCGCTATGCCGCGCTCGATGCGCGAGATCTGCGAGCGATGAACGCCGCTCAGCACGGACAAATCTTCTATGCGCATATCGGCAGCCAGCCGCGCTTCGCGAATCTGAGCACCCAGTGCCTGGGCACCTGAAGCACCAAGTGGCAAGCGGGTATGGGTACGAGGGGCTTTCGTTGAACGTGCAGGCATCTGAGCCACGGAACCGCAGGGAGGAACGCGAACCACCCTATTCGATGTACCTTAGGCCGCACTTACAGATGGAGTGACGATGAGGTTGCCAGCCCAATGGATGGCGGCTCTTGCTACTATCCAAGCACCACACGCGCTAGCAAAGGAGAGTGCCAATCATGTGCAGACCATCCGCGATGGTGTCGCTTGCCGTGATCGCATTAATCACCAGTGGTCCCCCGGTTTTCGCACGATCGGCTGACAGGACGCTTCCGGCAAACGCGAACGGCATCCGATTCACCGGCGATATCGGCCCCAATTCTCACTCCCAGTTGGATGACAAGGTCGTGGTCACGCAGGGGACGCTCAAAATCACCGGCGCGCACGCAGACGTGTATACGGATAACGGTGGCGCCGTATCTCGCGTAGTCGTTACGGGCGAGAACGCACATATCGAACAGATCGACGACGCCAATCACCTGATGAGCGCCGACGCTCGGAGCATCGATTACTCGGTAGACAAAGGGGCCGCTGTACTAACCGGCTCGGCCCGCGCGCAGAAACAAGGTGGAGGAGCGATCACAGGCGATCGGCTCCGATACAACACGGGAACAGGGACGTTCGACGTCCAAAGTACCGGCTCGTCGCTTGTTCATGTCACTTTCGATGCAAAGCCGACGGGAGCACCCAGTCCGAATCCCAATCCATGAAACACCCAACATAATCTGCGCGTGACATCCACGCACGAAAAAGGGCGGCTGACGCATCAGCCGCCCTTTTTCGTCTAGCGCCCAATCAGCCGATCAACGGTTGACCCAATGGCACTGCTGCACGGTGTGATAGTGATGGTGGCTGTCGTAGACGCGATGCGGCTTGCAAACCTTGTGGCGCGTCACGTGATGCGGCGGGTGATGATCATCGGCCTGGGCGGCAAGCGGCGCCATGAAGGCGGCGCCCAGCACGAGCAGGCCGAGAAGACGCGTACGCGTGCGAGTTACGCTTCCGGCGGTGTGGTTGGTCATGCTGTTCTCCCGTGTGTGGTGGAACACAACGTCGCTTTTCCATGCGACGCAGTCAATACAATTTCAAACGCCACCATGGGTGCGTTCATGTACCTCTACGCGGGGCGAAAACTCGCAATTTCTTTCGCATTCCCAGGCTTTGCACTAGGCTTTGTTAGCTGCGCTTCCCGGCGGACGTACAGATCGCCGCCCGCTACCGCCGATTGAATACTGCACCGCCCAACCCCATCCGTAAGCGAACGATCAGGAGCCAGGTACAGGAATGAGCGGCGAACGCAGGGCGAAATCACGGAATATTGGCGCGTTGCGCAACCTTTGGCCGTTCATGAAGCCGCACAAGGGCCTGGTATTCGGCTGGCTGATCTTCCTGGCCCTGTCTTCGGGCGCCTCCCTGGCCCTGCCCCCGGCGCTCCGGCACATCATCGACCGGGGCTTCCTGGCCTCGAACGTGGCCACCATCAACGGCACCTTCCTGGCCCTGTTCGGGGTGGCCGTGGTGCTGGCCATCGCCACGGCCGGGCGCTACTACTGCATCGCCCTGCTGGGTGAGCGCTCGCTCGCCTCCTTAAGGGCAGCGCTATACAAGCACGTCATCGGGCTGGACGTGGGCTTCTATGAAAGCACCCGGGTTGGCGAACTCACATCGCGCCTGGGTACCGATACCGAGGTCGTACAGACGCTTGTCGGCTCGGGCATTTCCGTGGCGCTGCGCAGCGCCGTGATGCTGATCGGCTCGGCCGTAGCGATGGCCTGGACCAGCCCGCACCTCGCCGGTCTCACCGCCCTGGTCATCCCCGCCGTGATGCTGCCGATCCTTATCTTCGGCCGCCGCGTGCAGAAGCTGTCGCGGCATAGCCAGGATCGGATCGCGGATGCCGCCGCGGTGGCGAACGAAACCCTCAATGCCGCCCAGGCCGTGAAGGCCTATAACCGCGAGCCGATCGAGAGCCGCCGCTATGCCGATGCGATCGCGCTGGCGCTAGCCACGGCACGTCGCCGCATCGGCATGCGCTCGCTGCTTACCGCGGCCGTCATCGTCCTGATCTTCGGCGCGATCACGCTGGTGTTGTGGAGCGGCGCACGCGATGTGATCGCCGGCACCCTGCAACCCGGCGTGCTCAGCCAGTTCGTGCTCTACGCCATTTTCGCTGCCGGCTCGGTGGCGGGCCTCTCCGAGGTCTGGGGCGATGTACTGAGCGCCGCCGGCGCCATGGAGCGTATCGGCGAACTGTTCGCCGAGCAGCCGCTTATTCGCACGCCCGAGGCCCCCGAACCGCTGCCGGTGCCGGTCACGGGCTCGCTGCATTTCGACCATGTGGAATTCCGTTACCCGTCACGGCCCGACGTAGCGGCCCTCTCGGATTTCACCCTGGATATCGCGCCAGGCGAAACCGTCGCCCTGGTCGGCCCCTCGGGGGCGGGCAAGAGCACGGTGTTCAGCCTGCTGCTGCGCTTCCACGATCCCAAGTCGGGCGCCATCCGCTTTGACGGCGTGGACCTGCGCGCGCTGGCGCTGCCCGATTTGCGCGGCTCCATCGCGCTGGTGCCACAGGAAACCGTGATCTTTGGTGGCAGCGCCGCAGACAACATCCGCTTTGGTCGCGAGAACGCCACGAACGATGAGGTCCGTGAAGCGGCGCGCCTGGCCGAGGCCGATGGATTCCTGTCTGCGCTACCGGAAGGTTATGAGGCAGCCCTAGGCGAGCGCGGCGTGCGCCTCTCCGGCGGCCAGAAGCAGCGCATCGCCATCGCCCGCGCCATCCTGCGCGATGCACCGCTGCTCCTGCTGGATGAAGCGACCTCCGCGCTGGATGCGCAATCGGAAGCGGCTATCCAGCAGGCGCTGGAGCGACTGGAAAAGGGCCGCACCACGCTGGTCATCGCCCACCGCCTGGCCACCGTGCAGCGGGCGGACCGGATCGTCGTGATGGAGGCCGGCCGGATCGTGGCGCAGGGCACGCATGAGCAGTTGCTGGCCCAGGGCGGCCTGTATGCGGAGCTTGCGCGGTTGCAATTTGTGGCCTGAGGTGGGACGGGATCGCGCGCAAGCGCGCTCCTACAGGATACCTACGCGGCCTTGACGCCCCGCCGCCTAGCGTCGGGGCATGGATAGCGACCTGCTGCTACCCCGCCCTGAAGGGCTTTACTGCCCGGCGGGCGATTTCTATATCGACCCCATGCTGCCGGTCGCGCGCGCCGTGGTCACGCACGCGCACGGCGACCATGCGCGTGCAGGCAGCGCCCTGTATCACGTGGCCAGCGCGGGCGCGGCACTGATGCGCGAACGGCTCGGCGCCACGGCCACGATTCGCGCGTACGACTACGGCGAGCGATTCACATTGGGCGAGACCGTGCTCAGTCTTCACCCCTCGGGGCACGTGCTGGGTGCCGCCCAGGTGCGGATCGAAGGGCGCGGCAAGGTTGCCGTCGTATCGGGCGACTATAAGCGCGACCCGGACCCCACCTGCGCACCATTCGAGCCCGTACCGTGCGATGTGTTCGTCACCGAATCCACCTTCGGCCTGCCGATCTACCGCTGGCCGCCCATGAGCGAGGTGATCCACGACCTGATGGCATGGTGGGCGGCATGCGCCGAGCGCGGCATTCCGGCTGTGCTGTTCTGCTACGCCCTGGGCAAGGCGCAGCGGATCCTTGCCGAACTCGCCACACGCACCGACCGCACGGTGTACCTGCACGGCGCCATGGTTCGATTGGTGGAGGATTACCGCGAGGCAGGCGTGCGCATGGTAATGACCGAAGCCGTGAGCGAGACGGCCCGTGGCCGCGACTTTGCCGGGGAACTCATTCTCGCCCCACCCTCCGCCGCCGGCGCGCCGTGGATGAAGCGCTTTTCGAAAGCCTCCACCGGGTTCGCCTCTGGATGGATGCAGGTTCGCGGTGCGCGGCGACGTCGTGGCTATGATCGCGGCTTCATCGTTTCCGATCACGCGGATTGGCCAGGACTGATCCGCAGCGTCGAAGACTGCGGTGCGAAACGCATCTACGTGACCCACGGCGATGGCGAAGCCCTGATCCGCTACCTGCGCGAGCGCGGCCACGATGCCCGCTCGCTACGTTCACTCGGCGCAATGCCCGATGCGCGCGCCAGCGAGGAAGGCGACTGATGCGCCGCTTCGCTGCCCTCTACGACGCCCTGGACCGCACGGCATCGACGAGCGCCAAGCGTGATGCCATGGCCGCGTACTTCGCCGATGCGCCTGCCGAAGATGCCGCATGGGCGGTGTACGTGCTTGGCGGCGGCAAGCTCAAGCGCACCGCCACATCGACCGAACTACGTACGGCCCTGGCCGCCGAGACCGGCTATGCCGACTGGTTGATCGACGATAGCTACGCCCACGTAGGCGACCTGGCGGAGACCATTGCACTGATGCTTCCGCGCCGCGAGGCCGACGGCACCGATACACCGCTGCACGTGTGGATGGAGGCGCGCCTGCCCTCGCTGGCACGCCTTGAGTCCACCGAGCGCGTGGAAACCTTGCGCGACTGGTGGCGCGCCCTGCCCGCCGCGCAGGTATTCCTGGTCAATAAGCTCCTGACCGGATCGCTGCGCGTCGGCGTCTCGCAACGCCTTGTCGTACAGGCGATCGCGCAATGGACATCGCTGCCGACCGACCTCATTGCCCACCGGCTCAGCGGCACATGGAAGCCATCCGCCGACGCCTTCCGCGCGCTGGCCGAACCCGAACGCGCGGACGAACACGCGGGCGAGCGCCCCTACCCGTTCTTCCTCGCCTCCCCGCTGGAACATGAGGTCGATACGCTCGGCGCCGTCTCCGACTGGCTGGCCGAATGGAAGTGGGATGGCATCCGTGCGCAGCTGATGCGCCGTGGCGACGAAGTCATTCTCTGGTCGCGTGGCGAGGAACGCCTCGATGGACGTTTCCCCGAACTGGAGACCGCCGCGCGCACCCTGCCCGATGGCTGCGTGATCGATGGCGAAATCCTCGCGTGGTCGCTGGATGAGGCACACCCGCTGCTGTTCGCCGCCCTGCAGAAGCGTATCGGCAAACTCAAGCCAGGTCCCAAGCTGCTCGCCGACACGCCCGTTCGCCTCATGGCGTACGACCTGCTTGAACTGGACGGCAAGGACCTGCGCGAGGCGCCGCTGCGCGAACGCCGCACACGCCTCGCCGCATTACTCGACGGACACACAACGACGTTCATGCTCTCGCCGGAAGTACCCGCACATGCATGGGCCGACCTCGCCGCGATCCGCGCCGAATCGCGTGAGCGCCGCACCGAAGGCCTGATGCTGAAGCGCCTGGACTCGCCCTACCGTGTGGGCCGCAAGCGCGGCGACTGGTGGAAATGGAAGGTGGATCCGTACACGATCGATGCCGTGCTGCTTTACGCGCAGCCCGGCCATGGGCGCCGATCGGGCCTGTTCACCGATTACACGTTCGGCGTGTGGGATGGCGAGGCACTCGTACCCGTCGCCAAGGCCTACTCCGGACTCGACGATGACGAGATCGGGCGTCTCGACCGTTGGATCCGCGCCAACACCATCGATCGCTTCGGGCCCGTGCGCTCGGTGCAGCCCACTCACGTGTTTGAACTCGCCTTCGAAGCCATCCAGGCTTCGGGCCGCCACAAGGCCGGCGTGGCGGTGCGCTTCCCGCGCATCCTGCGCTGGCGTACCGACCTTGCGATCCGCGATGCCGACAAACTCGACGACCTCCGCCGCCTGGCGTCGGGCTGAAGCGCGCCTGGTGGCGTGGTTCACCGCGCAGGAGCGCCGCCCCGCGCCGTTCCAACGCGCCGCGTGGAAGCACTGGGCCGACGGCAAGCATGGCCTGGTCCACGCACCCACCGGCACAGGCAAGACGCTCGCGGCGGCGGGCGGTCCGCTGATCGACGGCGTGCTGAACCCGGGCACGGGCCTGCGCCTGCTTTGGATTACGCCGCTCCGTTCGCTGGCCACCGATACCACACAGCACCTCACCGCGGCCGTGGAAGCCATGGGCCTGCCGTGGCGCGTGCTGCGCCGCACGGGCGATAGCGGTAGCGCGGAGCGTGCACGGTTACGTCGTGGTGCCTGCGAGCTGCTGGTAACCACGCCGGAAAGCCTTGCCCTGCTGCTCAGCTACCCCGACGCACGCGAGCGATTTGCAAAGCTGCGCGGCGTGGTGGTCGATGAGTGGCATGAACTGGTCGGCAACAAGCGGGGCACGCTTCTGCAGCTCGGGCTGACCCGCCTGCGCCACTGGCAACCCGAAGCTCGCACCTGGGGGCTCTCGGCCACGCTGGGCAACCTGGATGAAGCGTTGAAAGCGCTAGCCGGCAATGGCGTCCTCGTAGGCGCGATGTCGCGCAAGAAGACCATCATCGAAACGGCCGTGCCTGAAGGCGGTGAGCGATTCCCCTGGGCCGGCCATCTCGGCCTCACCCAGCTACCGCGTGTGCTCAAGGCGGTGATGGAAGCGCGCAGCAGCCTGGTCTTCGCGAACACCCGGTCGCAAGCGGAGCTGTGGCACGAAGCCCTTGCTTCCGTATGGCCGGAAGCGCCGGAAACCCTCGCGCTGCATCACGGCTCGATCGATCCGAAGCTGCGATTCGCGACGGAGGAAGGCCTGCGCGTGGGCGCGCTGCGCTGCGTGGTGGCCACGTCCAGCCTGGACCTGGGCGTGGATTTCTCCAGCGTGGAACGCGTGATCCAGGTCGGCAGCCCGAAGAGCGTGGCGCGCCTGCTGCAACGGGCGGGCCGTAGCGGCCACCAGCCGGGCATGCCCTCGCGCATCCTCTGCGTGCCCACCCACCTGCTGGAGCTGGCGGAGGTCGATGCCGCGAGGCGCGCGCTCAATGAAGGTCACCTGGAACCCCGTCGGCCCATGCGCGGCTGCCTGGATGTGCTGGCCCAACACCTGATGACCATGGCGCTTGGCGGGGGTTTTACGGCCGACGAGGCGTATGCCGAGATCACGACATCGCTGGCCTATGCGAGCATGCCGCGCGACCGCTTTGATGCGGTTCTCGCCTACCTGTGCACCGGCGGGACAGCACTCGCGAGTTACCCGGAATACCACAAGCTGGTTCAGCGCGATGGCCGCTACGTGGTGGAGAGCGGGCGCGTCGCCCGCATGCATCGCCTGTCGATCGGCACGATCACTTCCGATGGCACCTTGCAGGTCCGCTACATGAAGGGCGCACGCCTTGGCACGGTGGAGGAAAGCTTCGTGTCGCGGCTTCGGCCGGGTGATCGTTTCCTCTTCGCCGGCCGCCATCTGGAGCTGGTCCGCGTTCGCGACATGACCGCATACGTACGTGCCGCGCCCAACCGGCGCGGCGGTGTGCCGCGCTGGATGGGCGGCCGGCTACCCCTCTCGGGCGAGCTCTCCGACGAACTGCGCCGCACACTCGCGTCACCCGACCCACGTTGCGCCGAGATGCGGGCGCTAGGCCCGCTGCTTGCAATTCAGCGCGCGCAATCGGCCGTGCCCGGGCTTAATGAAACCCTCTGCGAACGCACCCGTACCCGCGAAGGCGATTACCTGTTCGTCTTCCCCTTCGCCGGCCGCCTCGCCCACGAAGGGCTCGCCGCCGTGCTAGCGTGGCGCCTGGCACAAATACAGCCGGGCGATTACGGTTACGCCGTGAATGATTACGGCCTCACCATCACCGCCGCGCACATGCCGGCCCTGGACGCCGACACGATGCGCATGCTGCTGCACCCCGCCGGCCTGCGCAGCGACATCCGCGCCAGCGTGAATCTCTCCGAGCTCGCGCGGCGGCAGTTCCGTGAGATCGCCCGCGTGGCTGGCCTCGTGTTCAATGGTTACCCCGCGCAAGCGAAAACCCTGCGTCAGCTCCAGGCCTCGAGTGGATTGCTGTTCGATGTACTGCGCCGGCACGATCCGGGGCACCCTTTGCTGTGGCAGGCCGAACGCGAAGTGCTCGACCAACAACTCGATTTCACCCGCTTGCGCGCCTGTCTGCTGCGCGTCGGCCGCTCGACGCTGCTCTGGCGCGAACCGAAGCGGCTAAGCCCGCTCGCCTTCCCCCTGTGGGTGGAGCGGCTGCGCGGTGGCATCAGCACCGATGATTGGAAGTCGCGCGTTCAACGCATGATCGCGACGCTCGAGGCCGGCGCCGCATGACGACGCGTGATATCGACGTGGCTGGCGAACGCCTTACGCTGCACCCGGAGCGCGCGCTCTACTGGGGCGCGCAACACACACTCCTTGTGGCGGACGTTCATTTTGGCAAAGGGGCCGTTTTCCGCCGCGCCGGTATCGCCGTACCCAGCGGCGATACCGAGGACGACCTGCAACGACTCGATGCACTCTTCGCCGCCCTGCAGCCCGCACGGTTAGTGATCCTTGGCGACCTGGTGCACGGCGCCGCCACCGTGCGCAGTGCATGGGTGGATGATGTACGCGCGTGGCGCGCACGCCATGCAGGCATCGACATGACCCTGGTGGCGGGCAACCACGACCGCCACTTCGACGTCGCCTCGCTAGGTATGGCCGTGCAACCCGGCCTCCTCGCCGTGCCGCCTTTCGTGCTTTCGCACCATCCGCATCCACACGCCGAGGGCTACGTGCTGGCGGGCCACGTTCACCCGGGTGTCGTGGTGCGCGATGGGTGGCGCAAGCACCGCTTACCTGCCTTTGTGTTTGATCGCGACGTGGGGATGTTGCCCGCATTCGGCACGCTGACAGGGCTGCATGACGTTGCGAACCTTACAGGCCGCGAGATATTTGCCGTCACGCCGGCGGGTGTCATACCTACGCGGTAAGCCATGAATTTGCCACGACGTAGAGGCATACTTGTCCGTGGAGAACCCGTGGCATCGCCGTGAACGGCGCATTCCGCAAGCGGGGCTCCAACCTATTCCACAAGGCAGGGAGTGGCACGGATGAAGCGTAAGCAGTGGTTGTTGGGTATGGCAGGCCTTGCCATGAGCGGCCTTGCACTGGCGGCAGGCCCCGGTGCGGCGCGTAAGCGCCTGGAGGCCAGCATGCTGGTCACCGGCGATATCAGCGTTGCCCCCGATGGCAGCGTCACCGGCTACACACTCGACCGGCAAGAAAGGATCCCGGGCGAGATCGTCGGCCTCATTGGTGCGGCCGCCCCGAAGTGGCGATTTGACCCGGTCATGCGCGATGGTCACGCCGTGGCTGCACACGCCCACATGACCCTGCGCCTCGTGGCCAAGCGCGAATCACCGGACGACAGCCAGTTCACCGCGCGGATCGCCGGCGCCACGTTCGGCGAAGAGGGCGCAGGCGGCGAACAGATCAGCTACGCATCACGCGCTGCACCTGCGTACCCGATGAACGCGGCAAAAGCGGGCGTTGAGGGAACGGTCTACCTGCTGCTGCGGGTAGGCCGCGATGGCAAGGTGGCCGACGCCGATATCCAGCAGGTGAACCTTGGCGTGGTCGGCTCCGATAGCGAGATGAACGTATGGCGCAACGTGCTGGCCAAGCCGGCCCTACGCGTCGCGAAGGACTGGACATTCAACATTCCTACCACGGGCGCGCACGCGAACGATCCCTACTTCTACGCGACCGTCCCCATCGCTTACCACCTCAACCGCGGCACGGGCCCGCACCCGGATGATCGCTACGGCACGTGGCAGGGCTACGTGCCCGGCCCGAAGCAAGACATTTCCTGGGCAAAAGATGCCCAGGGGTCCAGCGCGGACGCGCTGCCCGATGATGGCCTTTTCCTTGTGAACAGCGGCCTGAAGCTCGTTACCCCGCTGGATAACGGCTAAGGCTTGCGATGCTCGGCGGTCGAGGCTTCCACCAGCTCGATCGCCGTGACGCTGTGGATCCAGCGCGCCGGGCGGGAATCGTCCGGCACCACGATGCGGTACGGGCCATCCTTCGCGTCGAGTGGCTTGCCTTCGTGCCTATCTACCAGTACGACCTTGCGACCGCCAAAATCCGGATCGAGTTCGCCCAGGCTGAAGATCACCTGATAGCCATCGGCCGCGGTGATACGCACGAAATCTGATAGCGCCTTGCCACGCAGTTCCTTGCCCACGGGGGCACCCTGCGCGCGCAACACATCGATCAGGTTCACGCCCTGCCACGCACTGGGCGCATCGCCGTGCGCACCCGCCTTCACTTCAGTGCGCGACAACGAAGATGTATCCAGGTCGATGGGAGCCTTGCCAGGCGCGGTGTAGCGCACCGCATCGGCGGCGAACGCGCCGCCAGCCAGCAGCAGGCCAGCGAGCATGGCGAAACCTTGCAGTCGGTTCACGAGCGGCACCCCTTTGATGGACATCGCGACTATAACGGTCAGGCGATGGCCGCGACGAGTGCCCGCACCGTATCGGTATCGGACCGCGTTTCGCCCGCGCCCATACCCAACGGATCAGCCGGCGAACGGCGCATGGCTGATGGCAGGCGGCGCTTCGCCGAGGCGTGGAACTCGCGTGCCCCCGTCGCATCGCGCAACGCGGCGATGTTGCCCGGCTCGATGCCCGCACCGGGCATGACCACGATGCGATCGCCGGCCTGTGCGACCAGTCGCGCCAGCCGCCCGGCACCTGCCACGGCGCTGGCCATGCCGCCCGAGGTAAGCACACGCTCGAAGCCCAGCTCGATCAGCGTCTCAAGCGCATCGCCCTGGTCGACCACCAGATCGAACGCACGATGGAACGTAACACCCATGCCTTCCGCAGCCTCAAGGAAGCGCTGGCAGGCATCGGCATCCACCTCGCCTTCCGGTGTCAGCGCCCCAACCACCACACCATCACAGCCGAGCTCGCGGCAATGCATGATGTCGTCGAGCATGGCTTCGATTTCGTGATCTTCGTAAACGAAGTCGCCAGCGCGCGGGCGGATCAGCACGTATAGCGGTATGTCGAGGCCTTCGCGCGCCAGTACGAGTGTGCCGTGCGAGGGAGTGACACCGCCCTCCTCAAGGCTGGCACACAGTTCCACGCGGCCTGCGCCACCCGCCTGCGCGGCAAACGCGGAGGCGGCGGAATTGGCGGCAACTTCCAGCAGCGCCATGGTCAATAGGTGCTCTTGCCAGGGATGAGCGTGTCCTGCTTCTGCGCATCGCACACGGCGTACGAGAAGCCCTTCTGGATGGCCCAGGCGCCGACGTTGCCCTTCTTGTCCATGGCCAGGAACCCGACCTGCAGGTCCTTGGCGTCAGGCTTGCGGCGCAGGATGCGCTCGACTGCCTCGCGGCATGCATCTTCGGGCGAGCGGCCCTGGCGCATCAGCTCCACCACGAGGAAGCTACCGACATTGCGGATCACTTCCTCGCCGACACCCGTCGACGTGGCACCACCCACTTCGTTGTCCACGTACAGCCCGGCACCGATGATCGGGCTATCGCCCACGCGGCCATGCAGCTTCCACGCCATACCGCTGGTGGTACACGCGCCGGAAAGGTTGCCCTTCGCATCGATGGCCAGCATGCCGATGGTGTCGTGGTTGGAGGCATCGCCTGGCGTACCGCCGGGGCCCGCATTGTAGGTTTTGACTTCGCTGTTGGCCTGCGGCTTGTACTTCGCCGTCTTCAGCCATGCCTGCCAGGCTTCACGGCTTTCCGGCGTAAGCAACTCCTCGCGCGGGAAGCCTTGCTCCAGGGCGAACTGCAGGGCGCCATCACCCACCAGCAGCACGTGCGGCGTGCGCTCCATGACCCGGCGGGCCACGGAGATAGGGTGGGCGATGTGTTCGATCGCGGCGACGGCGCCGCAGTTGCCATGTTCATCCATGATGCTGGCATCGAGCGTGACCTTGCCATCGCGATCGGGGTAGCCGGCGCGGCCTACGCTGTGGTTCTTCATGTCGGCTTCGGGCACGCGCACGCCCTGCTCCACGGCATCGAGCGCACGGCCGCCGGTGGAAAGTACCTTCCATGCCGCCTGGTTGGCCGGCACGCCGAAATCCCACGTGGAGCAGACGCGCGGCACCATGCCGGCACCCTTACTCACCATCGGCAGGGTGGTCTTCGATACGCCGCGCGCCGCGAAAGCCACGCCTGACGCAAGCGTCGCGCCCTGGAGGAAACGTCTGCGATCCATGGAACCCCTCAGAAGATGGCGCGACCATCGCGCGATCCCCGATGGTCGCATGGCCCATGTGGACCTGACCACCACGACTGTCGTCATGGATTGCGCGGGCCAGCTCGCGGCACCAGGCATCGGCCGCCTCACGCTGGCGGGCGTGGCCAAAGCGTGCCGCATGGCCGCCAAGGAAAGCCAGTACGACAAGCGCCGCGAGGACAACGAGCAGGACCGCACCGCGCTGCCTCATCGACGGACCCACGCGCTACGTGAACGCATGCTGCCGTCGGCAAGCCACAGCCGGATCTCTACCCGGTGCGCTCGCCGAGCCGCCGCCTGCGAGGCCTCCGCTCGGCGAAGCACCTCGCCTTCACGTGTATCGACAAACACCTGCAGCGCTGACACGCCGGCCATGACCAACTCGCAGCGCTCCGGCGAACAGCTACGCAAACCGCGGTCATGAATCGCCCACGCGTGCCCGTTCGCCACGATAGCCATGCCGTGATCGCTGCCGACATACACGGGGCAGCCATGCGATGGCAGGCAGGCTAACCAGGCCGGATCGCGGCGTATGTCGGCAAGGATTGCCGCCAGGGCATCCCCCGGGCGCATACCGTCACGAATCACGCCAAGGCTGCGGCGGTACTGCGTGGCTAGCGCCGACGATCCGGTAAGTACCACCGCCGTCACCAGGGCCGCCACGGTGAGCGCGACCAGCAGCTCGATGAGCGTCATGCCCCGGGCTTTCATGGCAGCCCGCCCCAATCGAGCCGGCCGCCGGGCCAACGGACATGGACCGTGCAATGGAGGGCGCGACATTGCGCATACCCCCTCGCGTCCGCGCCGAGTGCCCGCTGGATGTCCGCGCGGAAGCGGTACAGGTCGTCCCCGGCAATCGCCGATGCCTGGCACCCGCCGGAACACCGCGTGGGTGCCGGATTCGCATACTGATAATCGCCGTTACGCACGCCCTCAGGGTTCGCACGGAGTCGCGATTCCAGTTCGGTTGCCGCGCCAAGGGCGTTGAGCCACGCCTCGGCGTGCTGCGCCTGTACCGCGGACTGCGCCAGCCAGGTGGCGGATACGGATGAGCCCACGGCAAAAACCGCCAGGGCTGTGAGGGATTCGACGAGGGTTGCCATGGGTGTAGCGTGCCGCTCACGGCGGCGCCTCGCAGCCGGCCACCCGCGGCCGTTCGTGTAGGCGCCGCCCATAAAAAAACCCCGCGACGAGCGCGGGGTTTTCGGTGGCTTGGCGCTATCTATCAGGCAGCGATTTCGACACCCGACGCCTGGGCACCCTTCGGGCCCGTCGTCACTTCGAACTTCACGCGCTGGCCTTCCTGAAGGCTACGGAAGCCCTTCGAGTTGATCGCAGAAAAGTGGACGAACACGTCCTCCCCACCGTCCTCGGGCGCGATGAAACCGAAACCCTTGGCGTCGTTGAACCACTTGACCGTACCGAAACGCATTGCGGAAACCTCTGGACATGGACTGGAAGCACCCGGATGGCGAGGCGTTCCCCAGATCCCCTTGGCCTGCCCCCGCGGCGCGTGCGAAGTATCATCATGTTTTAGACCAACGCGCAAGTGGGACTCTTTCGCATATGCCCGCCGGCGGTTCGGTCAGGCGGCCAGCATGCGGCCCAGGATGGGGGCGACGTTGGCCGTTGCGGCGGCGAGGTGGGCGAAGATTTCCTCGATGCTGATCTCGGCTTCGTCGCCCGCGCCGGCCGCGAAGTTGGCGACCAGGGCAAGGCACGCGAACTCCAGCTCCAGCTCGCGGGCGAGGGCCGCCTCGGGCATGCCGGTCATGCCGACCAGGTCGCAACCATCCCGCTTCATGCGGGCAATCTCGGCACGGGTCTCCAGGCGCGGGCCCTGGGTCACCCCGTGGACGCCGCCATCAATGATGGCCAGGCCCTCGGCCCGGGCGGCCGCGAGGATCGCCTGGCGCAGGCCCTCGGTGTACGGCTCGCTGAAATCGATGTGGCGGACCTCGGCCCCTTCCACATCGTTAAAGCTGGTGTAGCGGCCATGGGTGTAGTCGATGACCTGGTCGGGCACCACCAGGGTGCGCGGGCCCATATCGTCACGGATGCCGCCGACGGCATTCACCGCCACGACCTTGCGCGCGCCCAGCGAATGCAGGGCCCACAGGTTGGCGCGATAGTTCACCCGGTGCGGTGGCACGGTGTGGCTTTCGCCATGCCGGGCCAGGAAAGCCAGGCGCTTGCCCTTGAAGTCGCCGACGACGATATCGCCGGAGGCCGGCCCGAAAGGCGTCTCCACGGCGTGGCGCTCGGGGTTCTCAAGGCCTTCAAAAGCGTACAGGCCGCTGCCGCCGATGACGGCGAGATCGATGCTCATCGGGTTAATCCTTCAGTGCGTAGATGGCTGGCAGGTTACGCGCCTGCTCGTAGTAATCCATGCCATAGCCAAAGACGTAGCGGTCCGGCAGGTCCACGCCGTTGAAATCGGCATCGATGCCCTCGGCACGGCGGCCATGCAGCTTGGTGCAGAGCACGGCAAGCAGCACGCGCTTCGCGCCCATCGCTTCGCAAGCGTCGCGCACGGCCTTCAGCGTATGGCCTTCATCCAGGATGTCATCGACCAGCACGACGGTACGGCCTTCCAGCGGCACCTCCGGGCGGCGTAGCCAGTGCAGGTCGCTGCCGCTGGTGTTGCCGCGGTAACGGGTGGCGTGCACGTAATCGAATTCGAGGTCGGTCTTGATCGCCAGGGCCAGCTGGCCGGCAAAAATCAGCGCACCGTGCATGACGGTGAGGAAGACGGGACGCTCGCCAGCGAGCGCGGTATCGATCTCGCGCCCCATGCGGGCGATTTCGGTATCGAGCTGCTCGCGGGTGAACAGGATGTCGGAATTTTCGAGCGCTTGCTCGAGCGATGCGGCGGCGGTCATGGGTAGCTCAGGACTCCAGGGCGGTCACGCGCGCAATGAAGCGCTCGCGTTGGGGATTATCGACAAGGCCTTCCCAGGTCGACCCGATGGCACCGCGCAGGGGCGCGATGCGTTCGATCGGCGACAGCCGTCGGCCCTTCACCGCGGCGATGGCTTCCGGCACCACATCGGGAAAGCAGGCCAGGACAAGGTCACAACCGGCATCGAGGTTTGCCTGGGTGCGGGCGGCAATGCCGCCCACGCTGCCGGCGGCAGCCATGCTGATGTCATCGCCGAACACGCAGCCACGGAAACCGAGTTCGCCGCGCAGGATCTCTTCGATCCACACATGCGAATAGCCGGCCGGCTGGTCGTCGACGGAGGTGTATTTCACGTGCGCAGCCATGACGGCCTCGGCACGCGCTTCGATGCCGGCCACGAAGGGCAGCAGGTCGGTGCGCAGGATCTCGTCCTTGCTACGGGTATCGACCGCAACGGATTCGTGCGTGTCTTCGGCCACCGAGCCATGGCCGGGGAAATGCTTGAGCACCGCAGCCATGCCACCCAGGTGCATGCCACGCACGTAGGCCTGCACCAGCTCGGCGCTGATCACCGGATCAGCATGGAACGCGCGGTCGCCGATGGCCTTGCTGCCCCGGTCGATATCGGCCACGGGCGCAAAACTGAAATCCACGCCAATGGCACGCATTTCGCTGGCCATGATCCAGGCGTGTTCCTCGGCGCGGTCCACGGCTTCGCCAGGATCGGTGTCGTACAGCTTGCCGATGGCGCGCAGGGGCGGCAGGCGGGTGAACCCTTCACGGAAGCGTTGCACGCGGCCGCCTTCCTGATCCACGCACACCAGAAGATCCTCGCCGCCCACATCGCGCGCCGCATCGATCAGTGCCGTGACCTGTTCGCGGGACTCGAAGTTACGACTGAAAAGAATGACGCCAGCCACGCCATGCGCCGTGAGGTGGGCATGCTCGTGCGGCTTCAGTTCCTTGCCCTCAAGACCAATCAGCAGCATCAGGCGTTCTCCTTCCCTTCCCGCTCGGCCGGCGTCCAGTCGCGGTACGGCCGGTCGATCAGGTTGACGTTGTAATAGCGAACCAGGTCGCTTACTTCCAGACCCAGCCACGCCGGTTGCGGGTATGCGGCATCCACGGCATCCAGCTCGATCTCGGCCACCACCAGCCCGGCGTTGGCCCCGGTGAACTCATCGATTTCGAAGTGTGCACCATCAAGCATGACGTGATGACGAACCTTCTCCACCACGCCATCGGCGAGGGTATCGAGCATGTGCCGCGCGTCGGGCAGCGGCACGGGATACTCGTATTCCTGGCGCTCGATGCCGAGGGTGGCCGACTTGATGTTGAGCCAGGCCTGGTCGCCTGAAATGCGAACTCGCACCGACGATTTGGCGTGCCCGCCCTCGATGGCGCCCATGCCCACCAGGTACCCCTGGGCTATCGGCTCGCTGCGCTGGACCAGCGCGCGCCAGCCATCGCCTGCCAGGAGAAACTTGCGTTCGATCTCGACGCCCATGCCCAGCCCTTGCTCAGCCGCGCTCGAACAGCGCGATGGATTCAACGTGCGCGGTGTGCGGGAACATATCCATCACACCGGCCGACACAAGCCGGAAGCCGTGCTTCTCGACGAGGATACCCGCATCACGGGCCAGGGACCCCGGGTGGCAGGAGACGTAGACGATGCGGTTGGTGCCCTTGCGCGGCAGGTATTCCAGCAACTTGTCGGCACCCGCGCGCGGCGGATCGAGCAGGATCTTGTCCCAGGCCTGCTTCGCCCACGGCTCATCGCGCTGGTCCTCGAACAGGTTGGCCACGCGGAACGAGGCATTCGCGATGCCGTTGCGCACGGCGTTTTCCGCGGCGCGCTGGACCAGGCCGTGCTCACCTTCCACGCCCACCACTTCGGCGGCATGCCGGGCGATGGGCAGCGTGAAATTGCCCAGGCCACAGAACAGATCGAGCACCTTATCGGTCGACTTCAGGTCAAGCAGCTCAAGCGTGCGCGCCAGCATGCGCTGGTTCATGCCCGCGTTAACCTGCACGAAATCGAGCGGCAGGAACTCCAGCTCGACGTGATCCGCAGGGATGGCGAACGAAAGGCGCGGCGCTTCCGGCCACAGCGCATGCACGCTACTGTGGTTGCCGGGCTGCAGGTAGATGGCGAAGCCATGCGCCTGTGCGAAGGCGGTGAGCTTCGCCCGGTCGCCCTCGTTAAGCGGCGAGAGGTGCCGGAACACCAGCGCCACTGTGTCGTCGCCAGCGGCGAATTCGATCTGCGGGATATCCCGTGCGGTATCCAGGCTCTGGATCAGGGTGGCCAGCAAACCTACCTTCGGGCCAATCGCCGGGTGGATCACCTCGCACACATCGATGTCGGCCACGAAGCGCGGGTTGGATTCCTCGCGGAAGCCGACCAGCACGCGATCCTTCTTGTTGACGAAACGCACGGAGAAACGTCCCTTTCGGCGATAGCTCCACGGCGTATCGGTTAGCGGCGGCAACCAGTTTTCCGGGGTGACCTTGCCGATGCGCTCGAAGTTCTCGGCCAGCACGCGCTGCTTGGCGGCGATCTGCGCTTGCGGTGCCATGTGCTGCAGCGAGCAGCCACTGCACTGGCCGAAGTGGCGGCACTTCGGTTCCACGCGATCAGGCGAGGCCTCGATGATCGAAACGACCTCGGCATCGTCGTAGTTGCGATGGCGCTTGCGATACTTGAGCAGCACCCGCTCGCCCGGCAACGCGCCGGAGACGAAGGTGGCCTTGTTATCGATACGGGCGACGCCCCGGCCGTCGTGGCTGAGGTCGGTAATGGTGGCTTCGAATTCGGTCATGCGCTCAAAAAACTAAAAGCCCGGACGGGGCGGTCCGGGCCGGGCTGGGAGGCGCCGCGCGGGAGTACAGCGCGGCGTGCGATCCTGGCGAAAGGGCCTTACTTGCGCTTCCAGGCGCCGGAGGCATCCTGATAATACCAGCCCGACGGGGCACGCTCGACCCAGCCGGCGGCAAACGTCTTGCGGATCTGCGGCTCCCACTCGGGGTGGCCGTTGGCCTTGGCGATCGCGGCATAGAGCTGGTCGCGGTCGGTGTTCTCGTCACGCACGACGTTGGTGGCCTGCGAGCGCTGGTCCAGCGGCAGCGAACCGGCATCGCGTACTGCGACAAGTCCGTTGGCGGTAAAGCCGACCGCACCCGAATCGAACAAGGTCTTGAGCTGCCCACCGAAACGCCCCTTCATCCGGGCGCGAATGGCATCGGTTTCCGGCGAGCGCACCTGGATATCGGGGCTCTCGGCGGCCATGGCCTTCGGGATGACAAGATCCAGCAGCGAGGCCGAGGGCTGCTTGCCCGCGGCAGGTTTAGCCGGCGCCTTGTCACCACCGGCCGGCGCGACGCCACTGTCGTCGAGGACGTTACCGATGAACTGGTCGGCGGCCTTCTGGGCAGCGGCCTCGGGGAAATAGACGTTGATGGTGACGCAGCCAACCAAGCCAACGGCAGCGGCAAAGATCAGGCCAATCAGCGGGTTGCGAGACATTCGTCTATTCCTTTATCGGTTGCGGCGTCACCGCGTTGTTGGCTTTTCGCGTGCAAGCACGCTCCTACATGGATCTATTGGATCGTGGGGCCATCGCCCTTGGTGGCGGCTTGCAGGCGGCGGAGCAGCGTGGGCCAATCGACCTCGCGCTGATGCCCCACGACCGTCAGGTGCGGCAAGCCGCTGCCTTCAACCATAGTGTAGCCATCCTTCGTCGTGCCCAGCCCGCCCATGGTGCAGACATCGCCCTTGAGCGTGCAACTGAGCCCGATGCGCTTGTAACCGAACGTCTTGAACAGCTTGAGCACGGTGCCCTGCAGCCCGCCGGCAATTCCCCCGCCGCCCACCGAGGTGAGGTTGTTCACGGCCTTCTGGCTGATGCGCCCCCCCTGGTCCGCCACCAGGCTCGCCTTGAACGCCGATGGCTGCCATGCGACCAGGCGCAGGTCATCGATGCCGCCGCGAAGACGGCCGGTGATGCTGCCGAAATCGAACACCGAGGTCATTTTCGACAGATCGAGGTTACGCAGGGCGACATTGCCGGCCAGCACCGGCGCATCACTGAACGGGCGCGAGAGGGTCATGCCCGTGATATCGACGAAGCCGTCGAACACGTTCAACGAAAGGCCACCGCCGAGCTCCACCCGGTCGTCCACATAACGGAGTGAGGGCACGGCGCCGCCCAGGGTGCCGCCGAATTCCGGCCAGCCCACCGCCCGGCAGAATGCGCCCATGTCGATCTGGGTCAGCGCCAGCGAGGTTTGCAGGCGTTCGCCCGTGGCAGCCGCCGGCTTCCAGCCGAGCGAAAGGATGCGCAGATCGCCATCCAGCACGGGGATGGCCATGGGCTTCTCGAGCGAGAGCGTACCGCCCTTGCTGCGCCAGCTCCCCTCGGCCGCGCCATTGGGAATGCGGTAGACCTGCAGACTGCGCCAACCGAGCCGGGTGGTGGGGCGGTCCTCGTCCACGCTCCAGTCCAGTGAGCCGTGCAGGCCATTCACGCCCAGGCGGCCGTCAGCCATGGCCAGGTCAAGGCCGCCAGTCTGGAAGGCAAACGCGGTGGGGCCGCCGGCCCCTATCGCCACATGCCCGGCGACGTCACCGCTCGCGCGCAGGCCGTCGAGACCCCAGGTGCGCAGCAGGCCTTTGCCATAGCGTTCATAAGCTGCGGGGAATCGCGCATTGAACCGGTCGAGGCGGAGCTGGCTGAGATCCCCCCCGGCATCGAAGCCGAGCTCGCCCTCGAGCTGCAGCGCATCAGCGTCGGTAAGGCGCAGGCGGCGAATGCCCAGCGCGCCCTTCTGGGAGCGAACCGACAGCGACACCTGCACGACGTGGGCCGGCAGGTTCGCGTACAACGGGCCCAGCAACCACTCGCCGCCACGCAGGCCCGCATCCAGATCGATCGTGGCGCCTTCCTTGCCGGTATCGAGACCCAGCCGCCCGCTGCCGCTGATTTTCTGGCCGGCCAGCTTGCCACCGGGACTGTCGAAGCCGACGCCATCCAACGCGAACTGGCCGGCGGCCTGGGTGCCGGTATCAAGCAGGTCAAGGGCAAGGTCCGCGTTCACCTTGCCGGCGGTGAGCCGACCGGACCAGACAGTGGCGAGCAGCCCCTGAAGCCAGCCCGCCGGAAGATTCTTGAGGGTGATCTGAGCATGGGTGACCTGGTCGATCGGCAAGGCTACTTCCGCGAGCGCCTTGTCCTGGGTGATCGACACGGTCAGTGTGTTGGCGGCTTCGTCCGCCACGATGTTGACGGCGGCGTCGGTAAGGGCTCCCCCGGGTGCGCCGCGCAGGCGAACGCGCCCGGCAAATAGCCACCGGCCCAGCTCATCCCGATCCAACTGACCCTCCATCGCGAGGCCAAGCTTGCGCCAGCCCATGGCGGGGATATCGGCTTTCCTGGCGGTGAGGCGCAGCTGGATACCCTTCCCGTCGGCCTGCGGATCAAGGTCGGCCTGCATATCGGCCAGCGTGAGCCCGGGCACCACGAGGGTATCGGCGCCCACGGAAAGGCCCGCGTGCGCGGCCGCGCCCCAGGAGAGCGCGATCCAGGCGACGAGGAAAAATGCGAGTGGGCGGGTTGATACGCGGCGCATGCTGCTCCATTCTGCCAAAACCAGATGAACGACACGGAACGTTGTATGAACCCAAACCGCCCGCCCCCACTTGACCGCGGCACATCGCGCACCGTACTGGTCGCGGACGATGACCCTTCGACGCGCCAGTTTCTCTCTGGCGCACTGGTGTCGCTGGGCTACGAGGTGGCCCTTGCCGTGGATGGGAAGGATGCGTTGCGGCAGGCATCTGCCACACGATTCGACGCCTTGCTGCTTGATTGCCGCATGCCCCATGGCGGTGCCATGGACATCCTGCGAGACCTTCGCGACGGAATTGATTCGGCGTCGGCCGGCGCCCCCGCATTCGCCACCAGTGCGGAGATCCCGCTGACGCTGCGAGACGACCTCGCGGACGCGGGCTTCGTCGGGGTAATCGAGAAGCCTTGCAAGATCGCCGCACTCAAGCACGCACTGGAAGCGGTACTCGGCGTGGATACACGCGTAGGCGTACTGGACGATCAGGAAGGGATGGCCGCCACCGGCGATCTCCGCATTATGCATACGTTGCGCGAGCTGCTCCGCCGTGAGCTGCTCGACCTGCGCAGCGAATTGCACACGCTGGCGCACGACCCGGCTGGCCTTGTCGATCGCCTGCACCGCTTGCGCTCAGCGTGCGGCTTTTGCGGGGCGCTACGCCTGGGGGCACAGGCAAAGGCGCTGCAAGGGCATATCGCCGACACCAGGTACACGGCACCCGCCGTGATGGAGCGCTTTCGCCGGGAGCTTGAGGCGACCATCGTGGCGCTGGCTCCGTAGGTATCGCCTATCGCAATACCCGCCACGCCTTCAGCTCACCGCCGCCAAGATGAAAGGTAATCACCTGGCGCATCATCCGCCGAAGGGCGGCCAGGCCCGCCTGATCGGGCGCCGTATCGGCGGCCAGGGCAAGAAGATCCGAACCGCGCAGCCCGCGCGGGTCACCCGGGCGCCCGGGCAAGGCGCCCGATTCGGGATCGTAAAAATACGTGGCGCCTGGATCGAGGGGCTCGCCATCGGCCGCGCCCACATCGAGCTGCAGCGCGTAGCCCAACGCATCCAGCATGTCGCGCTCGAAACGCCGCAGTGTCCAGCCCAGCGGCTCCCCCGCCGCCATGCGCCGCAGGGTCACGCCGTAGTGATCGAACAGCTCCGGGTTAGGGTCCTGTCGGCCGGTAAGGCGAACGACCAGTTCATTCAGATACAGCCCCGCGAGCCCGGCATCGCCGGTCAGGCGCAGCGGCGTGCCCGCGGGCTCGGCGGAGCGTAGCGTGGCCAGCTCGCCTTTCAGCAGCAGATCCAGCGTGATGCGCTGGAACGGCTCAAGCTGCGCGCGCTGTGCCCGCGCACGTTCGTTGCGCACGCCACGCGCGACCACGCCGATACGGCCCAGGTCGCGAGAGAGGCACTCGATGAGCAGCGACGTTTCCCGATAGGGCCGTGCATGCAGTACGAAGGCGGGCTGTTGTTCGACGCGCATAGCGACCGCGCCCGTACGGGCTTATTCGTAGCCGAAGCGTTTGAGCAGGTTTTCGTCGTCGGCCCAGCCTTCGCGGACCTTCACCCAAAGCTTCAGGAACACCTTGCGCTCGAACATGGATTCCATGGCCTTGCGCGCCGATGTGCCAATGGCTTTCAGCTGGGCGCCCTGCGCACCGATGACGATCGCCTTCTGGCCATCGCGCTCCACCCAGATCACGGCGTGCACTTCGGCAACGCCGTCGGGGCGATCCTGGAACGCCTCGATCTCTACGGTGGTGGCGTACGGCAGCTCCTGGTCCAGGCGCAGCATGAGCTGCTCGCGCACCATCTCGGCGGCGAGGAAGCGCTCGCTACGATCGGTGATTTCGTCTTCGCCATAGATCGCGGGCTGCTCGGGCAAGCGCTTGAGAATGCCCTTCTCCAGGCCAGCAAGGCCCTTCGACTTCAAGGCGCTGACGTAATACACATCATCGAACGGATGCTTCTGCATCAGGTCGGCGACGAACGGCAGCATGGCGGTCTTGTCCTTCTGCAGGTCGACCTTGTTGATCGCCAGCAGTTTGGGCATGTCCTTCTGCTCAGACAGCGCCTGGTACATGGCGGCGTCTTCGTCCGTCCAGCGGCCGGCCTCGATCACCTGCACCGCGAGGTCTACCTCGGTGACGGCGGCGCGAGCGGCACGGTTCAGGCTACGGTTCATGGCGCGCTTGCCGCCACGGTGCAAGCCCGGCGTATCCACATACAGGATCTGGCCGGTCGGCTTGGTGGAAATGCCCAGGATGCGGTGCCGCGTGGTTTGCGGGCGGTGGCTGACGATGGACAGGCGCACGCCGATGAGGGCGTTGAGCAGGGTCGACTTACCCACGTTCGGGCGCCCCGCCAGCGCGACATAGCCGCAGCGGAAGTCGTCATCGACGAGGGTGTCGTTATCTTCGAAATCGGTATCGTTCATGGTTTCTTTTCCAGCAGCCGGCGTAGTACCGCCTCGGCGGCATCTTGTTCGGCGGCGCGCCGGCTGCCTCCGCTCCCTTCGGTGCGGATGGCTTCCGGCTCTTCAATGGTGCAGCTTACATCGAAGATCTTGGCATGGTCTTCGCCGTAGCTGTCGGTCAGTTCGTATACGGGCAGCGGCAAGCCCTTACCCTGCAGCCACTCCTGCAGACGGGTCTTGGCATCCTTGCTGGAGCGCTTCAGTTCTCCCACGCGGGGCGTGAAAAGCCTGCGCACGACCTGGCGGCAAGCATCGTAGCCGTCATCCAGGTAAACCGCGGCCAGCATGGCCTCGAAAGCATCGGCCAGGATGGAATCGCGGCGGAACCCACCGCTTTTGAGTTCACCAGGCCCCAGCTTGAGGCGATCGCCGAGTTCCAGCTCGCGCGCCACCACCGCCAGGGCCTGGCCGTTTACGAGCTGGGAGCGCAGGCGGGATAGCTCGCCTTCGCTGGCGTGGGGGTGCGCTTCGTAAAGGAGCTCAGCCACCAGCACGCCCAGCAAGGCATCACCGAGGAATTCCATCCGCTCGTTGTTCGGCTTCCCGGCGCTGCGATGGGTCAGTGCCAGGGTCGCGAGACCGGGATCACGAAAACGATGCGGGAAATCCACGAAACCTCAATATCCAGCGCCGGCGGCGCCGCGAAGTTGCACCTGCTTATCGAAATGAAGCAGGAAATCAATGTTGTACAAGAACGGAATGCGCTTGTCGTAGGCGACCCGCAGCGTCGGGGTGTTGTTCATGCGCGTGACGGTGATGTCCTTCGGCTTGATCGTCGAATCATCCACGTACTGGAAGCTCATCTTGAACGCGAGCTGGCGACGCGCCTGCTCCACATCCTCGTTGCCACCCTCGGTGGCCATCTGGTTCATGGCCTTCACCACGCCCATGTACTCGATGTACGACGGCACGAGCTTCATCGCCATGAAGCCAAAAAAGCCCAGGATGACGAGGACGATGATAAAGCCAATGAGCGTAATGCCCGACTGCCTGGATTTCATGATATGTGACCCCGCCGCGCGAAGCGGCTCCCCTGTGTGATGGATACCCGCGGGGCGCACACGCGCCCCGCTGCGGAGATTACCTTGTCCGCGCCGGGGCGCAACGCCCCGGTACGTGACCGGGGCCACCGTTCGGGTCAATGGATAACCTTGCCCATCCGCGAGAAGTCGAACATACCGGTAATCCCGTTATCGAAGCCGCGCCAGGCCAGCCACACAAAGAAGGCCTTGCCGACCAGGTTTTCCTCGGGCATGCAGCCCCACCAGCGGCTATCGGTGCTGTTCATGCGGTTATCGCCCATCACGATGTAGCAGCCCTTGGGCACCTCCGAGGGCACCACGGCATTGGGAATATCCAGGGGCATGTTGTAGGCGGGCGTCAGGGCAATAGTGTGGTTAACGCTGCCCAGGTGCTCCGTATAAAGCTTGGAGCCGTAGGTCATGAGCAGGTGGTCTTCCGGCCGGCCCGGGTCGCCCTTATAGGGACCCAGCTCATCCATGGCCACCCGCTCGCCGTTGATGAACAACTCGCTGCCCCGGGTTTCAATACGATCGCCCGGCACGCCGATGACGCGCTTGATCCAGTTCTCGCTCGGCACCGGTGCGTTCGGATCCTGGCAGGTGACATCGCCGCTACGCACGATGTGCCCATTGCCATCCGCGCAGCGGTAGCCCGGGAAGCGGAAGACAACCACATCGCCACGGCGGGGTTCGCCGTTTTCAAGCAGCTTGTTGTTGAAAGCCGGCATGCGCAGGCCGTAGGAGAACTTGTTGACCAGGATGAAATCGCCCACGTCGAGCGTCGGCATCATCGAACCGGAGGGAATCCGGAACGGCTCGGCCACGAACGAGCGCAGGATCAACACGACCAGGATGACCGGGAACAACGAGCGAGCCCAGTCCACGGGCCATGGCTCGGCGATTTCGCTTCCTTCCGCTTCGGCGCGAGCGCGGCGGTTCTTGGCAAGGAACAGGCGATCGAAGAGCCAGATGACCCCGAACAGGACCGTCACGCCCAGCAGGAACGCCGAAAAATCAAATGCCGCCATGCCATCTCCGTTAGTCGTGTGAAGGACCCGGTGGGTCCATTCCGGCGCATCCGGCGCCGGGATTCCATGGGTAAAACGTCATGCCACCCCGCGGGTGGCGCTTACTTGTCGACCTTCAGCACCGCCAGGAAGGCCTCCTGCGGGATTTCCACAGAGCCAACCTGCTTCATGCGCTTCTTGCCTTCTTTCTGCTTTTCGAGAAGCTTCTTCTTACGCGACACGTCGCCGCCATAGCACTTGGCCAGCACGTTCTTGCGCAGGGCCTTTACCGTGGAACGGGCGATGACCGCCGCCCCGATGGCGGCCTGGATAGCCACATCGAACTGCTGGCGTGGGATCAGGTCCTTCATGCGTTCAACCAGCTCACGGCCGCGGCGATCCGCGTGCGAACGGTGCACGATAAGGCTGAGCGCATCCACGCGATCGCCATTGATCAGGATATCGACGCGGACGAAGGGGCCGGCATCGAAGCGGTCAAGGTGGTAATCCATGGACGCGTAACCGCGCGACACCGACTTCAGGCGATCGAAGAAATCGAGCACCACCTCGGCCAGCGGCAACTCATACGTAACCTGCACCTGGGTGGCGAGGTACTGGATGGACCGCTGCACGCCGCGCTTTTCTTCGCACAGCTTGATGACGTTGCCGACATACTCACCCGGGGTAAGGATGTTGGCGATGATGATGGGCTCACGGATCTCGGCAATCATCTGCGGCGGGGGCAGTTTGGCCGGGTTATCCATGTTGATGATGGTGCCGTCGGTCTTCGCCACCTCGTACACCACGGTGGGTGCGGTGGTGATCAGATCGAGGTCGTACTCACGCTCGAGACGCTCCTGCACGATTTCCATGTGGAGCATGCCAAGGAAGCCGCAGCGGAAACCGAAGCCCATGGCCTCGGAGCTTTCCGGTTCGAAGAACATGGCGGCATCGTTCAGGCGCAGCTTGTCGAGCGCCTCGCGCAGCGCGGGGTAATCATCGGCGGACACCGGGAACAGGCCAGCGAACACGCGCGGCTGCATGGTCTGGAAACCAGGGAGCGGCGCTTCGGCCGGCTTGCCGGCGAGGGTCAGCGTATCGCCGACTGGCGCGCCATGCACATCCTTGATCGATGCATTGATCCAGCCCACCTCACCCGCCGAGAGCTTCTCGAGCTTCTTGCGCTTGGGCGTGAACACGCCTACGTCGTCGACCAGGTGGGTGCGGCCCGTGGACATGACCAGGATCTTGTCGCCCGGCTTGATCTCACCCTGCATGACGCGCACCAGCGACACCACGCCAAGGTAGTTATCGAACCACGAATCGATGATCAGCGCCTGGAGCTTATCCGTATCGCCGGGCTTGGGGGCCGGGATGCGATGGATGATCGCCTCGAGCACTTCGATGACGTTCTGGCCTGTCTTTGCGCTGACCGGGATGGCATCGGACGCATCCAGGCCGATCACGGCCTCGATCTCGGCCTTGGCCTTGTCGATATCGGCCGTGGGCAGATCGATCTTGTTGAGGACGGGAATGACCTCGAGTCCCTGCTCGATCGCCGTGTAGCAGTTGGCCACGGACTGGGCTTCGACGCCCTGGGCGGCATCCACCACCAGCAGCGCGCCCTCACAGGCGGACAGCGAGCGGCTCACCTCGTAGCTGAAATCCACGTGGCCCGGGGTGTCGATGAAGTTGAGCTGATAGGTTTTGCCATCCCGCGCCTTGTACGGCAGCGAGACCGACTGCGCCTTGATGGTGATGCCACGCTCGCGCTCGATCGGGTTGTTGTCGAGCACCTGCGCTTCCATTTCGCGCTCGGACAGGCCGCCGCACAACTGGATGATGCGATCGGCCAGGGTCGACTTACCGTGGTCGATGTGGGCAATGATGGAGAAGTTGCGGATGAGTTCCATGGAGCGCCGTGGTCACGTTCACCATCGCTCGCGGCGCGAACGACGCGCACCGACCGCTTTGGCCGGTGCGAATCCCGCATTATCGCATGGAAGGCCGGCCCCCGCCGAGGGCAGCCGGCCTTCCGGGCTCATTTATCGCTCGGGACCGTGATACCGACGAAGCGCGTACTGTCGTCGCGACGAACCAGCAGCATGGCCGTATCACCCTCCTTCACCCCCTTCACGGCATCCCGGAAGGCGGCGGCACTACCGACCCGCTTCTGGTTGACCATGAGGATGACATCCCCGGCCTGCAGGCCGGCCGTGGCGGCCGTGCGGCCGGTGACGCGGCTGATGACCACGCCCTCGCCCGCCTTCAGGCCCAGCTCCGAGCGGGTCTGCGCATCGATATCGTCGACCGCCAGGCCCAGGGCGGCCGCTGATCCGCCAGCGCCAGCACCGCCGGCAGCGGACGCCAGCGCGCTCTTGTCGCGCGGCAGCTCGCCGACCTTGACCTCGATCGTCTGCTTCTTGCCATCGCGGAGGATATCCACCTTCGCCATAGAGCCCGGCTTCGTGATGCCCACCAGGGGCGGCAGGTCCACCGACTGGGTGATGGGCGTGCCGTTGAAGCCAAGAATGACATCGCCCTGCTTCAGGCCAGCCTTATCAGCCCCACTACCGGGCGTGACCTGGGCAACCAGCGCGCCATTGGCATCGGGAAGGTTCAGGTTTTTTACGAACTGGTCAACCGGCTGCACGGTGACGCCGAGCATGCCGCGCGACACATAACCCTTCTCCTTGATCTGCTGGACCACGTTCATGGCCACGTCGATCGGAATGGAGAACGACAGGCCCTGGTAGCCGCCCGAGGTGGAATAGATCTGCGAGTTCACGCCAATCACCTGGCCCTGCAGGTTGAACAGAGGACCGCCTGAGTTGCCGCGGTTAATCGGCACATCGGTCTGGATGAACGAGGTGTAGGGCTGGTCGCCACTCCCCAGGTTGCGGCCCACCGCGCTGATGATGCCGTGGGTTACGGTGGCGTCCAGGCCAAACGGTGACCCGATGGCGAGCGCCCACTGGCCGCGCTTGACGCTACGCGAATCACCTACGGTCACCGTCGGTAGCGCGCTCGCATCCATCTTGAGCAGCGCGATGTCGTACTGCGGATCCTTGCCAACCACCTTTGCGGTAAAGGTCCGGCGATCCTGCAGGCGAATCTTCACCTCATCCGCGCCATCCACGACGTGATCGTTGGTCAGGACATAGCCATCGGCTGAAATGATGAAGCCGGAGCCCAGCGACGTCTGTTCGCGTGGCTGCATGGGCATGCCAGGCATGCCGAAGAAGCGCCGTAACAGTTCATCCTGGTCATCAGGGGCATCCGGGGCGCCTCTGCCCGGGCTCTTGCTGGCGGGCTTGCCGGATGATTTGGCCTCGACGTGGACCACCGCGGGGGCGTTCTTTTCCACGATGCCAGTGAAGTCGGGTAACGATTGTGCCTGCGCGCCAACGCTCGCCACGACGAGCGCGCCACCGAGCAGCGCGCGTGCATGCCAGGGTGCCATGGGTGTTTCCTCCTTTTATTCAGGCATGGCTGCCCGTGCGGCGGCAATGCCGCACGGGGATTAACACATCGAATGGGGGGAGGCGTGCCGGGGGACGGCGGCACGCTGGGCATACGCCGCTTAGCGGGCTGCCGGCACTGCCTGTGGCTGCACGTAGCGAGAGCCATCGGGGCGGGTCAGCAGCAGGTACTGGCCGCGGCTCGCATCCTGCACCGCAGCGGCACGCGCGCGCTGGATCTGGTACGGCGTGGAGCGCGGCAGGTAGGCGGTGGCTGCGTCATCGCTGGAGCTATCGAACGCCGCCTTCTGAGTGAATTGCGAGGCGACATTGCCACTGAGCCACTGCGGGGCAACCGGCGCACTGGAGGGCTCCGGCGTCGCATCAGCGACATCGATACCGGCCGCATGGGTAGCGCCATGCGCCACTTCCGGCGCCGCACCGTGGTTTCCAGCCGGCTGCGCCACCATGAGCGCTGCGACGGCGACGCTGGCGGCGATGGCGCCACCCGCGGACCAATGCAGCCAACGGCGGCGTGGCGCAACGGCAGGTGCGGCCTGCGGGGCGGCTTCGGCCTCTATAGCTGCCATCACGCGATCAGCAAAGCCCGCAGATACCGGCGGGAGTGCCTCGCCACGCAGGCCATCGCGGCCGACGTGGTAACGCGACCACGCGTTCGCCAAGGCCGAATCGGCCTCCAGGCGTCGCAGCAGGAAGCGGATTTCCTCCCGTGACAGCTCTCCATCCATGCCGGCGGAGAGAATTTCCCGATTAGCTTCGCTCATGGGGTCTGGTCCTCGCGGTCTGACAACAACGGCCGCAATTTTTCATCGATGGCCTCGCGGGCCCTGAATATACGTGAACGGACCGTCCCGATCGGACAATCCATGGCGGCGGCAATTTCCTCGTAGCTCTTGCCTTCCACCTCACGCAGGGTAATCGCGACCCGAAGTTCCTCGGGCAACGCTTGGACAGTAGAAAACACCGTTTGTTCCACCTGCTCGCGCATGAGTTCACGCTCGGGGGTGGCGCTTTCGTGCATCCGGGTGGCTCCGGGCACGTAAACCGCATCTTCGGCGTCGATATCGCCCGTGGGCGGCCGCCGGCCCATCGCCACCAGGTGGTTCTTGGCGGTGTTCACGGCAATCTTGTAAAGCCATGTGTAGAAGGCACTTTCGCCGCGGAATGAGCCCAATGCGCGCCACGCGCGAATAAAAGCTTCCTGGGCGATGTCCTCGCACTCGGTCCAGTCGTGGACATAGCGGGAGATCAGGGCCACCAGCTTGTGCTGGTATTTTCGGACAAGCAGGTCGAAGGCGCGGCGATCCCCCTGCTGCACACGTTCGACAAGTGCTTGATCCAGTTCGTTTTCGCCCATCCGGGCCGTCTCCTCACATCATTCGGTCCAGTCCGGGCGCAGCTGAGACCCGCGGTGCGTGCGCAAGTTCAATGCGCAACGCCGCTGCTATAGCAAAATATGCGGATAACCCCACGAAGCTCAACCCGGGACGAATGGCAGGCCTCGTCGGCTGCCGCCTCAGGCCACCGTGAGCGCCTGCCCTTCGGCCACCAGCCGCTCACGCTCCCCCAGCATGTTGTCGAAGGTGACCGTGGGCAGCGGGCGTGAGAACAGGTAGCCCTGCAACTCATCGCAGCCATTGGCGCGCAGGAACTGCAGGTGCTGCTCGATCTCCACGCCTTCGGCTACCACGCCGCGCTTCAGGCGATGCGCCATATCGATGGTGGCACGCACGATCGCTTCGTCATCCGGGTCGACGCCGATGTTGCGCACGAAGCTCTGGTCGATCTTGATCCTGTCAGCGGGAAGCCGGCGCAGGTAATCCAGCGATGCAGCACCCGTGCCGAAATCATCGATGGCGATGCGGCAACCCATCGCATGCAGGGCATCCAGCGTTTCGACCAGGTGCGGCACCGTCTTCACGCTGATGCTTTCGGTGACCTCCAGTTCGAGCTGCGATGCTTCCAGGCCCGTATCATCCAGGGCCCGCCGCACCACGGCAGCCAGGTTCGTCTGCATCAACTGAACGGCCGAAAGGTTCACACCCAGGCGCAGGCCCAGACCATAGCGGTCTTGCCAGATTTTCGCCTGCGCGCACGCCGTGCGCAGCACCCACTCGCCGATGGGCACGATGAGGCCACTGGCTTCCGCCAGGGGGATGAAGAACCCCGGGCTGATCATGCCCAGTTCGGGGTGTTCCCAGCGAACGAGTGCCTCCATGCCGACGATATCTTCGCTACCGGCATCGACCTGCGGCTGGTAGAACACGCGTAGCTCGCCGTTGCGCTCGGCATGCCGCAGGCGCGCCTTCAGCTCGCCCTGCTGTTGTTGGGCGGTATCCGCGCTTGCCGCGTACACCTGGTAGTTGTTGCGACCCAGGCTCTTGGCGCCGTACATGGCTTCGTCGGCATGACGCAGCAGGAGCTCGCCTTCCACCGCATCATCAGGAAAGAACGCGATGCCCACCGAAACCGTGGCCTGCAGCTCCGAGCCATCATCCAGGTGCAGCGGCACTTCCATCGCCTGCACGATTTTCTCGGCGATGCGCAGTACGTCTTCGCGCTTGATGATATGGCGCAGGACAAGGGTGAATTCGTCGCCCGCGTAACGCGCCACCGTATCGGAACCGCGAACACTGGAGCGTAGCCGGCGGGCGACCGCCGAAAGGACCTGGTCGCCCACCGCGTGACCCAGTGTTTCGTTGATCCCCTTGAAACGGTCAAGGTCGACCAGCAACACGGCGAACAACTCGCCGGTACGTTCCGCCTCGCGAATGGTCGTGTCCAGGCGATCGTGGAAAAGCAGGCGGTTGGGCAGGCCGGTCAGCGTATCGACAAGGCCGCGCTCGCGCCCCTGGTCGCGCGCCCGGCGCAACTCCAGCGCCGCACTGAACCGGGCAGATGCCGCGCGTAATGCCAGTTCGAAAACACGGCCATCACTGGCGATGCGCCGACGCCCGGCGAGCATGGCCCCGATGGCGCTGCGTCGCTCGTCGAGCAGCGGTAGAAACACAAAGGAGCTAAGCCCCAGCGCCTCGATAAGCGGGTCCGCCGGCACTTCCGTTCGTCCATCGCCAAGGCGCACGAGCGCCTCGCCAGCCAGGCACAACTTGAGCAATGGCAGGTCGGCCGCATCGGCCCACTCCACCTGCCCCGGCCCATTCCAGATACGCGCGACGACCTCGGGGCCGCCGTCGCTCTCGGGCAACGCGGCCCAGACCCCGACCACGTCCAGGTCAAGTGCATCGGCCAGCATCGCCGCGGCCTCGCCCAGGCCCTCGTCATCACTGGGGCACGCATCGAGCACGGACAACAGGGAGAGTGCCCGTGCCGCCGTATCACCGGCACGCATATCGCGGAACCCAACGGCAATGCGATGGCCGCCAGTGGCATCGACGAGATGGCGTACATCCACTTCGCCAGGAATCTCCGCGCCATCGGCACGACGCAACACGCAGGCCATGGCATCGCCATCGGGCATCGGCCACGCCGCGCCGTCGACCATGCTGAAGATGTCGCGCAACAAGCGCCCCTGGATGGGCACGTCATCGGCACACAGGCGCAGCATGGCGGCCCCGGCATCGATGACGCAGCCATCCGTCGCCGATGCCACCACCCAGGCGGCCCCGGCATCGAATGCAAAGCGGTAGTCGGGTCGCGTCTCGACGGACGGTGGTGTCGTGTCGACCGCCACGGCCATGCGTACGCGCTGGGCAAGCTCTGCCGCAATGGCGCTCTCGCGCAGCCAGGCTGCGCCATCGTCAGGCGCCACGGCCAACGGACCATCGGGCACCAGATAGACCACCGGGATATCGCGGTACGCGGCAAAGCTGCGCAGGATGCGCATGCCAAGGCGGACATCGTCGCTACCGTCACCGCCCACCACCGCCACCTGCAAGGGCGGCGCGTCCGAGAGCAGCGCTTCGAGCTGCACGGCATCACGGGCACTCAGCAACACGAAGCCGCCGTCCGCATCCAGGGCGTCGAAGACGGACCGGCGCATATCGCGGCGCGGCGTGAAAATCAGGACGCCACTGGCGTCGGGGATCGACATCATGGCTCAGACCACCCAGCGGCCATCGCGCAGGCGCGGCGCGACCGAACGGGCCGCGCGGTCGGCATCGACACGCACGATATCGTCATCGAACGTGGCCAGCAGGCTGGCGCTGGCGCCAAGCAGCACTACCCGGCGCACGTGGCCGGTCTGGGCTTTGGAAAGTTGCCGTAAAAGTGCACCATCCGTCGCACTGGGGACCCCGGGCGGCATATCCAGCAGGTACACGCCGAAGTGCAGGCTTTGCAGGATGTACCTCAGGGCATCGCCGAGCCGCGTGCACCCCGGGACCCGCATCTGGGCATCGCGCAGGCTGGTAAGGCCCTCACCGCCGCGCCACAGGTACACGGCCTGCCCCGTGCGCCGGGCGACGAGCCGGAATTGGTCGATAAGCATGGCCTGCTCGTCCGCCTTCAGCGCAACCAGGGGGCCGGCGGCTGAGAGGATTCGGTCGAAGACATCCGTTCCTGCGAGTGGATCCACTGACATCGGCCATCTGGCGACTTGACTGGCGCGCAGTATCGGGCCAACGGGGTGTCGGGCGCCAGATGTGCCCGTACGCTGTGGGCGGCCCACGGGCCGGAGCACGCGCATGGTGGCCCCTCCATACGGCGGGGTATCTCGCATTCGGCACGACGGGAAGGTATGGTGATGCGCTCATTCGCCACCGCACGACCGCCATGTTCGAAGGACTCCGATTCAAGCACTGGAAGACCAGCGAAGGGGACGATGGCATCGTCGTCCTCACCCTGGACCGCGACGGCGCCAGCGCGAATGCGTTGGGGCGCGAGGTTTTGGATGAACTGGGCACACTGGTGGAACGCCTGGCCATCGAAGGCCCCAAGGGCGTGGTGATCCACTCCGCCAAACCCTCTGGCTTCGCCGTCGGCGCTGACATACGGGAATTCGTGGAATACGCCCACACGGGCACCGTCCTTGAAAACATCGAGAACGGGCAGCGCGTGTTCGAAACGCTCGCACGCCTGCCCTTCCCGACGGTGGCCGCCATCCATGGCGCCTGCATGGGCGGCGGCACGGAGCTGGCCCTCGCATGCCGCTACCGCATCGCCGCGGATGATGACGCCACGCGGATCGGCCTGCCGGAGGTGATGCTCGGCATCCATCCGGGCTGGGGCGGCAGCGCGCGCCTTCCGCGCCTGATTGGCGCACCCGATGCGCTGCCGGCCATGCTGACGGGCAAGCCCTTCAATGCGCGCCGCGCGAAGGCAGTAGGCCTGGTCGATCGGCTCGCCCGCCCGGATGAGCTTCTGGCTGAGGCCCGCCAGCTGGCCAGGCGTCCGTCGCCGCGCCCGTTCGCGCTGCGCGCGAAAGCGTGGGCGACCAATACCCTGCCCGCCCGCCTTATCCTGGCGCCCATGGTCCGCAAGCAGACCGCGGCCAAGGTGCGCAAGGAACATTACCCGGCACCGTTCGCACTTATCGATGTATGGGCCAACGGCGGCAGCAACATCCAGCAGCGCCTTAAGCTCGAAGCGAAATCGGTGGCGAAGCTCGCCACCACGCCTACGGCGCGCAACCTCATCCGCATCTTCTTCCTGCAGGAGCGTCTCAAGGGGCTTGGCGGCGGCGTGGAACACGGCATCAAGCATGTCCATGTCGTGGGCGCCGGCACCATGGGTGGCGATATCGCCGCGTGGTCGGCCCTGAAGGGTTTTGACGTCACGCTCCAGGATCGCGAAATGCGCTTCGTCGAGCCGGCGATCAAACGCGCCCGCGCCCTGTTCGAAAAGAAGCTGAAGGCGCCGGCCAAGGTCGAGGCTGCCAACGGCCGCCTGCGCGCCGACATCGAAGGCAAGGGCGTCGCCGATGCCGACCTCGCCATCGAAGCCATCTACGAGAACCCCGAGGCCAAGCACGCGCTTTACGCCGTGATCGAACCGCAGTTCCAGGCAGACGAGATCCTGGCGAGCAACACCTCGTCGATCCCGCTGAATGAACTACGCCAGGGCCTCTCCTCGCCCCAGCGCTTCCTTGGCCTGCATTTCTTCAACCCGGTGGCACAGATGCCACTGGTGGAAGTGGTACGCCACGATCAGCTCGATCCCACGATCGAAAAGCGCGCCTTCGCCTTCTGCAAGGCCATTGGCAAGCTGCCCGTCCCGGTGAAGGGTACGCCGGGCTTCCTGGTCAACCGCATTCTCATGCCGTACCTGATGGAAGCCATGCGCCTTTACAACGAAGGTGTGCCCGGCCCCGTGCTTGATCGCGAAGCGAAGAAGTTCGGCATGCCGATGGGCCCCATCGAACTGGCCGATACCGTCGGCCTGGATGTGTGTGCGTCCGTGGGCAAGGAACTGGCACCGTTCCTCGGCCTGGAAGTTCCGCAGGGCCTCGAAGAAAAGCTCGCCGCCAACAAGCGTGGCAAGAAGGATGGCGAAGGGCTGTACGTATGGAAGGAAGGCAAGCCGGATAAGCCGGAGGTGGATCCGGACTACGTGCCGCCGGCCGACCTGCAGGATCGCATGATCCTCCCGATGGTCAACGAAGCGGTCGCCTGCCTCGCCGAAGGCGTGGTGGACGATGCCGACCTTCTCGATGCCGGCGTCATCTTCGGCACCGGTTTCGCGCCGTTCCGCGGCGGCCCCATCCAGTACGTGCGCAGTGAAGGCGTGGCCGCGGTGCGCGAGCGCCTGGCGAAGCTGGAGCAGAAGCACGGGGCGCGCTTTGCGAAGAAGGAGGGCTGGGATAACCCTGAGCTGGCGACGCCGCCGGCGTAACGCGAGCTTGAACCATCGCGCGCAAGCGCGCTCCTACAGAAGCCAGGCGATTGTAGGAGCGCGCTTGCGCGCGACCGGTCAGGCGAAGGCCTGTCGGATTACCACATCAGGTCGTCAGGCACGCCGTCGTCCGATTCACTCGGCGCATTCGGGTCAACCATCAGCGCAATGAATTCGGGCGCCAGCTCACGCAGCGCTTCGATCACGGCCTTATCCACCACGAGGTAACGGCCACCCTGCTGCACGACACCCAGTTCGCCGGCATTGATCGCCGCCAGCTGCTCAGCGCTCACATGCACGCGGCGAATCTTCTCGCCGTAGGGGAAGTGGCGGACGAGGTCGGCCTCGGCAAGGTTCAACGCCTTACCCTTCAGAAGCTCTTCCACCTTGCGCTTCTTTTCCTTGCGCACGCGGGCCAGCTCGGCAGCCTCGGCTTCAGCCTTGCGGCGCTCGGTCGCTTCGGTCTGCGCACGCATGGCGTACGCCTTCGCCAGGTCCATCTCGCCATCGTTGCGCGGCGCTCGCGCGGCGTTGCCCTGGTTGCCGTGCGGGCGGCCACTTTGCGGGCGGCCACCTGCCGGGCTCGGCTTGCCACCGTTCCCCTGGGGACGACCGCCGCCCTGACCGGGTTTACCACCGCCCTGGGTACGGCCACCTGTGCCCTGCCCGCCTTGCGGGCGCGGGCCCTTGCCCCCCTGACGAGGCGGTGGCGCGGATTTGCGCGCCTCTTCGCGGATCTCCTTGACGAGGCCGCTCTTCAATAACTGGTCACGCAGGGACTCTGCCATGGTCGGTAAGGCTCTCTAGCAATGTCAGTAGTGCGGCGGCGGGGGTTCGCTTGCCGGGTCACCGCCCAGCCCCGCACGCATGGTGGAAAGATCAGACCGCATTTCACGCACGGCGCGCTCGAGCAGATCCAGCCGGCGCGCAATCTCCGCATCGGCGGACGAAAGGCTGTTCACGGTGTCGTCGATGAAAGCGAGGCGCACCTCGAGCTCCATCAGGCGCTCATCGGTGTCACTCATGGGATGTCCTTGGAAACAGGCGGCGTTGCCGTAACCGGCGATTGTAGTCTCCGTGCGGGGCCGAGCAAACCGCGGTGCGCCAAAACGAGGCCAGGGGAAAGAAAAAGGGACGCCGGAGCGTCCCTTTTTCGGTTGCCTTGGATGCGGGGGTAGCGTGTTACGGCAACTCCGCTTCGTTGGCTTTTCGCGTGCGAGCACGCTCCTACAGTAAGCCGCGTAGCGGCTTACTTGCCGCCCGGAGCAGCGCCGGCGGCCGGGCCCTGGCCAGCCGGGGTCGGGCCGGTCTTCAGCAGTTCGACGTCGAAGATGATCGTCGCGTTCGGCGGGAAGCCGTTTTCCGGCTTGGCGCCGTAAGCGATGTTCGACGGGATGAACAGCTTGTACTTGCCGCCGATCTGCATGAGCTGCAGGCCTTCGCGGAAGCCCGGGATAACCGCGGCGAGCGGGATCTGGGCCGGGCCGGCCGGCTGGTGGTCGGCCGAGGAGTCGAACTTCTCGCCGTTCACGAACGTGCCGGTGTAGTTGATGGTGACCGTGTCGTTCGGACCCGGACGCTGGCCGGTACCGGCCTGGACGACCTGGTACTGCAGGCCCGACGCCGTGACCTTCACGCCAGCGGCGCTCTTGTTCTTGGCCAGGAACGCGTCGCCTTCGGTCTTGTTCTGGGAGGCGACCTTGTTGTACTCGGCTTCGGCCTTGACCTTCAGCTGGGCCACGAAGGCTTCGCGCGTGGTCTTGGCTTCGGCTTCGGTCATGGTCGGCTTCTGGCCAGACAGGGCAGCCTGGAGGGCCTTGGCAACCGTAGCCGGGTCGACTTCGCGCGCGACGAGCGGCGGAAGCGAGCTGGCAAGGTCCCAACCCACGACATAGCTGGCCTTCTGCTTATCGACTGCGCCGGCGGGGGCGGCAGCCGGCTTGGCAGCCTGGGCAGATGCGCCCGCGGCCGCACCCAGCGAAACCGCCAGGGCGACGGCCATCATCGTGGGACGCAAAAAGTGCTTCATTCGTTACTCCCTCTCTTTGGAGAAAATCGGCGAGGCCGCCGTGGCACCTCCGTGTGGAGGCAGAATCGCCATTGTGCTGTGGTTAGCGCCCGGCTTGCAATGACGGGGGCAGAGACAAGGTTTCATACCAAAAGTTCATGGACCTTTCGTGAATTCGTCCAGTTCACTCCCCATGCCCCTGCCCCGGCTTGTCCAGCGTATCGCGTAGCGCTGCCTGCAACCGGGCGTGCACTTGTACCAGAACGCGCCACAGAAGCCACGTGAGGCCGATACCTATCAGTATCAGCACGGCTGCGACTTCGCGCGGCGGAAGGATGGTGGACGCCAGCGCGGCCACCAGCAGGCCGAGGATCAGCATGACCACCACAGGGATGATCCGCGCCAGAACCGCGCGAATACGATAGGTTCGCGCTCCGAACCGATCCGGAATGCTGAGTTCCGCGAGCAGCATGCCAAGCGCGCCCGCCTTGCGGTACGCAGCGACCACCATGGGTAGCGATACCAGGGCCGCCACGGACCACGCCAGGCTTCGCCGCACCACCGGGTTATCGCTGAAAAGATCCAGGTGCATGAAGCCCCGACGGTAGGCAAAGGCGGCGATGATGAATACCGCGATGACCAGGGCCATGTTGATGATCACGTGCCATACGAGGCGGCGGATCATCTTCATGACGATCGCGCCCTGCCCCTGCAGCCCCAGGCTGCCCATCCAGTCCGTATAGGCGCCAAATACCCCCGTGACGCGGGCAGGAAGCACGCGTGCCAACCCGGTGGCCAGCGGATCGGAAAGGCGGATGAGGTAGGGCGTGAGGAACGTGGTGATCGCCGAGACGGCGACGGCCACGGGATAGAGGAAATTGCTCGTCACCTTGAGGCTGAGCCCCAGCGTGGCGATGACGAACGAGAACTCACCGATCTGGGCGAGGCCCATGCCCACACGCAGGGACGTTCGGCCATCGTTTCCGGCAACGAAGCTGCCAAAACTGCAGGTCACCACCTTTCCGACGACGACGGCGATGGTCACGATCGTGATGGGCCACGCGTACTCGGCGAGCAGCGCCGGATCGATGAGCATGCCAATGGCCACGAAGAAGATGGCACTGAACATGTCACGCACCGGCATGATGATGCGCTCGATCCGCGCCACGCTTTCCGATTCAGCCACGATGGCGCCGATCATGAAGGCACCCAACGCCACGCTGTACCCCAACTCGGTCACCAGCAGGCAAAAACCGAAGCAGATGCCCAGTACCGCGATGAGCAACACATCGTTACGGCTCACCCGCGCAATGTAGTCAACGACGCGCGGCACCAGCAGCAGGCCGACCACCAGTGATACCGCCATGAAGAGACCAAGGCGGCCCACCGCGGCCAGCGCCTGCTCGGCCTCCAGGCCACCCGTGCTGGCGATACCCGTCAGCAGGGCCATCAGGACGATGGCCAGCAGGTCTTCCACGATCAGGATGCCGAACATCAGTTGCGCGAATCGCTCGCGCTTGAGGTTCAGGTCCTCCAGCGCCTTCATGATGATGGTCGTGGACGAGATCGACAGCATGGCGCCGAGGAAGAGCGAATCCATGGTGGTCCAGCCAAAAAAGCGGCCGATCTCATAACCGATCCACACCATCAGCACGATTTCCGCGAACGCCGCCACCAGCGCCGCACCCCCGACGGCGCGCAGCTTCTTCAGGCTGAACTCGAGGCCGAGCGCAAAGAGCAGCAGGATCATGCCCAGCTCGGAGAGCGTGCGGATCGTATCTTCGTCGTGGATGAAGATGAAAGGGAACGTATGTGGGCCGATCAGCAGGCCCGCGATGATGTAGCCGAGTACCACCGGCTGGCGAAGGCGCTGGAACAGCACCGTGGTGAGACCAGCCACCAGCATGACGGTGGCCAGGTCCTGGATGAAAACGATGCCGTGCATGCCTGTCCCTGTGTGTATGAGGGGACAGGTTACCCCGCAGGAAGTCGCGAGAACATGGCGGCGACAAGTGGTTGGTTATTACGTGACCAACCCCTGTAAAAAGGCATCTCACGCAAGTGCGCGCCACACATCAACATTCTCGATTCGTCGAAAATAAATTCAAAAAAAGTGTAACGAACGCTTGACGAAGAGGGGGGTCCGACGTAATCTTTGCGGCTTCCAGCAGGGGGCCATAGCTCAGCTGGGAGAGCGCCTGCATGGCATGCAGGAGGTCGCCGGTTCGATCCCGGCTGGCTCCACCAACTTCTAGTACGTCCCCATCGTCTAGAGGCCTAGGACATCACCCTTTCACGGTGGCGACCGGGGTTCGAATCCCCGTGGGGACGCCACTTTCCGGCTCGCCGGCAAGTGTAATGGATGTAGAAGTTGGTAGTTGTTGGAAGTTGGAAAACTAGTGTGGAGCGGTAGTTCAGTCGGTTAGAATGCTGGCCTGTCACGCCGGAGGTCGCGGGTTCGAGTCCCGTCCGCTCCGCCACTTTTCCAAAGAAGAATCCGCCATCTGGCGGATTTTTTTTGCCCTGAATTCAGGGCCCCTCAGGATTCAGGACCCTCACCCTCCACGCGCACCAGCGTGCCGATCGAGTGCCCCTGCTCCGCCAGGTATTCCAGCCAGCGACTGAGAAAGCCGTTCATGCGCAGGCGGTGCTGGAGCACGGTATCCGCCGGCGGAAAGGGCCCTAATACCTGCCACAGCTTCCGGCCTGGGTGGCAATGCAGCGCCTCGGCCACGTGGGCATCGGTATACATGCGCAATTGAGCCGATGGCGACGGCTGCCCGGTCGCCTCATCGACGAAATCGTAGGTGAGTTCCAGCTCAAGCGTGTACGGGTGCTTTTCCTGGATCTCCAGCCGGACATTGAGGCCATCATCCACATCGGAGATATAACGGCCTGCCGCCAGTCGCTGCGGCGCGAACAGCCGTGCGAGCCGGTGGTAATTCTCCGCATAAAGACCCATCAGGAATTCGAAGCGTCCCGGGATCAGCGCGGCTGGGCGTTCGAGAATGGCTGTCATGGGTGGCACCGTTCTCCGTAAACGTTCTCGTACTAATACATATGCCGCTCGATCCCGAGATATTCAAAGATCTTGCTCGAGATTTCCTCGATCGACGTATGCGTGGTGTTGAGGACCGGGATATTTTCCCGGCGCATCAGGCGATCCGCCTGCTCCAGCTCCCACCGGCATTGCTTCAGCGTGGCGTAGCGGCTGCCAGGACGGCGCTGCTCACGGATCTGGGCAAGGCGGATAGGGTCAATGGTCAGGCCGAACAGCCTGCTCCGGTAGGGCCGCAGGCGCATCGGCAATTCAAGCTTGTCGAGGTCGTCGTCCGTGAGGGGGTAGTTGGCGGCACGCACCCCGTAATGCAAGGCCATGTACAGGCACGTCGGGGTTTTACCCGACCGCGATACGCCCACCAAAACGACATCGGACAGGTTGTAATCCACATCCAGGCCATCGTCATGGGCCAGGGCGTAATTGGTCGCTTCGATACGCGCCTCGTACCGGTCCGAATCGACCAGGCCATGCGAGCGGTTTACGGCATAGGACTGCTTGACCCCCAGCTCCTGCTCCAGCGGATCGATAAACGGGGCAAATACATCCAGCATCAGGGCCCCACTACCCGCGACGATCTCGCACAACGCCCGGGAGGTCATGGTGTTCACCACGATGGGCCGCTGGCCATCCTGGGCGTATTTGGTCTTGATACGCAGGGCGGCGGCCTCGGCCTTGGCCGGGTTATCGATAAACGGCAGCCGGTGGGTATCGAACTCCACCCCATCGAACTGGGTGAGCATGCTGTTGCCGATCGTCTCCGCGGTAATGCCGGTGGAATCGGAAATGAAGAAGACGGTGCGCCGCATCGGCCGGTTTCCCCTGTGTGGTTCCATGACTCCCACCTTAAGACCAATACGCCGCCATAACCATCCACCCCGCAAAATCGCGGGCGGATTTGTGCATCGCCGCTTGTGCGGCGACCATACCACCGCGACAATGCGCCGATTTTTACCAGCGCGGCCCGCCGCCCAACCGATGTGAGGATCTTCCTTTGAGCGACCTGGTACTTTGGCTCGACGCGCTACGCATGACCGACCTTGGCAAGGTGGGCGGCAAGAATGCCTCCCTTGGCGAAATGATCGGCAACCTGGCGAAACTGGGCGTTTCTGTCCCGGGTGGCTTTGCCACCACGGCCGACGCCTTCCAGACCTACCTTGAAAAGAGCGGCCTCGCGAAGCGTATCCAGGAACGCCTGGCCACGCTGGACGTGGATGACGTGGATGAACTGACCCGCGGCGGCAAGGAAATCCGTGGCTGGATCGTGGATACCGCCCTGCCCGCCGACCTGGAGCAGGCCATCCGCGATGCTTACATCAAGCTCTGCAAGGACGCCGGCGCCGCCGATATCGCCGTGGCCGTACGCTCCTCCGCCACCGCCGAGGATCTCCCGGATGCCTCGTTCGCCGGCCAGCAGGAAACCTTCCTCAACGTCGTCGGCATCGACGATGTGCTGCACAAGGTGAAGGAAGTCTTCGCCTCGCTTTACAACGACCGCGCCATTGCCTACCGCGTGCACCAGGGTTTCAAGCACGAGGATGTATTCCTCTCCGCCGGCGTGCAGCTCATGGTCCGTTCGGACGTGGGCGCGTCGGGCGTGCTGTTTACCCTGGACACCGAATCCGGTTTCCGCGATGTGGTGTTTGTTACCGGCTCATACGGCCTGGGCGAGATGGTGGTCCAGGGCGCCGTGAACCCGGATGAGTTCTACGTATTCAAGCCCACGCTGAAGGAAGGCAAGCCCGCCGTGCTCCGCCGCAGCCTGGGCGCCAAGCAGCAGCGCATGGTCTATTCGGACCAGCCGGGCGAGCGCGTACGCATCGAAGAAACCCCCGCCGCCGACCGCCACCGCTTCTGCATCACCGATGCCGACGTGGAAGAACTGTCCCGCCAGGCCCTGGTGATCGAGAAGCACTACGGCCGGCCCATGGACGTGGAATGGGCGAAGGACGGCAACACCGGCAAGCTGTACATCGTGCAGGCGCGCCCGGAAACCGTGAAGTCGCGTTCGCACGCCACCACCCTCGAGCGCTTCCAGCTCAACGAAAAGGGCAAGGTGCTCACCGAAGGCCGCGCCATCGGCCAGAAGATCGGCTCCGGCAAGGCGCGCGTGATCCGCTCCCTGGCTGACATGAACAAGGTTCAGCCGGGCGACGTGCTGGTGGCCGACATGACCGATCCCGACTGGGAGCCGGTGATGAAGCGCGCTGCGGCGATCGTCACCAACCGCGGCGGGCGCACCTGCCACGCGGCGATCATCGCGCGTGAGCTGGGCGTACCAGCCGTGGTGGGTTGCGGCAATGCACTGGATACGATTCCCGATGGCGCCGAAGTCACCGTCTCGTGTGCCGAGGGCGATACCGGCACGATCTACGAAGGCATCCTGAAGTTCGACCGCATCACCGCCGACCTGGGCGCGATGCCGGAAGCGCCGCTGAAGATCATGATGAACGTCGCCAACCCCGAACGCGCGTTCGATTTCGGCATGCTGCCGAATGCCGGTATCGGCCTGGCTCGTCTCGAGATGATCATCGCCAGCCACATTGGCGTACACCCGAAGGCACTGCTCGAGTACGCGAAGCAGGATGCCGAAACGAAGGCACGCATCGATACGCGCATCGCGGGCTACAAGGATCCCGTGTCGTTCTACGTGGATCGCCTGGGTGAAGGCATCTCTACCATCGCCGCCTCGGTTTACCCGAAGCCGGTGATCGTGCGCCTCTCCGACTTCAAGTCCAACGAGTATGCCGGCCTGCTCGGCGGCTCGCGCTACGAGCCGCACGAAGAGAACCCGATGATCGGTTACCGCGGTGCGAGCCGCTATGTATCCGCGGATTTCGCAGAATCGTTCGCGCTCGAGTGCAAGGCCGTCAAGTATGTGCGCGAGACCATGGGCCTCGACAACGTGTGGGTCATGATCCCGTTTGTCCGCACGCTGGACGAGGGCCGCAAGGTCATCGAGGTGCTGCGCAAGAACGGCCTCGTGCAGGGCGAGAACGACCTGAAGGTCATCATGATGTGCGAGGTGCCGTCCAACGCGCTGCTGGCGGATGAGTTCCTCGATATCTTCGATGGCTTCTCGATCGGCTCGAACGACCTGACCCAGCTCACCCTGGGCCTGGATCGCGATTCCAGCATCGTGGCCAACCTGTTCGACGAGCGCGACCCGGCGGTGAAAAAGCTGCTGGCACTGGCCATCAAGACCGCTCGCGCCAAGGGCAAGTACATCGGCATCTGCGGCCAGGGTCCTTCCGACCACCCGGATCTGGCCGAGTGGCTGATGGAACAGGGCATCGAGTCGGTATCGCTCAACCCGGATACCGTGGTCGATACCTGGCTGCGCCTGGCTAAGAAAAAGGCCGGCTAAAACAAAAAAAGGCCGCCCTACCGGCGGCCTTTTTTGTCTGCGCGCTCCTACATGTGCACGAATGCGCTGGCTGTATTCACCAATGCACCGAAACGCCGGCCGCTCGATACTGGCCGGTGATTTCCCACTCCGTATCCGATGCCACCACCAGGTGCGTAACCGCCGTGATCGGCACCGTGTGATGCGTTGCCGAGGCCACGAGCTTGTCGGGCGTGGCAATAGCCACCGTCTCGCCACTGGCCTCGATGATCGCCTGCTTGAACATCGTCTCTTCCTCATCGATGGTCCATAACCCGGTCTTCGGGTCGATCGCGCAGACGCCAGGGAAACACAAGTCCGCGCGGATATCCTGCGCCTGGCGCAGCGTGCGCGAACCGATGGCGCCGCCGATGTGTGGATCGAGCTTACCGCCCAGCAGCACCACGTCGAAGCCCGGACGGCCCAATACCGCCAGGGCCACGTCAGGAGCATTGGTCACCACAGTAAGGTCGCGGTGATCAGGCAGCGCCTTGGCTAACGCAGTGTTGGTTGATCCTGCATCGATAAACAGGATCTGCCCCTCCCCCACCAGCGCCGCCGCCGCACGGCCAAGCGTGCGCTTCAATTCCGCGCGCTCGCTGTGCCGCTCGCCCAGCGGCGCAATGTGCGGGGCAAGCAATGCGCCGCCGTAGACGCGGCGGCAAAGACCTTGCGCCGCCAGATCGCGCAGGTCACGGCGGATCGAGTCTTCCGATACGTGAAACGCCTGCGCCAACTCAACGGCCACGACCTTCCCTTCCCTTTGCAGGCGCTCGAGGATCAACTGCTGACGCTCACGCGGCAGCGTGGTATCCGGCGTGCTCATTTCGGCAGGAAACCCAGCGCGACCAGCTCAGCACGCAACTGCGCCGGTGAATGGAAATGGATGCCATGGATTCCCAGCGCCTCGGCCGCGTCGACATTTACCTTGTTGTCATCGATGAAAACCGCCCGCTTCGGATCGATGTCGTAGCGCTCCAGCAGGGTTTCATAAAGCGTCGGATCGGGCTTGATCGCGCCCTCGTCGCCCGAGACCACAATGCCATCAAACCAGTTGAAGAACTCATAGCGGGCACGCGCGATCGGAAAGGTCTCGCCCGACCAGTTGGTGAGCCCGTAAAGCGGGTGGCCCGCCTGCTTGAGGTCACGCAGGATCGCGATGCTGTCGTCGATCGGGCCCTTCAGCGTTTCTTCCCAGCGCTCATGGAACGCCGTGATCAGATCGACATGCTCGGGGTGCTTTGCCGTTAGCTCCTCGAGAGCCTCTTTCCACGGACGTCCCGCGTCCTGGCGCAGGTTCCACTCAGTGGTGGTGACTTCGGCAAGGAAGCGCTCCATGCCCACCTCGTCATCACCAAACAGCTTGCGGTAGAGATACCGCGGGTTCCAGTCGACGAGCACGCCACCGAAATCGAAGATCACGACATCACGCTTGGAATACATGGAAAACTCCGATCAGCGGCGCGCGATGGACGCGCACAGGGAAACGATGATGAGCAGGCCAGCGACGCCGGTCAGCGCAATGGAAAGCGTGCTCAGGTGGGCGACGAAACCGATGCCTGCAGGGCCGGCCAGCATGCCGGCATAACCGAGCGCGGTGACAATGGCGATGCCGACGCCAGGCGATGCGCCGCCCAGGCGCCCGGCGGCACTGAACAGGACCGGCACGATGTTGGACGCGCCAATGCCGACCAGCACGAAGCCGAGGAGCGCGGCCGGCCCCCACGGAATAAGCGTGGCGGCGAGGAACCCTGCGGCAGCGATGAGGCTGCCCCCGCGCACGATGGCCACCGGGCCGATATGCGCAGTAATGCGGTCACCCAGCAGGCGGCATAGGGCCATGGCGATCGAGAACGCCGCGTAGCCAAGACCGGCCGACGAGGCATCGAAGCCACGTGAGAAGCGCAGGAAAACGGCGCTCCAGTCGAGCATGGAACCCTCGGCCAGGAACACCACCATGCAAAGGAAGCCCAGCAGGAAGATCGCGCCACCCGGCATGCGGAACGGCGCCCGGGATCCGGCGTGTTCTTCCTCATGGCGCACAAGGAAGTGCTTCCATTGGGTGAGCACGATGATGAGCAGGGCAAGCGACACCGCGATAGCGCTGCCGGTGAGCGGCGCACCGGCCTTCAGCAAGGCAGCCATACCCGCGGAGCCAACCAGGCCACCGACACTGAAGAGCCCATGGAAACCCGACATCATTGGCTTGCCGCGCATCTTTTCCACGTCCACCGCATGGGCGTTCATGGAGACATCGACCACGCCCAGCGCCGCACCAAAGAACAGGAGCGCGGCACCCAGGGCCCATGTGCTGGATGCGATGGTAAGCAGCGGCAGCGCGAGGCACACCAGCAGGCCACTTACACCGATGACATCGCGATTGCCGAAGCGGTGGGTAAGGAACCCTGCAAGCGGCATGG
>Ga0207647_10000167_pt1 | contig 52189 bp, 52 predicted proteins | sample KBSCornC2_FD_184295 | JGI IMG/M metagenome (GOLD analysis project Ga0207647, IMG submission 184295) | Corn rhizosphere microbial communities from Kellogg Biological Station, Michigan, USA - C2 (SPAdes) (version 2) | ecosystem: Host-associated > Plants > Roots > Rhizosphere ... | reverse complement strand
TGACTCCAGATGCTGCAAGTGTTTTGCGCGGTAACGGTCAAAATGTTTACGCTCGATACCGTTTTTCTCGATCATTGCACTGAGCCGTTCACTACCGGCATAGTGCGGGATCATGACGTAGCTACAGCCCAGTTCGTACAGCTGCAAGGCCTCTTCGTAGCTGCCAGCGTTGCAGACAATTACCGCGTCAGGGTTGTAAAAGTTCAGGTGCTTAATCAGTTCCTGGTTGGTGCCAAAATCGGTAATGGTGCTAACGACAAGTTTAGCGTTTTGGATGCCAACTTCCTCGAGTAGCTCAGCATCGGTCGCATCACCGTAGATAGCCGCAATGCGTTTGTGCTGCAGCAGTTCAATGACGGTCGGATCGTAATCGACTACTAAAAATCGCTGCTTCATATGCCGGAAGGTGTTGATAAATTCATGCCCGCCGCGATGGTAACCGAACAAGATCATCTGGTAATTTGCCTTAACCGTAGACTCTTTATGGGTGCGTTCACGGTCAAACAAACCGTAGAAAAGTTTAAGCCGGTCGAAAATCGCAAATAATTGGTTGTCGTATTTCATCAGATATGTGCTGGTGGTGATGGTAATGATGGCGACCAGCGTAATGATGGCGCTCAAATTTTCCGATACCAGCCGATTGCTGACGGCCAGCACCACAAGCACGATAGAAAATTCACTGATTTGCGATAAGTTAATGCCAGCCTTAAAGCTCACGCGCTTGGCATAACCCAAAACACCGAGTGACAGGGTTACAACTGCGGGCTTCAGCAGGATGACAATGGCGGACAGCACCAGTGCCGGTATCACGGCCTCGCTAAGGTGGGTGATGTTCAGACTGTTGCCAAGTGTGATGAAGAACAGCACGACAAAAAAGTCTCGCAGTGGCTTGAGCCGCGACTCGATTTCCTGGGCGTAGGGCAGCGATGCGAGGGCGACACCGGCAAACAACGCACCAACTTCGATAGAAAATCCAGCATATTCGACCAAGCTGGCAACGCCAAAGCCCCACGCAATAGCGAACAAAAACAAGCTTTCCTGGCTCGCAGCGATCTTGCGTGTAAGTTTTGGCAGAACAAACTTACTTGCAGCTACCAAAAATCCAATCACTAGTGCGCCATGCCATGCCAACGTCAACAGCTCATGTACGCCAATACTGTGTTCATTGCCAGCCGCCACAAACAGAAGCGCCAGCGTTGCTACGATGTCATCGAGCAAAATAATACCGATGGCAATCTGGCCGTGCAGCCGGTTTTGCTCCTTTTTGTCGGTCAGCATCTTGACGATAATAATTGTGCTGCTGAAAAACAGCGCTAGTCCAGTAATGTACGCTTCAACACTTGAGAAGCCGAGCAGTGCAGCTGCCACAAATCCCACTGCACCAATGGTCAGCAGTAGTGCGCCAGCTGTAATAAATGCTGATTTTCCCACGCGTTTGATGGTCGCGATGTTCATGCCTAGTCCGATAATGAATAGCAGTAGAGCGATGCCGATATTGGCAAAACCTTGAAATGCTTCTTGGTCGTGAATAAGGTTGAGTAGTGTTGGGCCGACCAAAATCCCAGTGATAATATAGCCCAAAATCAGCGGCTGCCGCAGCAGACGCATTACTATTGAGACGCCCGCTGCAATGACGAGCACCAGACTAAGTTCGGTGAAGATGCTGTGTTCCATGTTTATTTTCTTGCGGTGGCCTTTCGACCAGCATAGCACAAACTTTGGGACTGTGCATAAGTATAACCATTGTGTTGGAAAATGTTTGACAGGCGAGCGCAGTTCGGATAAGCTTAACCTACTTCAAAGCGTGATTGCGAGAGCACGACACGAGGAAACAAAAAACATTTACAAAAATAAAACGGCAAACGTCCAGGATTCTGGTGTGTACTATGCACATACAAATTCTGAACGTACGTGGAGGTATGTATGCCGATCAAAATAAAAGTTGTGAAATCCAAAAGCGCTCCGGTGGAAGTCAAAGTTCGTCGCCCGGCTTGGCAAGAATTTCTGCACTATTAAGGGCGTATGAGACAAACCAGATGGTTTTTCTCATCGCGCCGGCAAAATGGAATACATTTTGTCGGGCTGCTCTTTTCCTCGGCAGCGGCAACAAAATAACCGGTGTTTGGCGTCGGTTATTGTAACTTAGAGGTCGTTTACTATTTTTTGGTTTTAGCGGCGATGGCAGCGTCGATGAGCTGTGCAAAAGAGCCAGTCGTAGGCTGCGGTTCGACTTTTTCGCCATCCAGATAGAAGGTTGGGGTTGCGCTGACACCCAGCTTGTTGCCGGCGGCGATGTCGGCATTGATAGCTTTGTTGACGGCGTCGCTGGCGTAATCTTGCTTGAACTGTGCAGTATTTAGGCCAAGTTGCTGTGCGTATTGCGTAAAGAAGCTCAACGGATTAGTCGCACCAATCCAGGTGCTGTAGGTTTTGCCTTGCTGCTGTGCGCTGTAGTATGCGCCGTTTTGTTGGTACAGAATGTCATGCATTTCCCAGTATTTGCCTTGCTTGCCAGCGGCTTCCGCGGCGCGTGCGCCTGCAAAGGCATTTGCGTGTAGCTGCGTCAGTGGGAAGTTGCGGAATTGGAAGGTAATCTGCTTGTTGTATTTGGCGGCGGTATCTTTGACTAGCTGGTAATATTGGCCACAGCCTGGACACTGGAAGTCGCCATATTCTACAAGCGTAACCCCTGATTTGCCTTCGCCTTCTACGTGGTTGGTGATCTGCGTTTCGCCGGTGCTAGTGGGTGCTTTCGATTTGTGATTGGTCGCCCAAAATATACCTACGAAAATCAGAATGACTACGAGGACTATTCCCCAGAATTTTTTATCCATGTTTCTCTCGCTCCTTGGTTGCTCCTAAAAGTATACAACATAACGGTTTTGCATTTTCTAAACATAATCGTAAGATGGTGACATGGTTACCTTTGCCTTCGCTATTCTGTTGCTGGCGGTAATGTTGCTTGCGCTAGCGCTTCGTAAAACGTATACCGTGCTAACGGTCCGTGAACTCAAGCGACGTGCGCGCGAGCACGACCCGGTCGCTCAGATGTTATATAAGGCTGCCGCTTACGGCACTAGCCTAAGGACGTTACTGTGGGTCGTGATAGTTCTGGCTGCGGCCGGCAGTTTTGTGCTGTTGAGTATGGTAGCACCGTCTCCATTGGCATTTGTGATTGAAGTGCTGGTTATTGCTTACGGATTTGTTTGGATGCCGACGGGGCATGTCACAAAGCTTGGTGTGCAGGTCGCGGTATGGCTGACACCGGCTATCGCGTGGGTGCTGGCCAAAATCCATCCCTTACTCGATGGGATAGTAACATTTGTTCAAAAACACCGGCCAGTCCATGTACACACTGGGTTGTACGACCGTGATGACTTGTTGGAACTTATCGGCCAGCAAAAAGACCAGGCTGACAGTCGCATTTCACCGGAGACATTGGAATTGCTTACGCACACACTGCAGTTCGGCGACAAAATCGTCCGTGACTGCATGGTTCCACGCCGGGTCGTGCGTATGGTTTCTGCTGACGACGCCATCGGTCCGATGCTCATGAAGGACTTGCACGACAGTGGTTTTTCGCGTTTTCCGGTGTTCAAAGACAAGACCGAAAACATTGTTGGCACATTGTATTTGCGCAAACTCATCAGTCTCAAGCACACCGGCCATGTCCGCGATATCATGGACGACAAAGTTTATTTTGTGCACGAAGAGCACCCGCTCGAGCAGGTGCTGGACGCTTTCCTGAAAACCCAGCACCATCTGTTTATTGTCGTAAATAACTTCGAGGAAGTCGTCGGTATTATTACCATTGAAGACATCTTGGAACAAATTTTGGGTTGTAAGATAGTCGATGAGTTTGACCAGTATGACGACATTCGCGCCGTCGCAGCCCACCAGGCTAATCGCGAGCACGCTGCTCACAAAAAAGACGCTGTTGAGCCAGTCGCGGTTGATCCGCCAGAGTCCACGGACGAAAAGACTACCGCTGAGCCAACAGAGGTGGTAAAATAATTGCAATGAGCACAGTTTGCCAGTACACCAACATAAATCCACGGGTCGGCAACTAACCGGCGCGTTAGTTGTGCATTCGGCCCGCATCCAAGCTCTACTACTTTTAAGCAGGAATTTTACGATGAGAACTTTTACCCAAGATACTGCCACAAAAGCCGGCGAAACAGTGACTGTCAAAGGCTGGGTGCAGTCGCGGCGCGACCACGGCGGCTTGATATTCGTGGACGTGCGTGACCATACAGGTATTGTGCAACTGGTAGTCCAGCCGGAACAGGCTGAAGCGTTCAAACTAGCCGAGCAGCTACGTGATGAATTTGTGATTAGCGCGGCCGGCGCCGTCCGCGAGCGCGCCGAAAACTTGCGCAATCCGAACATTGCCACTGGTGGTATCGAAATCAAAGTCGACGAGCTGGTTATCTTGAACCGCTCCGAAGCGTTGCCAATCCAGCCGTTTGCCGAGGCTCAGGCTAACGAAGATTTGCGCCTCAAATACCGCTACCTTGACCTGCGCCGACCAAAGATGCAGGACATGCTGCGTAAGCGCGCCGACATGTACAGCCGCATGCGCGCCTTCATGGAAAACGAGCAATTTGTCGAAGTCAGTACGCCAATTTTGGCTAATAGTAGCCCGGAAGGTGCCCGCGACTTCCTCATTCCGTCACGTGTGCATCCAGGCAAGTTTTATGCGCTGCCTCAGGCGCCGCAGCAGTTCAAGCAGCTACTGATGGTCGGTGGCGTGCCGCGCTACTACCAGCTGGCGGCATGTTTCCGCGACGAAGACCCGCGCGCCGACCGCCTGTATGGCGAGTTTTATCAGCTTGACCTCGAAGTAGCGTTTGCCGAAAGCGGCGAAGAAATCCGCACACTTATCGAACCGCTCATCAAGTCGCTAGCCACTGATTTTGCTGGCAAAAAGCTTCTGTCCGAAGACATTCCGCGCATTTCCTACGCTGATGCCATGGAAACGTACGGTTCCGACAAGCCCGACTTGCGCTATGACATGAAGCTGATTGATCTGAAAGAAGAGCTGCAAAACACCGAGTTCGGCGTATTCAAGAACGCTGAATGTGTGAAAGCCATTTGCGTCAAAGGCGCATCTTCCTTAAGCCGTTCGCAGATTGACCAGTTTATCGAAATCGCCAAGAGCGAAGGCGCCGGTGGCCTTGCATATCTGACATTTGAAAATGGCGAAGTGAAATCACCGATCGCCAAATTCTTGAGTCCAGAAGAACTCAAGAGCATCCAGGAAAAAACTGGCGCTGTCGATGGCGACGTCGTATTCTTCGGCGCCGACAAGCGCACAACCGTCAACAAAGTACTTGGCCGTCTGCGCGTAGAATTTGCCACACACTTCAATCTCAAAGATCCAAATGTCATTGCCCTAGCCTGGATTGTCGACTTTCCCTTCTACGAGTTTGACGAAAAAACCCAGAAGCTGGACTTCGGCCATAACCCATTTAGTATGCCCAAAGATGGCCTGAAAGCGCTCGAAGCTGAGGATAAACTAAGCATCGTCGCCGACCAATACGACATGGTCATGAACGGCTACGAAATCTGTTCCGGCGCTGTGCGAAACCACAGCCCCGAAGTCATGTACAAGCTGTTCGGCGCGCTCGGCTACGACGAAGTGTATGTCGACGCCAAATTCGGCGCCATGATCAACGCCTTCAAATTTGGCGCACCGCCGCACGCCGGCTGCGCTTTTGGCATCGACCGCATGTTCATGGAGCTTGTCGGCGAAGACAACATTCGCGAAGTCGTAGCGTTTCCAAAAAACGGCTCCGGCATCGACACCATGATGCAATCCCCCAGCACCGTCGAAGAAAACCAGCTAAAAGAACTCAGCATAAAAATCACCGAAACCTAGTATGAAGATTCCTATAACTAAACTTCGACAGAAAGTTCTAGAAACGCTTAGTAAAAACTTTAGCTCAGAAGAAACCGAAAAGATTGCGGAATATTTGCTATGGGCAGATATGTCCGGCAATAAGACGCAGGGAATTATCAAGCTTACGGGTACGTCGGCGTTGCAGGATGTTGAGCCTGAGCATGAAATGAAAATCGAGCGTGATACAAAGTTGTCCCAGCTCATTAACGCAGGTAAAAACCCGGCACCGTTGGTTAGTCAAAATGCAACGGATGTGGCAATCCAAAAGGCAAAAGAACATGGATTTGGTATCGTCGGCGTGCATAATATATTTTCTAGCACCGGTGCGCAGGCATTTTATGCTGAAAAGATTGCCAAAGAAAATTTTATTGGTATTGTGGCTGCGCGTTCGCCTGCATCGGTCGCAGTTTTTGGTGGTATCGATCCTCTTTTTGGTACCAACCCAATCGGCTTTTCGTTTCCCACTACTACGGATCCAATCGTTTTTGACATGGCGACATCTGCCATGACTTGGTATGGACTAGTGCTTGCGAGTGCTCGTGGAGAGAAAATTCCAGAGAATATGGCCATCGACAAAGACGGCAACCCGACTCTTGATCCAGCAGAAGCCATGGACGGTTGCTTATTGCCGTTTGACCGGGGTTATAAAGGCGCCGGCATCGGCATGGTTATAGAGCTGCTTGCGGGACCACTAGTCGGTGCTGCCTACGGACAGGTTGAGGGTGAATGGGGCGCCCTGTTTATGGCTATTGACCCGGAACTTCTGGTAGACATCGACAAATTCAAAGCTAGTAACTCGGATCTAGTGCAGAAAATTAAAGCTTCTCGCAAGAAAAATGGCGCACATGAGATCCGCCTGCCCGGCGAACGTGCGTTGTGCTCACGTAAAGAAGCTGAAGAGTCGGGTATGGTCGAAGTTGACGACGCGATTCTGAAACAGCTCGGCTATATTTAGCGGCTTTGGAGGGCGTCGAGGGCTACGGCGAAGGCGGCTAGGACGCGCTTGTCTTCGCTGGCAAATGCTTCATCAGTTAGCGCCAATTCGTAGTGGTCACGAAAGAGCGTAATCTTTTTGTAGATGCCAACTTCTTGGCCGTTGGTGTCGGTAAAGGCGAAGTGGTACTTGAAAAACGCGACGATAATCTCGCCGAAGTCGCCGACAATGGGTACAAATCCGATAAATCGGCGGAAAAGCGCCAGCGCCAGGTTGTTCTCGGCCACTATAAACTTTGGTTCGTCCTGTGCGTCCAAAATATTCCACGTGCTTTTGAGCAGCGATTTCTTAAACTCTTTGCGGAAGGCGCCTAAGGAGTTGCCCTCTGCATCTTCGACAAAATAGCGGCCGTGTACATCCAGTGTCTTCTCGGCGCGCATGGTAAAAGCCAATGTCTGCTTTGTCTCGTCGGTATAAAAGCTGACTTTTTCCTTGAACGCCAAGCGTTTTTGCTGGGCAAAAGCCAGCATCTCGCCCTTGCTGCCGTCAGGTAGTGCGTCGTATAAGGCGTACCTATTTACGAACGCAGTGATTTTCTGTTCAACAATAATTCGTGGTGTCATGTCGGTATTGTAACGGAAGCCAAAGCATTTGTCGCGTTATGCCAAATTGCCCTCGATTTGCTACACTACAATCTATGCAGGAAAAGATTGAGGTGTTCAAGGCGCATGTGCGGGAAGTTTCGGCCCATCCTGAGTTTGTGCACCACAAATGGTTCGCCAAATGGCATTTGGAAATTGTGGCGCGGATAGCGCTAGAGCTGGCCGAAAAATACCCGGAAGCCGACCGCGACTTAGTGGAAGTCATGGCTTGGCTACACGATTACGGCAAAATTTTGGATTACGAGAATCAGTACGAAAAGACACTAACTGCTGGCCGCGAGAAATTAACCGAACTTGGTTTTTCTACGGAATTTGTCAACAAAGCTATTGGCGGTATTGAAGTACTCGACAAGAAAATGGAGCTGGACTTACACGACGCACCGATAGAGGTGCAGATTGTATCATCGGCCGACGGTTGCTCCCACATAGCTGGACCGTTCATGAGCATATTTTGGAACTTCGAAACGGATCCGACATTTGTTGGCAAAGATTACGAAGAGCTGATGCAGCTAAATATAGCAAAGGCCAACAAAGACTGGGCTCGCAAAATTGTCCTGCCCGAGGCTCGTGCAGCATTCGAGTCGCGCTATTGGTACATTCTGGAACTCTCGGGCCAATTACCTGAGAAATTCTTAGGCTAACTAAAGTAGCGCCCGGAGTGGGCGCTACTTTATAAGATCCACGTTACCAGTGGAAGGTTTGACCAAGAACCCAAAGGGCTCCTGCTGCGGCTAGGAAAAATAATCCTAGGCCAATTGGTGAGCCCCAGCTGAACCATGAGCCCCAAGATCGCCAGTGTTTCAGGTGGTCTTGACGCAGTTCCTGCCAGAATTTCACATCTTCTTCGGTATACTTTTTGTCGTTTGCCATAAGTTTTCCTTATAGTTAGCTTGTGAAAGCCTAGTAAAGCGCTCGGTTCGACTACGCCGACTACTCTCTATGCTGTGCAATCAACGGCTTGTCAGTCCGACCATAGTGTTCGCTCGATCTGCCAGAGCGTATGGTGTGATAAGGGACGGCCAGTTGCCATTATCTAACCACTTTTCAGTATTTCAAGCAAGTTGTGGAGAGGCGTATACTTGAAGTCATGGACGGAATGTATCCGGACGACCTGAACAAAAAGCTCGAGACGCCACCAAAGGCGCCTGCGTCCAGCTTTGCGCCTGAGCGACCTCCGGAAGACGAAATATTATACTTGCCACCTAGCCAACGGCCCAAGCCAAAATGGCGCAAAATCTTCAAAATCATTTTAATTGTTCTAATTGTCGCAGTCGTCGTAGCTGTCGCGTATCTCAAATTTTTCCACAACAAAAAGCCAAGCCCGTCGGTGTCAAAAACTCCGACCCAAACTACACAACCAATTGACGCATTTGCCGACAAAACGACCGAGTACACCTCTGAGAATGTGGGCCTGACATTTGCATATCCACAAGGCTGGAAGGTAAATGACACAGCTGACAAATTGACAGTTACGTCACCAACTACCCAGCTGACTGACGCAACAGGCCAGCTGTTCAAAGGGAAAATTGTCCTGACTATTCAACCCAAAGGTACCATACCAAAGGCGTTTGATAGCGGCGGCGTAATATCGGCGCTGGACTCTCGAAAAATCAAATACACCAAACCCTCGCCCGTACAACGGGGCCAAACCTACCTAACGTTTTTGCAGTACACCCAAGAGTTAGCCAAATCTGAACTGAGTGGCGTATATGTCACAGGGGATTTTGGCTATCAGGCGAACCAATATGTGCCCAAGACCGATATCGCCAAGCTTGATCCGCTGATAAGCGTCACGTTCCAAAAATGCGACAACGATGCGTGTGCAAACCCAAGCGACATAAATATTCAGACCGATATGTGGACCAATAATGCAGATTTTCAGAAGGCCATCATAGCAACATTGACCTCCATCCGGGTAAACTAAAGGTATGGCAGGTCACACCTTACTCGTAGGTGCCATTCTTCTCTTCACATATATGACTTTGTGGTTTGTGGTAGCACGAGCGCGAAAGCGGCTCGACACCGTAGACATGGCGTGGGGTGGCGGGTTTATCGTGGTGGCGTGGGCAGTTGTAGTGCAGCATGCGTCATTACGTTCGATGATAGTGGCGATATTGGTGAGCTTGTGGGGAGTTAGGCTGTTCTTGCATATTTTTCGTCGGGCGCGCAAAAGCGGCGAAGATCCGCGTTATGCCGAAATGGCCAAGAAGTGGCGAGGTAATGTATGGCTGCATGCCTACTTTATGATTTTTTTGCTGCAAGGTTTGCTGATATGGATTGTCAGTCTGCCGGTGGCATTTGCTGGTGGCGAGTCGCTCAATGGTTGGGGCTGGCTGCTCGGAGTTGGCGTGGCGATCTGGCTCTTTGGTTTTATATTCGAATCTATCGCTGATAGCCAACTCGGGAAGTTTATTAGCAATCCCCAGAACAAAGGCAGCGTACTGCAAACCGGTCTATGGCGTTATAGTCGCCACCCGAATTACTTTGGTGAAGTCACGCAATGGTGGGCGATTGGCGTTATTGCGCTCAGTACAACTTTTGGCTGGCTCGGGTTGCTCGGGCCATTAATGCTAACATTTTTGATTGTATTCGTGTCAGGTATTCCGCCGATAGAAAACCGCAAAAAATCCGACCCGGCATATCGCGAATATATGCGGCATACCAGCCCACTAATCCCGTGGCGCTTTCTAGCAAGCCTCATGAGCTGATGGACAGAGACTGTTGGTTGTCCACGGAGGCTACGAAGACCTACTATGAGCCTTGAAGCCGTTCCTCGCGGGACTGCCAGGCAAAATCAGGATCATGCAAATGCTGTAGTCGCCGGACTCCTTCATTCAGGGACCAGGCGTACTGTTCATTAGCAGCATCTGCTCGAACGGCATCGACGGCGTGAGTTAATGTGGATGCAGCATACCGCAGATCCGAAATCCGGATAGCTAGTCTGAGGATATCGCGGTCCGGTGTGCGAGGCGCTCCCCGCAGGTATCCGTCCATAAAGCGTTGGGCCTGGGTAATCGGGCGTTTGAAGCGCGGTGCCCATTGGCCGAGTGGGCGCGCAAGGTCATATTCGGCCGGTCCCTGACTAATATGGTCCAAGTCGATAAGTGTGGCATTACCATCGGCGTCAGTCCGGACGTTACCCATGTGAATGTCCTGATGGAGTATAGTTGGCGGATAGCCTCGGCGCGTGGCTAAGTCTATCATTGATGCAACATCTTCTTCGCCTTGTAATAAAGCATCTCGAAATACTGGCAACAATTGGTGGGGCATACTGGTGTCCGCAATCTGAAATGTCTGACCAGCCTCGTCTAGCTGACGTAGGTATTCGTAAGTCTGACGAGTGTGTATGAGCGGTGTAAATGGTGGCGCTTGGGCCGTGATTGCTTCGTCAGAACCCACTACGTGCAGGGTTGCTAGGGCTTTACCGGCTGAAGCGTGATCTGATGTACGTCCCTGTAGGTATTTTGCGGTGGTTACCACAAAGCAATCTTGGAGCAGGGGATTGGCTATGTATTCCTGGATCTGTGCGCCGCGTTGTCGTAGTTGCACTAGAAGTGCAACTTCTTGTTGTGTTTGCGCCAGCAAAGTATGTGGATCAGGGGCTGTCGTCAGTCGCATGACAGCATTAGGAGTGTGGCCCGTATCGGCTTCGTCAGTAAAAATCCACGCAGGCGGACCTTTGCGCACGACTTCTATGTCAGTCATAATGCCACAAAGTGCCGCGGCAGCATATGCTGCCTCTGACGTGTGGTCGTCGAATGTTCTTATTTGTTCTTCGGCGGGGTTTCTATCAAGTTCACCGCCTGGAAATGCTTCAGCTGACAAAATTGCTCCAACTATTATAAAATACCGCATGTATTATAAAGCAAATTCGCGGGCGCGCACACAGTTTGCTAGAATAGGGTAAAAGGAATGCTTATGCCTGACTCAACAAAAAAACAACCTACTGGTGCGCCCGACCTGCCGGACGACACTAAGAAAATACTTGAGGATCAGGGGGATATTTCGAAACAGAAACGGAATGAACCGGAAAACTTGCCCGAAGTCACGGAGCCGGGCATAGCTGAGCAGGAAGATGCGGATGATGATGGGGCAGCGGAAACTTTCGATGAACAATTGCCCGAAGACAATAAAAAGCATGGCATCCGCAAATTTTTCGCAGCCTATTGGCGTCACAAAAAATGGACGTTATTACTGACATTTCTGATGGTTATTGGTGTTTTGCTGGCAGTTCCAGCCACGCGCTATCCACTGCTCGCGCCATTTATCTCTAAAACGTACGAAGTCGAAGTACTGGACAACAAAAATAGTATGCCGGTCAGTGGAGCCACTGTTACTATCGATAACAAGTCAAGTATTACTGATAGCCAGGGGCGAGCTAAAATCCAGGCCAAGGTGGGCAAACATTCTGTAACTATCGACAAAAAATATTACGCGTCAGCATTGAGTGAGATTTTCGTTGGTCTCGAAGCGCAGCGTTCCGAGACACAGATTAAGCTGGTAGCTACCGGTCGCCAGGTTCCTGTCTTGGTCGTGAACAAAATAACAGGCAAGCCTATCAAGGATGCAGAGATAAAAGTACTCGATACCAACGCTAAGACAGATGCTCAAGGCAAGACCACCATTGTGCTGCCGACCAAGAATGCCACCGAGATGGCGACCATTTCGGCTGACGGTTTCAATAAAGCCTCGGACACTGTGCATGTGACAAGCGAAGTGGTGTCCGGCAATACATTCCAACTTACCCCGACAGGCAAAGTATATTTTCTTTCAAACCTGAGCGGCAATGTGGATGTAGTAAGCACTAATTTGGACGGTTCTGGCCGCAAAACGGTAGTGGCTGGCACCGGCGAAGAAGATGGTCGCAACACCGTATTATTGGCCGCCAGAGACTGGAAATATTTGACCCTGTTGTCCAAGCGTGATGGTGGTTCTAGCGCTAAGCTTTTCCTTATCAACACCAGCAACGACCAGCTGACAACTATTGATGAAGGCTTAGCAAACTTTACGCCGATCGGTTGGTCAGACCATCGCTTTGTGTACCACGTGAACCGCACCAATGTCCAAACCTATCAACCCAAAGCTCAGGCGCTCAAAAGCTATGATGCCGACCACGGCAACATAACAGTGTTGGATGAGACTGCTGCCGAAGGTTCAAAATACGACTATGCTAGTCAAACTCTGAGCCCTTACGATGTAAGGATCTTGGGCGACAACCTGCTGTATGTGAAGTCATGGAGTGCGTACGACTATGGTACTGCTCGGCTCAGTGGCAAAAAGGATCAGATTATCAGCGTAGACGCCGACGGCTCCACTAAAAAGATACTCAAAGAATTTATACATTCTACCAAAGCAGGCTATCAGTACCAATACATTAGCTCAGTTGTGCGCAAGCCACAAGATGTATACTTTGCAGTAAATACCAATGGCTCGACGGTTTATTATGAATACCGCGCTGGCACTCTAACGCAATCCAATACCATTACGGACAGTGTATTCAGCAAAACATATTCGACGTACCTCCAATCTCCGTCTGATGTCAGTACGTTTTGGTCTGAGGCCCGAGACGGCAAAAACACGCTCTTTGTCGGAAACGCTACGGGTAACGATGGCAAACAGCTTGCTAGCTTGAGTGACTACCGAGCGTACGGTTGGTTTACCGATAAGTACATGCTGGTTTCCAAAGATAGCAGCGAACTGTATATCATGGCGGTTGGTGGCGGCAAAGCGCTTAAAATAGCCGACTATTACAAAGCGCAACAAAACTATGGCGGCTATGGGTACGGCTACGGCGGATTGTAGCCGCGGGTAGCTTGCTGGCGATATTCTCCTGACCAACTCTTTCGTCTATACTTTAACTATATGGCCGGTGCTGACAGTACAATACGTGCGTTCCAGAACGTAGTAGAACAATATTTTATCCAGCATGGCAGGCACGACTTGCCGTGGCGGCAGCCAGAGACGGACGGTTCGTTTGACCCGTACAAAATTATGGTATCTGAGCTGATGTTGCAGCAAACGCAAGTTGCCCGAGTGACGCAAAAGTATATGGAGTTTCTCGAGATATTTCCGACGGTTCAGTCGCTGGCGGCAGCGGACTTGGGTGAAGTGCTGGTCACGTGGCAGGGTTTGGGATACAATCGCCGCGCAAAGTTTTTGTGCCAAGCCGCGCAGAAGATCACGCAGGATTTTAATGGTGTGTCTCCACGAACACGCGACGAGCTTGTGGCGTTGCCTGGCATTGGCGCGAATACAGCTGGCGCAATTTTGGCGTATGCGTTTAATGCGCCAGTGGTTTTCATTGAAACCAATATCCGTACGGTCTTCATTCATCATTTTTTCTCTGATCAAACCAGCATTCCCGACCAGCCTATTCTAGAACTTGTCGAGCAAACAGTGCCGAAAGGCAAAAGCCGCGAGTGGTATTGGGGTTTGATGGATTACGGAACACATCTGAAGCAGACGGTGGGTAATGCGTCACGGGCGAGCAAAAAATATAGCAAGCAGCCAAAGTTTGAAGGTTCGCAGCGCCAGATTCGTGGACACGTTTTGCGTTTTCTGGCTCAAAAATCGGCTAGCAGCAGCGAGCTTACCCAAGAAATAACCGACGAACGCTTGGTGATTGTTCTGCGGGAGCTGGAGCGCGAAGGGCTTATACGTCGTCGTGGTAAAGCTTATAGCCTTTTTCAGATGTAACCAAGCGTGCTACAATGCAAGCACAAGCGGATAACCGCGATTTCAGTTCAAAATGCAAATCAATTGATCAAGGAGCAAGCATGGAACCAGAAAACACAACACCACCAGAACCAAACAAGCCTTTTGGCCCAGCCGCCGAAAGTAGCCAGCCAGATAAGCCGGCTACGGCAACTCCAGAGTCGCCCGTAAGTGGCACTTCTCAGGGTCCGGCTACACCTCCAGCCCCTGGCGCAGGTAGTTTCGGTGGTCCTGCTGCTCCAGCCGCTGGTTCTGCAGCTGAGGCTCCAGGAAGCCAACCGCCCGTTGGTGGCCAGTCGCTTCCTCCTCAGTCAGGCCAGCCAACCGACTCAGCTGTTCAGCCCGTAGCTCCAGGCGTGGACCAGCCACCGGCTGTGCCAACCCCAGTCTCCAGTAAAGCTCCGCGTAACACTTCTTTGCCCGCCATTTTGTTGGCCGGGGTAGTGATTGTTTTCCTGGTTGCACTGGCGGTCTACGCCTTTACCAAAATGTAGGATATGTTTCGTGAAAGTTTTTGCATCGTTACATGACGCGGAACTTTTGAAGTTGCTGCAAAATGGTGCGGTCGGTGTCTTGCCGACTGATACGTTGTATGGTGTGGTTTGTCGTGCCGAGGATGAGCAAGCCGTGGCCAGATTATATGCGCTCAAGTCTCGCGAGCGTAAGCCCGGAACTGTTATCGCCGCCACTATTGCCCAGCTGGTCAAGCTAGGCGTAAAAGCACGCTACTTGAGGGCAGTCGAGCAATTTTGGCCGGGTGCTGTCAGTGTGCAGCTACCACTTGATGGTACGCTAGCGTATTACCATCAAGGCGTTTTTCACGGTGCGTTTCGCATTCCAGATGACCAAAAAGTTTGCGAGCTACTACAAAAGACAGGACCGCTTCTGACGAGTAGTGCCAACCAGCCCGGTAAACCACCGGCAAATACTATCGACGAAGCGCAAAAATACTTTGGTAATCAAGTAGATTTTTATGTCGACGGCGGTGACTTATCGGGCCGCGGCGCATCTACGGTGCTGCGGGTCGTTGACGATGCTATTGAAATATTGCGTCAAGGGTCTGTTATAATCCAAAGTGATTAACGAAAAATATATGATGAGCCCCAGAAAACCGGCTGAGCAAAATTATAATTTTCCTGGCGCAAAGCTATAGAATAGGCAAGAACGGAAGGGTAGCAACAATAATGACATTTGATGAATATCAGAAACAGGCGCTGACCACAGCCGTTAACAGCTACGATCCGCTGATGGCTAAAACCATTTGGGCCATGGGTGTTGCGGGCGAGGCAGGCGAAGTAGTCGAAAAATGGAAGAAAATTGTCGCCTACAAGAATGGCAAAGTTACGCCTGAAGACCGTGACGAACTGGCCAAAGAGCTGGGCGACGTAGTGTGGTATATTGCGGTTATGGCCGAAAGTCTTGGGCTTACCCTCGAAGATGTCATGCAGCGCAACGTCCGCAAGCTGGCAGATCGCCAAAAGCGAGATGTTATTAAAGGCAAAGGAGATAATCGATGACCGTCCGCGACGCAATTATTAGCTATTTGGATACTGCAACAATCATGCAAATTGCCACTGTTTCAGGTGAGCAGCCATGGGGTGCAACTGTCTTTTTTGCAGCAGACAATGCCCATGAAATATTTTGGTTGTCACCGCCAAACGCCCGTCACTCGCGCGAGATAGGGCTTAATGACCGAGTTGCCGCCACCATTACACTGCCCCACCAATACGGTGAGGCTTGGCAGGGAGTGCAGGTTGAAGGTACGGCAAAAGAGATTGATATTGCTGAAACCGAGCGATTTTTCCAGGCATACGCCGAGCGTTTCAATGCGCACTATCGCCTGGCTCCCATGATAAGTGGTGACGACGCCAGCCGGTTGTACCGCCTAAAGCCGTCGTTATTTGTCTTGTACGATGAGCAAAACTTCGCGACTGAGCCACGCCAAGAATGGCGCCCGTAGCTAACGTTTAAATTCTCTGCGCAGCCACTCATCGAGGCTGCCACCGCCACCCGCGCTAAGACATAGCACGAGGTCTCCAGAGTCCAAGTGATGCCCAATGGCACTCCTTAGCGTGTCGTCCATCTGACTTGCCACAGTTTTTGTCTGCGTTTCGGTGCTTAGTAACTTGCGTAAATCCGCTGGTGTCCAAAGTGCCAGGGTTGGGTCTTCGCGCGCCAGATAGCTCGGCACGATGTATAGGTTTTTTACCGAATCGAACAATGTCTTCAGGTCGTCTTTTATAAAATGTTGGCGTGTATTGTGCAGTCCCTCATATACGACTACGACGTTGTCGCCGGCTACTTCATGGGCAAGCTGCAGTGCGCCACGAATCTTGGGCGGCGTATGTGCGTAATCGGTGTAAAGTCCGGGTACAATCTGTTCAAACCGTCGGGCTACGCCGGGAAAAGCGTTTAGAATACCAATCAGTTCCTCGGGGCTTTTATCGAACAAGCGTATCCCGGCCTGAGCGACTTCCCAGGCATTTAGGCGATTGACATGTCCAGGTAAATGGAGAGAGGCCTCGATGGCCGCGTCGTTTTCGTCGAGTATAGTTTGGCTATCAGAGACAGCCAAATCTAGAGTTGTCGCATCAGCGTGCCACATAATCGTGTGCTGGCTCTGGCTCAAAAACTGGCGGAATGCGTCATTGTACTCGTTGCGGGTTGGATAAATGTCCGGATGGTCCCAGTCGATACCGGTGATGATGCTCAAGTGTGGGTGGAAATACAAAAAATTGCGGTCGAACTCATCCGCTTCGTAGATAAAATATTCGCTATGGAGTTCGAAATGACCCATTTCGCCAAAAGGAATTTTGGCACCGACAGAGTAGCTAACAGGTACATCCAGTTGTTTCATCAGCCAGATCATCATCGCAGTTGTAGTGGTTTTGCCGTGAGTACCGGCGACAGCGATAAGCTTAAGCTGTTTTTCGTCCAAAAAGTGGCTCAAAAATTCATCGCGCTTAGACATTTTGACACCTTGCTCGCGGCAAAATACGAACTCTGGAGCGTCTGGCTGCTCAATGGCAACCGCTGATGAATATACTAGCCAATCTATCGGCTGATGGGCATGAACTGCAGCGATTGATTCGGCAGATTGTCCGATATGGACATCCGTAATACCTTGGTCGTACAGATAGCGAATATAGCTTGAATCTTGTTTGTCCGATCCTGACACCGTGTAGCCAGCTTGTTTGGCGATGAGCGCCAACGGACCAATTGCGGTGCCGCCAATGCCAGAAAAGAAAATATGCATGGTTACAGGATAGCACGTCATCTGGGGAGATGCAGGCAACTCCCTGTGTGGTACACTTGAAAAAGCTAACGGTAAACTCGCCAAAAATGGACAAGCGCAAACTGCACCACTATTGGACAAAAATACGCCGCATCAAACCGTGGTATTTTTTGGTGCTTGCACTTATCAGCGGCATTGTGTGCCTTTTTGCACTGCGAGCCAATAACTTGCAGATGGTTGCACTGCGCCAAGAAGTCTACACGGTAGACAAGAATAACGGGGACGTTGAAAAGGCGTTGCGCAACTTACGTCTGTTTGTATATGGCCATATGAACACCAATCTGTCGAGTGGTCCAAACGCCGTCCATCCGCCTATTCAGCTGAAGTATATGTACGAACGTTTGCAGCGAGCGCAGACGGCTGATGCAGGCAAGTCCAGTTCAGAAATTTACACCGACGCGCAGCATTATTGTGAAGCCAAAATCCCGAACGGTTTTTCAGGTAGCTTTCGCCTTGATTGCATCAAATCGTACGTGACGCAGCACAAAGTGGCTGCCGGCGCAGTAGTTCCGAAAAATCTATATCAATTTGATTTTGTGTCACCAAGCTGGTCGCCTGACTTAGCTGGCTGGAGCATGGTTGTGGCGATTTTGTGCGTGCTATTGTTTGCGGGTACGTGGCTCTCCAGGAACGTTATCAAGCACTGGTTGCGCCGCCGCTCTTAAAAATACCCCTGTTTCGGCAAGCACGGCTCTTTGACTACAACGCCTCAAATTCGGTTGATTATTGACTGTCGCCCTTTCTTTAATATGCGTCATGCTGAGTGTACTGATATCTGGATCCAGGTCATGAGACAGCTCGCTCTAGCCGCCTGTCATATAGGGGCAATGCAAGCCCGAGATTTACACAGGATAAGTATTAGTAGGAAAGTCCCTACTCGCAACGACTCAGAAGAGTTCTGGGCAAACAAAAACCTGCAGACCATATTGCAGGTTTTTGTAAGAATCAACTAGCGGCTATTGTTTTGTTGGGCCAGTCGTTTTGGTGGTGTTTGATGTTGAGTTGTTGGTAGTGTTACTTGTAGTGTTTGGTGTGCTTTGCTGGGCTGTGCTGCTGTCGGTACACTTCTGACCGCTTGAGTTGCTCTTGTACCATTCGCCAATCTTTTGGCTAACTTGGCCGGTGGACTTCAGGTTTTCCCAGAAGAATACCTGACTGCGGTTGATGACCATTTCATCTGCTGGACCGTGCAGTTCACATCCAAGCTTCACGAGGTTGTATGAACTGTTTTTGTCAGCGGTGGTCGTAGTGCCTTGGTTTTGGATGTAGAAGACGTTGGTGAGGCGAATGAAATCGTCGGATAAATCAGTAACATGGCCAAAGTATACTTGGCCGCCATTGGTGCCGGTGACGTTCACGAAAACGGCTTGGTAGGAGCTTTTATCAACGTATCTATTTTCGTGGCTTGGACTGCCAATGTTAATGAAAAGCAGCACGGCAACGATAAGGATAGTGCCCGAGAACAACAGTATAACCGAAGCTAGCTTGAACCAGGTATTATTATTGAACCGAGATCGGCGCGATTTGTTTTCATTAGGTGCGGGCGCAACGTTACCGCCAACATGTTGCGGCTCTGAGGCATTTGCACGAGGTTGTCCACTTCGATTTGTAAAATCCATTTGTTACCCTTTGCGGTTGTTATGCTTATACGCCATCAGTGTAATACATAAGCTTATTAGTGTGCAACTCTAGTTATGTCTTTTTTATCATATGGAGAGAAACAGTTGACAAATAAAATCGCTACAGAGTATGTTAGGGGTACCATTACTAATTCATAAGAGAGGGAGAACCTTAGAATGGCAGGATACAAGCACACAAACTCAAGGGGTGTAACGTACTACTTGAACTCAAAGAAAGTCACACTTCGCGGTGGTAAAGAACAGACTATTTACTACTTCTCTAAGGACGAGCGTCCAGAGGCTTGCGAGCTTCCAGCTGGCATGACTGTCAACGAGAACGAGCGCAATGGTTTCTTGACCGTCAAGCGTATCAAATAGTAAGACTTTGACCATAAAAATGCCTGGTTTACCCGGGCATTTTTATTTGTTGTGAAGAAAACCATACAAAATCTTAACCAGTCAAGTAAATCTTGATACAATAATACCCATGGCGAAAATTATATTAGAGGTAGAAAACCTCCAAAAATCATATGACGGCAAAAAAGTCGTCAATGGTATAAGTTTCAATGTAGAAAAGGGAGAAATCTTCGGTATTTTGGGGCCAAACGGTGCCGGCAAGACTACGACGCTCGAGATGATCGAGACACTTCGTGAGATTGACGGCGGCACGGCGACTATCGCTGGTATTGATGTCGCGACAAACCCGTACAAAATTCGTAGCATTATCGGTGTGCAGCCGCAAACACCTGGATTTCAGGATAAAACCAAGCTGACCGAGTTAATCCAGATGTTTGCTGCCGCTTATGGGGAAAAGGTTAACCCCAAAAAGTTCTTGGATGAAGTAAACTTGGGTGAAAAGAAGGACGCATATGTCGAAAGTCTGTCGGGCGGCCAAAAGCAGCGTTTCAGTATTGTTGCAGCCCTTGTCCACAATCCGAAAGTGTTCTTTCTGGACGAGCCGACCACCGGCCTTGATCCGCAAGCCCGCCGCAATCTCTGGAGCCTTATCGAAGAAGTTCGCGACCGTGGCATTAGCGTCATCTTGACTACGCATTACATGGATGAGGCTGAAATGCTCTGTGACCGCATTGCCATCATGGACCAGGGCAATATTATCGCGCTCGATACACCGAAAAAATTGATCAAAGACCTGCTTAAGCGTGGCTTTACCAAAAAGCAGCAGGTTGAACAGGCCAACCTCGAAGATGTATTTATCGATATGACGGGCAAGGGGTTACGAAAATAATGAAGCGCAAACTGTACACCGTCAAAGTATTTTTCATCATCAACCTGAGGCGCGTTTTCCGTGACCGTATGGCGCTGTTCTTCACCTTCCTGTTTCCCTTGATTTTCCTGTTCGTCTTTGGTGGGCTCAATAGCGGTAACAAGTCGGTTTCATTCAACGTGGCGATTATTAATGAATCGAAAGCGCCGTTTAGTACGTTCTTTATTGGCGAACTTACAAAAGGAAAGACCTTCAAAGTAGACAAAGACATCACTACATTTTCCCAGGCCGACGAAAAGATGGGCCGTGGAGAATTGGATGCGACCATAGAGCTACCAGCTTCCTTCGGTCAGACGTTGCCTGGCCAAGATCATCCAACCGGCCAAGCCGTCGTGCACTATACGCAGAACAACCAAAATGCGGCGAACACACTGACCAATGTACTGCAGGCGAAACTCCAATCTATAAACGTACACCTTGTGCATACCGATACGCCGCTCACCGTCACTACAAAGCAGAGCAATCAACGGTCACTGAGCAGCTTTGACTACACATTTACCGGCCTCCTCGGGTTCGCAATACTTGGTGCAGGTATTTTTGGCCCAATTAACATTTTCCCGGAACTCAAGAAAATGGGAATTTTGCGTCGCCTACACACGACACCGTTGCGTGTCTGGCAGTATTTCTTGTCAACTATGATTGGTAGCGCGGTTGTCGGTCTGATGTCGCTAGCAGTAATGTTCGCCGTAGCAATAGCTATGTTCCATCTCAAGGTTGTCGGCAATTACGTTGAACTGGCTGCCTTCCTCATCTTTGGTATTGTCATGATCCTAGGTATTGGTCTGGCGCTTGGTGGTTGGGCTAAGAACGAACGCCAGGTTGCGCCGCTAGCCAACATTATCGTGTTCCCGATGATGTTCCTGAGCGGTACGTTCTTCCCGCGGTATGCCATGCCTGAGTGGCTGCAGCATGTGTCTGACTTCTTGCCGTTGTCTCCGGTGATTGACGGTGCGCGCTTGATTGCCACCGAAGGTCAGCACCTCTGGCAAATTGGTTCGCAGCTCGGCATCATGGCCGCCTGGCTGGTGATTGTCTACGCCGTCGCTTTCCGTGTCTTCCGTTGGGAGTAGCGAAATTCAAGACAAACCTACGGTTTTTCTCGACGCGCCGGGGACGAAGTAAATTCGTCTCTCGGGCTGCTCTTTTCCCTCTCTCGTCAATACACCGTGCTTGACTTTGAAATAGAAAAACTAGGCGTGAAATAAATTCTCGCCTAGTTTTGATTTGATAACTTACTCAGTTGAAGCTCCTTTGAGTGGTAGAATGAGAGTATGAGTTTGACCCAAATCCGTGCACTGGCAGAGGAGTACGCTACCAAATACAATCCAGAAAATGTTGCGCCCTTTCCCTACGAAAATATAGTGACTGAGCACGAAGACCTAAGAATTTACTTCACCGCTTTGGACGATGACAATGTGTCGGGTGCGATTTTGTTCCGCGATGATGTTTTCAACATTTTGGTCAATACCAATAAGTCGGATGCTCGCCAGCATTTTACGGTTGCACATGAATTGGCGCATTATTTCCTGCATCAGGATACACTGCGTGCAGAACAAGGCATCGTCGACGGCGAAGAGTCACTTGACGGCCCGAAAATTCTGTATCGGCTTGATGACGCTGCTTCAAAACACCTTGAAATCGAGGCAAATAACTTTGCGGCCAGTCTCATTATGCCAGCAGATTTGGTGCGGCGTGCCTGGGATGCTACTCACAGCATTCAGGAATCTGCGCGTATTTTTAGCGTGTCGCCGGTGGCTATGAGTATTCGTTTAACCAAACTGGGTCTGATAAGCGAGTAGTCCGATGGCTCAGGAAAGTATGCCACCAAAGCAGCCAAAAGACCGGAAGTCGCCGCACGCAGTCAAATATTATTTTGATGTCTTGAGCCGGGCGGAAAAGGCGCTAGCGCGCCAAACGTCGCCACCCAAATCCAAAGACCGCATCGACATCGAGCAGGAAATCGCTCGCGAGCACAAGTTGAAAAATGACAATGCCGAGCAAGATATCAGACTGAAACGCAGCACGCTCAATCGACTATTTGTGTTTCTGGTCGTTGAGACTGCGCTAATCTTTACCTTCGCGTTATTTCAGGCGGTCCACTGGCCGCATAACTTCCATCTGGAAGATTGGAGCTTTAAGTTGCTGACGACTGCGACCATAGCGCAAATAGCCGGCATGCTGCTTGTCGCCGTTCGCTACCTTTTCCCAGCAAAAAACACAAAGTGACGCTGCTACAATGACAGATACCGAATTCCTCACCGAAAATCTCAATATAGCTTCCGCCATTGCTCGTCAGCGGTTTGCCAAGGCCAACGACAACTTTACGGTTTGTGCCGGCGCGCCGGTTTTGCACGAACAGCTTCAGCAGGCTGGCTATGCTTAGTTTGTTTTGAGTTACCAAAAATTGTATAATATAGTAAATGTTTAGCCTGGATAGTTTACCAAAGCCATTTTTTGTGTTGGCGCCGATGGATGATGTGACGGACACGGTGTTCCGTCAGATTGTGGCTGCCACTGCCGCGCCGGACTTATTTTTTACGGAATTCGTCAATGTCGACGGCTTGCAGAGCCCGGGCCGCAGTAAACTCCTGAAAAAACTCAAGTTTGTGCCGAGCGAGACGAAACTGGTCGCACAACTGTGGGGGCTGAATCCGGAGAACTTCCAAAAGACCGCTGAACAGATTGCCGATGGCACATTTGCGAAGGAGCTAGGTTTACCCGACGGCTGTAATTTTGTCGGTGTCGATCTCAACATGGGTTGCCCTGCCAAAAGCGAAGTCCAGAACGGCGCTTGTAGCGCGCTTATCAAAGACCGGCCGCTGGCGCACGGCATTATAGAAGCGACGCGTGCAGGTCTTGCTGGCCGTTTGTTGCTTAGCGTCAAAACACGACTAGGTTTCAACGAAGTTGATCTGGGATGGATTGAGTTTTTGCTGGGCCACAACCTCGACATGCTGACTATCCACGGCCGTACGCGCAAAGAAATGAGCAAAGTACCGGCGCACTGGGACCTCATTGGCGAATGCGTCAAGCTACGTGGCAAAAATGCCCCTGACACATTGATGATTGGCAACGGTGATGTCGAAAATCACACCCACGGCTTAGAGCTGGCAAAACAATACGGACTTGATGGCATTATGATCGGCCGCGGGATTTTCCAAGATCCGTTTGCATTTGCGGCTAGCTCACCGTGGGCGGACAAAACTCGTGAGCAGCGACTGGAAATGTACCGCAAGCATGTCACTTTGTTTGCCGAAACGTGGCAAGCAGGCGAACGCAACATCAAGACGCTCAATAAGTTTTGTAAAGTCTACATCAGCAACTTTGACGGCGCCAAAGAGCTGCGTGAACAGCTGATGGCGTGTGACTCGACTGATAAATTGTTAGATATTTTAGCAAGTGCTTAGCTTGTAAAGATTGCCGGTGCTGCCGAGATTTGCTAGAATAAGCGGAATGATTAAAGCGCAAGATCTCTCCAAACGTTATCGCAAAAAAGTAGCCGTCGACCATCTGTCGTTCGAAGTTGAGACAGGCAAAGTGACCGGTTTCCTCGGGCCAAACGGCGCCGGCAAGTCCACGACCATGCGCTTGATGCTTGGCCTCGATAACGGCAGCGGCTTGACTACATTTGACGGCAAAAAGCTCCACGAATACTCCCGACCTTCTCAGATGGTAGGGATTTTACTGGAAGCAAAAGCCTTTCATCCAACACGGACCGCTCGCCAGCATTTGCGCGTACTTGCTGATGCCGGTGGTATTGATATCAAGCGTGTCGATGAAGTTTTGGAAGAAGTCGGACTGAGCGGCGTGGCCAAGAATAAACCTGGGAAATTCTCACTCGGCATGAGCCAGCGGCTCGGAATAGCCGCGGCTATTTTGGGAAAGCCAAAGTACTTGCTGCTCGACGAGCCAGCAAATGGTCTTGACCCGGAAGGTATTGCCTGGCTTCGTGACTTTCTCAAGCAGTATGCGGACGCTGGAAATGCGGTATTTGTTTCAAGCCACTTGCTCAGTGAAATGGCTCAGATGGCCGACGATGTTGTCGTTATCGGCAAGGGTAAGCTCATTACGGCAGCACCGATATCAGAACTGTTGGCGAAAAATGGCCATTCTGGTGTATTTGTGCGCGCTCCAAAACTAGCACAACTACAAAAAACTCTTGAAGCGCAAGCCTCATCGCTGACCAAAGAAGCCAATGGCCTGAAAGTCACTGGCCTGACAAGCGATCAAATCGGTGCGCTGGCATTCAAGAACGGCCTGGAACTTCATGAACTCTCGCCGCAGTCGGCTTCGCTCGAGGAAGCATTTTTGGAGCTTACCGCTGGTTCGCAAGAATTTGCCACCAAACTAGAAGGCAAGGAGGGAAAGCGATAATGTTGCCTGCTATCAAATCAGAGTTCCGTAAACTGTTAACCGTACGCTCTACCTATATGAACATTATACTGTGCATGCTGATTGTTGCCCTGTTTGCGGGATATGGCAGCGGTTTTCGTGGCGCGGCAGGAGACCTTGCAAACCCAGGCTACCTGGCTGACCAGTCGACTAGTGCGATAGTATTTGTTGGACTTATCCTAGCCTTTGTGGGCCTATTACTTGCTGGTCATGAATATCGCTACAACACTATTACGTATACCCTGACGACCGCAAATCGGCGCGTCAAAGTTCTGTTCGCTAAGTTTATAGCAGTAAGCGTTTTCGCTACTGTAGCGGGCCTAGTCATGATTTTCTTTTCACCGCTCTGTACTATTATTGGTGCACAGCTGGCGGATAAACACCTTGGACCACAAGTATTCCACGTCTGGTCAGTAGTGTGGCCAAGTGTTTTCTGTGCATGGGGATATGCAATGTATGCATTGATTTTACTGTTAATTATGCGCAATCAAATCGGCGCTATCGTGACATTCCTCCTTGTGCCATTGGTAGGTGAAAGTATTTTACAGCAGTTGTTTAAACATATCGGCAGCAGCTTGCCGTTTACGGCAGTCCAAGGCGTTGCTCAGCCTATGGGGCTTGGCAATAGCACGTCCACCGGACACGAGGTTATGGTAGTAGGTATATACGTTGCCGCCGGTTTGCTGGTCAGTACGGTCTTGTTTCTCAGGCGAGACGCAAACTAAACGGCTTAGCGTTATAAGCCATGAAAACTATTTTGAGCAAACTATCCGGTGAACAAGCTCGGTTAGAAATAAAAAAATTCACTTGGGTAAGTTTGCCATTTGCGGTTGTCGGCTTTTTCATATTCCACTTTCTCGGTGTTTTCGCACTATTATTTGGTAGCCGTGCTTTTACGCTGACATTCCATAAAGATGTAAAAACATTACCCAAGCTCTGGATGTATCGTATTTTGAGTGTAGTCTTGTCGTTGCTCGGCTGGTTCGAGGCGACAGTAGCGCTCGGCAGCATTAGCAAATAAAAACTTCTCATACGCTGAGAAGTTGACGTGGTGGGGGCGGTAGGACTTGAACCTACGACCAATCAGTTATGAGCCGACTGCTCTAACCACTGAGCTACGCCCCCATTTTGGGTGGTTAACAGAGACAAGTGTAGCAGATTTGTGCCCAAAGTTATATAATTTTGATAGACATCATGTTCAAAAAACTAAAAAGCTACAAAAACCATCCAAACGTGAAGCAATTCACCAGCCAGCTCAATGACGTGCGGGCGGTGGGCTTGCTGATTTTTTTGGTTGTAGTACTCCTTATTAGCTGGAGCGGCGCCAAAGTTATCCAGACCAATTACAACTTGCAAAAACAAATCTCTACCTTGCAGCAGGAGAACGACGTCATGGCGCTTCAGAACAATAATCTGAAGTTACAGAATGACTACTTCAACACTGACCAATATTTGGAGCTGTCGGCCCGCCAAAACTTTGGCCTAGGCCGGCCCGGCGAAACAGAAGTTTTGATACCTACTAGCGTAGCGCTAAAGTACGCGCCACCGCTCAAAGAGGAAAAGCGGGCCACACCTAAAAGCAAACAGCCATTTTACCAGCGCAATTTCGAGGCGTGGGTTAACTTTTTCCTGCATCGCCAGGGCGTCTAAAGAGCGATTGACAGGGAGGCTTGCCGTTGGTACAATATATATAACTTTTTGACGCTGGCCACGGCCATGTCTCAAACTGATATGCGGGGTGGAGCAGCGGCAGCTCGTGTGGCTCATAACCACAAGGTCGCAGGTTCGAGTCCTGCCCCCGCAACCAATGTGCTTATGTTTAAAGACTTCTTCGGAAGTCTTTTTCTTTTGGTATATAGTTGTAGCATGAAGAAAACGATGCAGCTGGACTTTTCCAACCAAATTGCTCATATCGAAGTAACCACCATGAATGGTAGCCAGGTTATTACTAAGACCTGGGGCAAAGATTTTGGCTGGTACGAGGACGACGCCAGGCGTGTTATAGATATGCATCAAATCTACATTGCAAATCTTCAAGCGGCTGGCGTAAAAACTAGCCAACCTATTGAGGAAAAAGTGATACTCGGCAAAGATAAAGAATATTTAGTCCAGAGCACAGAGAAATTCTTTGATCAGGGAGATTTGCTAGCTGTTCTTATGAAAAGCACAGACAAGGCAGAATTTTTACAGAGGTTGACTGCTCAAGTTCGCCTGCTTGCAGAGATGCTTTTTAATATTCCACCACTGCGTAGAGAGCAGTATTCTGCTGACTGGCTTTGGCTGTCGGTGGCACTTGACCTGAAACCTCAAAACGCTGTCATCGTTCCTGATCAAAACGGGATAAGCCAAGCCATACTTATTGATACTTTTCGCCCGCAAATATGGGAAACGGACAGAATAGAGTTATTGCCTATGCCCAGCACCAATCCTGCGAAACGTAAAATCCTGCTCGATGAAATTAAAACAGGAGACATCCGATTTCAGGCGGGCAGGCTTTGGGGTTACTTTGTTGCAATAGCTACACGCTGGGATATCGAAAAGAATAAACAGACAGATATTGCTCAAATAGATGCTCTCAGAAATGAAGTCGCAACAAACATACTCGCAATCATTGAAGAAGTATTTGTTGGCAAACAGCACTACACGACTGACCTTAAGCCGCTGCTGATTGCGGATATCCGTGAAATTATTAACGAGTCAATTACGACCGGTGACTATGAAGGGCCGCGTTATGTTCAATCTATTTACGAAGATGAGCAAAAAGAACGCTAGGCTATTTTGTCAGCACAAGCGAAGCTTGGGCGTAGGTCGCAGGTTCGGCAGAGCGAGGACGCACGCGGGTGCTTGCGCCGAGCACGCCGCAGTGGCGGAGGCGAAGCCATAGGGGTCATTTTTGCTTGTGCTTGCGTATGCATATTGAGTTCCATATAGTTCAGGTCATACATAAGGGAGCAACAGTATGGTGAGCAGAGAGCGGCCGCCTTTAGTCGGAATTATCATGGGCTCGGATTCAGACCTAAAAGTTATGAAGTCTGCGGGCGACATTCTAGAGCACTTTAATGTATCGCACGAATACAGAATTAAGTCAGCACACCGTACGCCCGAAAGAATGGCTGAATATGGGCGCTCAGCAGTCTCACGTGGTTTGAAAGTTATTATTGCAGGTGCTGGTGGCTCGGCACACTTACCTGGTATGGTTGCCTCGGAAACAAGAATACCTGTTCTGGGTGTAGCTATTGAAAGCGCTCCCGACCCGACGAATGCTGCGCTCGGCTCAATGATTAGAATGCCAAAAGGCATCCCACTAGCTACAATGGGCAAGGGGGAAGCTGCTGCAGCTAACGCAGGGCTTGAAGCAGTGCGCATCTTGGCATTACAAGATGAAGCGTTAGGTGATGCATATGACCAGTACGTGCAGGACATGGCAGATGAAGTCATAGCTCAAGACGCGTTGCTTGAGCAACTTGGTGCAGCAGCTTATCTGGAAAGATAAAATGATGAGCACGTATGGTGGTGGCATTACGTAAGTCTAATCTTGAACTACCTGGCCAAGTCGGTGTGTCTATCATGGCAAGGTTGAGACACTTATACGATTGAGCATATTGGGTGGCGGCGCTCCATTTCTCCTGGCTGACAAGGTCTGTACAAGCGCGCGCTGGTCCAGTTCACGACTGACGCACCGCTGAAGGTGGAAACAGAGCCTTTAGCTTAGATTTTTGAGCAGCTGCGTGACTTTTTCGACAGAGGCTAGCTGATAACGCGCGCCCGTGTCGCCGAAGCCAACCTTGATGGTATAGGCTTCATCCGGCAAGGCCCGGAACATATCTTCGTCCGTGTAGTCATCGCCAATACAGAGTACGAAGTCGGTGGGCTTGCTGGCATAGAGTTCGCCCACGACCGCACCTTTATTGATACTGCGCGGCTTTATCTCGATAATTTTGTGGCCGCTAAAGACGCCGACATCGGTGTCGCTGAGCGCGCTGTTGAGTTCGTGTTCCAGGCTGGTATTGCGTGCATAGGCAAGTTCTGGTGGAACATTGCGGTAGTGCCATACTAGGGAAAACGTTTTTTCTTCTACGCGTGCGCCAGCCGTGCGTTCCGCATATCGGTTTAAAATCGGCAGCAGAACACGCTTGTATTCATCGAAAGAGTCTTCTTCGCGCGCCCATTCGCCGTCTTGTTTTATCCATGCACCATGCTCGGCGACTAGTGTAAAGTTGGTATCTTTGAACCATGTATCCAAGGCCTTGCGCGGTCGGCCGCTAATGATGCACACTTCGGTGGCTGGTAACTTAGCTAGTCTTGCCAGAAGCCGCTGTAATATTTTTGATGGGCCGGCTTTGGTGGGGTCAGGGCTGGTCACAAAATTGCGCAGCGTGCCATCGTAGTCCAAAAACAGCGTGCGCGTCTTGGCCGTATGGAAGCCCGCTAACAGCTGAGCTCGCTTGCCGTTCGTCAGCAGCTTGGCACTTCGTTCCATCCGTGATTGGCGAGAGTGTTCGAGCTGTTCCAGAAAGTCGCTGGCCCAACGCTGTACCGTATATTGTGATAGTCGGCGCTGCATAGCGTACAGCCGTAATCGTTGCTCGCTCTTTGACATAAAAAGCGCGGACTTGATAGCTTGCACGATTGCGTGAGTGTCGTTGGGATTGATGCGTAGTGCCTCTGGCAGCTCATCAACGGCGCCAGTCATTTCGCTCAAAATCAGTACACCAGGGTTGCGCTGCTTGGCAGTTATGTACTCTTTGGCGACGAGATTCATACCATCTCGCAATGGAGTTAGCAGGGCGATATCTGCCTTGGCATAGAGGGCAACCAGCTGCTCAAACGGCAGGTTTTTGAATTGATATGAAATAGGTGTCCAGTCCACAGTCGCATATTGACCGTTGATACGGCTGACTGTCTGCTCAATCTGATCACGAAGGTCCTTGTACATTTGCACTTCGGTGCGTGAAGGCACAGCTACGACGGCTAGCACGACTTTTTTGTGCCAACGCGGATTGTCGTGCAGGAATCGCTCAAATGCTTCCAAACGGTTGGCGATACCTTTGGAGTAATCTAACCGGTCCACCGACAGAATAATTTTCTTGTCTTTATAATGCTCGTCCAGTACTTTGATTTCTTGTCGGACGGCTGCTTGCTTGGGGGCTTCGGCGAATTTTTTGTAGTCAATGCCAATCGGAAAAGCGTCGACGGTTACCGTGCGGTCACCGAGAATAATTGAGCCATGCTTGTATTCGAGTCCAAGCGTTCGGAGTACGCTGTGCATGAAGTGCGACGCGTAATCATAAGTGTGGAAGCCGACCAGGTCCGCACCCAGTAAGCCCTCCAAGATTTCCCGGCGGTTGGGCAGCAAGCGAAAAATCTCGAACGACGGAAAGGGAATATGCAGAAAAAATCCGATGGAACTTTGCGGCAACAGCTCGCGCAAAAGTTTTGGCAGCAACATAAAGTGGTAGTCGTGCACCCAGATAGTTGCGCTATCTGTTGTGCTGCGCTTGGTTGCTTGCGCAAAGAGCCGATTGACTTCCCGGTACGCTTTCCAGTGCGCTGTTTCGTGCAGCGCATATGACTGAAAATAATGGAAGAGCGGCCACAACGTCGCGTTGGAGTAGCCCGCGTAAAAGTCGGCGACTTGCTGGCGACTCAGGTATACCGGCGCACAACCAAATGTCTTGAGCTTGCGCGTGATGGCGGCCTTGTCTGCCGAGGTCAAATCTTCGTTTGCGATGCCTGGCCAGCCAATCCAAATCCGATCGTTGGTCCCGACTTTCAGGGATGACATAGCGGTCGCCAACCCCCCGGAGCTTGGCGTATATACAAGTTTCCCCTCGACTTTCGAAACGCTGACCGGCAGCCGATTCGAAACGATTATAAACTTTTGCTTACTCATGTAGTAAAATTGCCCCTACCTCGAAGCAATGCCTACCATTATACGCCTTTTATCCAAGGGATTTTTAAAAAGCTCCAGCTTGTTATTGACAAAAAAGCAAAAGCATGTATAATAATAGATGTTTTAACGATCGTAAAACAAACACATTAACAACATAAAAAGGAATTAGTAGACACCCGATGAAAACAAAAAGCGGCTTGGCATTTGAATTTGCCAAAACTACCAACAAAAAAATCTTGAGCCTGGATGCGTTACTAAGCAAATAGATAATACATCTGATGCTCATACAAGATATCGTGCCAGTACAAACTCTTACGCGATCATTCGTCATACCGACGGCGCCAAACTTGCCGCAAAACGCAAAACAAGGCAAAATACATCGCATAAAAATTCGTACCACTAAGCGCACCTAACTAAAAAGAGACCCGAATAATTCCCGGGTCTCTTTTAGTATTTCAGATTTCTCCCACGGCACTTGCGGGTCACAAAATGTGTTTATGTAACACATTTTGTGCTTCCGAGGCGCCTTAGTGAGAAACCTAAAATACTATTTGCGGCCGTATTTTTTGATGAACTTTTCTACGAGTTGGCGGGCTTTTTGGTCTTCGATTTGTTTGGGCGGGTGCTTTTGGAAGTAGGCCGCCGGCTCAATAATCTCGCCGGCTAGTCCGTGGTCAAGCGCCAGCTTCAGACAACGGATAGAGTCAATGGCAACCCCGGCAGAATTGGGCGAGTCTTCGACGCTCAGGCGCAGCTCCAGATTCATCGGTACGTCGCCGAAGTGCTTGGACTCGATGCGAATAAAGCAGTTTTTGTTATCTTTTTGCCATGGCACGTAGTCGCTAGGGCCGACATGGATATCATCATCGGCGATGGTTAGGCCGCGAGCTTCAATCTGTGACTGGACTGCCTCAGTCTTACTGATTTTTTTGAACTCCAGACGTTCGCGCTCCAGCATGTTCAAAAAGTCAGTGTTACCACCGGTATTTAATTGGTAAGTTCGATCAATGTGCATGCCGCGGTCCAGGAACAAGTTGACGAGCGTGCGGTGGACGATAGTTGCGCCGACTTGTGATTTCATGTCGTCACCGATGACAGGCAAGCCAGCATCTTTGAACTTCTTGGCCCATTTTGGGTTGCTAGCGATAAAGACAGGGATGCAGTTTACGAATCCTGCACCAGCGTCAATGGCGGCTTGGGCGTAAAACTCAGTGGCTTCCTGCGAACCGACAGGCAGATAGTTGATGACGGCATCGACCTTAGTCTCTTTTAGGACTTTTACGACATCGACCGGTTTTTGCTTGTCGTTCACCGGTACGAGGTCGGCAGTATATTTGTTGACACCATCCAGGCGTGGCCCGCGCGAAACTTTTACGCCCATCTTCGGAACCTTTGCAAACACGGTCGTGTTGTTTGGCGCTGCATAGATTGCGTCGGCGACATCCTTACCGACTTTATTGCTGTTTACGTCAAATGCGGCAACGACTTCAATGTCACGCAAATGGTAACCACCAAAATTAACGTGCATGACGCCTGGCACGAACTCGTCGTCACGAGCATTGCGATAGTAATGCACGCCTTGTATAAGTGCCGAAGCACAGTTACCGACGCCAACAACGGCAACGCGAATTTTAGTAGACATACGGGAACCCTCCACTTATCTTGTGTATTACGTTACGGCACGGTACTATAGAAAACAAATATAATTAACTTATGATTGTATAACTAAAAGTTATGGAAGATCGTTTACAGAAATTTGCTGCACTGGTGGACGCGGAGACATTCACAAAAGCTGCCGAAGTTTTGCATATTTCACAACCGGCTCTAACCACAGCTATCAAAAAATTGGAGCGTGAACTAGGGCAGAAGCTGCTGGCTCGCAACGGCGCGCGTTTTCGGATGACCTCAGCTGGACGGTTGGCGTACATGGAGGGCAAGGAGCTGTCCGCACGCCGCAATAATTTGAAGCTGCAGTTCTCAAGTTTGCAGCACCAAAAAGTAGACCTAGCAATTGGGATGATTGACAGTGTGGCTGAAGCGCTTCTGGAAAACACCGATGTGCTGGACAACCTAGAAAGAGTCACTCATGTGTCGCTCTCTATCAATAACTCGCAGTCACTCATGCAAGCAGTGGAGCGAGGGTCGCTAGATGTAGCTATTATTGCTAAGCAGCCGCAAAAACTTTCTGGTAGGTTCGAGACGGTAGCTTTGGGCGTAGAGCCACTAGTATTCGTGACACATAAACTGCAAGCTGCCGACGTACAAACGCAAATGAAAAAGGGATCAATCCTGCAGTTTTTGAGCTACAACCAAAATTCCACGACTCATCGGCTTATTTTGCAGACGGCGGAGCGTGCCGGCGTAGAACTTTTGCCATCATTTTATTCCACCAGCCCGGAAATCATTTTGCGCCAAATACGTGGCCAAAAAGGTGTAGCTGCGCTGCCTTTTTCGCTAGTGGAGTCGCATATTCAAAAGGGAGAACTGGTGCCTGTTTTCCTGAGCGGCTCCTGTATTGTCGAGCGTCATATTATGGCGGTAAGGCAGGTTGGTCATTTGCTACCCTCGGCCACGCACGAGATGTTTGCGCAAATTACCGGTGTACTAGCCGATCTTATGGCACGCACCTCTGTTCTAACCTTCAAGTAAAGACTTGTATTGCGCCACCAAGCTAGACCCAGAGAAGACTATCACTGCGAATAAACTAAAGCCGATCCTCAAATAGTTCAATTACACCTTGCTTCAGGACATTACGGACAATGCTGATATCGTAGCCGCTGTCATCTGCGAGTGCCTGGATATCAATGGTGCGTGGTCGCAAAAATGATAGATCCTGCCGGGATGCGCCCAGCACAACGACAGGAATTTTTGCCTGAAAAATTGCTGCTGCACACATCGGACACGGCTCATTAGTGCAATAGATGATGCAGTCGCTCAGCCTGTTGCGCTGCAGCTTTCGACAAGCTTTATCGACTGCTTCGATTTCGGCATGTGCCAAGACAGTCTTGCGTTTTGCTTCACGGCACTGGCCTCTGGCTATAACTTTGCCGCTTTGCACGATTACTGCCCCAAAAGGCAACTCGCCATTTCTCTTGGCATGCCGAGCCTGCTGTAAGGCCTGGCGCATAAAATCATCGTGTTCACTCATATTTACTAACTATAACAAAAGCGACTCATTATAAAGTCGCTTTAAATTCTATCGTGGTAGCCATCAATAGAACTAGTTGGAACTTAATTAAGGTCGAACTGATTAGTATGGCTGATATTGTGACTCGGTATCAAAGGTAATATCAGCGGCCAGTCTAAGCGAGCGTGATAGAACATGGCTGATGTTCTCACAAGCCCAGTTTATGCATAGGAAAATGTGTTTGCGTTTTTGTCACTGTGATTTATTCTAAGCATAAGCACTATAAAAATCGGGAGAGGCAATGGGCAGTCATCTACAGAAACTATCTCTAGCAAACTTTAGTCGCACAGGATTTAGAAGTTTTTCGCAACGCCTATCGGCGTTGTTTTTATTTGTCCTTTTTTCGGTGAGCATTATGGCGTCACCTGCTTCTGTAGTGGCCGCCACTATTAAAGCGCACTCACTGAAACCAAACACTGCCAAAGACAGCCATATTAAACCTCTCGATCAAAAAGCTACAACCGAAGAACACAAATTCAACGCTCCTGCGGGCATACGACCGAAAACTTCAGACAAGGAAGCTGCCATGGACGCGAAGAGCACTGACCTTTTGGCGAAGCTTGGTAAATCCGCTGCACCACTTATGGGCGAGCCTTTGAACGGAATCGCCGCCACGCCTGGAACTACACCGCATGAACTGACGGACAAGCGAACGGCTACCACATCTGTATCCATTGATTCAAAAGGTAAGATGACCCAGAAAAACTATATGACGCCCCACTTCTTCAAGAAAGATAATCAGTGGGCGACGATAGACACTGGTTTGGTGGAAGATAAAAACGCTGGCGACTCCGGTAATATATTTGGCAAAGCCCTAGGACAGGCAGAGTCTTGGTTCTCGTCTAGCACGAACTTCACCGTCAAAGACAATGACTGGCAGGCACGGTTTTCGCCTAGTGATTCAGAGGACGGGTTAGTTCGTATAAAGCAGGGCAACAGCCAGATCGGCTATGCACCGATCAACGCTAAAAAGGTTGCGCCGGTGGTTACTGCGGATTCTGAGGGTAAACAAACGATTCATTATTACGATTTGTGGCCAGGTGTGAATGTAGAATATGTCGTTGAGTCTGCGGCCGTAAAAGAAAACATCATTATCAAAGACAAGAATGCTGACACTGACTTTGCATTCAAAGTTTTAGGCGCAAATATTGAGAAGCAAGTGTCAAAGAACAGGGACGAAGCTCCAACATTTGTCATTAAGGATGCACTAGACAACCAATTTGCGATTGCGCCGGCTAACCTGATCTTGAATAATTTTGGCCTGGTGACAGAAAATGGCGTTTTTCATCAGGATTACCAAGATGGCAATATGACCGTTTCCGTAGATAAAGATTATTTGCAGTCGCTGCCAGACAAAGCGTTTCCCGCAGTCGTTGACCCGAGCACGTTTAAAAGCACCTTTGGCACTCGAGCTGGTGGCAACTACGTATCCTTCAAGAGTGATGGATACGTATGCCCGGCAAGCACTTGCAACCCGTATGCCGGATCACTGTATGACAGCAACAACGTGCTTCGATATTGGCGAAGTGCTTTCTATGCTCCGTATAATCAGTTCAAAAATTCTGGCAACAATCTAATTAGCGCTTCGCTACATTTGACACGACGTAGTGCAAGTTTCTGGACAGGTGACACAGGTACTCATACTTTCTACGCCGGACATGCCACATGTACTTCTAAATTCAGCTGTTTGGACGGCGGTGCGTTCAACGCATCTGCTAACATCGCTACATCAGGGAATATCGACGTAACGAGTATTTACCAGGCTAGAATCAATGCCGGTGACTTTGGCGGTTGGCTTATGCTGGGTGGCGAAGACGGCACCACTCACTCATTCAAGAACTTTGACCCAGACAATAGCTACGTAACGTTTACCTATGGCGGCGCTCCAACTGCCCCGAGCATCAAAACTCCGGTTACGAATCAGGTATATGTGGACCCTCAGCCCTCTTTTAGCTTGAACAGCCAACCTAATCCGAACGGCAGCACACCGTTGCAATACGAAATCCTGGTCAGTAGTGGTGAGGGCGCCACCGGCGCGCTCATAGTATCGCCGCGCACAACCGCAACGCAGTGGACAGTCCCCGATAATATTTTGCAAGATGGTTCGACATACTATGTGCAGGCTCGAAGTTACGACCCGATTACTGCGACTACCAGCGCCTGGGGAACTTCTACACCTTTTCGTGTAGATATGCGGACAGGAAAGGACAAGACGCAAACCTATGATTCGTTTGGACCCGTTAGTGTGGATCTAGCAACCGGTAACCTTGCAACCACTGCAGCTAGCCATTCTTCGTCAGCTCTAGGAGGTTCGCTCGGGGTGAGCATGAGTTATAACTCACCGCTCAAATCTCGCAATGGCCTCGTAGGAAGGTACTGGAATGTAGCCACCAACTACTCAGGCGGCATGCCGACTACTACACCTACTATGACACGTGTTGACCAGAACGTCGACTTCGATTGGAGTACTGGGTCACCTGCATCGGGCACGATAAACAGTGACTGGTACTACGTGGCATGGGATGGTTATTTTGTAGCACCCGCAACGGGAAGTTACACTTTTGGAGCCAGTAACGACGATAAACTCAATGTAACTTTAGATGGCCAGTCAGTATACAGCAGTACCAGCGCGCATAGCAATATTACATATGGTAGTTCGTCGGTAAATCTGCAGGCTGGGCAGACGGCACAGCTACATATTGAATATCAAGATCGCACATCTTCAGCCTATGCGCACGTATATATCCAGGGACCTGACGATCAAATAATACCAACTGAATGGTTGCAGACGGGTGTGCGGCCGGTAGCAAGTCAAAAAGGAATGACGGGCTACTACTATCGAGACGATGGTACGCATACCTTTACATCTTCAAGTCCACTCTTTATGCAGCGAGATGATCGATACCTCAACTTTAACTGGGGCACGGGTTCCCCTGTAACGGGCGGACCTACTGATGGCTTCTTGGTTCGCTGGAGTGGATACTTTACAGCTCCCGTCGCGGGAAGTTACTACTTTGGTGCTGCGGCTGATGATGGCATACGCATAAAAATTAACAGCACAACAAATATGCAAAACTGGGCTAATGGAGCGCATGCGAAGGCATATGGCGCTAGTAGCGTGTCATTTACTGCCGGTCAGACCGTTCCTATCACAGTGGAATACTATGAGGCGACCAGTACTGCCAGTATGTCCCTTTACGTGAAAGGTGCAGTAGCCGAGCAAATTATGCCGACGGATTGGCTGTCGCAAAAAGCTCAGGTGCTTCCCGACGGATGGAATCTAAACCTCGATGCCGATGGCAACGCTGGCTATAACTTCCTGAGAGTGAATCCCAGTAGTGTCGTGCTCTACGACTCGGCTGGCGGCACTCATGAGTACAAATCTACGGGCGGCTACAAACCACCGGTAAACGAAGATGGACATTTAGTCCGCAATGCCGACGGTACGTTCACGCTACAGGATACGGATGGGACTACCTATGTATTTGGCGTGGATGGCACGCTTTCATCGGCTACCCGTGCAATGGACGACAGGAAGCCGGCGGCACTCCAATACGAATATCAGGGTACGAGCGGCAATCCAGTTCACCTATACCGCATTAAAGATGGGGTTGACCCATCACGTAACGCAACTTTGTACTACAGCGGCGATAGTAATTGTGGCGCTTCTCCGTCCGGCTTTGATACAAATGCCCCTGCTGGCCTGCTGTGTGCAGTCATTACTAATGACGGGCGCGCGACGCACTTTTATTACATAAGTGGTCAGCTTGCACGTATAGCTTTGCCTGGCGACGATATCACTGACTATGGTTACGAGGCAGTTCCAAATTCTACAGGGGGAACTGCGGGCTATAGAATGAGTTCCATTCGCGGTAATTTAGCAGCAGATGTGGTCGCCGCAGGTGAACGCACTGACGATGATCTTGTTCGGACAACGGTAGGCTACGATATGCTTGGTCGAGTATCAGGTGTAGGCGATCCATCGCCTAAAGAAGATAATGGCGCGCCGCTCTTCAATGGGGGACTTTTCCACCAGATTGAATATTTACCTGGAGCTGAAGGTTATTCCGATGAAAATGGGGATATACCGGGATACGCAGGCGTAACTAATGAACATATCATGGGTGCGAGCGAACCTACTGGCTTCTTGCGGCAGATCAAATACGACAATCTTTACCGCACCATTGCAGATACAAGTAATACAGGCCAGACTACCACCACTGAATGGGATAACGATAAGGATTTGGCATACAGTATGACAGATGCCACTGGCTTAATGAGTACTACAGTGTATGACGACGAAGATCGCCCAGTTGCGGGCTATGGTCCAGCGCCAAAAGCTTGGTTTGATACGTCTGATCCAAAGAATCAAATACCACTTTCAACGTATGCGAGCCAAGTACCGAAGTCTGAAGCGGGATATGATGAGGGTATTGTAGGCCCCGCCGTAGCTTGGTATGACTACACTAAGCTAAGCAGTAATCCGTCTGGGGCTTTGACCGGTGCCCCCAAGCTACATACGACCGGTATCAACACCTCGACACCTGGTACACTGACAAATACGTTTACAAGTCCTCCAATCACGGCAAGTGCTGGTACTCAAGGTATCGGATTTAGCGCGACAGGCAAGCTTAGGTTGCCGAATGGTACCTATACGATCAGCGCAGATACTAGCGACGGTATCCGTGTATGGGTAGACGACCAGCTATTGCTCGATCAGTGGGTGGATACTACTTCACGAACAGTTACGGGTACAAGCTTTACTGTTAGCGATACCTTGCCGAAACGAATTCGGATTGATGGATATCGGCGTACTGCATCCACAGGGATCTTAAATGTAAAAATTACCCAGAGTGGTGGCTTTACGGCTACCACCGACTGGAGTAGTTACCTTAAGCCTGACTACAGCCTGGCGACAAGCTCGAAGGTATATGACAGCACCCTAGGAAACAGCACGGCAACGGTCAATTATGGCAACAATCCGGAACTCGGAATGGCGCAGAGTGCAACGGTAGACCCGACTGGTACTAACCTCACAGCAACGAGTAGCTATGAACAGCAGGGTGCGACAGATAGTTTCCTGCGACCGACAAGCAGCACTCGCCCAGGTGACTCCAGTAGCAACCCATCCTCAACTCTTGCATACTATGGGGCAACTGAAACTCGGCAAGACCCATGTAATACGAGCTTTACCTACAAACAGGCTGGGATGCTCAAGTCACAAACTGGCGCAAGCCCAGATGGCGGCACAACCGCGGGCATTACGACCGAAAATGTGTACGATGATGCCGGACGAGTCATAGCTACCCGTACCAATAATGACGGATGGACATGCACCTCGTATGATAGTCGAGGCCGTGTCAGTACTGTGTCGATTCCAGCCTACAATGGCGAAGCGACACGTACCATAAGTAACGATTACGCAGTAGCCGGAGATCCACTTGAAACTACCATATGGGACGGCAACGGCTGGATAGTGAAATGGTTTGATATCCTAGGCCGGGTAGTGAAGTATCGCGATGTTCACGACGATGAAACGACTTATGTATATCAAGATGCGGGTTGGGGCAGTGTTGGGGCTCTCATAGAAAAAGATAGTCCTGTCGGCACTGAAACTTACGAATACGACGATTACTACCGCCTAACAAACCAGAAGCTCGATGGTACCACCTACGCAACGGTTAGCTATGACCAATATAGTCGCGTCGATCATGTAGATTATCCGGCTGCGGGGCAAATGAAATCTACACCAGGTCGGGATAGCTTGCAGCGAAATAATAGTGTAACGTATCAGATGGGCGACGGCACTACTCAGATTTCTGACACGACAGACTTAACGCAAAGTAATAGGGTCCATACAGATCTGGTCGCCTCCGGAAGTAACCAGCTATCTTCTACCTTTGGGTATGATGGTGCCGGTCGGCTTACCTCTGCAAATATTGGGCCGCACACTTACAGCTACGGATTTGGCGCCCAGGATAGTAGCTGTGGTACGGGCAGCAATATGAATCCAAATGCTGGCAAGAACGGCAACCGCACATCCCAAACTATCGACGGCACATCCACGACGTATTGTTACGACTACGCAGATCGTCTAGTTAGTAGTAGTGATCCATCGAACAGCTACACTGAATACGATAGCCACGGTAATACAACTTATTTGGGTACTACTGATACTTCCTTACGTCTTTGCTACGATAGCTCCGATCGCAATTACTGCGCGACTCAATACGACAGCAATAGCAACGGAGATGGACAAAGTATCATCTATGGCCGTGACGTATCAGGACGTATCACGTACCGCGAGCACGACACTATCAGTAGCTGGAGCTGGGCCACGGATGCCCAATACTGGTATGGCTTTACGGGCGATGGCGATGGGCCAAGTTTTACACGCGACAGCAACTGGAATATTGTAGAGAAGAATCTACAGCTGCCGGGCGGAGTGATGATGACCATCAAGCCACAGCAAACCGGCAACAACCAAAAACAATATAGCCTGCCAAGTGCACTAGGTCGCACGATGCTCACGACTGACGCCAGCGGCACTAATACTAGTAATGGTAATGGCCCGCTTAGCAGCTTTACCTACGATCCCTTCGGCAATATCCTGGCTGGCAGCAGCCGTCCAGCCAATACCGCTGGCGGCTCCTACGGCTTCGGCGGCTCCAACCAAAAGATGACAGAAGTCTCTCTAGCCTCAGCCCCCATCCAAATGGGCGCCAGAGTTTATCTAGCTAGCATGGGCCGCTTCATGCAAGTAGACCCAGTACCTGGAGGTAATGCCAATGACTATGTCTATGCGCTAGACCCAATAAATTCCAGTGACTACAGTGGCATGTGTCTGCTTCAGTGCGCTGCCGGTGGAGCGTACTATCAGCCAGCGGCGGGTGCACCAAAAGTGCATCCTGCTGCTGGTGCCGTCCGCCTCCAGTACACGGCCACTGCGGTCATAAACCAACGGCCAGTAGCAAGAGCGGTACGAGCAGTGGCCAAACCAGCAGCGCCGAAGGCTAAGGCTAGGGATAATTCAACGGCTATGCCGATTGCAGGAGTTATATCCTTATCTGGAGATGTTGCCGGTGGAGTTAAACGTCAGTCATCAGTATATGGCCTCCAATTACAACAGGGTTCGAGTGTAGCAGGTCGGAATTTACGATCCGTTAGTCAACTGGCTGGAAATCCCGCTATTCGCCTAGCCGGCAGATATGCAGGACCGTTAGGGATTGGGGCAGATTTTGCCGGAAACTACTTCGGAGGCGACGGTCTAGGCCGCAATGCCTTAAAGACTGGTTTGGGAGCGGGTTTTGGAGCGGGAGGCGCGCTCCTTGGAGGTGCAGCATGTGGGGCTACGACCTTTCTCGCGCTTCTTACTTGCCCTGTTTTGGTAGGTGGTTTGGGAGCAGGTTTTTCTTGGGCTGGGAGTAAGATTGGAGGAGGCCTTGCAGATGCATTTGGCTGGTAACTAAATGTTACAATTGTATTGATATGAACATGGAGAGTATTCTTTATTCAACTATATTGAGTATAGCTGCTGGGTTATCGTTGTGGTTATTGATAAACATAAAGTCCTTCTATACTGACCCAAAACGTCTCCCGGTAAGGCCTCCGGTGTGGTGGCCTTACAGCAAAAAAGGATGGAAAATATGGCAAAGGGCAACGCCTATTGCTGCTCCGTTCTGCCTACCATTTTCAATAGCAGGTTTTCTTCTTGAATACGGCGATACCTCGATGTCAGTCATTAAAATACTTGCTCTTTTCCTGTCCTTCATAGCGTTTTCTGGTGTTATTCTCGGAATTCTTATCGCCTTCATTGGCCGTCCGAAATGGCTCATACCTCCACATTTGAGGTAGGATTATCATCCATCCAACACAGCTAACGGTTCCTACGGCTTCGGCGGCTCCAACCAAAAACTAACTGAAATCTCTCTAGCCTCAGCCCCCATCCAAATGGGCGCCAGAGTCTACCTAGCCAGTATGGGTCGCTTCATGCAAGTAGATCCTGTGCCTGGTGGTAATGCTAACGACTACACATATACGCTAGACCCAATCAATGGCAGTGACTACAGTGGCATGTTCAGCCTCCAGGGTGGTGCTGGCGCAACCTACTTCCAGCCTGCCGCAGGAGCAAACAGGGTGCAGCGTACTGCTCCGGGTTCTCATTTCCAACCGGCTGTGGGCGTCACCAGATTCCAATACACGGCCAGTGCTGTCATAAACCAGCGGTCGCTCGGGTCTACGCCGGCTCCGAAACCTCAGCCAAAACCAAGAGACAATTCTACGCGGATGGGGATCGCAAAAGTGAAAGCAGCGTTTACTGGCAAGACAATGCAGTCTGTCCTACATTTTGGAGTCGGGGCTGGAGTGAGCTTCGCAGCGGCTACAGGAACTGTAGCCTGTATAGCTTCGGTGGGTTGTGGGGCTATTATGATAGCTGCAGGTGGCGCTGGTTTAATTGCGGCGGGTACCGGCCTGCACTACGCAGTTAGTAGTAAAGAAAATAGAGACAGAGGCATTGGGTACTGGGGTGTCCAGTCATTTAAAAGCACAACAGAAGGCGCTGTTTGTGGTATTCTTTTCGAAGCAACCTGTCTGCGTGGAGGTGCTAAATTTATCGGGAATATACCTTCATATTAATACCTGGCAGATAAGGAAGGGCTAAATGGAAGCTAGCAATACGTCAAAGCATAGAAATGATAAGGGCAAAAAAGATAACCTAAGAGCCTGCATATGTGAAAAGCGCACCGAAAGAAGTTTCGTAGGGAAAGTAGATGTAATGGTCGGAGTATTCATATCTGTGGCATTTCTGATATTCCTACTTGTCGTTAAGCAAGTATTTCTGGTGCCATTTCTTTTCCTCCTACTTCTTTTGATTTGGATCCTGCTTTTTATAGGAAGATTGTTACGAGGTCATTCAGCAAAATGCGCTGCAAGGTGGGCTATAACGGTAATATTTGGAGCTATTGGTGGCTTTTGGTTCTTGGGTTTCTAATACGAAACAGACTGCAAATTCTCAAATCTCATGATTGTCGATAAAACCAGCATCAGCACAAAAGGCTATCGGAAGTCCATCAGAGCACGGACTTTTGTAGTGATATTTGTAATCGTGACCCTAGGTGGTGGCGTGTTTTATGCCTATGCTCAGGGCAAAAGTTCTGAGAAAAATCAACAAGAATCTAAAGCCCGCCATGTTTCGTCAATCCCCACCAAGACCGAGCCCCTCCGTCTAGAGGATTTTCAATCGGTCATCACCACCGCTAAGTCCTCGGTAGTTGAGATTAAGGGCGAAGGGTGCGGAGGGCTTATTAGCGGCACTGGTTTTGTAGTAGCACCGAATTTAGTAGCAACCAACGCTCATGCTGTAGCGGGCATTAGCAGCCCCTACGTTCATGATGGCAACGGCGACCATGGGGCTACTACTATCTTGTTCGACCCAAATCTAGATTTTGCTATCGTCCGTACTGCTCAGCTTGCAGGCAAACCACTCTCACTAGATGCACCAAGTTCTGGAGTGTCACTTGGAGGTTCTCACGATAATGAACGTACGGTGATGCTTGGCTACCCAGGTGGAGATAACTTTAAGGCGACTATTGCGGACATCAAGAGCGAATACGCAGCACAAATGTATGATATCTATGGTGAAAAACTAGGTGCTGAGCGTGATCTGTTCTCTCTGAGCACTAAAATCATTCCGGGTAACTCAGGTAGTCCCATTGTTCAGCAAAATGGTCTTGTAGCGGGCGTAGTATTTGGTATAGATCCTTCTGCTTCACATACTGGGCTGGCGCTACCTGCTATTGAGTTTTCTGAAATGGTTCAACGAGCAAAAAACTTGACCTCTCCTGTAGATACACGAACCTGCGCTGCCGAAGGGATTAGATAGTTGATGTCGGAGCTATTAGTTTAGTAGATATGGCTGCTGATACTTATTATTTCTTCTTCAGTATTATATTCGTTGTATGGGTGATGTTCTATATTGTCAACCTGCTATTCTTAAGGCTAAAGGGGAAGACATTCTACGGCTTGGATATGACCCCAGGAACGCCTGGTTATAAAAGGGTCCTTAAGCTTCCTAGCAACCGTAACCTAACTATCTGGGGCATAGTCGCGGCTATTTTTATAGCTAACCCAATCTATGATATATACAGAATCACCATCTGAGCAACGGGGAGGAAGTGATATATATACTCACCTACAAGGACAGTAATTATGGTATGTTTAAGAGAAGGAGTTTGAAATGCTAGACATAACGATTCTATTTACAATTGGTATAGTGGGCTTTGTGTTTCTCATGCTTCGGCAAAATGGTAGCTCAAAGCTGGCACGAACTTTAAAATTGAACGAAAAACGTTCGCCTTATTGCTGCGCTAATTCTTCTCTTAACAATAGCAGGGTTTACCTTTGTAATGTTTCGTGAAGGAAAGAAGCAGCTAGTAACGTGGATTTTACCTGCAGCCATGGTTATGGCATTCGTGGTAATTCCTAAAATCATAAAACACAGTAAATAATTAGAACATGACATTTAATAAAAGAAACGCTCAACTGTCGAGCGCTAGTTGTTCTAATGCTGTCAATAGTAATTCTATCGCTGGCCATATTAGCTATGTATGGTTTCACAAAACTATACGCAGGTGAAGGTTCAAGAATACCACCCACCTCGACGCCAGAAGGTAAACAAGCACGAATAGTGGGCGGGGTAATCCTCACAATTCTAGTAGCTGCTTTGGTGTTTCAGATTGGAAGTGGCGGATCAAATACGGCAAATATCTTGACTTCTATAGAAGCTGTACTTATTGGAGCAATATTTGCAGTAGCTCGTTACTTTAAGAGTAAGAAAAAGAAAAAATAAGAGACTCAACGGAGACACACTAATACTACTTATAGTCGGAGTGATGGGCTTTGGTCTAGTTGATGAATGGAGCTAATCTATGGTGCTATACCAAGGTGGGCAAAATATAGAAACAATGCTGCGAGTACAGGGAAAATAACCGCTGTTCCTAAATAGATGTACCTAAGAAAGTTGGCCAATTTTTGAAGTTCTTGTTCCTTGGGGAAGCCTGCCGGGATTCCTTTGCGTGTCAGTAGAAGCACGAAAGTGATGCCTTTCAGTTGTCGCTTCAGATCGGAAGCTGTGGGGGCGTATTCAGTGTATCCGTGGACTTTTGGCTGACCAATAAACTTATAATATTTGGGATGCTTTTTCTCGAGAAATTTATATAAGATATGACTACATAGTAAAGAAACGACAATTCCTACGAATTCAATGCCAAAGAGAACCAATGTAAAAATTTGAAGAGTGTTCATAGTGTAGTTATCCTACCATTAACGGTCTCAAAGACGGGCGTCTGTGGTTGCTCACTCACGAAATCGGCTTACCATGAGAACAGTGAACAAGATAAAAAGTAGGAGGGCGATAATAGCGCTTGCAATGTAGGGTCTAGAAATTAGCTTGTGCCGTGCGGCGCGAGCCGTTTGGGCGATGACTGATTCCTCATATTTACTAGACACCAACCAAGTTTTAGACAATTTACTAAACTTACCAAGAACTGGTTGGGCTGTAGCAAAAAGGGCCTCGATATTCTGTTCAGTGTAGAAATCGGCCTCGTAAATTAGAAATAGATCTTTGTTGTGCATCGGTTCGATATCTACTGCTACTCCACAGAAGTGTTTCGATAGTACGCCGCGTGCTGGATCGCCAATAAAATCAGGACGATCGGCAGAAGTGTTATTGTCCGCCATCGTCCTCGCGTCGTCATAGCCGTATAGCACATGAGGTTTCATTTTCTCGATGGCGTAGCCTGCATCACGCAGATACCCAAAACATTCCCGAACATTGTCCGCTAGCTCTTGATGAACCAGCAATTGTCCAAGTTTAAGGCTGCCGTCTTAGCCCAAGTGCTCTACCTCCATCACTACTGACAGACGCGCCATGCGCCGGTGAGCTTCTTTTAGAACGCGCCGGAATTCAGGTGCAAGATCAAGGCTATCAATGGGTGCACAGCTTAGCGCTTCTTCGCGTGACAAAAACTCATAGTATGTTTCCGTTGATTGGCTCATAGCGCTCTCTTAATACTATAGATAATACCAAAAAGGATTCTAAGGCTAAGAAATCGTTGCTTAATAATTCTCCAAAAACACGAAGCAGATGCTCATGTCCTTAGGGGACTGCCGGAAACGAGGGTGAATGAAATAGTGAAGAATAAATGACCAGAAAGGTCAAACATTCGACGCTATGTCATCTCCCCCGTCTCCGGAAGCTCTCTGTTCAGTGTTCAGCGGTTACATGTAGTCACCGGGGTACAGCGCGGCGGCTTCGAGGGCCTGTTCCGAATTGAGTCCGCCGCGCCGTGCGCGCTGGAAGATTTCGACGGTCGACGGGTAGTCGTCCTCCTCTTCACGGCCGCGTGCGTAGTAGTCCGGGATGCATTCTTCGCAGCCCTGGTCTTCGCAGTTGGTGCAGTGCACGGGCTCCGGGATGGGCCTGATGGCCTTGACGTCGATCCACTTGCCGTCCTGCATGATCTGCAGGTAGTAGCCGTAGGTCTCGTTTTCGTGCTCGTGCAGTCTGACGTCTTCGGTGTAAAGCTCGAGCAGCGGCGCGGTCCAGCGCTGGAACTGTTCGAGCGTGGCCGCGGACGTGCCGGACTTGATGATCTTGGAAATCTCCTCGTGGTACTTCTCGTCCACCGTGTTGGCGAACTCGACGATACCGGTGACGACCGAGGTCTTCTGGGCGAGGCGCCATGAGGTCTGCAACCAGCTGTCCTTGCGGGCCCAGTGGGCCTTGGGGCGGTTGTTCTTGCCGGTCGTCCGTTCGAACACCACGAGGGTGCCGATGGTCGGCAAGACGGTCCTGTCCAGTTCGTTCGAGAACTGCTGGTCACATGCGCCGAACTCATCGTTTTCGTGGAACCAGATCTCTTCGCCGGTGGGCTCGCCGTTCGCGTCGGTAACTGCGATGAAACCGAGCTGCCGAGCCTTGCGGAACCACTTGATTCTGCCGTACTCCACCATGACTCACTCCACTTCACTCCGGGTGGAAAATCCCTCTGTCGAGGAATAAAAGCACAGGCATGTATGCGTTTATTCCCCGACAGAGAAGTGGCTGTTGAAACTATAGTACAGAGAGCTGTTAATGTGCTTCGGAATAAGCATAAGTCTACTCAACGAAACGTGTAAATATTACCATAAAATAGTTAAAATGTCAATTAACTGACACGTACAAATAAGCCAACCTACATCTATTGTCACAAAAAATAGCGTCCAAAGACGCTATAAGTTCTATCGTGGTAGCGGCGACAAGATTTGAACTTGTGACCCCAGGCTTATGAGTCCTGTGCTCTAACCAACTGAGCTACGCCGCCATACAAGCTGTTAATATACCAGAATTTATCCCTGTTGGCTAGTTGAAAAGTTCGGGTTTTGCTTTGCGCAGATTTTGCCAGCAGGGTTCGAAGAGATTTTTGGGTAAATCCTGGAATGTATACCATCCGAGTTCCTCGACTTTGTCGGGTTCCATAATGGCCGGCTCGCCGCTTGCCCAGTCAGCGTTCATCCAAATAGATATGTAGTGTTTAGCGTCGCTTTCCATGATGTCGTTAGTGGCCGCTAGAAAACGAATATTTTTTATATGGCAGCCGACTTCTTCCAGCGTTTCGCGGGCAGCGCATTCTTCCCAGCTTTCCCCAAATTCTAGATGCCCACCAGGCACGGATATGGTGCCACTGCCGTGCGAACCTTTGCGCCGGTACATCAAAAATTTGCCATTACGCCAGATGAACACTGCAACCCCTACCTTTGGTCGATTATCCATGAATCCTAGTGTACCACTCGCCGAAGTCATGCCAGGCTGTGGGCCGGTTCTGGGCAGCGTTTTCGCCTCGTTCGTGGTACTCGGCGTTGCTCTGCTGGCCGTCAAACGAGGTGATCGTAGCATGCGCAAACGGCGACTTGCCACGCGCTTCGCGTAACATGACGCCTTCGATATCGGTATAGAACAATTTTTGTCCGCCGCCGTCCTGATATGCAACAATTTGCCGCAAAATAATTCGCCTGTCATCGAGCGTACTGGTGAGCCGCAGCCAATCTTCTGACGTAAACCAATCATTCATCGATTTCATGTATGGTCCTGGAAAGTTTTTGAGGGCCGGAATCATCCAGCTGTCATCGGAGATAACGACAGGCTCGCCCAGTATTGCAAAGGCTTTTTCGGCCTTGTCGCGTGCTACTGGTTCGCCTTGTTCACTTTGGATTTCAGGTATGTCGAGCGTAGTTTTCTCAAGTTCAATGCCAAAATCTTTGCAGACGTGCTGCGCAAGATGAAATTTAATTGCGTTGCCGGTGGCATACAGAATAGGTTTCATGTTGCTACAATTATGACACAAGCCCTTGCGGGTACGCAGGGCTTGTAAAAAACTAGAGCCAGCTCACGCTGAAAAGCACGAGCTGGCTCGCTGCATGTTTAGCTTGTCTTGGCCGAAGACAAAACTACACAAGATTAACTAGAGGTCGCCGTAGAACAAGAACGGACCAACGGAACTACCCATTACATCCGAAACTATGCCGTAAGGGCTGGTGCCGACCTGGAACCAGCGATAGATAGCTGCGCCACCTGCTGCTGGGTAATCGTAGTGGGTACCAGTGTAAGTGCCGGCTGCTGAGTAAGGAGCTAGCTCGGTAGATTGTACCGTAGCGTACGCTGTACCTAGGTTTTGGATCTTTAGCTCAACCCAACCACCTGCGTTGTAAACGCGCGTTACCGAAACGTTGCACGTATTGGTGCCGGTCGTGTATTCATCGTACTGATAACTGGTACCATTCCGGACGTACAATTGCGCGGTGTACGCACCTTCGGTGTTGTAAAACGCTGGGTAAGAGGTTGAGTTTGCTGCAACAGAATAGTATGCCGTTCGAGTGCCGCCCTGATTGTACAAGATGACTTTAATGGACTTGGCCACGGCAGTCGTATTTTTGACTGGCGTATAGACCAGGTTTTTGTAGCAATAGTTTAGCGGGGACTGAAAATCAACTCCCGCTACCGTACCGGCCAGTACGGTGGCACTACTCGTTGGGCCAAGCTTTCTGCTGGTTTTTGCGTCCTTGGTACCGGGCTCTACGGGCGCCTTGGCCTGCGTGCCAGAAACGTTATTAGTTGGCGGAACGGTGTTAGTGTTTCCGGATAGAGCATACGCGCTGGTGGCAGAAGTTGCCAAAAGGACGACACTCAAAGCAGCCCCACTTGCGAGGGTTTTGAACTTTGTAAGATGTTTCACTGTTACTCCTTAGATTACTGTAAGCAACGTTGCACTTCTATGGTACTGAACCGAAAACACGTTGAAAAGTCTTGTTTTTTCGATGAACCCAATCATAATAAGCTAATTACACAACAACCTGACAAGTGTAAAATTTTAACCACAACTTCTTAGAGAATTATATTAGCCTTCGTATCTGAAAGCTAAGAAAATGTGTTGGTAAGTAGCTGCGGGCATGGACAAGGGCACTATACTGGAAGGTATGCGATACGTTATAGCGGTCAGTGGTGGGGTGGACAGCGTGGCACTGCTGCATATTTTGCATGGAACGCCGGGCGTGCAGTTGATTGTGGCGCATTATGACCACGGGATTCGTGAGGATTCCGCTGATGACCGCAAGCTGGTAGAAAAATTGGCAAAGCTATATGACGTGGCATTTACCTACGATGAAGGGCATCTGGGTGCCGGCGCCAGCGAAGCAACCGCTCGCGAGGCGCGCTATGCATTTCTACGACAGGTCAAAGACGCCAGTGGCGCCACGGCAATTGTGACGGCGCATCACGAGGACGACGTGTTTGAAACAGCGATTATCAATTTGCTCCGGGGTACGGGTCGCAAAGGCCTCAGCTCGCTGGGCAGCACGGAGGAACTCTATAGGCCGCTGCTTCAGACGCCCAAGAAAAATCTAGTGGCGTACGCAAAAAACCACCACTTGCAATGGCGTGAAGACAGCACCAACGCAAACGACGACTACTTGCGTAACTACGTCCGCCACAATATTTTGTCCAAATTTGACGAGGACGCACGCAAGCGCCTTCGCGAGCTCATTGAGTCAACACGTGAAACCAATGTCCAGATTGACCAGCTGCTGGCCGAACAACTGTACCTGCAGCCAGACTTCAATGTACTGGACCGGCATTGGTTCATTATGCTGCCGCACGCCGTGGCCCGCGAAATCATTGCGGCGTGGCTGCGCGGCCGTGGTATCACGGATTTTGACAAATCCACTCTGGAGCGTATTGTCGTGGCCGCCAAAATGTACGCCCCCGGCAAGCAGGTAGACGTCTCCGGCAAGTACGTAATTCTGGTTCGCCGGGACGATTTAGCACTCGTGAGTCGTGACCGCTAGCCAAACAGATTTTCGGCCTGTATAATATTTTCCACATATGGATAAAAAACCGTTTCGATCTAACAAAGGGAAAAATAAACCAGCGAACAAAGGGTTCCGCAACTTTGGCTTTATCGCCATTTTGGTGCTGTTTACGCTGATAGGCATTGCGGCGTATCGTCAACCCGACGGCGTGAAAGAGGTGCCGATTACGCAGGCTGTTACAGAGGCCAATGCAGGCAAATATCAGAAAATTACCGTCAACGGCAATGAGCTACAGATAACTAAAAAGGGTGAAAAAAAGGCAACACTCAAGTCGCACATAGAGCAAAACGCCACCATGAAGGGCGAAGGTTTTGACTATTCCAAGGTAGAAATTACGCCCAAAGCCAGCTCATCCGGCAATAGTCTGCTGATGATCGGCCTTGAGTACATTTTGCCCGTTGTTATTTTGGGCGTGTTGTTTCTATTCCTGATGCGCAGCGCCCAGGGCCAGGGCAACCAGGCGATGAGCTTTGGCAAGAGCAAAGCGCGCCTGTACGGCAACGAGAAAAACAAAGTTAGCTTCAAGGACATTGCTGGTTCCGCCGAAGCCAAGCAAGACCTCGAGGAAGTCGTAGAATTCCTAAAATTTCCCAAGAAGTTTGCCAACGTCGGTGCGCGCATTCCAAAAGGTGTGCTGCTGGTTGGTCCTCCGGGTACCGGTAAAACCATGCTGAGCCGTGCGGTTGCCGGTGAGGCGAATGTGCCGTTCTTTAGTATTTCCGGTTCTGAGTTTGTCGAAATGTTTGTGGGTGTCGGTGCGTCTCGTGTCCGCGACCTCTTTGCCAAGGCTAAGAAAAACTCGCCATGTATTATCTTTATCGACGAAATCGACGCTGTCGGCCGCCGCCGCGGTTCCGGCATGGGCGGTGGTCACGATGAGCGTGAGCAGACACTGAACCAGATTTTGGTTGAGATGGATGGTTTCGAGCAGGGCCAAAATGTTATTGTTTTGGCTGCAACCAACCGCGCTGACGTGTTGGATCCTGCACTTCTCCGTCCGGGCCGCTTCGACCGTCGCGTTAACATTGGCTTGCCTGACCGCAAAGACCGCGAAGCTATCCTAAAAGTCCACTTCGAAAAGAAGCCAGTCGCCAAAGCTGTTGACCTCGACGCATTGGCAGCAAAATCTGCGGGCTCGTCGGGTGCCGACCTAGCGAACATCGCCAATGAGTCGGCTATTATTGCAGCTCGCAAGGACCACAAAGAAATCAACAACGCTGACGTGACCGAAGCATTTGAGCGCGTAGCCATCGGCCCGGAGCGCAAGTCTAGGGTCATGAATGACAAGGAAAAGGAGCTGACCGCCTATCACGAAGCTGGCCACGCCATTGTTGGCCACGTACTACCGGACAGCGATATGGTGCACAAAGTTACTATCATCCCACGCGGCGGTACCGGCGGCGTTACTTGGTTTTTGCCGCCTGAGGACCGCAGTTACACCTCTATCGTTGAATTCAAAGACGTATTAGCTCGTATGCTGGGCGGGCGTATCGCCGAGGAAACTGTCTTTGGCGCCGACCGTGTAACTACTGGTGCGGGTAGTGACCTTCAGAAAGCTGCTGAACTGGCACGCGACATGGTCGTCAACCAAGGCATGGGCAAGAAGCTCCGCGACCAAGTTTTCCACGTCGATGAAGGCATCATGATGGAGCGCATCATGCACGAACGCGAATACTCCGACGAAACCGCCAAGGTTATCGATGACGAAGTAGAGGCGCTCATTAAAGAAGCTGCCGAGCGCGCCCGCGCCGTTATCAAGGCCAACCTCGAAAAACTCAAGGCCCTCAAAGAGCGGTTGCTCGAGAAAGAAACAGTTGAGGCCGAAGAAGTCAAACAGATCCTTGCCGGCAGCCACATGCCCAAAGCCGCCGAACTGTACTAGCCTGGGCAACTCATTTTTCG
>Ga0207647_10000164_pt1 | contig 52343 bp, 34 predicted proteins | sample KBSCornC2_FD_184295 | JGI IMG/M metagenome (GOLD analysis project Ga0207647, IMG submission 184295) | Corn rhizosphere microbial communities from Kellogg Biological Station, Michigan, USA - C2 (SPAdes) (version 2) | ecosystem: Host-associated > Plants > Roots > Rhizosphere ... | reverse complement strand
TCAGCTTAAAATGCTCGAGCCTCGTCAGCGACCAACGCCCGCGCTTCGCCGTCCACGGCAGCGCCGGCTCATATGTGAAATACGGGCTCGACCCGCAGGAAGAGCAGCTCAAAGCGGGCCTGACCCCGAAGGATCCAGCTTTTGGCATAACCGACCTCGCCGGCACGCTGACTTTACCCGACGGATCGCGCACGAGCATCGCCACCGAGCGCAGCAATTACACGATCTTCTACGAGCTCGTCGCCGACTCAGTCCTCAACGGCGCGCCGGTACCGGTTGACCCGGTCGACGCGCGCACCGGCCTCATGCTTATCGACCTCGCTCGCCGCGCTGCGGAGCTGGGGCAGCTTCTGCCGTTCCCGGCCGCCAGTTCGCCGGAAGCCTGAGCTCCGCCAAGGTCACCGATGTGCTGGTCTTAAGATCGCGCGACGAGGCACCAAGCGACAGCTTGTAGGCGCCGGGCGCGATCCGCCACTGATGCGCACCTTCATCGAAGCTCGCGAACAGCCGCGGATCGATATCGACGTCGACGCTCTTTGATGCGCCTGGTGCGAGATCGACCTTCTTGAAGCCGACCAGCCGTTTCGGCGCTTCCCAGCCGCCCGCTACCGGCGAGGCATAGACCTGGCCCACCGCCAAGCCGCGGCGCTTGCCAGCGTTACGAAGCGTGAAATGTGCCCGAACGGACCCGTTCGCCGCCACAGTCGCGCTCACCGGCCCATAAGCGAAGCTCGTGTAGGACAGCCCGTGCCCGAACGGGAACAAAGGCTTAAGGTTCTGCCGGTCGACCCATTTGTATCCGACCGCCGCGCCTTCGGGATAAGGCAGCGGGAACTGATCCATCTCCGAATTCTGGCCCGGACGAACGGGCCGCGGCAGCTGGGCATCGCTCATGTAGAAAGTCACCGGCAGACGGCCTGACGGGTTCACTCGGCCGGTCAGGACATTGGCGATGGCATGTCCGCCCCTCGTTCCTGGATACCAGGCCTCGACAATCGCCGGGACCTTCGCTGCCCACGGCATCGCCACCCCGGCATTGGTCTCGAGCACGACCGCCGTTCTCGGATTGGCGCTCGCTACCGCGTCAATGAGTGCATCCTGGTTGCCATCGAGCTTCATCGGCACGTCGATCGATTCGCTCGACCATTGGGTCGCGAAGACAATGGCGACATCGGCGCCGCGAGCGGCCGCGGCTGCAGCCGCGGGATCGGTTCCACTGACGAACGAGACGCTCGCGTTCGGCGCGAGCTCCCGGAGCGCCGCCACCGGCGCGTCGGGGAAATACATCACCGGTCCCGGCCAGCCGGTCGGCTCCAGTCCCGGAACGCCATTGCCACCGCGCGGATAAACGAGGGACGATCCGCTTCCTGCAAGCACGCCTTTGTCGGCATGCCCGCCAATCACGACGATCTTGCGCACGTCTGGACCCAGCGGCAGCAGATTGCGCTCGTTCTTCAGGAGCACAATGCCCTGCTCGGCGTCGGCCTGACTGACCGCCTCATTGCCGGCGTAATCGATGGCGCCATTCTCGGCGACCGGGTTCTCGAACAGGCCATGGGCGAACATCGACCTAAGATTGCGGCGCGCCATATCGTCGAGCCGCGCCATCGGCACTTGCCCCGCCGCAAGGGCGTCCTTCAAGAGTGAACCGAAATAAGGCTTGTCGTCGAACGGCCAGCCCGACTGCTGGTCGGCGCCGTTCATCGCGGCTTTCACCGTGCTGTGCATCGCGCCCCAGTCGCTCATCACGAAGCCTGGATATGAAAAATCGGACTTCAGCACCTTGTTGAGCAGCCAGTCATTCTCGCACGCGAAGTCGCCGTTGACCTTGTTGTACGAACACATGACCGAGCCCGGATCGCCGCGCTCGATCGCGAACTGGAACGCCAGCAGGTCGGACATCCGCGCCGCGGCGGGATCGATCTGCGCGTCATGGCCCTTCCGCCCGACCTCGAGATCGTTCAGCGCATAATGCTTGGTGGTCGAAATGATGTGGTTCGACTGGATGCCAGCGATTTCCGACCCGACGATCGTCCCGGCGAGCAGCGGGTCCTCGCCGCCATATTCGAAGTTGCGGCCGTTGCGCGGATCGCGGGCAAGATTGACGCCGCCCGCCAGCATCACGTTGAAGCCGGACGCGCGCGCTTCCGACCCGATCATCCGCCCGCCGTTGAAGGCGATATCGGGGTTCCAGGTCGCGGCGGTGAGGATGCCCGACGGCAGCGATGTCCGTTCGCGCTTCACCGAGGCGCCGCCCTGCGTTGCGACGCCGACACCTGCGTCCGTCTGATATTGCGCGGGAATGCCAAGCCGTGGAATTCCGGGCACGTAGCCCGCGGAACCGTAGCGCACTCCGGCCGGCGGTTTCTTCCCCTCCCAGTCGCTTCCGAAATAGCCGAGCGTGAAAACGAGCTTCTCGTCGAGCGTCATCTGCTGGACCGTGAGGTTCGCGCGCTCGTCGGGGCTCAGCGCCGCATTGAGCCACGGCCTGTCCTGCGCAACGGCAGGAGAAGTGATCGCCAACACTGCGCACGTGGCCACCAATCCGACCCGGAACTGCATTCCCATCGCTCTCTCCGTATTGATTTTAGCCCACCATATTTAACGCGATCTTCGCTTGACACTAATGCAGCCGAGCGCCGATTGGTAGCGCTACCACAAAGGTGGGGACCGGGGTCCGTTCGCTAGATGCAGTTCGCGCGTAACATGCTGCCTTACGACGTCGAGAATGCCATTCTCGCGGGGCGGCTGCTGCTCGACGACGGCCCGACGGCGGTCGTGATTCGCAATGGCGCAGTCGAGGATGTGTCACGAGCCGCACCGACCATCGCCGACCTTTTGGACCTGACCGATCCGACCAAGGTCGAGGGTAGGCGTCTGTTCGCGCTCGATGAACTGGATCGTCTCGATCCGTCTCGCTTCCTCGCGCCAATCGACCTTCAGGCGGTGAAGGCTGCTGGCGTCACCTTTGCCGTCTCCGCGGTCGAGCGCGTGATCGAAGAGAAAGCGCGCGGCGATTACCGCCAGGCCGCCGAAATTCGCGACCGCCTCGAGCAGCGCATCGGCGGCGCGATCCGTTCGGTGGTTCCCGGAAGCGAGGGTGCAGCGCTCCTCAAAGAAGCGCTGATCGAAGATGGCCTGTGGTCGCAATATCTCGAAGTCGCGATCGGGCCCGACGCGGAAATCTTCACCAAGACCGCTCCGCTCGCCAGCGTCGGGTGGGGCGCCAAGATCGGCGTTCGCTCGGATTCGAGCTGGAACAATCCCGAGCCGGAAGTCGTGCTCGTGGTCAACAGTCGCGGCGACATATGCGGCGCGACTCTCGGCAATGACGTGAACCTGCGCGACTTCGAAGGGCGCAGCGCGCTCCTGTTGAGCAAGGCCAAGGACAATAATGCGTCGTGTGCGATCGGGCCGTTCGTCCGCCTGTTCGACGGCCGTTTCACACTCGACGACGTGCGCTCCGCCGTCGTGGAGCTGGAGATCGAGGGTCCCGACGGCTTCCGCCTCCAGGGTCAGAGCCGCATGAGCGAGATCAGCCGCGATCCGGAGGAGCTCGCTGCTCAGGCGCAGAGCGAACATCATTATCCCGACGGCTTCGTGCTGTTTCTCGGCACCTTGTTCGCGCCGACCAAGGACCGCGACGAGCCCGGTCGCGGTTTCACTCACAAGATTGGCGATGAGGTCCGAATCTCAACTCCGAAACTCGGCACGCTCGCCAACATTGTCTCGACGTCGCGCGATGCTCCGCCCTTCGAATTCGGAACGCGCGCGCTGATGCGCAACCTCGCGAGCCGCGGCCTGCTGGCGTCCTAGTGGAAGAGAAATGACCGACACGCTTACTCATCTCATCAACGGCAAAAGCGTGTCCGGCGACGCGCAGGGCGAGAGCATCAACCCATCCAATCTGGATGAAGTTGTCGCGCGCTACCCCAAAGGCTCTGAAGCGGAAGTCGACCAGGCGGTAAAGGCCGCGCGCGCCGCCTTTCCGGGCTGGTCGGCCGCATCACCTGAAGTTCGCTCCGACGTTCTCGACAAGGCCGGCGGCCTCATCATGAACCGCGCCAAAGACCTCGGCGCCTTGCTGTCGCGCGAGGAGGGCAAGACTCTCGCCGAAGGCACCGGCGAGGTGATGCGCGCCGCTCGAATCCTCAAATATTTCGCTGGCGAGGCGCTTCGCCGCCACGGCCAGACGCTCGATTCGACGCGCCCGTCGATCGATGTCGAAACGCACCGCGAGGCCGTCGGCGTCTACGGCCTCATCACGCCGTGGAATTTCCCGATCGCGATTCCAGCGTGGAAGTCCGCGCCTGCCCTCGCCTTCGGCAATACGGTCGTCCTCAAGCCCGCCACTCCGACCCCCGCCATTGCTCACGCCTTCGGGCAAATCCTGATCGAAGCCGGCGCTCCTCCCGGCGTGTTCAACCTCGTCATCGGCGAAGGCGGAGTGGGCCGCGCGATCGTCAACCACGACGACATCGACGGCATTTCGTTCACGGGCTCACAAGGCGTCGGCGCGAGCGTCGCCGAAGGCACGGTGAAGCGCCAGGCTCGCGTCCAGCTCGAGATGGGCGGCAAGAACCCGCTCGTCGTCCTCGACGATGCGGATCTCGAACGCGCCGTCGCCTGCGCGATCGACGGCGCCTTCTTCGCCACCGGACAGCGCTGCACCGCCTCGTCGCGGATCATTGTCACCCAAGGAATTCACGACCGCTTCGTCGAAGCGCTGGCCGAACGCGCGCGCTCGCTTCGCGTTGGCGATGCGCTCGACCCCAACACGCAGATCGGCCCGGCGGTCAGCGAGGAGCAGCTCGAGCAGAACCTGCGCTACGTCGGCATCGCCCGCGACCAAGGCGGCAAGATCCTGACCGGCGGCGAGCCCGTGACGCTCGACAAGCGCGGCTATTATATGGCGCCGACCGTCGTCGCCGACACCGCGCCCGACCAGCGCATCAATTGCGAGGAAGTGTTCGGCCCGGTCGCCAGCACGGTGCGCGTCCGCGACTATGAAGGAGCGCTCGAAATCGCCAACCGCGGCCAGTTCGGCCTCAGCGCCGGAATCGTCACCAACTCGCTGAAGCATTCGCGCCATTTCCGCCGCGCCATCCGCGCCGGGATGGTGATGGTCAACCTGCCGACTGCGGGCGTCGATTATCACGTGCCCTTCGGCGGCACCCGCAAGTCGAGCTACGGCGCGCGCGAACAGGGCTTTGCTGCGGTCGAATTCTATACGCAGACCAAAACAGTTTACATCGGGGGCTAGTTGAGTGGCTGATAACGACAGCGGCGCCATTTACCCAAGCCTGCGCGCCAGGAATGTCCTCATCACCGGGGGCGGTTCGGGCATTGGCGCAGGTATCGTCGAGGCGTTCGTCCGGCAGGGCTCGAACGTCACCTTCCTCGACATCATCAATGGCGAATCCGACGCTCTTGCGGAGCGCACCGGCGCCCATTTCGAGCGCGTCGACCTCACCGACACGTCAGCGACGACCAACGTCATTCGCAAGCTGATCGAGGCCAACGGCCCGATCCACGTGCTCGTCAATAATGCCGCGAGCGACGACCGCCACGGCATCGACGACGTCACCGAAGCCTATTGGGACGATCGCCTCAACGTGAACTTGAAGCACCAGTTCTTCTGCGCCCAGGCGGTGATCCCGGGAATGCGCTCGGCCGGCGGCGGTTCGATCGTCAATCTCGGCTCGATCAGCTGGCACCTGGCCCTGCCCGGCCTCATTCTCTACGAGACCTGCAAGGCAGCGATCGAGGGCCTGACCCGAGCGCTCGCTCGCGAAGTCGGAAGCGACAATATCCGCGTCAATTGCGTCGTCCCCGGCAACATCCGCACGCCCAAGCAGATGCAATGGTACACGCCCGAGGGCGAGGCCGAGATCGTCAACGCGCAATGCATCAAGTGCCGGCTCGAGCCGCACGACGTCGCCGCGCTTGTCACCTTCCTCGCCTCAAACGATGCTCGCGGCATGACCGGACACGAACATTTCGTCGACGCAGGCTGGCGCTGAGCGGGTGACTGCAAGCGTGCCGCGTAACGTCTGGCCCCTCGCTGCCGAGCTTGGCGAAGGCCCGGTCTGGGTCGAGCGCGACCGAGCCTTGTGGTTCGTCGACATCAAGAAGCAGCAGATCCACCGCTACGATCCCGCAAGCGGCGCGCGGCGCAGCTGGGATGCACCCGAACAGGTCGGCTTCATCCTTCCCGCCGAGCGGGGCGGCTTCGTGGCCGGGCTGCAATCGGGGCTATATCATTTCGATGATAATAGCGGCGCGTTCGATCTCATTGTGAAGGTCGACGAGGACATCCCGGCCAACCGGCTGAATGACGGAACCGTCGACCCCAAAGGCCGCATCTGGTTCGGGACGATGGACAATCAAGAGCGCGACAGGAGCGGCGCTTTCTATTGCTTCGCTAACGGCAAGCTGACCCGAACCGCGATCGGCAATATCGCGATCACCAACGGTCCCGCCGTCTCGCCCGACGGCAGGATCCTCTACGTCGTCGACACGCTCAGGGGCACGATTGACGCGGTCGATATCGACGACGACGGCACGCTTGGGGAACGCCGTTCTTACGTCCGCATCGACCCCTCGGAAGGCCACCCGGACGGCCCGACGATCGACGCCGAAGGCTGCGTCTGGATCAGCCTCTACGCCGGGTGGGAAGCGCGCCGCTATTCGCCAACCGGCGAATTGATCGAACGCGTCAGATTTCCCGTCGCCAACATCACCAAGATCGCGTTCGGCGGCGATGATCTTCGTACCGTTTACGCGACCACCGCACGTCAGTTGCTCAGTCGGGAAAACATCGCGAAGCAGCCTGAGATCGGCGACCTGTTCGAATTCACCGCCGAAGTCCCGGGAGTCCCATGCTCGCTCGCTTGCTACTGATCCTGCTCGGATCGGTGGCGACGAGCGCTGCCGCGGCACCGACGATCGATCCGCAATATGGCGACCATGCGGTCATCCAGCGCGATCGCCCGATCATCCTCAGCGGCGACGCCAGCCCTAAAGCGCGAGTGACTGTTGTTTTCGCCGGCGAAACCCGCGCTGCGGTGGCCGACGCGAAGGGCCGCTGGGCTACGACGTTTGCGCCGCGTAAGTTCGGCGGGCCTTTCACCATCAACGCTTCCGCCTCTGACGGCTCGGCGAGCGCAAGCGATGTCATGGTCGGTGACGTCTGGCTCTGTTCGGGCCAGTCAAACATGGAATATCCCCTGCGCCGAGCGCTCAATGGCGACGGCGAAGTGGCCGATTCAACCGACCCTGACCTGCGCCTCCTTAAAATCCCGCAGCAGCTCGCCGAACTGCCGGCGACCCGCTTCGAAAAGCCGCCGTCGTGGAAAGCATCGGCGCCGGACTCGGCCAGGGACTTCTCGGCAGCCTGTTATTTCCTGACGCGCGACCTCCGCAAAACCGAGAAGGTCCCGATCGGAGCGATCGACGACAGTTGGGGCGGCACGCCGATCCGGGCGTGGATGGCTGAAGCCTCCGCCCGCGCCGGTGGCGGCGGCGCGGCCGTCGACGCCGTCGAACTCTATCGCAAGGATCCGGCTGCGGCGCTGCGCCGGTTCGGCGGCGAATGGGGTGCCTGGTGGCGCTCGAAAACCGGCGACCAACAGGGCGCTGAGCCCTGGAACGCCAGCGATCGCCTCACCTTTAAGCCCGTTCCAGCGCTTGCCTATTGGGATGATTGGGGCCCGGAGTGGAAAGCCTGGATTGGTTCCGCGTGGCTCCGCGACAAGGTGACGCTCACCCTCGCCGAAGCCGCTCAGCCCGCAACGTTGAGGCTCAGCGCCGTCGACGACATGGACCAGACCTTTGTCAACGGCATCGCAGTCGGCGGCCGCAACGATCCCGCCAAGGAGCGCGCCTATCGCCTCGCGAAGGGCGTCCTCAAGCCCGGCGCAAATGAGATCATGGTGTTCGCACGCAACACCTGGGGCCGCGGTGGGCTGGCAGGTCCGCCGGACCAGTTCGCCCTCACTTTCGCCGACGGCCATTCGAAACCGCTCACCAGCGGGTGGCAGGTGTCGCGCATCGCGGATTTCGTCGGCGAGCCCGCTACTGCGCCTTGGGCAGGGTCGTCCGGCGTCGCCACCATCTACAACGCCATGGTGGCGCCATTGGGCCCACTCGGGGTCAAGGGCGTCGCCTGGTACCAGGGCGAAGCCGACGTCGGAAAGCCGGGTTACGACCACCGTCTCGCCGCATGGATATCCAATTGGCGCGACCAGTTTCGCGAACCGCAGCTCCCGTTCCTGATCGTTGGCCTCGCCGGCTGGGGTACCCCGGTATCGAAGCCGGTCGAGAGCGGATGGGCGTCGCTCATCAACGAACAACGATTGGCCGTGAAACACGATTATTGGGCGGCGCTCGTCAGCGCAATCGACCTTGGCGAGCCGGTCGATATCCATCCCGCCAACAAACAGGAGGTTGGCCGACGACTGGCCCTCGCGGCTCATGCCGTCGCCTATCGTGACGGTGGAATGGTCGGGCCCCAGCCAACCACCGCCACTCGCAAGGGAAACCTCATCGTGGTCGACTTTACAAAGCCTCTTCGGATGTTGAGCGGCGCGTCGGTCAACGCAATCGAACTATGTGGGGCGGAACCGGGGAGCTGTCGCTACGCCGAGGCGCGCGCTTATGGGAACGTCATCAATATCATTGTCGATGATCGTCCGATCACGCGCGTTCGCTACGCCTGGGCCGATTATCCGGTCGTCAATCTGTACGACACGGACTTGCTTCCTGCCCCCGTGTTCGAGCTTCCGGTTCAGTGATTATGTCGCGGGGTCTTTGCTGACGTTCCGCGATATTTGACGGCGAACTCGAGCACGCCGCCGGTCGACAGCTGGCCGGTCTTTTCGCGATAAAGCTCTTCCCACGGCGTATTGCTCTTAGGGATCGGCGGCGGGCCTTCGGCCTTGCGCCCGGCAATCTCGTCATCGGCGACTAGCGCATCGCAAGTGCCTGCATTCAAGTCGATGCGGATCGTGTCGCCGGTCCTCAGCCACGACAGGCCGCCACCCGCCGCGCTCTCGGGCGACGCGTTGAGAATGGACGGGCTGTCCGACGTTCCCGATTGCCGGCCGTCACCCAGGGTCGGCAGGCTCTCAAATCCCCGCTGGAGCAGGGCATCGGGCGGCTGCATGTTCACGACCTCTGCCGATCCCGGCCAGCCGAGCGGCCCCGAACCGCGTATGACGAGGATGCAATTCTCGTCGATGTCGAGCGACGGATCGTTGATCCGCTGGTGATAGTCGTCAGACCCGTCGAACACGATTGCGCGTGCTTCGAACACGCCTTCGTGGCCAGCGCGCGACAGATAGCGCTGTCGAAAGTCATCCGAGATCACGCTCGTCTTCATGATCGCGAAGTCGAACAGATTGCCGCTCAGCACCAGGAACCCGGCAGCTTCCTTCAGCGGCGCGGAATAAGGGAAGATCAATTCGCGGTCGGTCGTCTCGCACCCTTCGAGATTCTCTCCTTGAGTCCGCCCCGTGCAGGTTAGCGCCGAACCATCGAGTTTCCCGGCCTGCAGCAATTCCCACATCACCGATGGCACTCCGCCCGCTCGATGAAAGCGCTCGCTCAAGAATTTGCCCGCCGGCTGCATGTTGACGAGCAGCGGCACGTCATAGCCATGCTCCGTCCAGTCCTTGGCGCTGATCTCGACCCCGGAATGCCTGGCCATTGCGACGATGTGCGGCTGGGCGTTGGTCGAGCCGCCAATCGCTGCATTGAGGCGAATTGCGTTGAGGAACGCCTTGCGGGTCAAGATCTTCGATGGGCGCAAATCCTCGTACGCCATGTCCACGATGCGCTTGCCCGTCTCGTAAGCCATCTGCCCGCGCTCGCGGTACGGCGCCGGGATCGCTGCATTGCCGGGGAGCGACATGCCGAGCGCCTCGGAGATGGCGTTCATGGTCGAGGCCGTGCCCATCGTGTTGCAATGGCCCGCGGACGGCGCCGAGCTGCACGCTCGACGCACGAACTCCTCCTCGTCGATCTCGCCCGCGCCGAGCAGCCGCCGCGAACGCCAGATGACCGTCCCCGACCCGACCAGCTCGCCATCGTGCCAGCCGTCGAGCATCGGCCCGCCATTCAGCGTGATCGCCGGAATGTCGACCGTCGCCGCGGCCATGATCGCCGCCGGTGTCGTCTTGTCGCACCCGGTCGTCAGCACCACTGCATCAATGGGATAGCCGTTCAGGATCTCGACCAGCCCGAGGTAGGCAAGGTTCCGGTCGAGCGCCGCGGTCGGCCGCCGGCAATTCTCGAAGATCGGGTGCGCCGGAAACTCCATCGGAATCCCACCCGAATCGCGAATTCCGGCTTTGATCCGATGCACGAGCTCGAGGTGAATGCGGTTACACGGCGCGATGTCCGAGCCCGACTGCGAGATGCCGACGATTGGCTTGCCCGACCGCAGCTCTTCGCGAGTCAGTCCGTAATTCATGAAGCGCTCGATATAGAGCGCGGCCATGTCGGCGCGCTCCGGCGCCGCGAACCACTCGCGGGAGCGAAATGGGCGGGCCGGAGTACGCGTCATTCAGTGGCCAGACATCTGCTCCAGCTCGACGCCGCGGGTCTCGTGGACCAGCTTCTGCACCAGGAAGAAGCTGATCACGGCCGATACGGCGTAGAAGGTGTAGCTGACGGTGAGACCAAGGCTCTTCGCCATGATTGGGAAGCTCTGCGCGATGAGGTAGTTCGTGAACCACTGCACGAACCCGCAGACGGCCAGTGCCGACCCGCGGATCTGGTTCGGGAACATCTCACCAAGCATGACCCACATCACCGGGCCCCAGCTGAAGTTGAAGAAGATCACGTAGAGGTTCGCTGCAATGAGCGCGAGCGTGCCCATGCTGCTCGGCAGCTGGAGCTTGCCGGCCGCATCGAGCGTGCCTTGCGAGAAAGCGAACACCATCGCGAACAGGGTCAGCGCCATGCCGGCCGAGCCGATCAGCAGAATGGGCTTGCGCCCGATCTTGTCGATGACCGCGATCGTCAGGAAACAGGCCGCGATCGAAACCGCGCCCGACACGATGTTGATCTGCAGCGATTGGTCCTCGGTGAAGCCTGCGAGCTGCCACAGCGTTGCGCCATAATAGAAGATGACGTTGATGCCGACGAACTGCTGGAACGCGGCCAGCATGATACCCGCCCACACGACCTTGCGGATCCCGCCATTGGGTCCCTTGATGTCGCTGAGGCGCGGGCGATGGTCTTCGGCAAAGGTCGCCTTGATCTCGTCGAGCTTGGCACGCGCGACCGAGCTTCCGAACAGGCTGGCGAGAACGCTCTCGGCTTTCCCCTGCCGGCCCTTCGAAACCAAATAGCGCGGGCTTTCCGGAATGAGGAACAGGGCAATGAGGAAAATCGCAGCGGGAACCGACTGCATCAAATACATCCAACGCCACGCCTCGATTCCGCCCCAGAACTGGGCAGTCGAAACACCGGCCGACGCCGCGAGGAAATAATTGACCAGGAACGCGGCGGTGAGGCCGGTGATGATCATGATCTGCTGCACCGTGGTCAGTCGCCCGCGAATGCTCGCCGGCGCGACTTCGGAAATGTAGGCCGGCGACAGCACGCTCGCCGCGCCGACGGCCATTCCGCCGCACAGGCGAGCGATGACGAAGATCATCTGCGAGGACGCCGATCCCTGGACCAGCGCACCGCCGAGGAAGAGGATGGCTGCGACCATCATCGTGTTGCGGCGGCCCATGACGTCCGCCAGGCGGCCGGCGAAGAAGGCGCCGATGAAGCAGCCGATCAAGAGCGACCCGACGGTAAACCCAAGCCCCGCCTCGCTTAAATTGAACGCGGTTTTGAGGCCTTCCTGCGTGCCGTTCACGGCGCCGCTGTCATATCCGAACAGGAATCCGCCGATGGTCGCGACGGCGACGATGGCCCCGATAAAGCCCATGTTCGCCCGGCTCGTACTCGCTTCAGTCATTTCTCTCCCCTTGACCGAAATCTGTTAGCGCTAACTTCTCCCGTCCCCGCGCCGAAATGCAAGAGGCTTGGCGCAAGTCACGCGCGTGTCTCCTGCAACTCGCCACGTTGAGCTTTCTCCGCTGGCGGCGGACCCGACGATTCGCGGATCACCAGCTCATGATCGAGGATCACTTCCTGCGAGCTTCCGCTGCGCACCCGGCGACGGATCTTGAGGTCGGCGAGCAGCAGGTTGAGCGCCGCCGCAGCCATCGCCGAAACCGGCTGGCGGATTGTCGTGAGCTCCGGCCACACGGTCGTCGCCGGGGCGGTGTCGTCAAAGCCCGCTACGCTAAGATCGCGCGGAACATCGAGCCCACGCCGGTGAGCGACGCTGACCACTGCCGCGGCCATGTCGTCATTGCTGGCGAAGATCGCCGTCGGCGGGTTGCTTCGGCCGAGGAGTTTCTCCGCCGCCTCCAGCCCCGAGCGAAACGTGAAATATCCCTGCACGACGGCGATATCGCTCTTGCGCAGTCCGGCCTCGGTCACCGCCGCCAGAAAGCCGCGCTCGCGTTCGGCGCTGGCGATCTGGTCGGGATGACCCCTGATCAGCCCGATCCTTTTATGACCGAGCCCGATCAGATATTCGGTCATCTCTTTGGCCGCTGCATAATCGTCGATCCGCACATTGAGCGCATTGGGATGAAGCTGTCCCATCGCCACGGTGACGATCGGCGTTCCGGCCGCTTCGAGCTCCGACAGGATCGGCACCGATTCCGACAGCGGCGGCGGCAGGATCACGCCTTCCGCATCCGCTTGCGCGAACCGCCGGGCGACCTCGCGCTGTTCCGCCTCGCTAGTCGATGAGCACGCTTCGATGACGAGGTGGCACCCGCTTTCCCGCGCCGCCTCGAGGGCACCGACCAGGAACTGGCTGAGATAGGCCGCCGACGGGTTCGAGTAGAGGAGGCCGATATGCGTCGCCTCGCCCGCCGCGAGGTTACGCGCCGCGGTGTTGGGCGAGTAATTCATCCGCTCGATCGTCTCGAGCACGTTCTGCCGGGTCTCGTCGCGGACGTTCGGCTCCTTGTTGATGACCCGGCTGACGGTCATCGCCGACACGCCCGCAGCCCGCGCAACGTCCTCGATCGTGACGCTTCCCCGGCTGCGGCGGCTCGGCTTGGTTGGAGCTGGCATCGAAACGCGTCCTATCACTCGCGAACGGCATTGCAACGGACAGACTGCCGTTTATGGTAGCGCTATCATTCGAGGTCATGAGGATAGGGGATGACTTCTCTTTTGCGCGCCGCTGCCACGATGGCGCTTGCGGCTTTCCTGGCGAGCTCGACTGACGCCGCCGAGACGCCAGCCAATGCACCCATTTACAAGGACCCGGGCCAGCCGGTCGACCGCCGGGTCGAGGACCTGCTCGGCCGGATGACGCTCGACGAGAAGGTCGCGCAGCTCGAGACGGTCTGGGAGAGCAAGGCCAGGCTGCAGACAGCCGACGGGACTTTCTCGCCCGATTTGGCGTCGAAAAATTTTCCCAACGGCATCGGCGGGTTCGCTCGCCCGTCCGATAAACGCGGTGTCAGCGCCGGTAACGCCGCCGCGGGCGCGACTCGAGCCGTCAACCGTGACGCCCGGGAGACCGCAAACTACATCAACGCCGCCCAGCATTGGGCCGTCGAGCACACAAGACTCGGCATCCCCATTCTGATGCACGAGGAGGCGCTTCACGGTTATGTCGCCCGCGGCGCAACCAGCTTCCCGCAGGCGATCGGCCTCGCCGGCACCTTCGACCCGGAGCTCGTCACCCGCGTGTTCGCAGTCGCCGCTCGCGAAATGCGCGCGCGCGGCGCCTTCCTCGCGCTGGCGCCGGTGGTCGACGTCGCCAAGGACCCACGCTGGGGTCGCATCGAGGAAACCTATGGCGAAGACCCCTATCTCGTCAGCCAGATCGGCCTCGCCGCGGTGCGCGGCTTCCAGGGCCCGAGCCTGCCCCTCCCGGCCGACAAAGTCCTCGTCACCTTGAAGCATTTCACCGGCCACGGCGCGCCCGAAAGCGGCACCAACGTCGGCCCGGCTCATGTCGGCGAGCGCGAGCTTCGAACCGATTTCTTCCCGCCGTTCGAGCGTATCGTGAAGGCCTATCCGGTGCAGTCGGTGATGGCTTCTTATAATGAGATCGACGGCATTCCGTCCCACGCCAATTCGTGGCTGCTGAACGGCGTGCTTCGCGGCGAGTGGAAATATGGCGGCGCGGTCGTCAGCGACTATTACGGCATCCGCGAGCTGATGACCCGGCACAAGATGTTCACAAACATCGCCGACGCGGCCGAGCGATCGATCAAGTCAGGAGTCGATGTCGAAACTCCAGACCCCGAAGGTTTCGTGGGCCTCCCGCAGCTGGTTCAGTCCGGCCGCGTGCCGCAGGCGCTGGTCGACGAAGCGGTACGCCGGGTGCTTCGCCTAAAATTCGCTTCGGGTCTGTTCGACAATCCCTTTCCCGATCCCGCAAGCGCAAGTGCGAAAACCGCCACTCCGGACGCGATCGCGCTCGCCCGCGAGGCTGCCGACAGGACCATCGTCCTCTTGAAAAACGACAAGGGCCTGCTTCCGCTCAACGCGGCGACGATCAAGCGCATGGCCGTCATCGGGACCCATGCCAACGACACACCGATCGGCGGCTACAGCGACGTTTCAACGCATGTCGTCAGCGTGCTCGAAGGCATGCGCGAAGCCGGCAAGGGACGCTTCGCGGTCGATTTCGCCGAGGGCGTCCGCATCACGAAGGAACGCTGCTGGTCGTGCGATGAAGTGAAGCTCGCCTCGCCGGCCGCGAACCGCAAGCTGATCGCCCAGGCTGTCGCCACCGCGCGCAAGGCCGACATGATCGTCATGGTGCTGGGCGACAATGAGCAGACGAGCCGCGAGGCCTGGGCCGAGACGCACCTCGGCGACCGCTCCTCGCTCGACCTCATCGGCCAGCAGGAAGATCTCGCCCGCGCCATTTTCGCATTGAACAAGCCAACCGTCGTTGTGCTGCTCAACGGCCGCCCGCTGGCCGTCAACTATCTTGCCGAGAAAGCGCCGGCGATGATCGAAGGCTGGTATCTTGGTCAGGAGACTGGGCATGGGGTCGCCGACGTCCTGTTCGGCAAGGTCAATCCGGGCGGCAAGCTGCCTGTAACCATCGCCCGCTCGGTCGGGCAGCTGCCGGTCTATTACAATCACAAGCCAACCTCGCGCCGCGGCTATCTCTTCGACACGACTGCACCGCTCTACCCCTTCGGTTTCGGGCTCAGCTACACGACCTTCGACATTTCGGCGCCGCGCCTCGTGACCCCCTCGATCGCAGCAGGACAAATGGCGCTGGTCCAGGTCGACGTTGCCAATACCGGAAGCCGCCCCGGCGACGAGGTCGTGCAGCTTTACGTCCGCGATGACGAAGCATCGGTCACCCGGCCGGTGATCGAGCTCAAGGGCTTCCAGCGCGTGACGCTCGGGCCGGGTGAACGGCGGACTTTGACCTTCACGCTTCAGCCCGACGACCTCGCCTTGTGGAATGCCGAGATGAAGCATGTCGTCGAACCGGGCACGTTCACGATTTCGGCAGGTCCGAACTCGGTCGATCTCAAGAGCGCGAAGCTCACCGTCACGGGGTAGAAAAGGTCGGGCCCCCGGGGCAGATGGCCGCCAGTCGCTCCGAGAAATCGGTCCGCGAGGGGAGCGGAATTCCGCGCTCAATCGCCTTTCCTTCCAGCCCCTTCGGTTCGGCGGCAACAGCCGGATTGATCTGGTCGGCATAAGCCTTATCGCGCTCCGCGTCCTTGAGGCTCACGAAGCGGAAGCCGGCCGATCGGTAGAGCACAATGAGGCGTGGCAGCATCCGCGCTTCGAACGGACTCTCGTGGAGCAGGACGACATAGGGAATATCGCGGCCATAGATCTTGCGTGACAACGCGCGCGCGAAGGCGATCCCTTCGCTTGCGGCCTCGACGTACATCCGCTCGAGTTCGGCGATAGCCCTGTCGTTCCCTGCCGACCGGCAGCGCGCATAGGGCGCGGTCCATGCCCAGTCGGAAAAATCCATGGTGACGGCGGCGATCTTGTAGCCGTGCCTGGCAAGCACCGCGCGCGCCGCGGCCCGTTGCTGCTCATCCTTGCCCTCGTCGAGGAAGGGGTAGCGGAACCAGTGCCAGTCCGTGCCGCCGCTCGTCTCTTCGAGCACCGCCTCATTCCTCACCAGCTCATCTTCGAACTGAGGCAGGGTCATTTCACTCAAATGGCGGTGCATCCAGCCGTGATTACCGAGCGACAGCCCCGCCTCGCGCCAGCCCGGCAACACATGCGCGGTGTCCGGCCGCTCGCCAACCCAATGCGCGTTGACGAAGCCGTAGGCCGGCAGCCCAGCAAGCGCTCCGCTCACGCCCGCCGCGACCGAATCCGGCGTGTCGCCGGGAGGGTAAGGCGCGTGCAGCGGTAGATCGTCGATCGTCAGGGCAATCTTGAGGCTCGTGGATTGCTGCGGGCTAGCGCACGAACCGAGGAATGCTACGCCAAGAAGCGCAAGCGAACGCTTCATTGAGCGCTTGCCCCATGCGCGTAGAGCGCGAACACTGCGCCAACGAACCCGCCCGATTTCTTGGTGCTGAGCAGGGTCCCGTCGGCATTGCGGGCAAGCGAGTGCCAGCTCTTGCCGTCAGCGCTCCAGCCGAAGTCGTAAGCCGCGCCGCGCGCATTGATGCGAAGCTCGATCGGCCCATTTGGAATTGGGCTGCTGGCGAGAACTGCGCCAGCCATCGCATCGGGTCCGCCCGCTCGGCGACGAAGCCGGACGACCCGCTTCCCGTGATCGCGGCCGACCGCGAGATAATAGAAATATTCATCGTTCTGCATCGCGGCGAGCCCCGCTTCGGCCGCGTCGCTCGGCGGATTGAACCTGACCCTCGTCGTCACCGTCGCGTTCAGATGCTGCTGGCGCCGCGCCCACAAAGACGGATTGCCCATGTCGCCGAGCGCCGTCCCCCGGGCATCGAGGTGCAAGGCTCCTCCGGCCAGCCGCCACCATTTCCCGACCGGGTTGCGCATCATCATCCAATAGGGCGGAAGCTTCGAACCATTGAACTCGTCGCGGATGGTGAAGCTGCCGCTGGTCGGCACGGGCGCCCTGGGCCCCGCCGGCAGGTTCGGCCGCCTGGCGACCCATGGCACCCTCGCACCATGGTCGGTGATCCTTGGCCAGCCCTGTTCCCAGCGCACCGGCATCAGGAACGTCTCGCGCCCCGTGTTGAAATTCTGATCGTCGTACGGCCGGACTCCAAGGAACACCGACCACCAATCGCCGCTCGGCGTCTTCACGAACGACGCGTGCCCTGTCGACGTGATCGGCGACCCTTTGAGGTCGCGCTGGGTAAGGATCGGATTGTCCGCGAACGGCACATAAGGACCGGTCACCTTGTCGCTCCGGAACACCACCTCCGAATGCCCTTCAGCGGTTCCGCCCTCCGCCGCGATCAAATAATAGGCACCGTCTTTTCGAAAAATATGCGGGCCTTCGATCCAGATCGGGTTCTCCTCCGGATGGACGCCCGAATCGATCAGGACTTTGCGCGGTCCAATGAGCTTCATCTGCTTGGTATCGAATTGCTGCAGCCAGATGGCCCGGTGACCTTCGTAACGCGGCTTCTCCTCGGGCGGGCCATTGTTGATGATCCACGCGCTCCCGTCCTCATCGAAGAACAGCGACGTGTCGATGCCGTCGATTGGAAGCCATGTCGGCTCGGACCAGGGCCCTGCCGGATTCTTCGCCGTGATCACGAAATTGCCGCCGCACGGAACGCACGTGTTGATGATGTAGAAGGTGCCGGCGTGGAAGGTGATGTCGGGAGCGTAAACGCCCTGCCAGGTGTTGAGCTTTGCGAAGTTCAGTTGCGACGAGCGATCGATCGCGTTGCCGATCTGCGTCCAATTCACGAGGTCGCGGCTATGGAACACCGGGATTCCGGGAAACCAGATGAAGGTCGAATTGACGAGGTAATAGTCGCGCCCGACACGGACGATGCTCGGGTCCGGATAGAAGCCCTGCAGGATGGGGTTGCTGTACTGGCCCGCTGCCGGTTTCGGCAGGTGATCGTCGCCGCGATAGTCGAACCAGTCGAAGCTCGCCTGCGCAGAAACGCTGGCGAGGAGTCCGAGGAATAATGCGCTCATCTAGGCGACGTGGCGCGATCGCGCCGAACGAAACGCCCACGCCATGGCGTCGCGCAGGGGCTTTGCTTGGAAGTTCGCATCATAGGGCGTGCCGCGCTTCAGCGTCTTGTCCTTGCGCGGATCGAAACCCGTCAGCCAGCTGTACCGGTCGGTCATCCCCCAGGCGAGTATGTCGCCGAGCTCTCTGTAGTTCAGCATCACATCGAGATAGGCGCGGCCATAATCGGCCACCAGGCGATCGCGGATGGCATTGTTCGTCGGCGCGGCATGATCGTTCACATCGAACTCCGTGATGGCGAGCTGGTACCCCATCGCCACGACCTCATCGATAAAGCGCCGCCACGGCCGTTCCGACTCTCTCACAATCTTTGCCACCGGCCAATCTTTGAGCAGACGGATATGCGACTGGACGCCGAGCGCGTCGACCGGAGTGCCGCGCTTCTTAAACCCTTCGAGCAGTTTGAGGACGCCGGCCATGTGCCGCTCGTCGTCGGCCGTCCGCTCCCAGCTCATGTAATCGTTATAGACGAGCTGCGCGTGGGGCGCCGCTTCGCGCGCAGTCTCGAACATGAGGTCGAGGAACGCCTCGCCGCCAATAGCCCGAGTCACGTTCGTGTCGCGGATGAGGCCCGTCTCGGGCTGGATCGCCTCGTTGACGACATCATAGGAGTAAATGCGCTTGCCGTAGCGTCCACAGACGGTTCGGACGTGCCCGACGAGCAGCTTTTCGGCCTCGCTTGCCGATTTGAACTGAGTTTCAGCGAGCCATTTCGGGTACCATTTGGTCGGGGTCCAGAAGAGCGTGTGTCCGCGGACCGCAAAGCCATGCCTTTCGGCGTAATTGACGATTGCATCGAAGGCTCGAAAGTCGAACTCTGGTGTCCGCCTGACCCATTGCCATTTCAGTTGATTCTCCGGCACCAGAAGCGAGCACTCTCGCTCCAAGAGCGCCGTGTATCGCGGGTTGTTCATGCTGCCCGCATCGGCGCGCGGCGGGCTCCAGGCGACGGCCGATCCGAAGCGCCTTCCACTGCGCTTCGCGATCCCGTCGAGCGACGCCGCTGTGGCAGGCGCAGCAAGCGACGGCGATGTCGCTGCGAGCGCCGCCATTCCCGCCAAACTCTCGCGCCTGGTCACTCGCACGAGCTGCCCTCCTCTTATAATGATAGCGCTAACAGGATAGGCTGTTGCTCACAATGCGGGATTCCATTCGAGCCCTGATCGCGGCGCTGTTCCTCCTTGCTCTAGCGGGCCCGGCAAAGGCCGAGGACGGATATCGCTTATGGCTGCGCTATGACCCGCTACCGGCCGAGGTCCGGCAGCGCTTCGCGCCAAGCGTAACCGAGATTGTAGTGCAGTCGAATGGCGCGATTGCGCGTTCGGCCTCGAGCGAGTTGCAGCACGGATTGTCCGGCTTGCTGGCAAAGCCGATCCCTGTTCGGCAATCCGTGGATCGCGATGGCGCGATCGTTGCCGAGCTAAAAAAAGCGGGGCTCGGCAGCGAAGGCTTCACGATCCGGAGTACGCGCGTCTCGGGACATCGTGCAACCGTCATCACCGCAAGCGACGAGCGCGGGCTTCTCTATGGCGCGTTCGCACTCCTTCGCCGCGTTCAGACCGAGCAGCCAATCGACCAGCTTGATCTGCGCGACCGACCCAGGCTGGCGCTTCGGATGCTCGACCATTGGGACAATCTAAATGGCAGCGTCGAGCGCGGTTATGCCGGCCGCTCGCTATGGGATTGGCGAACGCTGCCCGACTGGAAGGATCCCCGCTACACCGACTATGCTCGCGCCGACGCATCGATCGGGATCAACGGCGTCGTCCTCAACAACGTCAACGCCGAGGCCGACATCCTCACCGGACCGTACCTCAAGAAGGTCAAAGCGCTGGCCGACATCTTTCGGCCGTGGGGAATTCGGGTCTATTTGTCGGCACGCTTTTCAGCACCGATCGATATCGGCGGATTGAAGACCGCCGATCCGCTCGACCCCGCAGTGCGCGCCTGGTGGAAGGCAAAATCCGACGAGATCTACGCCCAAATTCCCGACTTCGGCGGGTTCCTCGTCAAGGCCAATTCGGAGGGCGAGCCGGGCCCTCAGGACTATCACCGAACCCACGCCGACGGAGCGAACATGCTCGCCGAGGCTCTTCGTCCGCATGGCGGGATCGTGCTGTGGCGGGCCTTCGTTTATTCGTCGATGAACGAGGATCGCGCCAAACAGGCTTACGATGAATTCCAGCCGCTCGATGGCAAGTTCGCCGACAATGTCATCGTCCAGATCAAGAACGGCCCAATCGACTTCCAGCCGCGCGAACCGTTCCATCCGCTGTTCGGCGCGATGCCGCACACCAAGCTCGCGATGGAAGCGCAGATCACCAAGGAATATCTCGGGTTCAACACCCACCTCGCTTACCTCGGGACGATGTGGGAAGAGGTACTGAAGAGCCGCACCTGGCGCCCGCAACCGAGCTCCCGCGTCAAAGACTCGATCAGCGCCATGGCCGGCGTCGCCAATACGGGCTCGAGCCGGAGCTGGAGCGGGTCGCAATTCGACCAGGCCAATTGGTACGCCTTCGGCCGGCTCGCATGGGACCCTCAAGCGTCAGCTCAATCGATTGCCGAAGAGTGGACCCGGATGACTTGGGGCAACGATCAGCGCATCGTGAAAACCGTCGTTCCAATGATGATGGGATCGCGCCAGGCAGTCGTCGACTACATGACGCCGCTGGGCCTCGCGCATCTGATGGGCACGGATCACCATTATGGGCCCGCGCCATGGGTGTCGGACTTGCAACGCCCCGAGTGGAATCCGGTCTATTACCATCGCGCCGATGCAAACGGCATCGGCTTCGAGCGCACAATGGAAGGAAGCAACGCTTTATCCCAATATGCGACGGAGGTTCAGCTTGGCTTCGTCGACGTCGACAATCTCGACTTCTTGCTGTGGTTCCAGCACGTTCCCTGGGATCAAAAGATCGAGCTCACCGGTCGAACCGTCTGGGAAGAGCTCGTCTGGCGCTACGATCATGGGCTCGATGAGGTGCGCGCGATGCGCCGGCATTGGGAGACTCTGCGCGGATCGGTTGACGAGCAACGCTTCGCGGAAGTCTCGGCTTATCTCGCGATCCAGGAGCGCGAGGCGAAATGGTGGCGCGACGCGTGCATCGCATATTTTGAGAGCGTGTCGCATCGCCCGCTGCCTGCGGGCGTCGCGCCGCCCGAGCATCCTTTGTTCTATTACGAAGCGCTGCGCTTCCCTTACGCTCCCGCTCACTAGCCCATAAAAAGAGCCCCTCTAAAAAGAGGGGCTCCAGGGGAAGCTGACTTTAAGGCCGTTACCCGCCGCGTTCGCCACTGGGAGGTGGCGGCGGCGGTGGCGGCGCTGGAGGTGGTGGTGGCGGCAGCGGGCATGTCGCCGTCGCCAGCACGACCGAGCCGTCCGGACACGTCTGCGTGGCAGGCGGTGGCGGCGGCAAAGGCGGCGGCGGCGGCGGCGGCGAAGATCCCGACGATCCACCGAATGTCCCGCGAACGATGAACGAGAAGCGCCGGTCATTCATGAAGTAGGACCGCGGCGCCAATCGCCCGTCGATCGTGAACTGCTGGAGCGTCTTCGTCACCTCGTTGGTGAGGTTCGTCGCCTGAACGCCGAGCTTCAGCGCCGGCGAAACAGTGAAGAATGCCGACGCGTCAAGTGTCCCCGTCTTGTCGTTGAAGATCGGGAAATAGGGGAAGATGACATCCGATTCCGTCAGCAAGAACTTCGATCGCCAGTTGTAGGCGACACGGATCGAGACCGGTCCCTTCTCATAGAAGGGCTGGATGTTGATCGTATGTTTCGACAATTGCGCGAGCGGCAGCGTTCCGTCGACGCCGATCGAAGGCGTGTTCACTGGGCTGCCGTTGTTGAGGAACGAGTTCGGGATGCCCTTGCTCGTCACATAGGTGTAATTGGCGCTCAATCCAAAGCCGCTAAGCAGGCCAGGCAGGAAATCGTAGACCTGGTTGTAGGCGATTTCGAAACCGCGGACCTTGCCGGTGCCGTGGAAATTCGCCGGACCCCGAACGAACACCGTCTCCGTGACGCCGTTGCTCGTGATGTCACGCCCGATGGTGTTCTGATAAATGTAATTGTGAATGTTCTTGAGGAAGCCGTCGATCGTGATCGATCCCAGGCGGTTCCCGGCAAAATACCATTCAAGGGTCGCATCGAAATTATCCGATGTGATTGGCTTCAGGAATGGGTTGCCCGCGGTCGCGGTCGTGTTGCCGCTGCTGTCGAGACCAATGGTCAGGAAGTTGCGGGTGTCGTTAAGCGACGGCCGCGCCATGTCCCTGCTCGCGGCGAGGCGGAATATGAGGTCATTCGTCAGGCCGAACTTGAGGTTCGCGCTCGGCAGCCAGTAGCTATATTTGTTTCTGCCGATGTCGGCGACCGTTTGACCCGTCGCCCACGTCTGCAATTGGGCATAGGCCGCAGCGCCAATGAGGCACACGCCTCCGGGTTGCGAGGGCGGCGTTCCCGGCGGTGCGCCAGGCGGCGGCGGGACGGGATCGCAACGGCCCACGAGAGGGCCGGGCCCATCCGGATCGCTGAAGGGCAGCGTAATTCCGAGCGCCTGCTGCGACGGCACGCCGATCGATCCCGCTGACGCCAGGCTATCATGAACGTAACGCACGCCAATGTTGCCATCGAGGCGAACGTTGCCGAAGACCGGCTCGTTCTGACCGAAGCGAAGCATCGCATAAGCATTGCCGGTCTTCAGCCCGATGTCCTGAATCTCGCTTGGAAGGAACGGTGTTCCCGGAACGACGCCGGCACGGCCGGCCAGCGGACGCCACGACGTCGCACCGCCGCCCCCATGTGCCTGGGCATAGGCCTGGATCGATTGGAAGAAAGCGACAGCCTGATCGTAACCGCCGATGAGGTCCCCGTTATAGAAGTTGGCTGACGGAGGCGCATTGGTGTCGCCGCGGAAGAAATTGTCCCAGGTGTGCAAGGAGACATTGCCTTCCGGAACGCCGACCTGGTCCATGAAGACCGCATTGCCGGTCCAGACTTCGCTGAGCGAACCCCAGTTGTAGGTGGTGTATTTGATGTTCTGCTGACGATCCGCGTAGCGGGCCCCGAACTTCAGCTGCTTGAGGAAGCTGTCGTTCAAGAAATTGTAGGCGACGTCACCCTTGAACGCCCATTCGTGACCCCGGCTATGCTCGATATGGTCCATCGCCGAGCGCCAGAAAGTGTAACGCGGATTGCCGAAATATTCCGAGTCCGACGCATTCTCGAGCGCGGCGGATGGGGCACCCCAGGTTGCACTGAGAGTCAGTGGCTTGTGCGGAATGATGACGGGATATTGACCAGTAAGATCGACTTCCTGGTCGGCGAAGGTCGAACCGTGAACGCCGAAATCGAGATTGTCGTGCTCGGCCTTCACATATTGGGCATCAAGGTTGAAGTCCCAGTGCGGCGTCGGGCTGAATTTGAAATTGAGCGACTGGTCCTGAACCTTGTTGTCGTCTCTTACCTGACGGTTGTTCAGCGTGTGCTGCATGCCGCCTTGAGCGACGTGATCCCAGGTGCCGCCCTTCCAGCCGCCGAGCGGAAGCGTGATGTAGCCGCTCTCGAAGACACCATCCTCGTCATATTGGTAATTGGGAAACGTCTGACCGTCCGGATAGCTCTGCCAGTTGGTGCCGCTGGCGCCCTGGATGGTGCCGTTTGGACCAACAAAGCATTGCGCAATCGTCTGGCCGCCGGGACCGGCGCCGTTCGGCCGGCAACCTGCCGGGAAGGTGTTATACTCGGACAGGTCCGAGCCCGCTTCGAACGTATATTCGCCCCACCTTTCAGACGCGTGCGAGCGCAGGAATTGCGCGGTCAGAAGGGCGCGGCGATCGAGGCTCTGCCATTGTGCGGCAGCAGCGAGGCCGCGGCGCTTGCGGTCGTAATTCTGGGTGCGGAACTGACCTCCGATGGGCGCAAAGAGCGAGTTGTCCCAATCATATTGGCCATCGGCCCCGGCGGGCGCGGCGCCGAAGCAGGGCGTCCCGTTGACGGGCGGCCCACCGTTCGGCGGCGTTCCCTGCGAGTCGCCGGTACCCGGCAATGGAGTCCGGCAGATCGGATTGGCGTTGTTGGCCTGCGCCGCCCAAAAGCCGTCGCGAGTCTGGAAGTTCGATACCTGAACGCCGTCCGCACGGCTCTTCAGCCGCGAATAGGAAATGGCCCCGAGCAGGCCGATGCGGCCGATCCCGGTATCCCAATTGTCGCTGACCAGCAGCGATCCGACCGGCGTCCACTTCTTGGAAAAGTCGCCGTAGCTGGCTTCAAGGTCGTAACCGATGTGCAGGCCCTTGTTGTCGAAGGGCAGGCGCAGGTTCATGTTGATGGAGCCGGAGAGCCCGCCTTCGATGCGGTCCGCGGTCGTTTCCTTGTAGACTTCAACGGAACCGAGGAGCTCGGCCGGAACGTCCTGGAAGTTGATCGCCTGGCCGTAGACGCCGGTCGAGAAAGTGTCGCGGCCGTTGAATTCGGAGCGGACGTAGGTGAGGCCGCGAACGACAACGCCCGAGCCTTCAGCAGAAAAGTGGTCAGGGTCGCTGCTGCCCGCGAAGCGGTTGATCGAAACGCCAGGCACGCGCTGCAGCGCTTCGGTCACGGAGCGGTCGGGGAGAGCGCCGATATCCTGGGCGGTGATGACGTCGACGACGGTGTCGGATGCGCGCTTCTGGTTCTGCGCGCTCCTGAGGCTCGCGCGGATGCCGGTGACGACGATGGCGTTTTTATCCGTCGGATTGGCGTCGGTTGAATTGGCGACCGTATCCGACTGATCAGGATTAGCGGCCGGCGCCGGAGGGCCCGCCGTTGTTTGCGCAAGCGCCGGAGTGGCCGCCGCGAAAGCACAAATTGCAATAAAAGATACACCCGCACGCAGCGCGCGCACGGAATCCGAGTGCCCCGTTGAATTGGCCATTAGCCGCTCCCTGTTCTGGTAGCGCTAACACACGCGACCAGCCTCTCTCCTGGCAACTGCATAACTCGCGCTTATTTTCGCGGCAAGAGTGATAAAGTTAGCGCTAACGCAAAGAGTCGAAATGGTGTGGCAACGCTGCCGCACTTAACGAAAGTTGGTTCGCTAAACGCTTGATTTTATGGACATCGGGACTGCGTCAGATCGCCTTGATTGACGCGCCAAAGTCGGGGACGTTCGCGCATGCGCGCATTCGTCAGTGGAAAAAGGGTGCATGGGGGACGAGGGTAAGCTGAACGTCGTTATCGTCGGTGGGGGCACCGCCGGATGGATGGCAGCCGCTGCCCTGGTGAAGCTGCTGCCGACGCGCTCAAGCGTCACGTTGGTCGAATCGGAAGCGATCGGGATCGTCGGCGTCGGCGAAGCGACCCTGCCCCACATCCGCGGGTTCAACGAGCGGCTCGGAATCAATGAGGCCAAGTTCATGGCGGCGACGCGTGCCACCTTTAAGCTCGGCATCGAGTTTCGTGATTGGGCACGCAAGGGCGACAGTTACATCCACCCGTTCGGCGCATTCGGGCGCGGCCAGGGTGAGGTCGACTTCCACCATTATTGGTCGCGACTGAATGAGGCCGGGGCGCCGGTATCACCGATCGGCGAATATTCGATGGCGGTGACGATGGCCTACGCCAACCGCTTCGCGCTTCCGGATCCCGACCCGACGAAGATCGAGTCGACGTTCAATTATGCCTACCAGTTCGACGCGACCCTGTTCGCGCCGTTCCTGCGCGGCGTCGCGGAAGGATTGGGTGCCAAACGGATCGAAGGGCGCATCATCGATGTCGAGCTCGACGGCGAAAGTGGCAATGTCGCGGCGATCAGATTGGAGAACGGCGAGCGGGTCGACGGCGATTTGTTCATCGACTGCTCGGGCTTCGTTTCACTGATCATCGGACGGGCACTGAACGAGCCGTTCGAGGACTGGTCGAAATGGCTGCCTTGTGATCGCGCGGTGGCGATGCCGTGCCGAACCGAAACCGCGCTCACTCCTTATACGAGTGCGAGCGCGATGGACGCCGGCTGGCGCTGGCGTATTCCGCTGCAGCATCGCACCGGCAACGGCTATGTTTATTCGTCGTCCTTCATCAGTGACGATGATGCGCGTTCGGCGATCATCGCTGCGGTCGAGGGCGAACCGATCGCCGAACCGCGAGTGCTCAAGTTCACTGCCGGCCGGCGGACTCGCTCGTGGGTCAGGAATTGCGTTTCGGTCGGTCTCGCGAGCGGGTTTTTGGAGCCTCTTGAATCGACGAGCATCTACCTCATCCAGGCGGCGATCAGCGCGCTCGTTGAACTGTTCCCGGAAAAAAAGATTTCGCCGCTCGACCGTGATGAATTCAATCGCCTGATCGACCTCGAATATGACCGGATCCGCGACTTCCTGATCCTTCACTATCATGCGACCGAGCGGTCCGACACACCGTTCTGGGATTATGTGCGGACGATGTCGGTGCCGGACACGCTGCAGGAGAAGATCGACTTGTTCCGCAGGCGCGGACGCATCGTGAAATATCGCGAGGGGGTGTTCCTCGATGCGAGCTGGGTCGCGGTCTACACGGGGCAGCGGATCATGCCGGAAGGGCATGACTATCGCGCGGACCTGCCGCCCGTAGATGCGCTTGTCGCGGGTGCGGAAAAGCTGCGGGCGGAGATCGCCGCCAAGGCTGCGCGCATGCCCGACCATCGCGCGCATATCGAAAGCTATTGTCCGATGGCGGTGGCGGCATGAGCGGCAACATGAAAAGCGTCGTCGTGGCGGGTGGCGGGATCGTCGCCTGGTCGGCTGCGGCGGCGCTGAAGCGCAAGCTTCCGATGCTTGACGTGGCGGTCGTCAGCTTTGAGCCGGCCGCGGATGCGCTGGCGGATCGCATCATCAATACCCTGCCGTCGATCGTCGAGTTTCACGCCGACCTCGGGCTGTCGGACGAAGACACGATCATCCGCGCCCAAAGCGGCATCCGGCTTGGTACGAGGTTCAGCGGATGGGCCGATGGATCGGCCGACTATGTGCATGCCTATGGCAGCTACGGCGCAGCGCTGGGCGGCATTCCGTTCCACCAATTGTGGCTGCGCGAAGGCCATCGGAGTGCCTACGATTGTTATTCGTTGAGTGCCGAGCTCGGGCGCTCGGACCGATTTGCGAGTACCGGCCCTAAGGACGCGCAAATTGGCTACGGACTGCGGCTCAATATCGATCGCTATGGCGATCTGATGCGCGCCTACGCTTTGCACCTCGGTGCGACCGAGCGAGCAGGTGAAGTCGTCAATGTCGAGCTTCTCGACAACGGCTTCGTCGAGGCGCTGAGGCTGGCCGATGGAACGCGGGTCGAAGCGGACTTGTTCGTCGATTGCACGGGCCCGGCCGCGCGAATTCGCTCCCGCGTCGACGACAGCTTCGAAGCATGGTCGAAGTGGCTGCTGTGCGACCGCGTCAGCATCAACGAGGACCACGAAGGGGCGCTGCTCGACGATGTGCGCGCGACACCGAACGGCTGGTCTTCGACCTGCGCTGCAGCTTATGCAGGCGATGAGCTAGGCTTGGCGATCAGGCAGGGCCGCCTGTCCGAGCCATGGATCCGCAACTGCGTCGCGATCGGCGATTCGGCGGTGTCGGTCGAACCGCTCGAATGGACCAACCTGCATCTCGCGCACAGCCAGATCGATCGGCTCGTTTCGATGATGCCCGGCAAGGATTGCGCGCCGGTCGAGCTCGCCGAGTACAACCGCCAGTGCAACGCCGAAGCCGACCGTGTCCGCGACTTCATCTGCATGCATTATGTCACTGCGCGGCTCTCGGAACCGTTCTGGAAGGACGCCGCATCGGTCGAACTGCCCCCGTCCCTCAAGCACAGCTTGTCACTGTTCGCCGAGCGCGGGCGGCTTCCTTATTATGAGGAAGAGACATTCACCCGCGACAGCTGGCTGGCCGTGCTGTTCGGCCAGGGCTTCATGCCGCGACGCGCCGATCCGCTCGCCTACGCGCTGCCGGCGGAAGAAATTGAAAACACACTTCGAACAACGCGCGGTTCGATCGCCAGCTTCGCGGCAGCGCAGCCAAGCTATCGTGAATTCATCGCGCAAATGGGGCAACGCACACGGTCATGAATGAGCATAGCATCAAAGAGGTCGTGATCGTCGGCGGCGGAACCGCGGGTTGGATGGCCGCGGCCGCCCTCTCCCGCTTCCTCGACAACGGCTACACGAGGACGACCTTGGTCGAATCCGAGGAGATTGGAACGATCGGCGTTGGCGAAGCGACCATCCCCCCGCTGCTGAGCTTCAACGGGCTGCTCGGCATTAACGAGAACGATTTCGTCCGCGAGACCAAGGCAACGTTCAAGCTCGGCATCGAGTTCGTGAACTGGGGGACGGTCGGTCGGCGGTACTTCCATCCGTTCGGAACGCTCGGCCAGGATTTACAGGGCATCCCGTTCCACCAGCTTTATCTGCGTGAGCGGCAGCGGCAGGTGATGCCCGACATCTCCGCCTGGGCGATGAGCGCGGTCGCGGCCGGCCAAGGCAAGTTCGTCCGCCCCGGACGCGGCGCGCAATATCCGCTCAACCAGATGCTTTACGCCTTCCACTTCGATGCCGGGCTCTACGCGCGCTTCCTGCGCAACTATGCCGAGCAGGCCGGGGTGACGCGCGTCGAAGGCAAGGTCGTCGACGTGAAATTGCGCGGCGAAGACGGCTATGTCGAAGCGATCCAGCTCGGCGATGGTCAGCTGATCGAAGGCGATTTGTTCATCGACTGCTCGGGTTTCCGCGGCCTCTTGATCGAGCAGGCGCTTGAGACCGGCTACGAGGACTGGACCCACTGGCTGCCCTGCGACCGGGCGATCGCGGCGCCGTGCGCGCACGCTGGACCGCTCGATCCGTTTACGCGCTCGACCGCACACCAGAGCGGGTGGCAGTGGCGCATCCCGCTCCAGCACCGCATGGGCAACGGCCACGTCTATTGCAGCTCCTTCATTACCGATGACGACGCCGAACGCGTTTTGGTCGAGAACCTCGAAGGCGAACTACTCGGCGACCCGCGCCGCCTGTCATTCACGACCGGCCGCCGCAAACAGGCCTGGAACAGGAATGTCATCACCATGGGGCTGTCGAGCGGCTTCGTCGAACCGCTGGAATCGACCAGCATCCACATGATCCAGGCCGGCATCGCGCGCCTCATTGCTTTGTTCCCGGACAAGCGCTTCAACCCGATCGAGCGCGACGAATATAACCGCCGCATGCAGAGCCTGTTCGAGTGGGTTCGCGACTTCATCATCCTTCACTACAAGGCGATGAACCGCGACGATTCCGACTTCTGGAAGCAATGCGCGAACATGAGCATTCCAGACAGTCTCGCCGGACGGATCGATCAGTTCCGCAACAAGGCGCGGGTCTTTGCCGATGCAGAATTGTTCAATGTCACGAGCTGGGTGTCGGTGATGCTCGGCCAAGGCATCGTTCCGGAAGAATATGAGCCGGTCGTCGACGGGCTCGACGAGCGTAAGGTCGCCGATGCGCTCGAGCAGATGCGTATCGCCATGCGTGAGACCGCGGCTCGCCTTCCGACCCACGAAGAGTTCATCGCCAGCTGCCTGACGCCGCCGTCTGCGCCGCTGCCTGAGGAAATTGTTTTTTGAAAACCGACCGCATCCGGACGATCGTGATCGTCGGCGGCGGAACGGCGGGGTGGATGGCTGCAGCAGCCATGTCCAAGGTTCTTGGCGAGCTGCCCAAGCTTACGATCGAATTGGTTGAATCGGACGAGATCGGGACCGTCGGCGTCGGCGAAGCGACGATCCCGCAGATCAACCTGTTCAACGCCCTGCTCGGCTTCGACGAGCGTGATTTCGTCCGGGCGACCAACGCCACCTACAAGCTCGGCATCGAGTTTCGCGACTGGACGCGGATCGGCCACAGCTACGTCCACCCGTTCGGCCTCTACGGCCTCGACATGCTGGGGGTCGAATTTCACCATCATTGGCTGAAGGCGAAAGCGGCCGGCGACGACACTCCGCTCGATGCCTATTCGCTCGGAGTGGTCGCGGGCCTAGAGGGGAGGTTCACGCACCCGCGGTTAGACCAGCCCAATTCCCCGCTGTCGAGGATGGCCCATGCCTACCAGTTCGATGCCTCGCTTTACGCGCGTTACCTGCGCCAGCTCGCCGAGGCCTGGGGCGTCCGCCGGACCGAGGGCAAGATCATCGACGTCATCCAGCATGGCGAAACCGGGTTCGTCGAGGCGGTCGTGCTGGACGGCGGCAAACACATCGCAGGCGACCTGTTCATCGATTGCTCGGGTTTTCGCGGCCTCTTGATCGAGCAGAAGCTCGAAGCCGGGTTCGAGGACTGGTCGAAATGGCTGCCGTGCGACCGCGCCGTCGCGATGCCGTGCGAAAGCAGCGACGACCAGCAGCCGCTCACCCGCTCGACCGCACGTCCGGCAGGCTGGCAATGGCGGATCCCGCTCCAGCACCGAACCGGCAACGGCTACGTCTATTCGAGCGCGCACATCAGCGATGATGAAGCCGCCGAGACGCTCATCGCCAATCTCGACGGAGCGCCCCTCGCCGACCCTCGGGTCCTCAGGTTCAAGGCCGGGCACCGCAAGAAAGCTTGGATCAAGAATGTCGTCGCGCTGGGCCTCGCCGGCGGCTTCCTCGAGCCGCTGGAATCGACCAGCATCCACCTCATCCAGACCGGCATCGCGCGGCTCATGACCCTGTTCCCGACGCGGCGCTTCGACGAACTGGAGATCGAGCGATACAACGCCCTTACCGCCCAGGAATATGTCGATATCCGCGACTTCCTGGTGCTCCATTACAATGCGACCGAGCGGAATGATTCCGACTTCTGGAATTATTGCCGCGAGCTGCAGCCGCCGGAAAATCTGCAGTTCAAGCTCGACATGTTCCGGCGCAACGGCCGCGTCATCCGCGAGCATGAGGAGCTGTTCACCGAGACGAGCTGGTTAGCGGTTATGGTCGGCCAGGGGATCGAGGCCGGCGATTACCACCCCGCCGCCGATGCGTTGACCGACGCCGAAACGTTGAAGCGAATGAAACATATGCGCGACGTTGTTGCCCAGACCGCGGCTTTGATGCCGTTCCAGAACGATTATCTGCGAGCGACCGGAAGCGCGAGCGGCCTAAGCCTGCGCCGCGCATCCTAAGTTCAAGCCAAAAAGGCTGGCTAATCCAAGCTGCGCTGATCGCAGCGTCGCTCTACAATTAGGTTTTTTCCGAGCCGAGGGTCCGGAGAACAATGATGTCGGCGGTGCCCGGGACTCAGTCGGCCTCGGCCGGGACGGGCGCGGCCCGCATGGTGGCCTGGCGCCGGACGCTTCGAGCGGCCGCTTGCGGCTCGGCAAGCCGCCTGACCCGGCTGTGAAGCGGAGTCAGCTCGACGAGCTTGTACACTTCCTTGGCATCGAGCGGCTCATGCGGCGGATCCGAGCCCGTCCCCGTGATCAAAGCCATAAGCTCTCGGTCGGCAACGATCGGCGCGAGCGCGCCCTCGGTCGCCTTGACCGAGCCTGGAAGCATGAGGCCATAGCTGCGGAGCGCCTTCGACCGGTCCGAGGCCGTGAGGATCGTCACCAGGTCCGGATAAGAAGCGAGCAGCCGCCAGGTCTGGGGCCATTCGGTCATGAGGATGATCCACATCGCCAGCTGCGAGCGGAACCTCGGGTCGGTCGGGACATCGGGCCGCTGGATCGCGACCGCGTAATAAATGGTGATCGAGTTGACGATGCGCTTGATCTGCCTCGGATTGGCCGGGAAGTAGCGGGCGAAGCGCTCGAGCTCGTGCCTCACTTCCTTTTCGGCCTCGGCATCGGTCGCGGCGTGGATGGCGAGCGTCTCGCTCACGATCTGCTCGAGCGCAGCGCTTCCTTTTTCGACCCCGGCTTCTTCGAGCACGGACCCGATCGAGCGTTCGTCATCCGAGGCCACCTGGTCGGCCCAGAGCCTTTCGCCGACACGGTTGAGGACCGATTTTGTGTCGAAAGTGTCGACGTTCTTCTTGGCCGCCTGCCGGTTCACGAACTCGCGGATTCGCGCGCTCACCCCCTGCTCCAGCGCGGGAACCCTGGGCCGGCCGGCCTTGGCCCGGTCGCCAAGGACCACGTGCCGGACATAATGGATGCGCGCCTCGGCCCCGAGCGCGGGAAGGACGAACGACATCTGGATCGCTTTTTCGACGAAGCGCGCGCCAAACGTCTGCTCGGGCCCGACATCGAGCTTGCTCATCGATTCATGCTGCGATTCAAACGCCCGCTCGATCCATTCGCGGTCGCCGAGGATGACGAACACCACCCGCGGGCTTCGAAGCAGGGTCTGGATGCCGCGGATGAGATCGACCACGAAGGCCGGCTGGCACCGGTCGAGGTCATCGACGACCACCAACACCGGCCGTCGCAGGCGCCGCATGGTATAGGCAAAATGGCGCCGGAAGCGCCCGAACGGGTCGCCGCTGCCAAGGTTCAGCCGCTCGGCGAGCGTATCGGTGCCGGGGACGATGGATTCGGTGACCAAAGCCGACAACCCCCACAGGCCGGTGATCCCGCCGACACCCGTCAGGATCAGCCCAAGCGGGCTCCCTAAGAGAAAGCTCCCCTTGGACCCATCCTTGGTCTGGATGACCCCCCATGCACCGGTCCAGTACAGCAGCCCGACAAGGAGCAGGCTGACCACCGCAGTGATCAGCAGGGAATAGATTTTGGGGTTGGTGAACCTCCAGGCGACTTCTTCCGACCAGAGACCAAGCCAGCGGTCGAAGCGGTCAATCCAGTCGCCCATTTTCTTCAGCCGCGGAAACCAGGCTCCAAACCCCGGCTTCCTGACCGGATCCCACGGCTCATCGCCCTCGCGCCGGATCGCCTCGAAACAGGCTTGCCGGATAGCTTGATAGAAGGCCCACCAGGGCGGCTTGATATGCTCCATCTGCCAGGCGTTGAAATAGACCGTGATCCAGCGGCGCCTCGAATCTTCAGAAAATTCCCTCTTGAGCTTTTCGCCCTCGGCCTTGGTCGGCGGCGGGTCGGCAATGAAGATCCCGCCGAGGTCGGCATTGTCGCCGTAGCGTTCACGCAGAAACCCGGCGGCACCGGCGCCGTCGGGACAGGGGTTCAAGACCCGCGCCAGGAAATTGGCGAAGGTCGTCTTGCCGCCGCCCCAAGGCGCATCGAGATGGAGGACGAAGGCCGCCCGCGACCCTTCATGAGCCGCCCTCTGGTCAAACGCCGGCGCCGGCGAGGCGGCGACATTGCCCGGCACTTTCCCGCTCGGGTCATTGGTCCGCCGCCAGATGGAATGGAGCTTCCGGGCAAGGCCGATCGCCAGCACCGACCGTTCGAGCCGGTCCTGGTCGAGTTCGGCATCGTCATCCACGAAATCGGTCTTGTTCTCGTCGATGTAGTCCTCCAGCGGAGGCGCTTCCCCCCCGGCCGGCTCTGCCCCGGGAATTGGGGCAGGCTTCGTCTCCGTCTTATCCTCGCCAGTGGCGGGACCGGCCCCATGATCCAGGCCCTGGCCGCCCGATCCTTGCTGTTGTTGCTTCTGCTGCCCGGGATCCTGCTGTTCCGGCCCGGTCTTGGCGCCGGGCCGCGCCTTCTTCTCCCTCGGCGGGCTGGAGGTCCCGGCCGGATCGCCCAGCCCGCCGCCAACCGGCGGCTCGTCATCGGCCGCCGGGGGAAGAAGAGCCATCCAGGCGCCCGGATCGTCTTTCCCCGGCGCCCGGAGCACGCTGTCGACGATTATCCTTCGAAGCTCGGCAATCTCGTCCTTCGAGGGATGACGGTTGAAGCTGACGAATGCCCGCCCCGGATTTTCGGTCAAAGCGAACAGATAATGCCGAAGATTGATCGTATCGCGGCGGCTGGTGTCGCGGGCGATCGCTCGGGCGCGGGCGATCACGTCGGCGAGGCGGGAACTGACCCTTATCTGGTCGATCGATTCCAGCGCATCGCTGACCGCTCGCGACCGGTCATGCTTGGGGAGCGCGCTGGCAAGCCCCGGATCGACCAGGTCGAGCCACTCGCCGATCCAGCCGACCGACTGGTCGGACCCCGAAAAGACAAGCTCGGCAATGCCGAGCATGATGACCCGCCGGCTGTAACTGACATCGTCGCCGGCCTTGCTGACATTGGCGTAGCGAGACGCTCGCTCGAGCGCCGAAATGAACGACCAGTCCTCGGGATCGACCGCCGACATGATGACCGGATCGAGCGCGACGCTTCGGCTCGATCCCATCATCTCGAATGGCGGCGGCCCCGGCCCGTTCGCGCTTGAGCTCGAATAAGCCATCAGCTCGGCCAACCAGTCCGGCAACGATCGTGAATGGATTGCGGAGCGCCCTTGGCGCGGCGCCCAGTAAGAAAGCCAAACTTCGCCCGCATGTCGTCCCCCGCGACTCGACCGAGCAGGATCACCTTACGCCTTCACGGCATGACTATCCAATGGTGCAGCGAAGGGACCTCGACCGAAGAACCGCGGACGCTTTCAAACGAAGACGATTTCGTGGTGTGATTACGGAGCCGAACCATCATCTCGCATGAGGAGGTGCCCGGCAATCCGCGTCCTCGAGCAGACGCCCCGGCGAACCTGCTTGCGTTTTCATCCGGTCCCCGATTTCATTTTTCCCGCGCTTACCGAACCGGAGAACGTTAATTAACGAAAATTGCCTCTTTAGCCGCTTTAACCATCGAAAATTGCTGATTCCGCAATTTTATGGACTGCTACGGCATTTCTGATTTTCTTAAATTGCAAAAAATACAGATTTTCCGTATTTAACTTGCGAAAATTTCCAAAAGCCGGAGTTCGAGGAAACTTAAATGCCGGAAATTTCCCTCGCGAGCCAACCGGAAGTGTTTGTGTCGACTTCCGCCCTTTCAAAAGCCGCCGGCGCGGCCGTCGCCCGCGGTGAACTACGCAAGATCGGCTCGCGGCTTTACACCCGCAACCTCACCGACGACCCCGAGCAATTGGTCCGGCGCTCCTGGTATTTCCTCATCAGCAGCTATTTCCCCGACGCCCTCATTGCTGACCGGACGGCGCTCGAGAACAAGCCCGCGGCCGACGGCTCAGTGTTCCTGGTGTCGGAAGGGACGCGCGAGGTCGAGCTCCCGGGCCTCACCTTCCGGCCCCGTAAGGGGCCACCGGCAACCGACAGCGACCGCATCTTTCCCGGCGGTGCTCGGCTGTCCTCAATCCCGCGCGCCTATCTCGAGAACATGACCCCGTCGCGCGGACGGGGCGGCCGGGTATCCCGGACGCTCAACCGGGACGAGATCGAACAGCGCCTCGACGCGCTCGCCCGGCAGCAAGGCGAACCCGCGCTCAACAAACTGCGGGATGATGCGCGCGCGCTCGCGGGACCTCTTGGCCTGGATGCGCAGTTCGAAGAATTGAGCGCGCTCATCGGCACTTTCCTTGGCACCCGCGACGTCAAGACCCAAAGTGCTGTCGGCGCCGCCCGAGCGGCAGGCAATCCGTTCGACCCGGACCGGCTCGAGCTCTTCGAACAATTATTTTCGGGCCTTCGCGACTTCGTTCCGAGCGACCGGTCCACGCGGGGCCGCTCTGCCGAGGCGACGGCCAACCTCGCTTTTTACGAAGCCTATTTCTCCAATTTCATCGAAGGCACCGAATTCAGCGTCGATGAAGCAAAGGAAATCGTCTTCGAGGGCGTGATCCCTGCGGAGCGGCCTGAAGACGCGCACGACATACTCGGTACGTTCAGGATCGTTTCCGACGTCGCCGAGATGAGCCGCCTCCCCGCCAACGCCGAGGACTTCATCGACCTTCTTCAGGAGCGACATGCGCGGATCATGGAAGGGCGCCCCGACAAGCAGCCCGGCCAATTCAAGAAAAAGGGCAACCAGGCCGGAAACACGATCTTCGTCATTCCCGACCTCGTCCGGGGGACGCTCGATAAGGGCTTCGGCTTCGTCGATGCGCTCGGCGAGCCATTGCAGCGCGCTATCTTCATGATGTTCCTGGTGAGCGAGGTTCACCCTTTCGTCGACGGCAACGGCCGCGTCGCGCGCGCCATGATGAACGCCGAACTCGTCGCCGGAGGGCAGGAGCGGATCATCATCCCGACTGCCTATCGGATCGACTATCTCGGAGCGCTGAAAGCAATCTCGCAAAACAAGCTCGCCGACCCCGTGATCCGGACGCTCGACCTCGCGCAGCGCTACACGCACCTAATCGACTGGGCCCAGATGACGACAGCGCAAACGATGCTCGAGGAGACCGACGCATTCGCCGAGGGCGAGCTCGCGAGGCTGAAGATTCCGACAGACGACGCCCAACCATGAATTGATCGGCGCCCCGTCTGCAGCCGGGCCGAGCGGAACAGTAAAGTGACCGTCCAGAGCGGCCTCGATCGGCTGCAAGACGGGCCGATCGGGTCCGCCGATTCGTCCGGGACCCAAACAACAGCTATAGTGGGCAAGCCGAATCGCATGGGTCTCGAGGGGGATTTCCATGGCCGTCGATTCATCCGTGTCCGACCGCATCCTCAAGCCAGCCCAATGGGCGCTTAAAGCATCGGCGGCAGCCTTCCTCGTTTCCGCCACCATCTCGCTGACCCAGCAAGGAAGGGCGCAAGGCCCGGCCCCGGTTCTTGCCCAAATCCCGCCGGGCTCGGTCGTCTGGTTGGACCAGGGATGGACCGACCAGCAAAGACGCGCCTTCCACAACCAGTCGCAGGGCACCTTGACCCTGCCCTTGCCGACCAGCTGGTTCATGGCCCTCCAGCAGGGCGACGACCTCAATCCCAGCGCCGGCCTCGTCAGCGACCCTGCTTATCTCGCGAAGTTCGGCTTCATTCCGAGCCCGGCCGATCCCGCGCTCAACCCCAACGGCCTGCCGGTGGGGTTCGCCCAGACCATCGGGACCGACCCCAGGAACGGCGAGACATTCGACCGCATCGGCTTCACCTGCGCCGCCTGCCACACCGGGCGCATCGACTATCAGGGCCGGACGATCCTGGTCGACGGCGGGCCGGCGATGGCCGACCTGATCGGGTTCGGCGGTAAGCTCGCCGTCGCCCTCACCCAGACCGACGTGCTCGCGACGCGCTTCGACCGCTTCGCGCGCAAGGTCCTGGGCGAGCATAGCAGCCTTCCCGACCGGATCCGCCTTCACCACAAATTGCACAATGTCGTCATCAAAGGGCTTGGCGACCTCCTCAAGGCGCCAACCGGCAATGTCTCGGAAGGGTTCGGTCGGCTCGACGCCCTCAACCGCATCGGCAACACCGTGTTTGCCGACGGCATGGGCATCGACCGCAACCGGGTCGCGATCACCGCGCCCGTCGCCTTCCCCCACCTATGGGACGTGCACTGGTTCTCCTGGGTCCAGTATAATGGCTCGATCGAGCGCCCGATGGTCCGCAACGCCGGTGAAGCGATGGGAGTCGGCGCAATCGTCAATTACTTCGGAAGTTCAACCCTGGCCTTCTCCTCGACCATCCCGATAGACAAGCTCCACGACCCGATCGAGGCGAGCCTCGCGGGCACCCGGCAGCCGACCAGCATGGGCCGTTTCGGCGGCCTGACCGCGCCCGCCTGGCCCGAGAACATCCTGCCGAGGATCGACCGCGCCCGCGCGCTCCACGGCGCCGACCTCTATCGCCAGCGTTGCCAGGGTTGCCATTTGCCGGCGCCAAACACCCCTGAGTTCTGGGCGAGCAGCCACTGGCTCGCCCCCAACGCCGCCGGCGAGCGCTACCTCGACCTTAACATGATCCCGATCGACACGGTCGGCACCGATCCTGCCCAGGCCAGGAACATGAGCGACCGCAAGGTGCTCATCCCCGCCTCGCTCGGAATCACGGGCCAGCTGTCGAGACAGGGCAGATACGGGGTTTATTCGTACGGCGCGGCGCTCGGCGAGGTCGTCCAGCGCGTCGTCGACCGCTGGTACGATACGAAGCAGGTCAGCGCTGCCGACCGCGACCGGATGAACGGCTATCGCGCCAACGGCATCCGCAAGCCCCTCAAGTACAAGGCGCGCCCGCTCGACGGCATCTGGGCGACCGCGCCCTACCTCCACAACGGCTCGGTCCCCACCCTCTACGACCTTCTTTCACCCTTGAAGGAGCGGCGGGCGGAGCCCCGTTACGGCAATCACGAGTTCGACCCTGTCCGTGTCGGCTATGTCGACGGCGGCCCATCGAAGGTCAGAACCTCGCAAGCCGGCAACCGCAACACCGGCCATTTGTTCGAAACCCCCGCAACCCCGGCCGAGCGCCACCCGGGCACCATCGGCCCCTATCTCACACCCGAAGAGCGGATGGCTCTGATCGAGTATCTCAAGACCTTGTAGTCTCGCACCCGCACTTCACCGGCGAATTGCGGAAAGGCCGCGCCAACTTTAGCGGTCCGAACGGCGGCGAATTCAATACTGCCCCGGCCTTCGTTGAAGGTCATCACCGCGCGCTTCGTTCGACGAGGGCCGCGACCGCCGACGGGTTGTCGGCAACGACCCCGCCTTGGCGGCGTCAGGCAAGACCATGTTCATCGCGGAGCAGATGAGGTTTGACGGACAAAAGCTGGTCGAGGTCCGGGTCGACACCTGCGAGGAGGCTTAGCGGGACTTCGCCCTTCTCGCGCCCGGCCGACGCAGCGGTTCTTGCGCCGTTTCAGATCCGTGTTCCCGGCGATTCGGACGAAGTCGCCGGTTGGCGCCGCTGAACGCCCGCCTGCCGAAGCCGGCAACGTGATGCCCGCGACAGGTTGCCGTGCTACAGTCGCCGGATTGGCATCTTGGGGGAGGTGCTCTCGTGCCGTGCGAAACACGTCTCGACCGGATGCTGCGGTGGTTCAAGAATAACCGCTTCTTCTCCATTATCCTGCTGATCGTGGTGATCGTCGTCGGCGCCAGCCAGCTCATGGACGCCATCTCGGAAATGATCGATGCCGGGCGAAGAGTAACCGGCCCCTCAGCCGCCGGCGCGTCGAGCGAGGACAGCGGGCCCAGCGCGACATTGCTGAAGCGCATCGGCAGCAGCGGAACGGGGCTCGGCTACTTCCGGGACGCGCGGTTCCTGATGCTCGATTCCGACCGGCAGGTTATCGTTGGCGAATTCGGCGACCGCTCGCGGATCCAGCGCTTCAAGCCCGATGGGACCGCGCTCGGCCAATGGTCCCTGGCGGACGCCGGCGACAAGTCCCCGACGACCATGGAAGCGAGCTCCGACGGCCGCCTCGTCGTCGGCAACGGCTCCAAGCTCAGCGAATATGAGCTCAATTCCGGCAGGCTCCTGAAGCGGACCGAGCTTGGGGAGATGGAGGGCTTTGACATCATCGCTACCGGATCAAGCGCGACTGGCGGCGTCCTCGTCCAATACCAGCATGAACGGGAAGACGATAAGGGCGACACGCACTGGGACATGTTCATCTGCGACTATGCCGGCGCCCTCCGGAATTGCGCGCTGCTCACGATCCCGAAGGACTATTACAACTATCTCGACGACTGGAAGCCGCGACTGACGCTGGACGGCGACAACAATCTGTACCTGCTCAACGACACCAACAGCTTCGTTTACAAATTCACCCGCAATGGCGAGTTCCTGACCCGCTTCGGTGGCGACGACCGCACCAGCGGAGAGAGCCGCAGGCCCGGCGTCTTCCACATACCGGAATCGCTGACCGTGGACGGCAAGGGCCTGGTCTATGTGAAAGACGCCTTCGGGCTCCAGGTCTTCGATAGCAGCGGGAGGTTCCTGCAATCGATCGCCGTCCCCGGGCTTGAAGGCCCGGAGGCTTATGGGAACATCGACGACATGTCGTTCGACCGGAACCACAACCTCTGGGCGGTAGCGAGAGATCGGGTCTGCCAGTACCGGTTCAAGCTTTAAACCACGCAATGAACTCAGCCGCGGCAATCGCGCGAACAGACTGGTACCGATCGTGAATATTGCAGATTCGGAGTCGCTGCGCCGATAGAATGGCTCACCGGCCGCTCCCAAAACCGCGCTTGCCAATCCCCCTTGAGAGGAAGATAACAACCGCGAGCAGCGTGCCGAACCTGCGACTGACAACTCCAAAGCCGCTTCCTCAACGCAGCGGCGAACAGGGAGATGTTTGTAAAGTGGCACGCAGGTCATGCCGACATTTTAAGCAAAGGTCGTTCGCCCTGCTGTGGCGGGGCGGAGCCCTGACCTGCGTCCTGCGCTGCCGATAGTCACGAGGGAGGGGAAAATGCTGAGGGCCGTTGAAGTCGTCGACCAGGTCGCCCCGAACGCCAAGCCCGAATATCGCCAGGCGTTCGACGAAGGCGACGGCCTGCTTGCCGCGGCTGGGATCAATACCCCCTTGAGGCTCGCCCACTTCCTGGCCCAGGCCTGCCACGAGACCGGGGGGCTTAGGATCCTCATCGAAAGCGGCCGCTACAGCGCCAAGAACCTCGGCCAGATGTGGGACGGGGGGAACTGGCACAAATATTTCGTGAACCGCGCGGCGTGCGTCGCAATGGCCGACAAATGCGCAGTCGACGGCGGGGTCGCCCTGTTCAGCCTCGTCTATGGCGGGCGGATGGGAAACGGCAAGGCGGCGACCAAGGACGGCTGGACCTACCGCGGGCGCGGCATCATGCAGACCACCGGCCGCGACAATTACAAGCGCTACGGTAAGTCCTGCAAGGTCGGCTTCGAGGACGATCCCGACCTCATCATCGCGCCCGAGCATGCATTGAAACCCGCGCTCGCCGAATGGACCGAGGGCAATCTCAATGTCGCCGCCGACCATGACGACATCGAGGTCATCACCAAGAGGATCAACGGCGGCCTCATCGGCCTCGACGAGCGCAAGGCGTGGCTGGCGAGGATCAAGCCACTCGTCATCGGGGCGATGCCGGTCGAGCACAGCATCGAGTGGAAAGTGCAGGAGAAATTGCACGAGCGGGGATACAGGAAGGTGTCGCCCGACGGAGTCATCGGCCCCAACAGCCGGGCCGCGATCATCGACTTCCGCGCCCGGCACGGGCTGAAGCCCGGCAACGGCATCAGCGACGACCTCCTGACCGAGCTCGGGGTCAGCTGAACGGCAATCACTCGCTTCCGCCTGCTTATAATTTCAATCCCAACAAGTACCCGCTTAGCCGCGCATGTCCCGCCGGCGTGAGCGCCACATAGATCCGCCGGCGATCGCCCGGATCCACCGTCCGGGTCACGAGCTTCTTCGATTCAAGCATGGTCAGCCAGCGCATCGCGGTCGAGCTTGGGGAGCAGGACGCAATGCACGCACTCGACAGATAGACGTTTCGTCCCCGTTCCCTGGCGATGAATAGGTCGAGCAGCATGTCCCAGGCGGGATCCTGGAAGAGATCGGCATCGAACCAATTCTGGCGTTGCCGTCGCCAGCGGTAAAGATCCTCGGCCGCTTCGAGCGCGCTTCGAAACCCCCTGTTGGGCGCGCACTCGTCGTGCGTGATGGCAATGATCTGAGCCGCCAGGCTCGCAATCTGTTCGGTTATTTGCTGATTGTTTCGTTCAGTTTCGTGCTGCTTGAGTAACAGGTCCACTCGCAGATCCCTTGCCCCCTGTTCCGCCGGCTTTGGGCAATGAAGGGCTTGCGAACGAACGTTCTTCAGGCCTTGGCATCATCACCCAAATGTCCATGCGGAAATTCCAAGATTGACCGAGCAAGAAAATCCTAATTTCACAGCGATATGAATGAAAACAGCAATACGATTAGGCGTTGTATTTTACAGGTGAGATGTAATATAATATACATTAAGTAATATGCTGCCATCTACATTTTAATGAATTGTAGATAGCAGCGGTATTACTTGTGAAAACTTCGGTCAGTTTGGAAGGTGTTGCTGTTCTATTCGCTCAAGCGGCGAGATCAGTGGGCGCGTGGGCCGGCGAAGCTCGTAGGTTGCCGATTGCTTCCATATTTCCGCGCCGGAGGCGCCGCTCCTTACCACATAAGCCTGGACGACGAGGCGCGTCCCGTCGCACGCAAGCGCCAGCGTACGCGGCGCGTAGCTTGTCAGCCAACCGTTCATGAAGGTCTGCGGCAATGTTGCCGCAGACCCTCCGATGCTTACCTGCAGGCGGCCGGCCGCCGTCCTCGAGCGATGGACGGTGCGCGCCGAAACTGCCTTGCCGCCGCACCTCGCAGAGACGGCCTCGGCCTGGCCGGCAATGGTGACCGTGTCCCGTCCGGTGACATGGACAATCCGTTCGCCGGCTTGAGCCGCAACCGCTGCAATCAGAAACATGATCACAATGAACAGCCTGGTGACGTGGCCGAGCGATGCGACGAGTCATAGGCGTAGGTCTTGGCGACGCCCGTCTCATCCTTCGTATTGATATAAGCAACGAGGTTCGGATCGGCTCCATAATTGGAGATCAGGGTATTGATGAAACTCCGGTCTTCGGACGACAGCATCCGCTCGTCCATCGCTGGGTCTTCAGGATGCGTGTGGACATAGCCGACGATCACCGCCCCGGTTGGAATGCTCACATGGGCCCCGTTGACATCGTCAGGATGCCCGGCCGTCCACGGGTCGGTTTCATAGAGCTGTCCATCCGGCATGCGATAAACGAAGCCGCCCCATTCATTGCCGTCGGCGGCGGAATTCTGGGCGCACAGGTCTGCCAGATATTTCATCTCGTTATTGAGATCGTGAATATCGACTCCCTGCGGGACGGTATGGACGCAGGGCGTTTCGTTCGCCGTCTCGGTGATTTGGTGCGGGTCAGGACCGCCCTCACCGCCGCCGCCGCCGCCGCCGCCACCACCGGTCGTCGTGTAGGTGAAGGTCGGCCACCAGGTGCTGGTCGGATGGCCGGTGACCGTGATCGTGGATCCCCCGGACGTGGTCGTTCCCAGACCGCCCGCGACGAGTTCGAGTTCCTGGACTGTCAAAGCTCGCATTGCGCTTCTCCCTGTTGAGGAAACAATGTGTCAGCCCGCAAATGGATTGGCTCAAGACGATCGGGCCGCAATGGCAGCTTTGGCTCTGTCATAAGCATTATGTACCTGACTTTGTTGCTATTTGATCGTTCCCGCAATGGCGGGTTTCAAGCCCGGATCAGTGGCAGCGAGGAGCGCTGCAACCGAATCGCAGAAATAGTCGACCACCGGCTCCCATTGCCGGTGATAATGAGCCTGGCGCTGGCGAATGATGAGCCCGCCGCGCGACAGGCCGGCGATGTCGAAGACCGGCAGGAAGAAATGAGGATTGAGGGCGCGGCGCAACATCAGGTTGAACAGGATCCGGGCTGTCCTGCCGTTGCCATCGGCAAAGGGGTGGATCGCAGTGACGCCGCAATAAGCGACGATCGCGCTAAGTAACGGCGCGTGCGCGACGTGCCGCTCGAGGTAAATCCCCAAGTCCTCGATCTCGGCCGTAACGCAATGCGGCGGCCGATAGGTGACGACATTGCCGAAATTGTCGCCGCGGGTCCTCACGACGTGAGTCCGGAATGCAGCTGGCTTCACGCCCAACGCTGACGCGATGGTGGTGAGCTCGGCCGCCAGGGAACAAGCCGGACGAAGCCGTGTCAGCGCCTGGCATGCCTCGAGTTCGGCGAGGGAGGCACCACGCCTCGAGCGGTCACGGTTCATTTCCTCGATGACGTCGGAGAGTGGGTGCGACAGCCGGGAGACCCAGTCATTCGACAATGATGGCGCCGCCAGCCAGGCGGCGGTCGCCTCCTCCAAATGGGCCGTCCAGCTGGAGATGCATGCTTCAGCGAGGCGAAGGTGTTCGACGCTCCCTTTGGCCATCGTCGAATCCGGGCAAGCAAAGGGCGGCATGTGCTTGACGAAGGGCAAGGACGAGCCCCCTCGAAACGCTCAGACGGCGATCGCCACTTTCGCGGCGTCGCTCTTAATGACCGGAAGCGCTTTGCCGCGCTCGATGCGAATGACCCGATCTGCCTGTCGCGCGGGCTGGGGGCGATGGGTGATCAGGATCCGGGTCATCGGCAATCCGCGCAACTGCTCGACGAGTGCCTTTTCGATGCCGGGGTCGAGCTGGGCGGTCGCCTCGTCGAGAAACAGGACCGACGGCTCCCGATACAAAGCGCGCGCAATCAGGACCCTGCTCTTTTGCCCTCCCGAAAGCGCTGCTCCCATGTCTCCGACCAAGGTGTCGAAGCCCATGGGCATGCGCATCAGGTCGTCATAAATGCAGGCGGATTCAGTCGCCCGGCGCAGCCGATCGAGGTTGGCATCCGGGTCCCACAATGAAATATTCTCGGCGATCGTGCCGGCATAAAGGACGTCGTCCTGGGCGACGATCGCGATCGAGCGGCGAAGCGACGCCAGCTCATAATGGCTGTAGGGCCGGCCGTTCAGCAATATATCGCCGCCCGATGGCTCGAGCATGCCGCTCAAGATCTTGCCTGCGGTTGTCTTGCCGCCCCCGGACGGCCCGATGAGAACGACAAATTCCTCGGGCTCGATGACGAGGTTGAGGCCGTTCAGGACCGGCCGCTCGCCGACCCCATAACGGAACGAGACATTGGCAAGCTCCAGCTGTGGCGGGCCTTCGGGAACCCGCAATCCGCCGATCCTCGGGTTCTCCTTAGGCGTCAGTGCAATATCGGCCAGCCGGCCAAGATGGACCCGAAGTATCTTCCAGTTGACGCTTTGCTCGATGAGCCGCGTCCCGGCGCCGATGAATTGCTGCTTATAGGCCTGGTAGGCAAACAGCATGCCAAGCGTCAGCTCGCCGCCGATCGCCATCCGGACCGCAACATAGACGAACGCAACTTGCTCGAGCGCGACGACGAATTGGCTGATCGCGTCGAACGACACATTCAGCCGGCCCAGCTTGAGCTGCGCGTTCACGGCATCGATCTTGGCCTTTTGCCAGATCAGCTGGCGCCGGTTTTCCTCGCCGAAGGCTTTCACCGTCTGGGCGCCGCGCGCAGTCTCTATGAAAACGCTGCTTTCCTTCGCGTTGGCGCTGATGCTGGCGATATTGTTGAGCCGGACCGTTTCGAAGAACGCCAGCCGCACCACGAAATAGGCCACTAGGGCGGCCGTCGCGATCCCGGCGAGAAAAGGCGAATAAATCGTCATCATCACGAGCGTCGTGACGGCAAGCAGGCCGTCCATGGCGCTTGTAATCATTCCCTGGCTCAGCAGCTGGGTCACGGGCTGGGTCGAATTGAAGCGCGAGATGATGTCGCCGACGTGGCGCTTCTCGAACCAGCCGGGCGGAAGCTTCAGCCAATGGCCGAAGAGGTTGTTGACCAGCTGATAGGACAAAGACGTCCCGAAACTGAGGCTGAGGCTGCTTCGCAACCAGGTGGCGAGATAGTTGATGATGGCCAGCCCGCCGAACCCGATGGCAAGCGCCGAGAGCATGGCCTGATCGGACGCCGGGACGACATTGTCGATCGAAAGCTGCAGGTAGAACGGGCTCATCAGGGTGATCAGCTGGAGGACCAGGCTCAGCCCCAGGAGCTTAAAGATTGTCGGCCAGAAACCGCTGATGCTGCTCCATAATTGACGAAGGTTGAGGTTGGTGCGCTCGTCGCTCTTGCGGAATGCCGGCGCCCGCTCAACTTCGACCGCAACTCCGGTGAAATGATTGGAGAGGTCGTCGAGCGAGATTTTGGAGATGCCGCGCCCGGGATCGTGAATGACGTACCGGTGCGAGCCGGCAAGACGCCGCTCGATCCCGGCGAGCACGACGAAATGAGTCAGGTCCCAATGGAGGATTGCCGGACAAGCGATGTCATCGATTTCGTCGAGGCGCGCTTTGACCGGGCGCAGCTTCAGGGCCATCGCCTCCGCGACATGGGTCATCTGGGCCAGCGTCGCGCCCTTCATCGAAATCCCGAACCTTTGCCGCAAGGAAGCGAGGTCGACGTTCGACCCATGATAACCCGCGATCATCGCCAGGCATGCGAGGGCGCATTCGCTGGACTCGCTTTGGGTGATGAGCGGGACCTCCGCCCTCAGGCCGGCAAGCAGTCGCGGCGGCTCGATCATGACGAGCTCCGAAGCATCGTTTCGAGCGGGCTCAGCAGCCACTGGATGAAGGACTGCCGCTCGAGGATCAAATTTGCCCGCAGCGTCATCCCGGGCTTCAATTGGACCGCGTTGCCCGCCCGGTCGCGGACCGGCGCGAGCTCGACGATGATCTTGTAGACGGGCTCCTTGAGCTCGAGGGGAATCTCGCTTCGCCTCGGATCGATGATGTCGTGCGAGACGCTCCTGACCTTTCCGGCAAAGCTGCCGAACTGGCGATAGGGATAAGCGTCGTACAGCAAGCGTACTTCCTGGCCGGGAGAGACGAAACCGATCGCGCTGGTCGGGGCGTAGATTTCGGCGAGCAGCTCGGAGTTGGGTGGGACGATCGACAGCAAGGGGACGCTTGGGTCGACCACCCGTCCAGGCGATGTCTGGACCGCGGTCACGCGGCCGGAGACCGGGGCCGCCAACACATTTTCAATATGGCTTTGGGTTTCCGCGCGCGCCTCGTTCAGCGCCTGGCTGTCGCCGTCGATACGCCCGATTTCGGTCAGATAGTCGGATTGAGCCTTGCTGAGCGCAGCGATCGCCTGCGCGGCGTCGGCGGAGCGGCCGATCAATTGTTGCTGCAACTGGCCCAGCGCCTGCCTGGAGCTGAGCACGGTCTGGCGACGACGCTCATAATCGACGCGCGAGACAAAGCCGCGCTCCATCACCGGCCGGAGGGCTTTGAACATGTCGTCGTTCGAGGCGACGATTTCCCGCTGAAGCGAAAGCTGGTTGTCGAGCTCGTGCACCTCGCTGCCCGCGGCCGCCCGGGCGCTTTGCAGCTGGCTTACCTGGGCCTCGAACTGGGCTTTGGCGAGTGCGCGCCGTTGTTCGTTAATGGCCAGGCGGGCGTTGATCGTCTCGAGCGTCAAGCTTGCCGTGCCCTGTCCCTTGGCGATGTCCCGGTCGACCGAAATCAGGGCGAGGATGGCGCCTTTGGCGACGGTGGAGCCTTCGGCAACGTTCAGCGACTTGACGACGCCGGCACTCGGCGAGTGCAAAGCGGCCGAGGGCGAACTGGTCACCAGGATCCCGGGCGCGTTGACGACCCGGGCGTAGGATCCAAGGACAAGCCACAGGATGATCGCGCCAAAGATGAAAAGCAGGCCGGCGACCGCGACATGGAGCCGAACCGGGTAGCGCAGGACGACGGCTCCCTCGAGCCTGCGCTTCTTGGTGTCGAAGACCTCTTGCCGAAAGAGATCGTTCACCGGGCGGCTGCCCGGGCCTGGTGTTGCTGGGGGGGTGGCATCCTTGTCAGCCGGTCCCGTTCGAACCGCTCGCGCCAGTCGTCCGACAATGAATCAGCCTGCCGGTCGATCGAGCCGATCTCGATCGTTCGCGAGCGGTCGAAGGATTCGCCGACGTGCGCGCAGACGCGCTCGAGGGTCGCATCCTGCTCGCGCAGCAATTCCTCATAAGTGATCCGGACGGGCTCGGCGCCGGTAACGGAAAAGACACCTTCCCACGCCTGCTCCTGGCGCTCGATCGAGCGGAGCTGGCGGCGGATCGCCGCAAACGAATATTCGGGTTTGTTCTGTTCCTTGACCGCCGCGAACCATTTCCGGCTCTGGATCGCCCGCGCATAGGAAATGGCCTGGCCGACCTTGTCCTCGCGGGTGAGGTAGACCACGAAATCAGGCGCGATCTGACGCAGGAAATCGGGGCGGCTGCGCTTGAAGTGCAAATAGTTGGCGATGAACATTTTGTACGAAAACACGCCGTTGGCGGTTTGCCTCAGGCGCTGCACCTCGCGCCAGTAGCGGTGCTGCGATCCTGCCGAGAGGCGCATGAACATTTGCTTGTTGGTGTTGATGTTCAGATATTCGAGCGGCGCGCCAAGCACCCCGGTTTCCCACATCCGCAAGCCGCAATAAGTGCTCCCGGTGCGCGGGATGGTTGCCAGCATCACGGTTTTGGCAGGGGCCATGGCGGGCGGCGGCAGGTCGTAGTCCGGGCCGTAGGCTTCTCGCATCAGCATTCGCGTCCCCTCATCGCCAACTGGGGACGGATCGGTCGTCGGCGTCTCCCCGGGCTTCGCTCCGGTTTGACGCGGCGACGGTCGCGGCGGCTAGGTGCTTTCCCCGCCGTTTTGGGGAGGTGGGCGCTGTGCGCCGCGCACCGGGCGCTCTGGCGAAAGGGGTGACCCGGCCCGTTCAAACCTGCCCATTTTGGGTATTGTCGTCTGGCCCGGCGTCAGCCGATCAGGCGCGACAACCAGTGGAGGATGTTGAGCGTGAGTTGCTTGTCGTCATCGACCGGCAACCCGCTTTCCTCAACCTGCCCGCCAGGCAGGCGCACACGCTGCGCAGTGAATATGGCCGCTTCGCCGCCAACCACCACCCGCCCCTTGCCGTAACTGAACGCAACCAGCTGGGCGCGGCCGCCAACCCGTTCGCCGGGAACTCTGCGGCCATTGCGGAGCGCTTCAATGCCGCCTTTGTCCGCGACCTCGACGGCGTCGGCGCCAAGGATGAGCAGCGAAGTTGAGCCGGGCGGGCCTGACAGCGACTGGCCGGTGAAAACGGTCGCGGCGCGGACGCGCTCGCGCGGTGTCCTGCCGGCGATGATCGGGTGGGGGCCAAGCGCTCGCCCCCGATAATGAATTTGGGAGGTGACGCGCCCGCCGTCCATGACGGCGGCAAAGCCGCCACCCATGTCGACGCCGAGCGCTCCGGCAAGCGGCCGGACAGGATCCGCAAAGGGCGCATGATCGGCAATCAGGAACAACGCGCCGCCGCCTTTTAGCCAGGATTGCAGCGCGGCGATTTCGCCGGGCGTGAAAGCGGGCGCGCCGGCGCGCGCACCGCGCGCGTTGGCGATGACGAGAATGTCGGTTCCGCGCAGGCTTTCCGCGCTGATCGACGAGGCCAACGGCCTTACTTGAAAACCGTCTGCGGCAGCGAGCCGCGCGAACGGCGCGTAGGACCCCGCCATCGTATGATAGTCGTTATGAGCGCCGTCGATCGCGACCACCGGCCCTTTGCCCGCATAAGCCGGGTGCTCGATCCTGGGCTGGTATTTGTTGCTGACCGACTGTGACCCCGGGGCGAGGAGGGCCAGGCCCAGCAAGGCGGAAAGAATACTCGACTGGGTCAACAGGTCCTCCCGCCGACAGGGCCGCGACTATTGGCCGGCAAATCACATAAGCGATGATCCGGGTGCTCGCCATGCGGGCGTTTCGCCGTTTGATCCGCCAAAGCGATGACGTGTTGCGCTGGCCGCAACATCCTCGAACAGCATCGGGCATGGCTTCATTGCCCCGAGGGCCCGATGACCCGTTGACCGCCACCCGGACAGGTCAACGGACATGCTGAAGGCCGGGCTGATAGGCTTTGGGGCAATCGGATCGGCGATCGCCGGTTCCTGGGCCACGTGCCTCGGTGAGACCGCCGAGCTCGCTGCGGCGGTGTTGCGGCTGCTTGCAATCTCGGCCAACGCCAGGCTTGCACCAGTATCGACAGTGTGTGCCCAGTCAGCGCCATTTGATCCCGTTCGGGATCCTCTTATATTTGACTTTGCGTTTGATTAGGGCCATATGCTCCCGGACGGGAACATTAGAACATGGCAGATACCTCACCACCATCGCGATCCATGCGCCTCATCCGGGCGGTCGAGCATGGCCGAGCCGGATCCCTTCCGCGCGAACGGACGGCGGCAGGGCGAACGGCCGGCTCCGGCAAGGCCGAAAAGACGCTCCAGCGCGCGGTCAAATTTTCCAATCCGTCGAGCGCGCTTCGCCGGCTTGTAACCGAGGCCCGGAACCAGGCGGAAGCAGTCCCAGCGGTGCGGCTGCGGATCGCTCCCGCGGCAACGGAGCGGCCCGCAACGACAATTTCCGCGCGGCCCGCGCGGTCGTTTGCGTCCGGGGCACCGAGCCTTAACCCGCCGGACCCCGAGGCGCTCGTGTCCGTCAGGACGCTGGACCAGCTCAGCGATATCGTCCGCCGCGCCCGCCGGCGGCAGGGCCTCACCCAGGCCGGGCTTGCGCACGCCGCCGGAACCGGGCGCCGGTTCGTCTCCGATGTCGAGGCCGGCAAGCCGACGGTCGAGTTCGAACGCCTCATGAAATTGTGCAGGTCGCTTGGCATCAGGCTGTTCGCGATCGGGCCGGGCGATGACCAGTGAAGTCCTTGCCGTCTGGATGGACGGATGCCCGTTCCCCGCCGGGCACCTGACCCGGGGCGATGATGGAAATACGGGCTTCGGCTACGAACCCGACTATATCCTCGCCAACCGGCCGCCTTTGTCGCTGTCCCTGCCCGTTGGCGACGAGCCTTTTGACGACATCCAGACGCGCGCCTTTTTCGCCAACCTCCTTCCGGAGAATGCGCAGCTGCAGCGGATCCTCGATCGCGAAGGCATCGAACGCGGCGACGTCGTCGGGCTGCTCGCCCACCTGGGCGCCGACTGCGCGGGCGCGGTCTCCTGCCTTCCGGTCGGCGATCCCCCGGTAAAAACGCCGGGCCGGCTCGAGACCGACTATGACATTCTCGACGACAAGGCGCTGATCAATATCGTCCGCAGCCTTGCCGACCTGAAGCGGCTGCCCGCGGACGTGAACGATCCCTCGCCGGTCGCTGGCGTCCAGAGCAAAATCGCCCTAACCCTGCTTCCTGGCCGGCAGTTTGCCTTGCCCAAGGCCGGCCTTCGAGTGCCGACGACCCACATCCTCAAGGTTCCCGAGCGGCGGAGCGGGCGCGACGCGAAGCTCGAGGAAACCGCCGCGCTGTTAGCCCGTGCAGTTGGCCTCGACGTCAGCATTCCCGAAGCCATCACGGTCGGGGACTATGACGCCCTCCTGATCGAACGATTTGACCGACGCGTCGAAGACGGGGTCGTGACGCGCATCCACCAGGAGGATTTTGCGCAGGCGCTGGGCTTCTCGTCCGATCTCAAATACCAGCGCCGGGGCAAGCCCGGCCGCCAGTTCGACGTCGCCGCGGCCTTGTCCGTGCTCGACCGCACCCGCGACCCCGAGGCAGCGCGCCTCGCTTTCCTTCTCTCGACCCTGTTCAACCTGTGCATCGGCAACACCGACAACCACGCCAAGAATTATGCCCTGCTCTACGACCGGCCCGGCTTGCCCCGCCTTGCCCCCCTATACGACATGCTGCCGATCAGGCTCGACGACCGCTACACGCACCAGCTTGCCTTCAACATCGGCAATGCGACGCATTTCGATGACATGAGCGCGGAGGATTTGGCGGCTTTCCTCATTCAATGCGGGGTCGCGGATGGCCCAGACTTCGTCGAGGCCGCGGTCGTCCCCCTGGTGGAGCGCCTCGAGGAAGCAGCCAGGACCCTGCGCTCGCTCCAGCTGCGGCGCTTCGACAATCTCATCGGGCGCGAGACGGACCGTTTGGTCGACCTGTTCAGCGCTGCCGTGGATGTACGGGAAAGAGACTCCTTCGAGGAGCGCGGCGGGGGCTGGCTGCAGGGCAGCTGATCGCCGTGCCGGGCTGCGGGCGTCCAGCGTTGGGGGTTCGCCCCGGCCATGTTAAAAGCCCGCCGGGGGAACAATCGATGCGTAAACTGGCGGCGGCCTGTGCCGGCTTCCTGGCGCTGATGAGCAATGCAGGGTCTCGGGCCCAGCCGCAGCCGGCCTTCGACCGCGAATTCTATTTCAAGATGCTCGGTAACCGCTGCCTCGACTTTGGCGGCGAGGCATATTGGTCGATTGGCTCGCCGGTCTTCGTCTACACCTGCAACGGGAGCGTGGCGCAGCGCGTCAGGGTGCGCGAGCTCGGCGACGGCACGCATGACGTCGAACTTCGGGTACGGGACCTTTATTGCATCGGGGTCAGGGGACGATCGCGCTTTATCATCCTCGCCGGGCAGCTCGAACTCCAGGCCTGCGACAAGTCGCCCCGCCAGCGCTTCGCCCTCGACGGCGATTCAATCCTCGCCGGTCGCCAGCTGTCGGGCCGGGTCACGCGCGACTATGCGGTCCAGCCACAAGGCGGGATCACCAATTCGCGAACGCCTTTGGCAATTGCGCCGAGAGAAGTGTCCGACCTTGAATATTTCCGGGCCTATCCGGTCGATGGAAGCGACGCCCGCCCGCATTCGGGGTTCGTGTTCGTCTCAACCGAGGCCGAGCTGGACTCGGCGATCGCCACTGGCGGCTGGGGAA